>Ga0255053_10000003_pt1 | contig 103260 bp, 92 predicted proteins | sample JV7_2_22_MG_FD_188635 | JGI IMG/M metagenome (GOLD analysis project Ga0255053, IMG submission 188635) | Seawater microbial communities from Jervis Inlet, British Columbia, Canada - JV7_2_22 | ecosystem: Environmental > Aquatic > Marine > Inlet | place: Canada: British Columbia | collected... | reverse complement strand
AACACTTAGTCGAAGAGTCGGCCACAGGCGCGGCCGAGGCACCGCCTGCGGTATGGGCCAAGGGATTGGTGCGCAAGTTCGGTAAAACGGTTGCCATCGACCATGTTGATCTCTCCATCCAGGCAGGCGAGTTCTATGGCTTGCTCGGTCAGAACGGGGCTGGGAAGACCACGACGATCAAGTCCATCGTCGGTCTGCTCAGACCCGACGAAGGCACGGTCGGCCTCGGGCAGTTCGACACGTGGAAGAACCCGGTCGACGTCAAGGCCCGGATGGGCGTCCTACCGGAGGAATTCAACCTCTACGAACGTCTGACCGGCGCCGAGCTCCTCGACTTCACCGCAGCGATGCACGGGCTCGACCGTGCCGAGGCCTCTCGTCGTAGAAATGATCTTCTCGAACTGCTCGATCTCGGCGATGTCGGGTCCAAGGTTGTCGGTGACTACTCCCGCGGCATGAGAAAGAAGGTGGCTCTCGGAGCCGCCATCATCCATCGCCCTCCGGTTCTGTTTCTGGACGAGCCCTTCGAAGGTGTCGACGCCGTCTCCGCAAGGCTCATCCGCAATCTCCTCCAGACGGCTGCACAGAGCGGGACCACAATCATCTTCTCTTCTCACGAGATGCATCTAGTCGAGAAGCTCTGCACCCGGATCGGGATCATGGTCGAGGGCCGTCTGACCATCGAGGAGACGCCAGACGGGTTGTGCAAGCTCATGGGCGTCGACAACGTCGAAGACGCCTTCATTGCCGCAGTCGGCGGCAAGACACCGGGTGATACCTCTTGGTACGTCTCCTAGTCGGTCTCAAAGCCCGACTCACCTGGAACGGCGTCCGAACCGACGTCCAGCGTCGTTTCGGGCTTCCAATCGCGACAATTCTCCTCGGATGGGGCGGTTGGTGGCTGGCCAATGCCCATTACGACACAGCTCAGACCCTGGCCAACCGGAGTCCGGCGGCATTCACCGAGTACATGGGATGGGCAGCGCTATTCACCTTCCTGGTCTGGGTGACCCTTCCGGTCATCATCTTCCCTCTGGACGAGAACCTCGACCCTCAACAACTGGCCGTCCTCCCGATCCGGCCAAACCAGATGGTCGCCGGTCTGGTGGCAGCAAGCTTCGTCGCAGCGTCGACGATCGTCCCGGTTCTGCTGTTGACATCCAACGCGGCCGTGGTCTCCGGGGGATGGTGGATGATCCTTCCGGCATCACTCGTCTTTCTGGCGCTGCTGGCCACCGGAGGCCAGCTGTTCTCGGCGACAATCTCTGCGATCCTGCGCACGCGACGGGGCCGGGACATCGCCACATTCCTTGTGCTTGGCATCGCGGCCGGCTCCTTCTTCATCTACAGAGCGGTTAGCCAGACAATTCAAGATGTTGGCCTGATCCGAGCCGCGATTGATCACCCCATCACCGATTTGGCCCTTCTAATCCCGCCTGTGGCCGCACAAAAGGCGATCGTCGACGCGGCATCTGGTCAGCCGCTGTCGGCGCTTCTGGCTCTGTTCGTCTCAGTCGCGTGGCTCGCGGTCTTCGCCGTCCTTTGGCGACGTCTGATCGGCTGGCTGCTCGTAACTCCAGAACAGCGAGCCAAGCCCGCCGCCCGCTCCAGAAAGGGAGGGATGGCGACGCGGCCCTGGGGAGTCATCCCGACGCTGGCACGAAAGGAGTTTCGCTTCTACGTCCGCGACCCGAGACAAAGACTGGTTTGGACCGGGACAGTCATCTTTGTAGGCCTGGCAGTCGCCGGTGTCGTGATGAACACCACAGGGCTCTTCGACGTCCGCGGCCGTGCATGGGCACCGCTGTTAGCTCCGATTCTCGTGTTGTTTGTTGGCCTCCCGATCGCGCTCAATCTCTTTGGCTGGGAACGGAACGCTGCGTCGTATCTGTTCGTGCTCCCGGTGAAGCCCCATCAACTATTGCTCGGTAAGAACATGGCCGTTGGCACCGCCCTCGCAATCGAGACCGCTCTTCTGACCATCGGATTGACGCTGTTCACCGGCCAACTGCGCTGGGTCTATATGGTCGTGCCACTGACGGTTGCCGCGATCGGCTGTCAGATGGCGGTGGGAAATCTGATCTCAGTGTTGACACCACTGAGACTGCCCCGGGAAGGAACTGACGTGTTCGCCCAGTCCACGGAGCAGGGTTGTCTGGCCATTGTCAGCCAGACCGCTTCCTTTTTCATGATCGGGCTGCTCCTGATCCCACCCGCTTCGATGATGGTGCTGACAGTTGACTACGGGGAAGTCATAGAACCCTGGGTCACGACTCTCTTCGCGATCTTCTGGGGACTGGGTCTCTACCTGATTTCACTGTTCATCTCAAGCCGGCTATTGAAGCGTCGCATGCCCGAGGTTCTTGCCTGGGTCCAGGTGGTCTGAGCCGGTATCCGGACCGCGGCCCGGCTAATTCGCCAACCAGTCGCCGGGGTGGATAGCCTCACGTCTGCCCATGGGAGAGCCATCGCCTCGGCCAGGACTATTTCGGCGCGGCCGCCCATTTCCATCATGGGTCGAAACCACCGTTCGGCTCACCCTCACGCTGCTCTTTCTCTACATGTTCCTCGTCGGAGTCAAGTCTCTGGAGAAGGGAATCAGCGCTCTCGGGTCGGACTTCGTAGACCAGGTTTTCGACTCCATCGCCAATCCAATCGCCGGTCTTGCAGCAGGTGTCCTTGCCACAGTCCTGGTCCAGTCGTCGTCGGTCACGACGGCGACGATCGTTGGGCTGGTGGGTGCCGGGGTCCTGCCTGTCGAGAGCGCCGTCCCCATGGTCATGGGCGCAAACATCGGAACCACCGTCACAAACACGCTCGCGTCGCTGGGCCACCTCAGACAGGGCCCATATTTCCAGAGAGCCTTCGCCGCAGCAACGATGCACGACTACTTCAACCTGATGAGTGTGGCGATCATCCTGCCACTGGAAGTCGCCTTTGGCCTGGTGACGAAACTTGCGAACAGGGCCGCGGATACGCTCTCGGGAAGGCTTCCGGAAGTCAGCGGCGATAGCCCGGTCAAGGACGCCATCTCGGCACCCGTAAACGGGATCAAGGACGCTATTGAGTCACTGGGCTGGGGCAGTGTGGAAGGGCCAATCCTCCTGATCCTCGGGCTCTCGCTGATCTTCCTTGCCCTATGGGCGATCACCCGTCAGATGAAGGCAGTGATGTCGGGTCGCATCGAGAATGCGATCAACGGCATCTTGAGCAAGGGCGCCGGGGCAGCGGCAATGCTGGTAGGGATGCTGATGACCATTGCTGTCCAAAGCTCGAGCATCACGACGTCGATCATGGTTCCCCTGGTGGCCGCGGGTGTCCTCACGTTGACCAATGCTTTCCCGGTGACGTTGGGCGCCAACCTCGGCACCACGGTCACCGCGCTACTCGCCTCCGTGGCCACCGATTCACCAGACGCCCTCGTCATCGCGTTGGCTCATGTGGTCTTCAACGTCCTTGGGATCCTCATCTTCTACCCGTTCCCGAGAGTGAGACGAATCCCGTTGCTCCTGGCCCAGAGGACCGCGGAAACCGCAGTGGAGCACAAATCCCTCGTCGCGGTCTATGTCATAGGTCTGTTCATCATCACCCCGATCGTCGTACTGTTAATTGCCTAGGAGGGATCCATGTTCTCCATATTCAGAGATGCCGACCAACTAGAACACGTCGAGGATCAACTCGACACGATGCTCAACGGAGGTCGGCACATGTTCGACCTGGCCAGCGACGCCATCTTCGGCATCCAGCCGGTCGAGGCCGTTCAAGAGGAGTTGTGGGGCCTGGACAAGGAGCTGAACAAGACCGAACGCGCCATCCGCAGGGAACTGATGGTTCACGGCACGGTTCGCGGCGCTGAGGTCGATCAGGGGCTGATGCTGGCCTATATGTCTGTGGCAAAAGACATGGAGCGGATCGGCGACTACTGCAAGAACATCTGGGATCTGGCGCACACCGGGGTCCGACTGGGTAACTCCCCCGACACAGCAGAATTGAAGAAGCATGCCTCTGAGGTGGCTCGACTGCTGGCCACGGGCACTGAAGCCTTTGTCAGCGACGACTTCGAAGCCGTACATGACCTGATTCCGAGCATTCAGGACAACGAGTCGCAATACGACAAGCTCGTTCATAAGTACGTCATGTCGGATGAGGCCGGTTCGGTTGCAGCGCCCAGAGCCCTGTTCTTCCGCTACCTGAAGAGGATCAGCGCCCACTTATCCAACGTGTTGAGCTCGGTCGTGATGCCGGTTGATCGGCTCGACTTCTACAAGGAATCGAAAGCCATAGACGCGGAGCCGGACTGACTTCGAAACCGGCCCCGGGTCGCTCATAGGATGTGCTGACCGACCAGGCACACCCCCAGAATGACCCTTCCGACAGCAAATCTCACACCCAACGCTCGAGCAGTGTTGGATCGCCGGTATTTGCTCAAAGACGATGCCGGCCAGCCGATCGAATCGGCCGAAGACATGTTTCTGCGTGTCGCCGGAAATATCGGTTCTGCAGAAGCACTGTGGGGCGAGGACCCCGACCCCTGGATTGACTCTTTCTATCGGGCGATGGTGTCACTCGACTTCCTCCCCAACTCACCGACTCTGATGAACGCAGGGCGAGACCTCCAGCAACTGGCGGCATGTTTCGTGCTCCCAATGGAGGATTCTCTCGATTCCATATTCGATACCTTGAAGCTCACCGCCAAGATCCACCAGTCAGGTGGTGGCACCGGCTTCTCCTTCTCGCGTCTCAGGCCTAGAGGCGACATCGTCAAAACCACACGTGGAGTCTCCTCGGGACCTGTCTCGTTCCTCGAGGTCTACGACTCGGCCACCGAGCACATCAAACAGGGTTCATTCCGCCGTGGCGCCAACATGGGAATTCTCGACGTAACTCACCCCGACATCATGGAGTTCGTCAACTCCAAGAATGAGGGAGGAATCACCAACTTCAACATCTCGGTCGGAGTGACCGAAGGGTGGATGCAAAAGGCGGCCGAGGGCTCGAACTACACCCTCGTCAACCCGCGCGATGGTGAACCAGCAGGAGAGCTGAGCGCCGGAGAGGTCTACTCGGCGATTTCTGAGGCCGCGTGGAAAACCGGAGACCCTGGAATCGTTTTCCTCGATCGCATCAACGAGCCCCGTACCAACCCAACGCCACAACTCGGGCGCATCGAAGCCACCAACCCTTGCGGCGAGCAGCCGCTCCTCCCCTTCGAGGCGTGTGTGCTGGGATCGATCAACCTCGGTCACTTCGTCGAGGACGGGGACGTCCGTTGGGACGCACTGGCCGAGACCACAGCTTTGGCCGTCCGCTTTCTCGACAACGCCGTTGAACAATCGCGCTATCCGATTCCGGAGATCGAGCAACTTCACAAACATGGCAACCGCAAGATCGGGCTCGGTGTCATGGGTTGGTCCGATCTTCTCGTACGTCTCGGCCTGGCCTACGACAGCGAGGAGGCTCTCGACATCGCCGAACGCGTCATGCAGTTCGTTTCGGCCAAAGCCGACGAAGCGTCCGAGCAGTTGGCGCTGCAGAGGGGGAGCTTTCCCAACTGGGAGGAATCCCTCTACGGGCCCAGCGAGCTGGACCGCCCGATGCGAAACGCGACCCGCACCACAATCGCACCGACAGGCACCATCTCGATCATCGCTGGCTGCTCGTCCGGTATCGAGCCCTTGTTCGCGCTCAGCTACTACCGCAGTGTCATGGACCAAACAGTGCTCACCGAAGTCAACCCCGACTTCGAGGAGACGATGGTGGCCGCTGGCGCGTGGGATCAGGCGCTTGCCGACGAGGTTGCCCGGCGCGGAGGGGTGAGAGGCCTGGATTCCGTTCCCGCCGACGTCCAGCGTCTATTCGGGACGGCACACGAAATCGCCCCTGATTGGCACATTCGGCATCAGGCGGCCTTTCAGCGTCATGTCGACAACGCCGTCTCCAAGACGATCAATTTGCCACGGGACGCCACCGTCGCCGATGTCCGGACCGCCTACGACTCTGCGCTGAAAATGGGATGCAAGGGCATCACTGTCTACCGGGACGGATCCAAGTCATGGCAGGTGCTGAACAAGGGACTCCCTCGGGGCACGGACCTCGGAACCATCGAAGGCTCGCCTCCGGCCCTCGGTGAGGACGAGACACTGCCACCGCCACAACGGGGCCAGAGCGTGTTCGAAGTATGCCCGATCTGTGGACAGCCCTCCTTCGAGTTTGCCGAGACCTGTGGCAAGTGTCACTCGTGCGGACACTCGACATGTTGAGGAGGGCCCGCGCCGAGCGTGAGCGCATGGAGCAAGAAACGCTGGCTCCGGAGGCGACCAAGGCGGACGAGTCGGCAGGGCGGGCCACGGACGAGGAGCCCGATGAGTTCCGAACTGCCTTCGAGCGCGACCGCGACCGCATCATGCACACCAAGGTCTTCCGGCGTCTCAAGCACAAGACTCAGGTGTTCTTGAATCCGGATGGCGACCACTTCGTCACCCGGATGACCCACACCCTTCATGTCACACAGGTGGGAAGAGCGATGGCAGTTGCCCTCGGACTGAACGAGACACTGACCGAGGCGATCTGCCTTGCTCACGACGTCGGACACTCCCCGTTCGGGCACATCGGGGAGGAGGCACTGTCACCGTTTGTCGAGGGGGAATGGCTCCACTCCGAACAGGGGGTGAGGGCGCTTTCACTACTCGAGCCACAGAACCTCACGCACGAAGTGCTCGACGGGGTGCGGGGCCACACCTGGAGGATCGATCCTCCACCTGAGGCTCCAGAGGGCTGGTTGTGCCGTTACGCCGATCGCATTGCGTACCTGACTCATGACGTCGCCGATGCATTGAGGGCAGGCGTACTCCAGTACCACGACATTCCGACCAGGACCCTGGTCGCATTCGGGCCGGCCTCCCGGGACTGGATCGCTTCAATGACCAGCTCCGTAATCGAGGCCAGTTACGAGAGTGGAACTGTCCAGATGGACCCCGAACACCTCGACGTGATGGACGAACTTCGGGACTTCATGTTCGAAAGGGTGTATCGGCGTCCTGAAACCGAAGCTCAGAAGGCGCAAGCGATAAGCATCATCCAGGACCTCGTGAACTACTTCTCCGAACACCCCGAAGAAGTACCCGACTCCTTCACCACCCCCACGGCGGATCCCCTGCACCGTGCCATCGACTACGTCGCCGGCATGACCGACCGCTACGCACTGAGCAGCCACGACCGCCTCTTCCGGCCGACGCTGCTCGATTGACCCGTAATTGGGTTCGAAACGCGTCATATGCGACCCGTTTCCGTCTCAATTACAGGGGGAAACCCCAGAATCTCCTTCACCTGAGGCGCTTTTTGGTCGAATAAGAGTCAATGAACGGCGGCGCGTCCGGCCTCGAGGGCCGGGAAACAGATCACCGGGAGCGTTACTGGCTCGTAGCGACAATCCGCGAAGTGGGTGGGTATAGCCAGGAGGCTCTCGCCCGCGAGCTCGGGGTGTCGTTCCCCACGGTCAATTCCTGGGAGCGTGGACGCTCCCGACCCCGGCGATCCCACCGCGACGCTCTGGAGTCACTCGCACACTCTTTGGGCATACGGACCGACATCTCGGTTCTGGTCATTGATGACGACCCGGCGGCATGCGCTGTCGTCGAGGGCATGGTCAAGGGCTCACAGACACACGCGGAGGTCCGGTCGGCCACCGACCCGAGCGAAGGTCTCATTCTTTGCGGTGCCCTCGATCCCAACATCCTCCTGCTGGACATAATGATGCCCGACATCGATGGCTTTGAGGTTGCCCGAAGACTTCAAGATCTGGACCTGAATCACACTGCCCAGATCATCTTTGTCACTGCTTCAACTGATCCGTCGGTAGACGACAAAGCGGCCGAATTCGGGCACAGGGTCCTTCGCAAGCCGATCTCGCAAGAAGAGATCGACAGCATCCTGGTGCGCGCCAACTCCCTTCAAGAGTCGCCCTTCTAGACAGGGCACTTCTCCATGGCCCAGCGACCCAGACATCTCGGGCGATCCGATGGACGACTTCGTGGGTCGCGAGTCCTGCCGCTGCTTGTCGGGCTCGGTTTCTTTGTCTTGGGAGCAGCGATGACGGCGATGGGCATCTTCACCACCCAGCAGGACCTGGATAAGGGCCGGGCCGCACTCTTCGAACACGAAACACATGAGCTAACCCGGGTAGTCGAAGAGCGAATCGAAGCCGCCACGGCGATACTGGCAGGTCTCGACGGTCTGTTCTCTACCGGAGAGATCGGACGGCGGCAGTTCCATGACTATGTCGCCAGCCTCGAGGATACGCCGGGCTTCGACGCGATGCAGGCCATCTCGTACATCCGACTGGTCGCACGCGATGAGGTGCCCCAATTCGAGGCCAAGGTTCGATCAGACACCAGCCTGCGCGATTCCGGATATCCCGAGTTTGTCGTCTACCCCGCCGGGGAGAACGATGATCTCTACGTAATCGAGTATGTCGAGCCATTGCCCAGCTCCGAGGGGATACTTGGGTTCAATATCGGCAGCAACTCCTCAAGACGGGAAACGGTGGAGAGAGCGCGCGACACCGGAGAGCTGATCGCTACTCCCGGCATCGAGCTCAAGCCTACCGGTCGACTGGGCATCCTCTTGATTCAGCCCATTTACGACGTCGATGACGGCCCGGTCGGGATCGATCAGCGTCGGGCGCGGTTCACAGGAGTCACCACCGGAGTGTTTCGAATCGACGACCTCCTGGCGGACATGACATACCCGGACGGCGTGAATCTGGTACTCACCGACCACGGCGTCATCGGCGATGTCGAAGGTACCTCGACAATCCTCACGACGGCCGGATCGAGCTCGCCTGCTACGGAGGGCGGCCTGTTCGTCCAACACGAAATACGGGTCGCAGACCGAGTCTGGTTGGTCGCCATGAGCGAAACTGAAGCCGGCTTTGGCCATGCGGCGACCTGGGAGCTCCCCCGCATCATGTTGGTTCTTGGATTGGTGGCGACCGCCGCCATCGCCACAGCCGGCTACGTCCTCATGAACAGCCGCCAGAAGGCCACAGCGAAGGCCTGGCGGGCCACCGCCCATCTGGTAGCCCAGGCCGACGAGCTTCGGAGCGCACGTGACAAGGCGCTCGAGTCGGACCGGCTGAAGACCTCGTTCCTGGCCAACATGAGCCACGAGCTGCGGACGCCGTTGACCGCCGTGATCGGCCTGGGTGGGATCCTGGCCAATGAATCCGCCGGCCCCCTCAATTCAAAACAGCTCGAATATGTCCAGACCATTTCTGGATCTGGCAGTCATCTCCTCGAGTTGATCGACGACCTCCTCGACCTGGCTCTGATCGAGGCCGGCAAGGAGGAGCTCCGTCTCGGTGCTGTGGATTTGCTCGCGATGCTCAGCGAGTCTGTCGAAATCGTCCAGCCAAACTTCGAGGACGGTTCCATCGAGCTCATCGAGAGCCCAGATCAGCCACCCATCATTGTCGAAGCGGATGCCCGGCGACTCCGTCAGGTCGTCCTCAACCTGCTGTCCAACGCCGTGAAGTTCACCCCACCTGAGGGCAGGGTAAGTGTCGAGATGAAGAGGGCCGCTGGAATCGTGGAAATAGTCGTCAGCGACACCGGGCTTGGCATAGCGCCCGAGGACCTGGATCTGATCTTCACTCCTTTCCATCAGATCGACAGCGATCTTGCCCGAGCCCACGGAGGCACCGGGCTCGGCCTGGCGGTAAGCCAGCGAATAGTCGAGATGCACGGTGGCCGAATCTCAGCAGAGAGTGAGCTCGGTGTCGGGTCGAAGTTTCGAATAGCCCTGCCAACCAACACTGCTGTCGAAGAGGAGTGGCACGCAAACCCGACTGATCCATCCGAACCGGTGGACCTGGCCACCCTGGCGCGAACCGTCGTCGTCGCCGACGACAACGAGGTGAACCTTTCGCTGATGTCCGACCTACTCGCGATGAAGGGAATAGAGGTCGTTCGGGCCAAGAACGGCGCCGAGGCTGTGAGATTGACCCGAGACCGAATGCCCGATCTAGTCCTGATGGACATCCAGATGCCGGTCATGGACGGCCTGGAGGCGACGAGATTGCTGAAAGCCCACTCGAAGACTGCCGCAATCCCGATTCTCGCGGTGACTGCGCTTGCGATGGCAGAAGACGTGAACCGTTGCCTCGACGCCGGCTGCGACCACTATCTGGCTAAGCCCTTCACTCCCGACCAGTTCCAGACAGCGGTACGGGAGACTCTCAAACAGGTTGCGCCTGCCAGAACCTAAAGGGACCAGGCCCGTCTTGCCTTGAGGATGGGATTGCGCCGCTTTCCCCGCACCACGGTCCCAGAACTTGTGTCGGTGCGCCGGGCCCTCGACCCGGACTCACTGGCTCTCTGCCTGCGATATCCACTCTCGGCCTTGATGGACTCTGGGGTGTGAAACATGTTGTCTCCTTGGTCTGATGTCTTAATGACTCAGTCTCAAGGTAAGGGCACGCTCCGTTTTCCGAATCGGTGTCTACACCTAGATCGCGGGGGGCGGCCACCTATATCGATGTTGGGCCATCTAGGTGATCAGGCCGGCCTTACGCGCCGTCGCAACTGCCTCCGATCGGCTAGCCGCGGATAATTTGCCCAGGATTGCCGAGACGTGATGATCGACGGTCCGGTTCGACACGAACAACCGATCGGCGATTTCGATGTTCGAGAGGCTATCTCCGAGAAGCTCTAGGACCTCGGACTGTCGCGGTGTCAATCCAAGCGGGCTCTCCTGGGTTGCACGTGTCGGGCCCCGGGGAACACCCTGGACTCCAGCCTTCTGAAGCTCACTGCGAATCCGGGAGGCAAGGGGCATCGCCCCCAGTTCGTCGAGAACCTCGAGCGCTTCGATCCTGCTTTCGTCGGTTCCCAGGCTGAGCGCGACTGCCCCCTTGTAGAGGATGCCGCGCTCCAGCCAGAAGTCGGCCGCCTTCCGCCATTCGCCGTCGCCGAGCAGTCGAAAAGGCTCAGCAGATCCTTCCGGAATCTCATCAACCGCTCCCATCAGATACAGCCACAAGGAGATCTCGCCGACATGCCATTGCTGGTCGAGCTTCAGCGCCTTGTCGACAATGTTGCGAAGGTCCTCGATCAGGCTTGGCTCAATGTCTCCACCCAGCCAGGCGTACTCGGCAACTACGGATCCGGCCGGGCCCAGTCGCTGGATTTCGTTGGCGCGAACCGCACGGTCCCAAGCGTCGAGAACAGTCCTCTTTGCCTCGGACTCACCTCGACGAGTCTGGACCCGACCCAGAACCATCGCAGCGACTGCCAGAGACACCTCGTTCTCACCGACAGTGCCGAGAATCTGGCGCGACTTCGACTCGGCATCGGCCCAGTCACCCCGCAGCACATCGAGGATCGCCGACTCGGCCCATGCATAGGATTCGAAGGAAGGCATCTCGCGCTCGGAGGACACCGCGATCGTCAAGGCGACCCACCTGTCGGCGAGTTCGAGATCGCACGAGGTCAGGGCCGACCAGGCAAGATTGACCGCCGCCCTCGCTTCATCGAACGAGAGCCCCAGGTCCTGGGACATTTGATAGCTTGCCTCCAGGTCCCCGATTCCCTCGGGGTACCTGGCCATCGATTTCACCGACCCGATGTTGTTGAGAGCACGCGCCACTGCCTCGCTTGGGCCCCCACCCGCCACGTCCATCGCCTTCTCCCCGTACGAGATTGCGCGTCCTTCGTCGTTTGCGAGCATCGCAAGCTGGGACAAGCTCGCATATGCCAGGGCGAGGTCCTCACCTCCGACAGGCCCGAGCACCGATACCGCCTCACTTGCCATTTCAACTGCTGTCGCCCGGCGGCTATCCAGCCACGCCACCCGGCTCCCGATCAACAAGCTCTTTCCCAGCGCAAGTGGATCTCCCAATGTGCGCCGTACCTCGATCGCCCTGGCGATAATCTCCTCACCACCGGGGTCGTTCTCGAGAATCCGCTCAAACGCGAGCAGGTCGTAATGCTCGGCGAGCTTCTCGGGATCGAACCGATCGAGATAGGGCTCGAGAGCGCTCAGATGTGCAAGGGCCTCCCGGTGACTCTCCAACTCGGAGGCACGGCGCGCCGCCTCAGGAACCAGTCTGATGATTGCCTCAGAATCCCCTGCTTCCCGGGCGTGGTGCGCGCACCTGGCCAGGTCTTCCTCAAAGTGCTCACACGCCTGAAGCACCGACTGGTTTAGAGCCCGGCGCCGTATCACCGGCAAGTCCTCTTCGGCGGAGCGACGCGCCAACTCGTGCTTGAAGGCAAGAGTCTCGCCCCGGACCTCCAATATCCCGGCCTCCTCGCACTCCAGAATCGCCTCCTGGGACGGGCCCAGGATCTCTTCGACCAAAGCAATCTCGGCGCGACTCGGGACCACAGACACCAGTTCGACCAAAGCGTGGCCCGCGTCGCTGAGCCGGTGGAGACGGGCTCGAACCGCGTCACGGACTGAAGCGGGAACCACGTCGTCACCGGAAGAGATCAACTCGGTGACGAAGAACGGGTTCCCCTCGGAGACCTTCCAGAGGTGCTCGGCGTCATCGCCTGCCAACTCGGCGACAGCCTCCATGCTCAAAGGTGAGAGTCGGATTCGCTCAACCAGTCCGGAGGGAAGGTCGCCAAGAGCAACCCGCAGCGGATGATCACCGGTGACCTCGCCGTCGCGAAACGTCACCACAAGAACCGCATGGGTCCGGTCGATTCGCCGGCCGAGGAATCTGATCAGGTCGAGGGTTGCCTCATCCGCCCAGTGGGCGTCGTCGATCACCAGGACCGTGGGGCGCAGTGAGCGAGCCAGCAACTCGTATACGGCGCCGACAGTCTCATACCGGTCGTCATTGCGCAAGACCTCTTCCAGGCCGGACTCGTCGAAAGCAATGTCCCAGAGCGGTCCGAGAGGACGGGGCGTCAACAGATCGTCGCAGCCACCCCAGAGGATGTGGGAGTCATCACGATGAGCATCGGTGAACGCCCTCACGACCGACGTCTTTCCAATCCCCGCCTCGCCCCGGACCAGAACCACACGACCACTCCCATCACGGGCTTCCTCGAGAAGCGTGTCGAGACGTTCGAGAACGTCATCGCGTTCTAGGAGTGCCATGGCAGGCATCGTACCGGCGGGCATTTAGCGGTTTCGGCAGCCATCCCTAACCTGCCTTCCGGTGCTGGTCCTCCGCGGTCTACATAAGAGATTTGGTGACGTAGTAGCCCTCGACGGGTGCTCGCTGTCGGTCGAAAAGGGAGACATGCTTGGCTTCCTGGGCCCCAACGGCGCCGGGAAGACGACCGCGATGCGATCGATCTTCGGCTTGATGCGACCCGACTCCGGCGATGTGACATGGGAGGGCCGGAAGATCACCCCTGAAGACCGGCGTCGGTTCGGATACATGCCGGAGGAGCGCGGCCTTTATCCAAGGATGAAGGCCTTCGATCAGCTCAAGTACTTCGGTCGCCTTCGTGGCCTCGGAAAGACAGAGGCGGCCAACGCCGCCGACAACTGGCTGGGGCGTCTCGGTCTGGCCGAGCGCCACGACACAGCAGTCGACGCCTTGTCGCATGGAAACCAGCAGCGGGTTCAGCTGGCAGCTGCCCTGGTCCACGATCCCGATCTCATGGTTCTCGACGAACCGTTCGCAGGGCTCGATCCGATCGCTGCAGAGACCATGGCCGACATCCTCCGGGAGCGAGCAGACTCGGGAAAGGCCGTGGTCTTCTCGTCTCACCAACTCGATCTTGTCGAGGACATCTGTGAAGAGGTAGCGATCATCAACGCAGGCACCATCGTGGTGGAGGGCAACGTCCGCCAACTCAAGGATGCGGCTCCCCTGAGACATCTCGAACTGGAGGTAGACGGAGAGGCCGACGCTCTGCTTTCGACACTGCAAGGAATTCACCACCAGGAGTTCGACGGGATCAGGCACACCGTGATCGTCGATGCCGACACCGATATGAGGGGGGTTCTGGCAAGAGCCCAGGATCTCGGGCGGGTGCGCCACTTCAGCTACACGACTCCATCTCTTTCAGATCTGTTTAGGGAGGCAGTCCGTTGAGTCGCCTCTCGAATGTCTGGCTGGTCGCGAGCCGCGAGATTCGCGAGCGCGGAAGGTCGAAGGCTTTCTTGTTCAGTAGTGCCGCTGTTCTTGTCCTGGTCGCCGCACTGGTGGTCCTTCCCGGCCTGCTGAGTGCTGGCACCGACGAATACACCGTCGGAACTGTGGGTGAGGGAAACAACGAGATCATCGCCGGTGCCGAGACGCTGGCAAATGCCAACGACGAGCCCGACGAGGAGCCTTCTGTATCCATCACCACCGTGTCCTTCGACAGCCGGGAAGAGGCCGCCGTCGCAACCGAGGCCGGTGAGGTAGATGCCGTGTTGATCGACGGCGAGGAGATCCTGGTCGAGAGCGCGTTTGGGTTCGGTGATTCGCCATTGGTGTCCCTTCTCCAGCAGGGAGCGGCCTCCGTCGAGCTCAGGGCGATCGTTGCCGAGGGCGGCGAGACGGCGGCCGATGTGATCGAGATCATGACCTCTGACCCCCTCGAGACGACCAGCATCAGCGGTGAGGACCCGACAGACGAGACCCGGGGTGTGGTCGCTTACGCGGGGCTGATGCTTCTCTACATCGCCGTGCTTCTCTACGGAACGTGGATCCTCACCGGTGTCACTGAGGAAAAGTCGAACCGTGTCGTCGAGGTGTTGCTCTCCAGCGTCCGGCCCTGGCAACTGCTCGGCGGGAAGATCCTCGGCATCGGATTTCTCGGTCTGACCCAGTTCGCAGGGACGATCGTGGTAGCGGTGACCGTGATTCGGATAACCGGTGCTTTCGACCTGCCCAACCTGAATCTGGGGTCGGTGGTGAACCTCGTAGTCTGGTTTGTCCTCGGATTCCTCCTCTTTGCCGTGATGTTCGGGAGCGCGGGGGCACTCGTCAGCAGGACAGAGGAAGCTCAGGCCGTCGCCTTCCCCATGTCGCTAACAGCGGTCGCCGGGTTTTTCCTGGCCCTGGCGACACTCAGCGATCCGACCGGCCCGGCCGCAATCATCGGGACGTTTGTTCCGCTCACGGCGCCGTTCGTAGTCCCGGTGCGGGCCTCGCTGGATGCGATCCCTGCCTGGCAGTACGCGGCCGCGGTGCTCCTCACTGCGGGGACCATCGTCGGCCTCACCTTTGTCGGAGGCCGGATCTACTCCGGTGCCCTGCTCCGTTACGGAGGGCGGACCAAGTTGCGGGAGGCTTGGCGGTCCGCCGCCGAATAGCCACAGGTCCTCAGGTTTAAGCTCGTCCCATGGCCTACGACGAAGCCCTAGCCGACCGAATTCGCGACCAACTGGGTGACGGCCCTGAGATCACGGAGAGGAAGATGTTCGGCGGTGTCGCGTTCATGCTCAAGGGCAACATGGCCGTCGGCATAAGCAAGGACGAGCTCATGGTGAGGATTCCTCCTGACGAACACGAGACACTCACCTTGCAAGCTGGGGTTCGTGACTTCGACCTGTCCGGCAAGCGCATGAGGGGATGGGTTCTGGTGGCATCCGAACGGCTGGTCGAGGACGCCCAGCTCGGCGATTGGGTGGAGGTCGGTCTCGACTTCGCAGCTTCCCTCCCGGCCAAATAGGCTGATTTCAATGGGTTACGAGCACATCGAGATCGAGCAGGCAGACCGGGTCGCCACACTCTTTTTGAACCGTCCCGGGAAGTTGAACGCCATGTCGGAGGACATGTGGGCCGACATCCCCGCGGCCATCGCCGACCTGGACGCAGATCAAAACGTCCGAGCGGTGGTCCTCGCCGGCCGGGGTCAGGCCTTCACCGCCGGAATCGACGTCAACATGCTCGCCGGTCTCCAACCAACAGGAGCCTCTCAAGCCGAATCCAACCAGTGGCTCTATCACAAGATCAAAGAACTGCAATTGACGGCTAGTTGCTTTGCCAACTCGCCAAAGCCGATCCTCGCGGCCGTGCACGGATACTGCTTTGGCGCCGGAATGGATCTGATCACCGCCTGCGACATAAGACTGGCCTCGGAGGACTCTGTATTCTCGATTCGGGAGACCCGGATGGGGATGGTGGCCGACATCGGAACCCTGGAAAGACTCCCCGGCATAGTTGGAGCTGGGCATACCGCCGAGCTGGCGTACACAGGGAAGGACATCTCCGCGGCCCGGGCCCGCGAGATCGGACTGGTGAACGACGTCTACGACGATCAGAAAGCGGTACTCAGTGCTGCGCAGGACCTGGCGGCGGAGATTGCCGCGATGTCACCGCTCGTCACCAAGGGGGTCAAGAAAGTCCTTGCTGCAAATGACGGCCGGACTATCGAGGATGCGCTCGATTTCGTAGCCCAGTGGAACGCCTCCTACCTCTTCTCCAACGACTTGGTGGAAGCGATGAGCGCCTTTGTCGAGAAGCGCAACCCCAACTTCAAGGGGAACTGACCAAATCGCAGGGACCCTCTCCTGTTAGCCCCTGCGATCCTGACGCAGCAGCGTTCTCACTGCCGAGTTCTTCCAAAGGTTGCCGAACTGAGACCACTGCCGTTTCTTGTCCACCAGATTGGATTCCATCGACACCGACTCCGAGCTATCGAAGTGCTCTGCCAGTTGAGTCAGTGTGTGAGTCCAGATCTTGTCCTCGAGACGGCTGGTGTAGATCTTGAAGCTGACTTCGTAGAGCGGGTCGTTGGCACGTACCAGGAGATGAACCCGGGCAACCGTGGCCCCTCCTTCATCCTCATGGGCGTCGAAGGTGATGATCGATGCCCAGGGGTGTCCCTCCGGGGTCATGTATGACCACGAACGCTCGTCGGAGTAGATAACCCGCACGGCGGAGGTGACCTTGGTTGGGCCTCTCCCCCCGCCGATGACAGCGACCTCACCCGGCGCAATCCCACCGGCCGGCGCGTAGAACTTGTTCGACGGATACCAGAATTCGCCGAAATTCTCTTTCCATGTCGAGATCACCGTCTCGGGAGTCGGGCCCGGAATCCTGACCTCGTACGACTTCTGCCATAGCTGACCGAATCCCTGGAGCGGTCCCATCGGCTGGCGACCTTCTACATTCCCGGTAACCGCTCCCTCGGCCACCTCGCCGACGTGGAAGACATCCGTTGGGTCTGCCCAGTTCTCTGCGTCTCTCGGTTCTGTCATGTTGCTCCTTTCGTACCCCCCAATTTGTAGTTCCAGTGCGTTCCGCAACCGTTACGACGGGTTCCCCGCTCGATAGCTACTGGTCGTAACGGTGATAGGGCACAATCAGGGATGAATGAGCGGATACGACGCAACGGTTGTTGGCGCCGGGCCCAACGGGCTGGCCGCCGCCGTCGAGCTTGGCCGTTCCGGAAGAAAGGTCCTCGTCGTTGAAGGAAGCGACAACATCGGTGGCGGAACCCGAACTGAGGAGCTGACTCTCCCCGGATTCCATCACGACATTTGCTCGGCAATCCACCCTGCCGCGGTGGCCTCTCCGTTTCTGAGCACCCTCGACCTGGGAGTCGACTGGATCGACCCACCCATCCCATTCACCCACCCTTTACCGGATGGACGCGTCGTCGCTCTCCATCGCAGCATCGAGGAGACCGCCGCGCAGATGGGCAGCGACAAGTCCCGGTATCTCGGTCTCATGAGCCCTTTTGTCGAGTCGATCGACGATCTCGTCGAGGACGTCCTCGCCCCGGTAACGATCAATCCGACACACAAGTCAAAATTCGCTCGAATTGCTGCGATCGGCTCACTTCCGGCATCAGTGCTTGCCTCCAGGTATGAGAGCATGGAGGGGAAGGCGCTAATCGCCGGTCTCGCCGCTCACTCGATCGCCCCGTTCACTGCACCGGCCACATCAGCAGTCGGCGTGATGCTCGGAGCAATAGGTCACCACTACGGGTGGCCGATGGCGAAGGGTGGATCGCAGCGAATTAGCGAAGCTCTGGCTGCCCTCGTCATCGAGACGGGAGGAACAATCGAGACCGGCCGAACGGTGGAGTCGGCTGACGACCTGCCCGGAGAACTTCTCTTCCTCAACGTGATGCCACCGGCCGCCCACCAGATGGCCAGGGACAGGATCTCTCCGTCGAATCTGCGCAGACTCTCGAAATGGAAGCCAGGCCCCGGGGTGTTCAAGATGGACTGGGCTCTCGATGGGCCGATTCCGTGGACCGACCCATTGAGTGCATCATCAGCGACCGTCCACGTCGGGGGCACCTACCCCGAGGTCGACGCGGCCGAGCGTGAAGTGTTCAGAGGCGGTCATCCCGAGCAGCCGTTCGTGCTGCTGGCACAACAGTCCTTGTTCGACGACACCCGCGCCCCCACCGGAAAGCACACGGCGTGGGGCTACTGCCACGTTCCCAATAGCTCCGACGTCGACATGTCGGCGAAAATCGAAAATCAGATCGAGCGCTTCGCACCAGGTTTCAAGGATCTCATTCTCGAGAGGTCAAAGATGAACAGCGCCGACTTCCAGACCTACAACCCCAACTACGTCGGAGGCGACATCGGTGGTGGTGGTTTCGGCTTGAAGAAGGTGCTCCAGATGGGAGCCAAGCGCCCATATCAGCTGGGCAACGGAGTTTATCTCTGCTCGTCTGCGGCTCCACCCGGAGCCGGGGTCCACGGCATGTGTGGCTACTACGCGGTCAGGGCCGCCCTCGACTGAGCGAGCATCCGTTCAGGAGTCCGGGCTGGCCATCGACGCCACCGGCTCCCGGTTCTGGACGAAGAGAGCGCCGGCCAACCCGACCAGCAGGATGCCCACGACTATCCAAATCAAGCTGACCGACAGGCCGATCCAGATGGCCCATATTCCGAAACCGGCTATCAGACCCCAACCAGGAGCACCGGAGACACGGGCAAAGACAACAGCTGCGATGAACCCGACGATGAACAGGGTGAACGGAAGCTCGCTGAGAAACACCCCCGTGAACAGCAGCCCCCAGAAGACAAGCCAGACACCGAACCCGATCCACGCACGTCGCACCCACCGGGTGTCGAGTGATGGCGTCACCAGCAGCAGCGAAACCAGGCCGGCGAACGGCATTGCGACCGGGCCGATCGAGAACATGCCGAAGAAGGTGAGTCCCCAAAGGGCCCCACATAAAACCCATGCCGTAAAGGCGCCCCATCCGATGGCCGAGACGGATTTCCGGGTGGATATCGATTCGGTCGTTTCGACTGTCATCGGTCTCAGCCCGAAAATCTAGCCGCTGCCTCGTTCCGGGAGCGGTTTCCGTTTGCTAGACGGCGGCTAGAGCAGCGTCTTCGTTTTCATAGATGGCAATTGCCTCGTCGAGACGGGTTAAGGCGAAGATCTGGCGGTAATGATCGGTCAACCCGTAGGCAGACAACGTGTGCCCGGAGCGCTGGGCCCGGATCAAGGTGGTGACGAGCAGGCCGATTCCACCACTGTTCATGTACTCGAGACCCTCGAAGTTGAGGATCACCGCTCTGGCGCCGTCACCCGCTTCGTCGTGGGCGGTCGTTATCTCTTTCTCCGAAAACGAGGTGATCTCGCCCTCAATGTCGATGACTCGAACGCCTTCGCCGGCGTCTCTTACTCTCATAGTCAGATTTGCAGTAGGCATGTCCCTCTCCTCATTCCCCTATCACGCGTGCGCATCTTCGAGGATTGTCATGAAATCCGACAAACGGGTGATCCGGAAGACCTCCCGGTAGTGGTCGGTCAGCCCGAAAGCGGAGACCTCACGCCCCTCAGCCCTGGCCATAGCGAGGATGCCGACGATCACTGCGATCCCCGTGGAGTTGATGTAGTCGACTCGACTGAAGTCGAGAGTGATCTCTCCACTGAATTCAGTCGCTCCGGCATAGGCCGCCTCCATCCCCTCTTTTGCGGACCGGTTGACTGTGCCAACCAACTCGATAGTCACGCCGTCTTCTGCGTTCGTGACTCTGGCTTCGAACTCTGAGTCCGACATCACACTCCTCCTTCCATGTTCATGACGAGCTCGACGGTGTGCGTTTTGCCCGTTCTCATTGTTTTCACCTCATCGACCATCTGCTTCGCGAGGAACAAGCCCCATCCGCGCGGCGTCTCCTCGCCGGCAAGTTTGGCCTCCAGATCAGGCGTTGTTGCCTCTGGAATCTCCTTGTCGCCACCCTGGTCGGTGACTCTGACCTTGATTGCGTCAGCGGTTGCAACGACCGCAACGTCCACGAGCAGGTCCGCCCGGTTCTCGTTCCCGTGCTCGATTGAGTTCATCACGGTCTCGCCGACGGCGGTCTTGAGCCGCTCCAGACGTGAAGCTTCGAGAGCCAGCCCGCCTACTGCCTCGGTGACCTTGTCGATGGCGATGCGCTCGTTGCCTTCCTCACTGGCCACGCTGAAAGTCGTCAGCACCTCGTCGCTGGTAGCCGCCTGGAATACCGTTGCCGCGGCCTGAGCTGACTCGGTTCTGCTTATCACCACAAGAGTGATGTCGTCTTCCTGCTCGGCATCGGGCCCTGTCCATTTCTCCAGGTCTCCGACCAAGGCCGCGCACATATCGCCGTCCTCAGTCTTCTTGCCGACTTGACCCATCAGCCGTGCAAATCCGTACATCTCCTTCTCAGGACTGTGAGCCTCGGTGATCCCGTCGCTGGTGAGAACCATGACGTCGCGATCACCAAACGTGTAGGTCTGCTCGTCATAATCCATTCCGGGCATCAGACCGAGGGGCATCCCGGTGGCCCGAAGTTCGATGACACCTTCCTTGTTGCGGACGTATGGGAGGTTGTGGCCGGCGTTGGCGAAGACGATGTCTCCTGTTGCGGTATCGACTATCGCATAGAGACACGTGACAAACATCGCCGGGGGGATTTCCGGCACAAGTGCCTCATTCACGTCGGCGAGCACGGCTGAGGGGGAATCGTGGCGCTGGGCCGCCGCTCTCAGCATGGATCGGCAGGTGGCCATGACAAGCGCAGCAGGAACACCCTTGTCGGTGACATCGCCGATGATGACACCAAGCCGACCGTCCTCGAGGTCGATGAAGTCGTAGAAGTCGCCACCTACTGCACGAGCAGGGCGATAGAAGGCATCGACGTGCCATCCGGGGATCGATGGAAGATCCTTGGGCAGAAGGGTCTGTTGGATGAGCGCGGCGACCTGGAGCTCCTGCTGGATTATCTCCCTCTCCTTGGCCTCGGCCTGTTGCTCTCTCACCAACTGCGCCACCTTCATTGCAGGTGCCACCTGGGAGGCAAGACTCCCGAGCAGTCGGCGGTCGTCGGTCGAATACGGCTGATCGGAGAGACGGGAACCGAGATACAGGGCCCCGAGCAACTCGCCCTGCCCGATGAGAGGAACAATCAGCTCCACTCCACTTTCTCGCATCTCGTCAAGGGACTTCGAGTCGAGATCGACGTCGGCGAGAACAACAGGGCCGCCAGTAGAAAGAAGAACGGTCTCCAGCGGGTCTCCGGCAGGAATCTCTATCGAGTCGATGAGGCGGGCGTTCGACTCGGGAACGGCGGTCTTGGGCTCCTCTTTTGGTGTTTCGCTGGTTTTGCGACGTTTCATGAGCTGAACCATGGCACTTTTCTACCTTTCTACCGTCCCGAAACCGTTACGAGCCATCTCGAACCCATACCGATACCCACGAAGGTTGCTACGTGTCCTGCTACCGATGACAACTCATGACGTGGGAACTGGAGTGGGCTTGTCGACCAGCTTTGAACTCGTCGAAATCAGCCTGGCTCCCAGATGTTTGGCCAGACCAGCGCATCCTTCCCTCATGACGTGGTGATACGCCCACGCAAAGAGGGGCTTTGCGACAGGTTCCAGCACATTCATCCAGCGCTTCGTGGTGGATACGTACCAGAGATAGGTCACGGCTGTGCTTTCACCGCGACTCTCGAAAAGATGGGTGCCGGTGCCGATCAGATCTCCTCTCGCCAGACTGTGAATCCGATTCGGTCGATCAACCTCCACGACGGTCATCTCGAAGTGCATCTTGTAGCCAAGCGGGCTCTTTATCGAGTAGCGCGCCTTGGCTCCGAGTCCATCAGAGTCACCCTTCTCGATGAGCCTCGAGTTCTTCACAGAGGACCACCATTGAGAAAACTCCTCGGGGCGAGTCATGACGTCGAAAACTCTGTCGATTGGGGCTGAAAGCACCCATTCGCTCTCAAACTGATAGTGAGCCATTCCTTTCCCTTCCTATGGCTTCTTACCTTTATGCCATGGTTCCGATACGACAGCGTTACGGATTCATTCCTTGACCCACACCGAGACCGCCGACGGTTGCATGGTCTCGGTGACAACCCCCACCCAGCCTTCGACCACCCCATCAGGATCAACCCGGTCCCGGAGAGACCCGGTGAACTCGTCCATCACCCGCTCGTGGTCGTACTTGGACCGATTGAATCGACGATCCACCCAACCCTGCACCCGTTTCCGCAGTGGATTGAAGAGAGCAGCCACCGCCAGAGTCGAGGCCGCCACCGCCAGATCGCTCTCGACCTGAAGCAACGAAGTGGTAAGGGTCACTACACCAGAGAAGACCGCGACGAGCAGCCCGACGACGAGGGCATAGGACACGGTTCGAGAAATAATCCGATCGATCTCGTACAGCCGATACTTCAGGACCGCGAGACCGCACGCGATCGGGATCGAGGAGTAGGCAAGGCCAAGCAGGACACCCAACAGAATCGTGTCGTTGAGACCCACACCAATTCGGATCGGCTCGATCGAGAGTGCAAAAACGAAGACCAGGAAACTCACAGCAAGCACCAGCCACTTCATCTGCAGACGCTCGATCCCCTCTGACCTGCGGAAACGCACTATCAGACCGACCAGCCCGAACAGACCGGTGAGCATGAGCGGAAGGAAGGTGATGTCGGCTAGATCGGCAGGGACCGCACCGATGCCGAGTGGGTTGGTGGTGTAGCTGACGCACTCGCCACCGGCTGGTGGGTATGCGATGCATATCTCCGCACCGAAGAACGCGCCCAACGCTGTGATCACAGCTAGTCCGAGGCCGACACGTGCCACCCAGGCCCAAAACGGCGACAGTGCCTTGCCGGTCGGAAACCAGAGCGGAAGGAGCACAAACACCTGAACAAAGGTAATGACGAAGAAGATGTCTGAACCCATGAAGCCAAGTGCCAATGATCTGTCGTCGGAAAGGCCATAGAAGATCGCCTCGCCCAACCCGAGCAGGGTCGCAGTGACCCCGATCCCGACAAGGAGCAGGCCGATTCGGTTCTCAGGCCTTCTTGTCACCACCAGATAGCCGAGAGCGGCGCTCAGACAGCCCGGAAGCACAAAGAACACCGCGTCGCCGATGTTGTAGTTGCCCTGCAGGGACCGGGCCACGATATAGACGACCGCGACAGCGACAAACAATGTTCCCAAGGTGCCAAGCCACCTTCTGAAACGGTACGACCCTGCCACCATCATCCCTTCACCCACACGCCAACCGTCGCCGGCTGCATGGTCTCCGACACGACATCGACCCTGTTCCTCTCACCCGCGCCAGATTGCCACACCGTCGTTACGTAAGCGCAACGAGAGAGCGGCATTACTCACAACGTTCCGAGAATCGTGTTTCCAATAGTCCGTAACGGAGTATTAGTCTCGGAGCGGGTTGGAGGGAGGAACTCAATACTCGACATACGACTGCTCGGACCACCCGAGGTGTCGCTGAACGGCGATCCGATCGAGGTGGATACACGTAAGGCGATCGCCCTGCTTGCGTATCTGTCCGTCGAGGGCGATGCGACTCGTGACACTCTGGCGACTCTCTTCTGGGCCGACTCACCGTCCGACCGGGCACGTGCGACGCTTCGCCGCACGCTGTCGGCGCTTCGATCCGGAATCGGATCTGATGCAATCACCGCCGATCGCAACCGGGTCTCGCTGGACAGCAGCAGCTCGAGCGATCTGTCGGCGTTCGATGCCGAGATTCGATCCACGTTCGAGCATGACCACGATCCATCAGACGTGTGCAACCAGTGTGTGCCCCCACTGACTCGAGCAACGGACCTCTACCGCGGTGATTTTCTCGAAGGCTTCTCCGTTCGAGATGCACCAGAGTTCGAAGATTGGGCTCGCAACGTCACTGAAGATCTTCGACTCCGTGCCGGCGCAGCGTTCAATCGCCTCGCGATGGGGCGGGCGGCGTCGGGAGACTACGCGGGGGCGATTGCAGCGGTGACTCGATGGATCGAGTTGGACGTCTTGCATGAGCCGGCACACCGGCTCCTGATGCTGCTCAACGCATGGGCGGGCGATCGGCCCGGAGCGGTGGAGGCCTACCGCGCATTTGTCGCTGTCCTCGACAGCGAGTTAGGCGTGCCTCCTCTCGAGGAGACCACCGAACTGTACGAGGCCATCCTGGATGAGGACCTACCGCCTGCCCCGGGAGCCAGGAAACGGGTTCAGACTCATCAAGCAGGTCCGCCGCCGGCTGACACCGAGATGCTGGATCGGGAATCAGAGCTCAATGCACTCCGATCGGCTCAGCAAGCAACAGAAATCCGGGGCCAGGTAGCCGCCATCATCGGCGGGGCATGGATGGGCAAGACGAAGCTTCTCGAGGTATTCACCTCAGAAGCTGATATTTCCGGGGACGTCGTCCTATTTGGCCGCGCTTTTCGGATGGAGCAGACCCTTCCCTATGGAGTGATCACGCAGATCCTCGGTGCCGCGGTTCCTCTGATCGACTCGATGCGAGACCGGGTTCCCGAATGGGCGTTTGCCGAAACGGCCCGTCTCGTCCCCCAGCTTGCAACAGGACAGAGTCCGATCACTCCTGATCGCTTCGGCGAGTTGCATCTTCTCGAGGGCGTCCAGGCCGTCCTGGCTGAGATCGCCCGGGACCGACGATTAGTCGTCGTGGTCGACGATATTCAGTGGGTGGACCCCGCATCGGCGGGGGTCCTGACATACCTGGCGCGGCGAATCGACAAGGTGAGGTCGCTCCTCGTCATCGCGGCACGAAGCGGAGAGCCTCTGGACCAGCCGATCAGGGAACTGCTCGGTCAGGCCGCCACCCAGATCGAGCTTGAGCCGCTGCCAGCCGGGGCTATCGATGATCTGGTGCCCGATGGGCTGAGTGCGGTGGACGTAATACGACGGACGGGCGGAGTGCCGCTGCTCGTACTGGAAGCACTGTCACACGAGACATCGTCGACCGAATCGCCTGGCGTTATGCGCTACATGGAAACCAGGCTCCGGGACTTGACCGATCTTGGCCGCCAGATTCTCGGAACGGCCGCTGTTCTCGATGGTCTGTGCGATGCATCCCTGCTCCGCGAGACGAGCGGCCGCAGTGAGGAGGAGGTCGTCGAGGCGGTCGAAGAGCTTGCTCGGGCGGGATTACTACGCGAGGTTCCTGACAGTGATGGCCTCAGCTTCACGCTCGACGCGCTCGAGAAGATCACCTATGACTCAGCATCGCTGATCCGACGCCGCCTCCTTCATCGGAGGGCGGCAGAAGCTCTCGAGAAGCGGCCACGGTCCAAGACCGATGCTCGGCTCGCTGCGGCGATCGCAGCGCACAGGCGCGGCGCCGGGAACGAGGAAGCAGCGGATTGGTATCACCTTGCCGGCGACCTGTCGCGCGAGGTCTATGCCAACTCCGAGGCAACGAACTTCTATGAGACTTCGATCGCACTCGGCTATTCGGACCCGGTCAGCCTTCGCCTATCCCTTGGAGAGGTTGCCATGGCACGGGGCGACTACACACAAGCGACAAGGGATTTGACCGCCGCGGCTGCACAGGCCGACGGCCCAACACTGGGCCTCATCTTACATCGACTGGGCGAGGTGCAGCGCCTGCTCGGGCGTTTCGAGCGCGCCGAGGACCACTTCCAGCTTTCGGCCCCGCTTCATCCCGAGCCGGCAGGTCTATATGCCGACTGGGCGCTGCTCAACCACCGGATTGGCGATGCGGAACAAGCCCGGGCCCTATCAGAGCAGGCACTTGCCCTGGCCATCGAGACTGGCGTCGACAGTGATATCTCCCGGGCTCAGAACATCCTCGGTGTGGTGAGCGACGACCCAGCGGAGGCAACGGAACATCTTGCCGCTGCGCTGGCACTTGCCGGAGACGATGACCTGCTCCGCATGGCGGCTCTCAACAACCAGGCTCACAGAATAAGCCAGACGGGCGAGATCGACGCTGCAGTCGATCTCGTGGAAGACGCGATTGCGATCGCCGCGAGGACGGGGCATCGTCATCGCGAGGCCGCCCTGCACAACCACCTGGCCGACCTCCATCACCTCGCCGGAAACAGACAGGACGCCGAAGCTGCGCTGACTGCAGCGGTGACGATCTTTGCCGATGTCGACAGCGGAGCCTGGGAACCTGAAGTCTGGCTGCTCAGCCAGTGGTAGCTCGTCGCAACGGGCCCGTAACGGGGTCGTAACGCAAGTGTGAGAAGCTTGAACCAGTGAGCAGGAGCACGCGCACGTCCAATCAGAGACTCTGGTTCATCATGCCCGTATGGGCTGTTGTCATGGCGCCCACCCTTTTGGTCACGGACCAGGACATGGAGGTCGACTCGATCGGCTGGGTGCTCCTCCAGGGGGCCATTCTGGGTGTAGGCACATTGATCCTTGCCAACCGGCCGGGCAACCGGATCGGCCGGATCATCCTCACGGCCGGAGCGACCTTTGCCGCTGGAGTGGCGCTGGGCCTCATCGTGGAGTTGGTCGAGGATTTCTTGGACACCAGGCTGATCGGTCTTCTCTTCGCCGTCTCAGCTGTGTTGATTACGATCTGGGTCCCGGTGATTGCCTGGGCCCTGTTCCTCTTCCCCACCGGGGAACTGCCGGGACCAGGGTGGAAGTGGCCGGGGAGGGCGATCCAGGCGACAATAGTCCTCGCCGTCCTCGCTCCGTTGGGAAACGGCGGGATGTTCGCCGACCCGGACTCCACCGAAATACCGAGTCCGATCCAGGACATCATCTCTCCGGTCGATGAGTGGCTCGCGAGGGCCCTTGCAATCGGAATTGCCGTTTCGCTGATGACGGCCGCGCTTGCCGTGCTCTACCGGTTTGTGAAGTCAAAGGGTGTTGAGCGTCAGCAGATGAAGTGGCTTGGGTTCGCCATGCTGCTGATGGTGATATGGACACCCATCAGCCTCCTCGTCAGTGAGGGGACGGCCCAGGAGGGGCTTGTTGCGATCGTGACGATCATCCTGGTCGGCTTCGCTCTCTTTTCACTGGGCATCGCTGTTATCCGCTACCGCCTTTACGAAATCGACCGGATCATCTCGCGCAGCGTCACCTACGCCCTGGTGGTCGGAGTGCTCGTCGCAGCCTTCTTTGGCGTTGTAACCATTCTCAGCAGTTGGCTCCCAGGCGAATCGCCAATCGCAGTTGCCGGCTCCACCCTCGTGGTGGCGGCCCTTTTCAATCCCTTGAGAAAGCGGATCCAAAGCTGGGTGGACAGACGATTCAACCGGACCCATTACGAGACACGTCGGGTGGTCGAGGCCTTTGCAGCCGGCCTTCGAGACGAAACCGACGCCGAGGACATCGCCCGAGGGCTTGGTGAAATCGTCGAGCAGACTCTCCAGCCTCGTTCGGTGGGCGTCTGGGTAGCCAAATAGGCCGTATCTGGCGACGACAGGCCCCATATGGGTCGATCGACCCCTCAAGAACCATGCCGGGTCTTCCGAAAAAACCTAGGTTATGACTACTTCGGAAGCCACATTTCTCGAGGAGTGGACTACACACCCGCTCGGTAAGACAGTCAGAATCGCCATAGCAGTCGTCGGTCTCGCGACTTCGACCATTGTGCTGCTTCTGGCGACACTCACCTCGGATGCTGTCTGGTTCATGGTGATTTTGGGGGTATCCCTCGCCGCCTCCTCGATTCGCGCGGCCCTCCATCCCAGTATTTCCCGACTCGCCATCCTCACCGCGGTGCTCGTGGTTATCCCGATCGCTGGACGACTCATCTGAAGATTTGCCTCGGGCCCATTCGGCCAGTCGCCCGGAGTCAACGGTCACCGGCTAACGGTGGCCGTTGGCCTTATGAAGAAGAGTCCTCATAAGTGAAGACACCTTGAGCTGACTCCGCGACCTGCTGGTAGCCGATCCGTCCATCCATGGAATTCTCGCGCCGGTTCGAACACATGGGGGTAATTCCCCATATACGAATGAGACAGGAAAAGTCACCATCTTCAGTGGGACTACAGGGCACAAACAATCGTCCCCAGAGCGACAATGGGACCCAATCAGGGGGATCATCTTCGGACGATCCCCCTCTTGGCCGGCGGTGGAGAACCTGGAGATCACATGATCGGACATTGGTCAGAAACCCCCGGCTCCGGGGAGATTGGTAGGTTCCGATCATGATTCTGGGGAGGTTCAGCTACCGCGGGTCCGCGCCACTCGAAGCGACCCTCCGTCGCATGGTCGTGGTGTTCCGGTTCCTCGGCTGGATGTGGATGATGCTTCTCGTCGCGGTTACTTTGTCACTACCGGTCGAGGATGCGTTCAGAGACGACCCGAGAATCTGGATCGTTTGGGGCGCCCTGGCTCTGGCCACCGTCTGGACCTTCCTCACGTGGTACATGTCACGATCCCACCCGACTGCGATGAGTGGCGGGATCTGGTTCCTCTTCGATTCGATAGCGATGCTCGCCATTGGGGCAGCTTCGGTCGCGGCCGGTGCCGACGAGCTATTCCATGGCGGTCTTCCCTTGTCATACGTGTTCGTCGGTGCCCTATATGGCGGTCTTCCCGGATCCTTGCTTGCCGCCGTGTTCCTCGCGATAGAGCAGTTCGCAGTCCATATCATCGCCGATCTCGGCGCGGTGCGGGCTGCGGGAAGCATCATCTTCTTCGTCGTCGCCGCCATCGTTGGATGGACGTTCGACAAACTGCGGGCGTATGACATCGCCCGAAGAGAGGCCCAGGAGCAACTGGCCGAGGAGCAAGCAGCACGCGCTGTGCTCGCGGAGAGAGCAGCTCTGGCGTCGCGGCTCCACGACTCGATCCTCCAAACGCTCCATGCCATTCGCATGGGCGCCGACGATCCGGACCAGTCCCGATATCTGGCCCGGCGCCAGGAACGGGAGTTGCGACGAAACATAGAAGGGCTCAGCTCGGAGCACGATGAGAGTTTCCGGGAGTCGCTGCTCGAAGTGAGAGACGAGGTTGAAGATGTGCATAGGGTCGAGATCGATGCCGTCATCCGGGACGACGCAGCCATGGACGAAAGCCTGACTGCCGGCGTATCCGCTGCTCGTGAGGCGATGGCCAACGCTGCGAAACATTCCGGATCGCCGAACATCGATTTGTATGCGGAACTGTCAAACGGAACGGCCAAGATCCACGTACGGGACCGAGGGTCAGGCTTCACGGACGAGAGACTGCGGACCCAGGTTCACCGGCGGCTTACCGAGAGGGTCGACGCCGTGGGAGGGACGATCGAGGTCGACAGTCGCCCCGACCAGGGGACGGAAATCATCATCACGGTGGCGACGTGAGCGAGGAGACACGGCTCGGGATCATCATCGTCGATGATCACGACGTGGTTAGAGCGGGAACTCGCGCCTTGCTGTCCGATCACTTCGACATCATCGGGGAAGCAGACAATGTCGACAGTGCAATCGAGCTGATAAAGGAGCGTCTCCCTCAACTCGTGGTCCTCGATGTGAAACTTCCAGGTGGAGGTGGCGCGGCCGTGATCGATGCTGTGCGGCGGGATTTCCCCGAGATCCTGTTCATGGCATTGACAGTCTCGACTTCACGTGAGGACGTGGCCAGGCTCCTCGACGCAGGCGTCAACGGCTACATCACGAAGACGACACTGGGTGCAGATCTTCCCGTCCTGGTCCGGCAGACCGCCGAAGGAGCCTTTCCTGTCAGCCCGGACATCGCCGCCTACCTTCTCGATATTGACGAGGACATCACATCGGACACTTCCATCGATCGGCTGACCCCGCGCGAGCGCGAGGTCGTGAACCTCATCGCGCGCGGCTACACCTACCGGGAGACAGCGGATCGTCTCGGGATCACCGTCAAGACACTCGAGAACCACATGCATCACATCTTCGAGAAGCTCAGCGTGGCCAGCCGTCACGAGTTGACTGCCCTGGCCTATGACGAGGGATATGTCCGACCCGACGACGAGCGCTAGTCAGTGATCAGAAAGCTGCTGACGACTGCCATCGCGTTCTACGTTGGCGGAGGTTTCCTCTTCTCGAACAAACTTCGCGCAGACGCGTTGACACCCCGGCCGGCAAGACACGACTTTGGAGTTTGGGTGACCGGGCTCGACGCGAAAACCATCACTCTCTCGACCGAGAAGCCTCGCCCCGACATGAGACATCCCGGCGTGATCGGTGTGTACTGGGCAGGGGGCTACGGCCACGCCGGCGCAATCCTCGACTCCGCCGAGATGACGGTGACACGAATCTTCACAAACTTCTCGGACAACTCACCACCGCTATGCCGTTCGAGCGAGTTGACGTTGTGTGAGCCGGTCGATCTCGAAGGTTGGGCCTTCCAGTCCGACCCTCGAAATGTCGGTCTCGAGTTCTCCGAAGTGCGGTTCGAGACCCCGTTGGGCCCGCTCGGGGCGTGGATCGTCCCTGCTGAGGGGTCGAAAACCTGGGCCATCCATGTACACGGATTGGGCGCAGCACGCCGCGAGGCGATTCGGATGTTGCCCTCCTATCACCGCAGCGGAATCACATCCATGGTCATCGACTACCGCAACGACCCGGGTGCACCATCTGACCCGAGCGGGCTCTATCGCTTCGGACTGACCGAGTGGGAGGACCTTGACGCCGCCGTCGACTACGCCCGACAACACGGAGCGGAGCACCTCATCCTGACCGGATACAGCACCGGTGCGGCGATCGTCATGGCCTTCACCGAGCGATCCCGGCACTTCGAGATCGTGAAGGCCATCGTGTTCGATTCACCCAACATCGACATGGGCAGCACCGTGCGCTTCGCCGCAGCGAAGGAAAACCTCCCTCTGATTCCCATGAGAGTGCCCCGCTCGCTGACGACCGTCGCAATGGCGATCACCGACCTCCGCTGGGGAGTGAAGTGGGACAACATCAACTACGTGGAAAGTGCTGGACGGCTATCGGTGCCCGTTCTGGTCTTCCATGGCAAGAATGACGAGACGGTACCTATCGACGTCTCCAGGGCGCTGGCCAGAGCCGATCCAGAGCACGTGCAGTTGGTAGAGGTGCCGGAGGCCGGTCACGTCATGAGTTGGAATGCCGATCCGAGCCGCTACGAAGAGCACCTCGAACGGTTTCTAGCGACATAACCATCCGTCAGAATTGGACGGCGGCGGCGGCCCAGTGAAAGCCGGCGCCAAACGCAGTCAAGATGACCAGGTCGCCTTCCTTAATCCGGCCAGTTTTTACGGCCTCCCACATGGCGAATGGGACCGTCGCCGAGCCAGTGTTGCCGTACTCGTGGATGTTGACGTAGACCTTGTCCTCATCAAGACCCAGCTTCTTGCGCACCGCCTCAATGATTCTCATGTTGGCCTGATGGGGTATGACCAGGGCAACATCACGAGCCGAACGCCCGATGCGGTCGAGAACTTCGGTTGCCGACTCGCTCATCCGCTTGACCGCCTCGACGAATATCTTGCGCCCATCCATGACTAGCCGGTCGTAGTCGCCGCTTTCGAGACTCTCCTGATTGAAGGGATGACGGGTTCCTCCAGCGGCGAGAGTGAGTATCTCTGCATGCGCGCCATCGGTGCCGGAGACAACGTCCAGGACCCGGGCACGCCCACCGTCGGGAGCCATCACCACTGCGCCGGCCCCATCTCCAAACAGGATGACTGTCGAGCGGTCCTTCCACGAGATCATCCGGCTGATCAACTCAACCCCGATCACGAGGACTTTCCTGGGCTGGAAGGCAATCCGGGCCCGGGCGACATCGAGCGCCTGCACAAAACCGGCGCAACCACTTCCTCCGAGGTCGTAGGTCGGCACGTTCCGGCACCCCAACTCGTTTTGGACGAGCGCCGCGGTGTCGGGAGTCATCATTTCAGGTGTGTCTGATGCAAGGATGATCTCGTCGATGTCGTCAGGCGTCAGGTCGGCGTCTTTGAGGGCAACAGCGGCGGCGTCCACAGCAAGAGTCATCGTGGACTCGTCGTCGGCGGCAAAGCGGCGTCGCTTGATCCCGGTCCGCTGGGTGATCCACTCGTCGGAGGTGTCGAGACGCTCCGCCCAGTCGTCATTCGTCATGATCCGTTCGGGGACATATCCGCCAAAACCCAGGATGTGCGCCATTTGGGCGAGACTAGGCCGGACTCAACGGAAACGTTGTTGACACCCGGGACGAAGTCAGACGTAGCCGTGCTTCTCGAGCCACTTCATCGAGAAGTACCCGAAGGCTGAAGGGATGTAGAAGGTGACCACCCGGTAGACAACGGCGGCGGCGAATGCGGTTGTCTCATCGATTCCAAAGAGGACCAGGAACGCGGTCAGCACCGCCTCTGCCACTCCGATCCCACCCGGAACCGGCACCACTCCAGCGAGCAGCCCTGCCGCAACTACGGCCGTGAGCGCCTCCCAAATCCCCAGCGATTGATGGAGGCTCAGCAATATGAACCACATGCTGACCGCCAGGACGAACCTCGATCCGAAGGCGCTCGTCAGCAGCCCCAGGGCTCGCTTCGGGTCCTTGAGCACGCCACCGAGCGCAGCAAACGTCTCGCCAATCACTGGCATGACCCAATCTCGGAGTTTCTGGACGCGCCGGACCAACAGCACAGCAACGACTACCAGCACGATGATTGCGAGAAGGATCAGACCCCAGTTGGTGTCTCCGGTGGACAACCCGAAAGTCACGCCGCCGAAGAGAAATGCCAGCCCGAGGATCACCGCCTCGACAATGAGACCGGAGATAGTGTCGATAGACCCCTGAACCAACGACGCAGTGATAGAAACGCCGTATTTTCTGAGGAAGGCCGCCGTCATCGCGATTCGGCCCGCCGAGCTGGGCACAGCAAGGCTGATAAACATCGAAGCCGACTGCAAGATCATTACCGGTCGCAAGGGAATCGGATATCCGACCGCAGCCAGCATCGCGGTCGCCTGCGGGAAATAGACAAGCTGAGCAATGAAGAAGGCCACGATGATCCATCCCCAGTCTGCGTTCTGCACCTCTTCCCATACCGCGGCAAAGTCGATGTCGCCGAGCATGGAGATCAGGAAATATGCAGCAAAGAGCGTCAGGCCGAGCATGAGGACGCTCCTGCCCGTAACCCGTCGAATCTGAATTGGCTCTTCGACCTCGACGCCCGTGACCCGGGCGACCTCGTCGCCGATTTCCTTGACCAGGACCTTGGGCTTCTCGGTCGCACGGCGCGCCCTGGCGCTCACCGCCGGCACCTGGATGTAGGGCAGGACCGTCGCGAGCGTGTCATCGCCCAGACCCGACCTTGCCGCAGCCACGGTTCGCTCGACCCCAACAAGGCGCGCCATGGAGAACAGCAACTCGACGACATCGATGATCCGAAACGACTCGGGAGCCGCCAGTGACCCCGCCCCAAAATCCCCGATCTGATGGCCATGATCAGTAATCGAGATCGCTGTTGAATCGAGACCTCCATGAGATATCGACGCCTCGTGGAGCGACCTCACAGACAACCAGATCGACATCAGATCGTCGTCGGTCATCCCTGCCTCATCGACTTCTGAGAGACGCCGCCCATTCCTGTCCACCGCCAGAATCGCGAGGTCGTCTTCGCCAAGACCGGCAGCGAGGATGTGAGGGACCGACGCTGCGGTCCGCTCCGCCATCATCGTCACCAGGGCTTCGTGCTCGACGCTCTGCATGCGAGTGAGCATCAGAGACGGCTCGGTGTCCCGATACCAGAGATACCGCCACGTCCTTGCGAAAAGCTGGGAGTCGGTGGCATCCCGACCATACGCCTTGACCTCCACCCTGCCAAACGTCTCACTGTCACCGATGAGCCGACGGACACCCCACGATTGGTCATCGTCGAGATGCAGGTTGGTGACTCCCACATTGAGTCCCCTCAGACCATCTGCGATCGACGCAAGATTGGGGTAGCCGGCGGGAGAGCCGAAGACCAAAAGGACGCCACTGGCTGCGACGAGACCGAGAGCGACCGCCCCGATGGCGCTGCTGGGTAGGCCAAAACCGATCGCGAATCCTGAGAGAGCAACAAGGACGATCACACCCGTTCCGAGTCGACGCATGGGTCGTGTCAGATGGGGAGAGACCGCCGTCAGAATCGCGGCCACCAGGGCGACTCGAAGAATCGGAAATTGAACGGTCGGATCGGCAAGACCGGTTTCGGGAAACACAAGGGGCCATGCATCGTGGATCGCACGGACCAGGACTGTCACAATCACGCCGGTCGTGACGCCCGCGAGAACCATGTCGCGAATGGCGTCGAATCTCTCTCTCCACTGGAGCAGCACAGCAACGAACAAACCGATTGAGTAGACGGCCCCAACCCCATAAATGATGGAGAGAGTTCCCGTTGCCCAGTCGGGGATGGTCCCGGTCAGGTCGGCCATGGTCTGTTCGACGTCGACCACCTTGGCGAAGATCCGCCACGACCACAGGAACACCAGCACGCCAAGTACGAGTCTCCGAACATCCGCGGCGCGACGAACCCTGGGTTGCTCTGTCGTCGCGATTAGGTATCGACTTCGTGCCACCGAGACGTGAGGCTAGAGAATCTTCGACGGGGATTCAGCTTTGGAGCTGACTGGCGATCTCGCGTGCCTGTTCGAGATCCAGGGTCCCTTCGATCCTGACTGTCACGCCGTCGCTGACAAAAAGGAGCGTGTTCCCGGCAAGACGTGCCGAGTCCTCGATGAAGTGACCATCCCGGTCAAAGAGGATTACGACATGTGGGCCACCCTCAATCCAGAAGCCGTCTTCAGCTCCAACCGTCACCGTGGAGATACTGGTGCCCGAAGCAATCGACTTTTCCAGGACGTTGATGTCCGTCTCTGCATGGAGTTCTGTGATCAAAAGACGGTAGGTCCCGTCGCCTTTCCCGTATCCGAGCGTCACCATCCCGCCGGGAACGGAGGTGTCGAGGAACACCGCGTCCGGTTCCGCGTCGATCGTCATGACCGAGAAGTCGACGTCGCGCTGTGCCTCTTCGAGCGATGACTCCACTCCGGATGGCCGGGTCGCTACCGCGGCCTCAGGCAACTCATCGACCATGGTGATGCTGATCGAGCCGATCCCGAAGAGACTGGCGACTGCCGACCGGGGGCCGGGAAAGGCCATCAGGATCAGGATTGCCGCCGCGGCCGCCGCCGCTACCAACCGACCACGTCGCGGTTTGGGGGCTGCGGGCGATGGATGCGCCGGGATCGCGAATCCAGGTGTTTCCGGAAACTCGATCCACCCGCCGAGATCGAAGAGGGTCTGCTCGAGACGGTCAGACATCAAGATCACCTACGTCATCGCGGAGTCGGCTCAGACCCCGGGAGATGCGAGACTTGACCGTCCCACGGGGAATCCCCGCCGCCTGGGCGGTCTCCAACTCTGACAACTCGAGGAAGTAGCGAAGACCGATGACGAGCCGCTCCTTATCCGGGAGTCGGTTGACCGCCGCGACAAGACGCTGGTCCATGTCGAATCGCTCGGCCTCCGACTCGGGACTTGGAGCGGAGCCAGGGTCTCGTCGAGAACCGGCCCGTGTCTCATAGTGGGCACGCCGACCCTCTGACCGGCGTCTGTTTCGAGCCTCATTACCCACGATCTTGAGAAGCCACGGGCGAAATGGAGAGCCAGGCTTGAGGCGTTCCATCTGGAGATAGGCCTTCACGAAACCCTCCTGGGCAGCGTCTTCGGCATCCGCCGCAGTCCCCGTCACTAGATACGCCACACGAAAGGCGATATCACGATGTTGTTCGATGAGTTCGGAGTAGGCGGCGCGATCACCAAGGCGGGCCCGTGCCGCCAGTTCGGTGTCATCACGTTTCTGGTCTTCTACGCCGACCGCCTGGTCACGACGTCCCCAGACGTCGCGGGCGCCTCCCCATCGCCCAGAAACCGGCCAGCACAGCCATTACGAGCAGCCCCACGCCGACCGCGATTGGGGCCGCTACCGATGTTGGCGGAGACTCGACGGCAGCCAAATCCGGCCCTGGCAGTGGCGCAGGCTTCACCGCCTAAACTTCCACCGGAGCCGACGCGCTCTTCACCGAAGACACAGCCACACCGTAATCCAGCAGGATCGCTTCGATGTCGTAGGAAGAGACAAACCAACCGCCGCGGATCGGTCCGGAGCCCTCTATGCCCTCAATACCCCGCTCCATGTAGATCAAGGGCCCGCCGGCAGCGAACGGATAGAGCAGAGCCGGCATCTCCAGATCGCCCTCCGGTCCCATCTGAATCCATGTCAGCCGGTACTCAGAACCCAGTTTGCCTTCGGGTTGCTCGGTCAGGAGCTGATTCTCTCCAGTGACGACTGATCCCCATACCATCTCGGCAAACCCGGTGGCCTTGAAGAGCTCATGGAATTGATCCGCCGACTCCGATGTCCCGTCACTCTCGAGGAATATCGGCCCGGCAATGCCGGGTCCCTCGATCGTGACCCCGATCACACCCTTGGCGAGGGCGGGGATCGCGATCAAGACGACAAGCAGAGCAATGGATCCGAGCAGCACGCGTTTCAAACATCTCTCCTTCGACTACACCCCCTTTACACCGCCCGCACCCTTTTGGTTCGCGCTATTCGGCGTGTTGATCCGACTGAGATGTCTCGACGTGGATGGTTCGATCACGGTGAAGGTGCCGACCTTCGACCGGTCGATGGTGTGGGTCGTCGACAAAAAGCCGGTCGCCATCGACATGCAACAGGCTTTGGCCATAGGCGTCGGAGAGGTTGGCGGGGGTCAACACATCACCCGGTGGGCCGTCAGCCATCACACGTCCGGACAGCAAGAGGACATGATCGGCCACCTGGGCTTCAGAGAGATCGTGCGTGCTCATGACAACGGTGCACCCCCGCTCCTGCTCCAGGTGGATCACCTCGTCGAGCGCCTGAGCCGAGGGCAGATCAAGACCCGTCATCGGCTCGTCCAACAGCAGCAGATCGTGTTCCTGGGCGAGTCCCTGTGCCACAAAAACACGCTGACGTTGACCCCCTGACAGATCGTGGAGTTGACGATCGGCCAGGCTCGCCACCTCGGTCCGCTCCATGGCCTCTTCGACCGCCTCGCGATCTATCTGCCGAATCCTCCCGTAGGCGCCGGTAGCGGCATAGCGACCCATCGTCACCACTTCGCGAACTGAGATCGGCAGCGATGCATTTACCTTGGTGCTCTGCAGCACAAAAGCGATCCGGTTGGCCACTGCCTCGACCTCGAGTGAGCCCGATGCCGGGTCGTGAAGCCCCGCGATTGCGTTGAGAAGGGTGGATTTCCCGGAGCCGTTGGGCCCGATCAGCGCGGTCACACTCCCCTTCGGGATCGAGAATGACGACCCGTCGATCGCGATCCGGGTGCCGTACTTGACGGTGATGTTCTCGGCGGTCACAGCGAAAGCACTCATACGCAGTTTGAGCACCTTCCAACGATCTCGAGTGAGTGATCGATCGGATCGAACGCGACCGATTCGCTTGCTGCACCTATCAATTCGTCGAGAAGACGCTCGTCCCTCGCAGGGATCTCGATGTCCTCGACCGCTCCGCATTCAACACAGACAACGTGGTGGTGATGTCCTCTCAGCCAATCGGCGATCTCATACCGGGTGACTCCTCTGCTTCCGTGGTGGGGAGCAACCACCCCAGCGTTTTCCAGGACGCCAAGTGTGCGATACAGCGACGACAGGGGAAGGTCGGGCAGCACACCGTCGAGCTCGGCCGCAGACTTTGGGCCGTCACTGGTCACGAGGGCATCGATGACGGCGCGCCGTCCCCGCGTGTATCTGACGTTGTGGTCGCCGAGTCTTGACTCGACCTGTCGGTCGAGGGTTGGTGTTGTCACTAGATCACCACAGGTTTAGTGTTCTCAGCAATAATGATAACGATTCTCATTATCAGTATGCAAGTGAGAAGCGCGTTGAGCGTGACCCTCCTCTTCGTGTGCAGTGGTGCGCGCTATGCGCGCACCACTGCACACGACCGAGCGATAGTCGCATGGTGAGGGCCCTCGCGACCGGTCTGCTCTTGATGTTGGGCGCCTGCGGCGCCCAACATCAAGAAGGCCTTACCGTGGTGGCGACGACCACGATGCTCGGAGATGTGGTTGAGAACGTTGTGGCCGACGATGGAGACGTGGAGGTGTTGCTTCCGATTGGCGCCGATCCCCACGACTTCAGACTGTCTGCCCGCCAGGTCGCTCTCATCAACGAAGCGGATCTCGTTGTGACCAACGGACTGGGCCTCGAAGGCCCCATGGACGACGTCCTCGCCGCGGCCAGCGACGATGGAGTAAACGTGCTCACCGTTGCGCCACTGCTGGAGCCGATCCCGCTTGGAGCAAGAGATGACCCTCACGTTTGGTTCGATCCCCTTCGCATGAAGGACGCCGCTGTGCTCATAGCGGACGAGTTGACCTTGCTCGACGACTCCGTCGCCTGGGCCGATCGAGCCAGTGTCTACGGCAAGGCCTTGGACGTTGCCGACGTCGAGATCCAACGGATGCTCAGCAGCATCGCCGCGCCCGACCGCAAGCTGGTCACGAACCATGATTCTCTGGGCTACTTCGCCAGCCGATACGAGTTCGAGATCCTCGGGACGGTGATACCCGGTGGCACGAGCCTGGCCAACCCGAGCTCGGCTGACCTGGCGGACCTCGTCAACACCATGGAGGCCGAGGGAACCAACGTCATTTTCGCCGAGACGACCGAGCCGACAGCTCTGGCCGAAACCGTCGCAGACGAGGTGGGTGGCGATGTTCTCGTAGTGGAGCTTTTCGCGGGCTCGCTCGGCGGGCCCGGTTCCGGCGCCGAGAACCTCATCGACATGCTGCTCACCAACGCCCGGCGAATCGCGGAAGCTCTAGGTTCCTGATCATGGAGTGGCTTACCGAGCCGTTTGACCTTGCCTTCCAGCAGCGGGCTCTGATCGGTGGCGCTCTGGCTTCAATCGCGCTCTCGGTCGTCGGGACATGGGTTGTGATCCGGGGGATGACCTTCCTCGGCGACGCACTCGTCCATGGAGTCATACCTGGGATTGCTCTTGCCGTTCTCTTCGACTTCAACGTACTTCTGGGAGCAGCCGCAGCAGCGGTCGTCATGATCGCCGGCATCAACCTGGTCCACCGGCAGACAACCTTCTCCGAAGACACCGGAATTGGGCTGCTCTTCGTCGGGATGCTCGGGCTTGGAGTGATCCTGATATCGCGAACAGACTCGTTTAGCGGGAGCCTCACCACCATCCTCTTCGGTGACGCCCTTGGTGTGACGACGACCGACCTGGTGGTCCTCGGAGTGGTCGCCGTCATCACTCTTCTCGTCTCGGTCCTGTTCTACCGCTCGTTTCTCGTCCTGGCCTTCAACGAGCAGAAGGCCGAGGGCTTCGGTCTCCGGCCTCGCTTCTCACACATCGTCCTGCTCGCACTGATCACCCTCGCGATCGTCGGTTCCTTTCAAACCGTGGGCACCTTGCTGGTGTTTGGCCTGCTCGTCGGGCCCCCGGCAACCGCCGTTCTCCTGGTGAAAAGGGTCCCGTTGATGATGGCCCTAGCTGCCGGGATCGGCATTGTGTCGGTGGTGTTGGGTCTGATCATCAGCTACCACGCCGACACCTCAGGTTCGGCGACGATGGCGGTAGTCCCGATCGTCTTCTTCTTCGTGGTCCTCACGTTCAAGTCGCTCACCAGAAACAGACGCTCCCCCGTCGCTGCATGAGTTATGACGTGGTCATCGTGGGTGGAGGAGCGATGGGCTCGTCCACTGCTTACCACCTCATGGCACTGGAGCCCTCGCTCTCGGTTGCGGTGATCGAGCGAGACAGCACCTACGCGCGGGCATCGACGGTCCTCTCCGACGGCAACGTGCGGGTGCAGTTCAACCTCGAGGAGAACATCAAGATCTCACAGCACACCCTCGAGATACTCCCCAAGTTCGCCGACCAAATGGAGACGGCGACTTATCGGCCGGAAGTGACGGCTCATCACCAGGGCAACCTGTTCACCGTCGATGAGGCCAATGTCGAAGCCGCCTTGGCCGGCATGGAGACCCAGTTGGAACTCGGGTGCAACGTCGCCTGGCTCGACGCTGCGGGAATAGCGGATAGGTATCCGAGTCTTGCGTCAAGCGGTCTCGCTGGAGGCACCATCGGCTTCGACGACGGATCGGTTGATCCCAATGGGATTCTGCGGGGATACCGGTCCAAGGCCATCGAGATGGGAGTCGAGTACATCGAGGCCGAAGTCGACTCCCTAATCGCAGGCGACGAAGTCATGCGTGGTGTTCGGCTGGTCTCCGGAGAGCGGATCGAATGCGACACGATCGTCAATGCTGCAGGGGCATGGTCTCCGAACCTGGCCAGAGGGGTAGGGGTGGATCTACCCGTCAAGCCGGTGATGAGAACCGTCTACGTCGTGTCCACCTCCTTCTCGACGAAAGGCCTTCCCAGCGTGTTCCTGCCATCTGGTGTTTATGCCCTCACCGAGGGTGAGCACACCTGGCTCATGGGCTGGTCAAGACCGGAGGATCCGGTTGGATTTGATTTCAAGCCGGCCAACCGGGAGCGGTTCACCGAACAGATCTGGCCGGCACTGGTGGAGAACCTGCCCGGGTTCGACCGGCTCCGAGTGGAGCGCTCCTGGGCCGGTCTCTATGCGGTGAACACTTTCGACGGCAACGCCATCCTCGGGGAGTGGCCGGAAACGCGCGGCCTATACCTGGCTACCGGCTTCTCTGGCCACGGATTCCAGCAGTGCCCGGCCGTCGGACGCTATCTCTCAGAGCAGATTCTGGGCCTGGCCCACTCACTCGACCTCGGACGACTCGGGGGGAAGCGAATCATCGACAACCAACCCCTCTACGAGCACGCCGGAAGACTCATCTAGGCCCGGAACGATCGGTCATCCCAACTCGAGACGCATCCTCACAATGTCTGCTTGATCGGAGATCAGATCCTTGACAAGCCCGGCTCGTAGATCGGAGCTCGGTGCTTCGAGCACGCGCTGCAGGTCAAACGACTGAAGGCCGCCAAGTTGGGCCATCTGATAGGTCGCCGCAATGGGATCGTCAGACAGTTGGGGTGTCTCCAGGCCGACATCGGCGCCCAACTCCGAAAAGAGAGCACGAACCTGGACAAGGGCTTCTCTCGCTTCCGCGACAAAGTCCTCACCGATCTCACTCATCGGATCGTCGCTCAGCAACTCGACACGAGCCGATGGGTAGGGCCGGTCTTCCATCCATTCCAGCACGCGCACCCTCCGCGTACCGACAGTGACGATCGAGACCGACCCGTTCTCATGAGTCGCCGATCCGACCATACGAGCCACGCTCCCTGTTCGGAAATGAGCGTCGTTCCCGCCGGAGTCCATACCCCTCTCAATGAGCACGACACCGAACTCCCTGTCCCGATCAACGATGTCCTGGTAGAGCTGGAGATATCGAGACTCGTATAGCTTCAGGGGCAGGACCGAACCGGGCAACAGAGTCAGGTTGAGCGGAAACATTGGCAGAACCCGTGGGGTCGGCATCAGCGCACGATATCGACGTACCTGCGGCTGTGTCTCGCTCCGTTTGCGCAATTACCCCCAGGTAAGGGGAGAATGGGCAGATGAAGCGTGCCAGTCCGCTCATGGTGGGGATAGTTCTTCTCGCGCTCATCGTCTCTGCGTGCGACGATGCCGCGGTGGTTGCCCCGGAACCATCACCGGATACGACGGTTTCCGACGAGCCGACGACGTCGGTCGACCGGCCCGCACGCTGCGAAAATTCCGGCGGCGAGTCATGGTCGAACGAAGAGTCGGCTTCTCTCGAACTTCTCGGCCAAGAAGGAGATCTCAACATCTATGCAGCCGAGTATCCACTCCCGGGACCAACTGAAGGTCTGTGGACCCAGTGGGGTCAGGGAATCGCGCTCGGCGATGGCAGACACCTGTCCGCGGTCGGGGATCATCTCGGTGCGGGCGGAAACAGCTGGTTCTACATCTATGACGACGCCAATCGATCGTTGACGAGAATCTTTGATGTGCTCTCTATCGTTCCTCATGAGGAAGGCGCAGGAGGCTACGGAAAGATCCATGCACAGATGGTGGTCGACGAGTGTGGCTCGATCTGGGCGGCCACCTATTGGGGAAGTCGGAACGACCTCACCTACGGGAACGGATACGACGGCGATCGCCTTCTCGAGATCGACCCCGTCGCCGGGACCGTGTTAGACCGCGGGATCATCGCAAGCGAGAGAGGAATACCGACGATGGCTATCTCCGCCGATGGCCACACCCTGGTGGCGGCCGCAGTCGAGCCTGAGTCGGATACAGCCGTGGTCGCCTCCTATGACACGCGCACCGACTCGGTGCTCGACGAGCTGGATGACCCACGTCAGATCGGTTACCGAGCGCTGGCGGCAGGCGAGAACGGTGATGTGCTCTTCTCGATCGGGGGAGGTCGTTTGAGTGCATTCGATCCTGCATCCCAAACCGGCAGTGACCTCGATACGGCGATGCCGGGGGATTGGCTGCGGGCAGTCACGGAAGTGCGACCCGATGGCTCGTCTTACGGCGTCACCCAGGACAATCCCCATTTGTTCTCTCTTGCCGGGGACGGAAGTGCAGTGCCCCTTGGCGATCCCCGGGGTTACACAACATCGCTTGCGATGTCCGATGACGGATCGGACGTCTTCTGGATGCCCGATGCCCACGGATCCGCATGGGAAGAGGGAGGGCCGGTCCTAACGCTGAACACCGGAACCGGCGAGATCACCGAGTTGGTGAGACTCGGGCCGCTACTTGAAAGTGCACTCGGACTGCGACCCGGAGGGACCTACTCGATTGTCTACGACGAAGGCCGGCTCATTGTCGGCGTTAACGCGTCGCCGATGGACGACACATCCGGATTCGGAACGGTTGTTCTCATCGTGATCGAGGGCCTTTGAGACGACTCCCTACCCTCGTCGTTCTGGGTCTGATAGTGGTCGCCTGCACAGGAGCAGAGTCGACCGACTCCTCGACATCCACTTCAAGCACCACTGAAGCCGGCATCCCAGAAACGGCCCCCGAGGACATTTCACTCACCTGCTGGACTTCGCAGACAGCCGGAGAGCCCGGCCCGATAACTCTCGACGAGTCCACAGAAGAACTTGGCCTGATCGACCCGCTAACCGGGCTCCATGCGCATGCGTCAGCTTTTGGCGACACCGACGGGGACAACGAGCCGGACATGCTGATTGGCACGTTTGGCGACAGGCCTCCCGAGAACTACCAGGTTCGTGGCGCGACTGGCCCGGCCCCTGACCAGCTCCTCATGTCCACAGCAGGGCTCTCCTCCTCAGACCTTCTGGGCGACGAGTTGGGCCGCACTTCTGGAGGTCTGATCGCGGACCTCGACGGTGACGGGGATGACGACCTCGTGCTGATCCGACATGCTGGAATCAGCAGACAGTCGGTCATCCCATCCCGGATCTACGAGAACGAGGGCGGCGGACAGTTCCTCGCGAGCGAGTTCCTACCGGTGGACTTCCTGGGACGTACGCCCGCCATTGCCGACTTTGACGGCGACGGCTTGCTCGACCTCTATGTGTCAGAAGACAAATTCGGAGACCGGGGAGGTCTCCTGCTCCGCAACAGCGGAGGACTGGAATTCGAAGACGTAACTGCCGGATCCGGTCTCGAAGGAGTCTTCGCACTTGGGGCGACTGCTGCCGACCTCAACGGTGACTCGAGACCGGATCTGGTCACATCCCGCAACATCTTTGTCAATCAGGGTGGAATGATGTTCACCGACGTGACTCCACCGGGATTCGTTGCCGAACCCCAAGGCAACGAAGATGATCCGGCCGGCGTCGCCATCGGCGATCTCAACCGAGATGGCATACCGGACCTCGTGCTTGGTCAGCACAACCGTCTTACCGTCGAGACTGATGCGACCGCACCGATAAGACTTTTCGTGGGCACTGGCGCCGACTCCGACGGCCACCCCCAATTCGAGGAGGTGCTATCAGCAGACTCCGGTCTGACTCCGCTCCCGACCCTGGCGCCTCATGTTCACATCGCCGACATGGACAACGACGGCTGGCCCGACATCATCACCAGCGCTTCGGCATCCGACGGCACCGAACCGGCGATCTTCAGGAGCCTGGGAAGTGGGGAGTTGGCCTTCGAAGCTCCAACCGGTCTTGGTTCCGACCAGTACTGGGTGGGGTCACCGATCGTGGACTTCAATCGTGATGGGAGATTGGATGTCTTCGCACTCGAGTGGGAGCCTTCCATCCCCTCACTCATGTTCCTCGGAGCGGGCGAATCCGGCCACTGGCTCGAGGTATCTGTGGATGGCTCCAATCGCGGCGTCGGCGCTCTGGTGACAGCGACCGATTCGGACGGCAGTCTTATCGGCACTCAGGAGATCGGAGTCGGTGGCGGATATGCGTCCGGGCATATGCCGGTCGCCCACTTTGGATTAGGAGCAGAGACCACCGTAGACGTGACCATCGAGATGTCCGACGGCGAGTTGGCCACCCTGGAAGGGGTCGAAGCCGACCAGCACATCCGCTGGCCGAACGGCTGCGGTTAGACCTGTAATTGAGACGGAAACGCGTCGCATACGACGCGTTTTGAACCCAATTACGGGATTGGGGTCAGCGCAACCACCGGGATCACCCGCGATGTGCCCTTCTCATACTCCGCGAAGTTCGAGTGGCGAGCCGCTTGTTTGGCATACAGCTCATCTCTCTCTGTGGATTCCAGAATTCTTGCCTGCACGCGAATTATGTCTGATCCAACCTCAATGCTCACATCGGGGTTGGCCTTGATGTTGTAGTACCAATCGGGGTGGGAATGGGCGCCAGCTTTGGATGCGAACACGACGTACCGCTCACCGTCGGCGAGATAGTGCAGCGGATTGGTTCTCTCCATGTCGCTCTTGGCTCCAATGGTCGTCAGAAGAAGCAAGCTCTTCCCCTCCCAGTGGCCGCCAACTTCTCCATGGTTGGCACGAAACTCGTCAATTACGGAAGCATTCCAATCAGCCATAGAACGGATCAACTCAATCAGGCAGCTAAAGATTCCAGCCAGTTGACCAGGTCCACTACTGCGGCTTGGAAGTCCCCGCCGTGACCAGAGGCGACCGTGTGAGCCACCTCGTGGACGACGATCCATGCCCGGGCCGGGCGCTCTATGAAGATCGTTCGGGTGTCCGGGAAGTACTGGCCGGAGATCCGTCTGTCGAGATGGTCAACCATCACGAAGTTGACCGGACCCTCTTTCAGATGGTCGAGCAAGGCCACGGCAAGCTGCTCGGCCTCGGAGTCCGGGAGGTATGTGTTGGCGAGACGACTCATTGCCGGGCCGACGCCGGCATTCCGAACACCTTCTTGAACGATGCAGTAGTCGAACCCACACAGTTCGAGCCCGTTGTCGGCTACAGGCAACCGGCCACGGTCAATGATGTTGTAGAGAGGAACGAGTGCCATCGCGATCACCACGATGACCGCCACCCCGATGATGAGACGACGACGCCATAACCGGGGCGGACCCTCCTCGAATGGCTCCTCCTCGAACTCCCAATCTTCGATGATCGGCTCGTCGTAGACCATCAAGCCGGCTCTTCGGGAACTCTGACCACCACTCCGTCGGGCTCGATCCCTTCGAACACCCAGCCAGCGATGACGTCTGCAACCCACGCCGGACTGGTCATCGCTTCGTCGGCCTTGCGCTGGCGAAACATCTCCACATCGTGGAGGACCGCTGCGTCCTGTTGTCTCAGTGTTTGCTGCATTTCCGTTTCGATCACACCCGGGGACACGGCCAACGCCATGGTCAGGCTCTCGGATTCCTCGATTGCGACGATTTCCGTCAGACGATCGACACCGGCCTTGGCCGCGCTGTAGGCACTGAGCCCGGCCATCCCGTAACGGGCGAGGCCCGACGTGATGTTGACCAGGGCACCACGGTGGCCGTCAGCAGCACCTTGAGCGAGGAGTGTTTTCGTCCCGTTGAGGACCCCGCCCAGGCTGACCGTGAGATGGCCTTCCAGCTGCTCAAGAGTCAGGTCGCGCTGGGGGACGATCGGCTCGAGGAGTGCCGCGTTGTTGATCCAGAGATCGATGGGGCCCAGGTGAGCAGAAACCTCCCTCGCGAATACTCTGAGGCCGTCGAGATCGGTGACGTCGACGGATCGGGAGACGATGTTGTCTCCGGCGAGCGACGGCTCGCGGCGGGCGCAGAGACCAAGGGAAGCGCCGCGCTCGGAAAACCTCCCGGCCATACCTGCGCCGAGACCGGCGCTGGCACCGGTGATCACGATTACACGTCCGTCGAGTGACATCCGATTCAATCCCGCGACGTATTGATCAATTGCTCACGAAGCGTCGAGTTCGGCCAACTCCTCGGCGAACTTCTCCAGGGCGTATGCGAATCGGTCGGGGACGACCTCGTCGTCGGCCAGAGCGGCCCGCACCACCATCTGCGCGGTGTAGTCCTGATTCTCCACACCGGCCCGGCTCTGCAACATGCGCCACGCCTTCCGACGCTCTACGCAGAACAGAACCATCTGCCTCGACAGCGCAATGACGTCGCTGGTGCCGTCACCTTTGTCGACGTCGATGTACACCCCGAAGTCGGGCACATAGGCGGGGTGGTCTATGTCGAGGACATGTCTTTGCACGACGTCATCCTGGGTGATGAAGACCAGCAGATCATCGAGGTGGATCAGCCCCGAGGCATCGTCGAAGCGGCGGAAGTGCTTGCGGAATCGGGCTTCGGTCGTGGCCCAGTGCGCCACCGTGTAGTTGTAGTCCTCATGGGTGACGGTGGAGTTGACCCGAGCCCAATCCCGGTTCCGGTTCGGATTGCCGCCAAGGTCGAGGGTCTCTTGATAGGTCTCGCCATTTGCAGGGTTGTGAACGAACTGGGGCATCCCCCGACTGTCTCTGACTCGATTCGCCTGAACTGTCGCCATGCTGTCCGCCACCCCGTGTTCGGGCTGGCAAGTAGTGAACGACTGGATGAATGAAGTGCCCCGATAGTCGAGACCCTCGAGGATGGCCTTGTAGAACTGGGCGGTATTAGCCATCGACACCTGCGCCACATACGCCGAGCCGTGGCCGCTGAGGAACGATTCGGAAACGCTCTTCTTCTCGGTGAGCTTGCCCTGCGAAGCCACCCCGAACTGGTTCATGTCGCCGCCTCCCAGCATCGGAGTCGAATCTGAGTTCTGGCCACCGGTGTTGGAGTACACCTGCGTGTCCAGCATGAGAAGCTTCACATTCGGCCGATTCTGCAAAATCACCTTCGACACGTTCTGATAGCCGATGTCGCCCATGCCGCCGTCGCCGCCGATGGCCCATGCCTTCGGCAGCTCCCGAGTCTCGCCGGCGGTGAGAGCCGAGTCGGTCATGTGGGTCATCTCGAAGTAGTCGGCCTGGGTGATGACGTTCTCGGCTCGATCGAGGATTGCGTTGGCCAGGCGCTCCGGTACTACCGACCTCCTCGAGTGGTCCATGATGAAACTCTCGCCGATCAACCAGGCAACCGTTGAGCCATCCTGGAACAACGAGTTCATCCACGGGTAGGGGTGGGGATTGTTGGGAGGGGTCGATCCGTAGACCGTGTTGCATCCGGTGTGGGCGCCCATCGCCATCACCGACATTCCGTTGGGCAGAGCGCCCTCAATCGCCTGAAGATCGCGGTGGTTGAAGGCGTCTTGACGCATCGTCATCGTCAGCGCCTCCACGATCTCGGCGTCACTGATCTCCCCGTGGGCCTCGAGACGGGCAGTCGTGTCGTCGTCTGACTCGCCGCCGAGACCCATGATGACGTGGGCAACAGCCCTGCGGAACAGCTCAAACTCGGCCGGGTCGCGGTCCCGAAGCGCCAGAAGCTTGGCAACGCCTTCTTGATCAAGACGATCCGCCGCCGCCTCGAGACGATCGGCCTTGGCGTGAAAAAGGGGCCTCATGTATGCCTGGGTGAGGCTGGTCACGGCGTGAATCACCGACTTCTCCCCACAACCGGCGCAAGCACCGTCGCCGGAGACGAGTGCCTCATAGTTGCTCCTCACCATCAGGTGGTTCTTGAGATGGGCGACCTGGGACTCCACCGGGTCGTCAGGGTTGAACTTCCCGAGATACTTGGTGGGAGTGTCGGGAAGCATGTCCAGGAAGTTGGTCCCGCTGACGTGATCGGCGTTGAGCTCGGCAGTCTCGTCGGCCATCTCGAGCGCTTCGTAGGGGCACTCCATCACACACTCTGCGCAGCCCTTGCACAGGTCCGAGACCATGATCGCGAAGAGCCCACCCGTGCCCTCCTCTTTTCGCTCGAGTGAGCGGAAGACACCGGTCGTCTTGTGAAACGCGAAGGGGACCCTCTCGAAGAGCTCCATGAATTGTCCGCGCGCCGCCTCGTCGATCCCCTCGAGAGTGGCTACTTCCGACGCGATCAGCTCCTTGAAAGGTGTCGCCCCTTTGTCGGCAACCTCGGAGGTCATCGTTTCTCGGAGCCTGGCCTCCATTGCGGGCAACTCGGCAACGAGCTTCCTGCGCTGATCCATGTTTACGACATAGGCCTTGGCCGCGGTCTGGAGAACAGTCGCCATGTCCTGAGCGGCATTGGGCAGGGCCGTGTCGGGACACGCCGTGATGCAATCCATGCAGGCGGTGCAGTTCTCGGCGATCCAGACCGGCGTCTCGCGACGTGCCACGAACTTCGAGGCGGTGCGCCCGGTCGCGGCAGCCATCATGCCGACAGCCGCCAAAGGCGAGGCAGGCTGGTCGTATCCCAGACCGGCCCGAAACTCCTTGTCGAAGTTGGAGATCTGAGCCAGGGGAATGTGAACTGTTTGGCCCTCCTTAGGCGACTGCCACGACAGGTCCACCGAACAGGAGTCGCAGGCCGCCAGCGCCGGCTCGCGCATCGAGGAGCGATCGGACGCTTCGACCTCCCCGGGGGGCACGTCCTGGACGAGCTCGAAGCCCTTCGTCATCACTGTCATGTTCGATTCGACGACCTCGTCGCCGAATCGCCCGAACTTCTTCTCGTACTGATTCTTCACAATCTCCCGGAAGCGCTTGTCAGAGACCTCGTAGTCCTCGAGGATCCCCGACACCTTGAAGAAGGCCCCGAGGAAGGCGTTGCCCTGCATCCGAAGCTGCAGGTCCTCCCGGTCCGTTGCGTCACGGGCGATGCGGAAACCGGGGAGTGTGAAGATCCGGATCTTCTTTTCGATGATCTCCTGGCGATAGTGATTCGGGATCCGCTGCCACACGGTCTCGGGATCCTCTTCGGACTCCCAGACAAAAGTGCCCCCCTCGTTGAGACCGGCGAGGGGGTTGGTGTGGGTGAATGCTTTCGGGTCACAGCAGAGCACTACGTCTACGTGGTGCAGATCGCAGTTGACCCTCACTCGTTGTGGTGCGACAACCAGGAAATAGGCAGTGGGCGCCCCCTTCTTTTCCGATCCATACCGGGGGTTGGCGCTGACGTGGAGCACCTCTTTGGGGCGGCCTAACTCATCAACCTCGTCATGTTGCTCGATGAGGTCGTCGCCGATGGCGCCGATGATCTCGCCGAGGTTCTTGCCGGTGGTGATCATGCCCCAGCCACCGATTGAGTGGAGACGGACGGCGATAGAACTCTCCGGCAGGAGTGACGGGGTGCGGTCGGCTTCGACAGCGTAGGGATGATCGATACCGAGGACGAAGTAAGTCTCCCCGTCGGACACCTTCCCGCCGTCCTGGCGTGACCGCTCGCCGATCGTGTACTCGTAGGCGCCGATGATCGCCTCGGGCCGGAAGTCGCGCGAGCCCAGGCCGTAGGAGCCGCTGAGGACCAGCGGCACCTCGTCGGGGCTCAACGCACGGATTCCGTTGTCGTACCCCTCGTGGTACCCCTCGACCCCCTTGGCGAGGGCGGCCCGGATCTCCCTGGTCAGCGGATTGTCGGCAGATAGTGGCTCATCTGTGCGTTCGAGCACGATGACTCGCTTCTTTCCTGCCAGTGCTTCGACGACGGCCGCCTCGGGGAAAGGACGAAGGACGTTGATGTGGACCGACCCGACCTTGGCGTCGTCGTTGTCCCGCAGATAGTCGACCGCGGCCTCGATGTTCTCCGCGGCCGAGCCAAGCGAGACAAACACCACATCGGCGTCCTCGGTGGCGTATTCGGTGACCATGCCGTAGTGACGGCCGGTCAACTCGCCGAACTCGTTGTAGGCGTCTTCGAGGAGCCCGACGATGGGCTCGTTGAAGTTGTTGCGGCGGGCAATGACACCGTTCATGTAGTGCTCCTGGTTCTGCACCGGACCGAGGAGCATCGGATTTTCCAGGTCAACCATCGCCGGGACCCGGCGTCGGGTCGGGCCGAAGAGGGTGCGTTGTGCCTCAGTTGGGCACTCGATGATGTCGTCGGGAGCACCCAGGAACTCTCGCAGGAGATCCGATTCAGCCTTATAGAACGTCCGCTCTAGATGGGAGGTGAGGAACCCGTCCTGGACGTTCATCCCCGGGTTCAGGGCTTGTTCGGTGACTTTGCGAAGGATGATTGCCTGGTCGGCGGCTTGCTGAGAGTCCCGGGCAAAGAGAATGATCCAACCGGTGTCCAACGCCGCGTACACATCGTCGTGGCCGCAGTGGACGTTGAGTGCATGCTTGGTGAGTGCCCGCGCCGAGACCTCGAGCACCATCGTCGAGAGCTTGCCGGGGGCGTGGTAGTACTGCTCGAGGCCGTAGACAATGCCCTGACCGGAAGTGAAGTTGACCACCCGGTGCCCAGCCACGGAAAAGGCGATAGCCCCACCCTGGGCAGCATGTTCGCCCTCTGCCTCAACGGCGATCTTGGTGTTGCCAAAGACGTCCAACTTCCCCTCAGCAAAAGACTGCTGGTACTGCTCGCCCATCTCGGTGGACGGCGTGATGGGATAGAACACGCCCCCCTGAGTGATCCTCGCCTCCGTGTGATAGGACACCAACTGATTGCCGTTCGTCGTGATACGAACGCCAGGAAAACGGGCTCTCGTCATTGTCCTAAACCATACCCCTGATCTCGTCCTGGGAAAGAGAAACTGAGCTCAGCCAACCAATCACAAGAAATCGAAGGGCCCCGGTCTGAGACCGGGGCCCGTAATTGCTGAGTCGAAGTGGAGTTACGGAAGGGTGAAGCTGAACAGCTTGTCGTTCGGCGTCCCTCCGAAGTCCGCTGGATATCCAGATCCCCAGAACACTGACCCGTTGACGATTGATGCACCTGAGGCGCATGAGCCACCACTGGCATAGCTCCAGAGGATGGTGCCGTCGCTCGCGTCGAGGGCATACATGTGACCATCGGCGTCCAACGAACAGGCGTACATCACCCCGTTGGCGACGCTGACCGCGCCATATCCGGCTGAGCCACCGGGATCAGGTGTCTGCCACAGGATCTCTCCTGTCGCCGGATCCAGTGCGGCCCAACCTCCATGGTTGACAGAACCGCCGCCGATCAAGTCCCAATCGGCTCCTGCGTTGTTCGACACAGCGGTGTACAACCTCTCTCCGTCGTAGGCCGATCCCCACATGATCCCACCGAGGACGCCCCCGGGGCCGACCTGGGTGCTCCACACGATCTCGCCGGTCTCTGCGTTGAGCGCCCAGAACTGCCCGCTCTTCTGTCCCACGCCAAGCAGGTCGAGGTTCTTGCCCTTCTGCTTGACCGAGTACAGGATCGGCGCCTGACCGAAGTCAAAGTCCGGTCCCGCCGGATCGGGGCAGTTGCCCGAACCTGGTGGCAGGAAAAGGCATGCCACGGTCCACACATCGAACGGGATAACAGGCCTTGCCCAAAGGACCTCGCCGGTCTTCATATCCAGGGCCATCACCGAGTCGAAGTAGTTCCCGTCATCCAGACACGCGAACTGAGCATCCTCATCGTTGCCGGCGGCTGTAAGGCAAGCGAGGACTGAATCGGGCACCGAGTAGTTGTTACCTGTCGCGATGTAGACCGCACCACGATTGGTATCCACCACCGGGTTGCTTCCCCAGACGGCATTGCCGCTGTAGTCCGGAGACGATCCCGTCGTGGGAACCATGCTGGTCTCCCAGAGGATCTCACCGGTCTTGGCATCGAGGGCCATCATCGAGCCCTTGAATGAACAGCAGACGTAATTCGGAATAAAGGCGGCGAATGCCTCCTCGAGGGAGGCCACCCGACGTAGACGACATTGGCATGCACGGTCGCCGACTGGGTCACAATTGCAAACGGATGATTGCCAACGCTGGTGCTCCAGTTCAGATCAGCCGTCTTTGCATCCACCGACATCACACGAGCTCCGGCAAAGAGCCGACCTCCCTGGTCCCCAAAGATGAGGGCATCCTGATAGACCGCAGGAGTCGTCCTTGAGAAGTTTCCAGCCACGCCGGTGTAGTCATCGGCGATCGACTTCATCCAGATGACCTCACCGGTATCGCGATCTGCCTTGAACAGATTTCCGGCCCAATCGGGGAAGTAGACGTGCTGCCCGTCTACTGCAGGTGTGGCAGACACGTTGCCACCCGTTGTGATTGACCAGTTGACAGCCAGATCCGCGACGTTGTCCACCGAAATCTTGGTTTCTGTCTTTGCGTCGCGGGTGTTGTGGAGATCGTGTCCACCGCTGAGCCAAAGCCCACCACCGCCAACCGCCCACGCGGTCGCCGCACCCCGCTAGGCGCCCTGTCCACTCACAGTAACCAGATCGGACACGCCGAGGTGAGCTTCAAACGCGGATCGCTCACTACATCCCGGCGGCGATGATCCCGCAGCAGATCGCAATCGCCAGGGACACCGGACCCCAATATCGCTCGACCTTCGACTTGGAGGCGAAGTTGGCCAGGGCCCCGAGCGTGAACAGGCCGGCGAGCACCCACATGAAGAGCCTGGCGGTGCCCCCGTTGCCGAGACTCGTGTCAATGACACCACCGGCGTCGAGTACGAACACAAGTATTACCGGGTAGAAAAAGAGGCCGGCGATTCCGCTGGCGACACGAAGACGGGTCGGGAGCACCCCTTCGTGTTGGCCGCCCCAGGCGGCCGCGCCCGCCGGCACACCAAGTGCCAGCGATATCTGAAAGACGGCTACGACCGCGATTAGCACGGCGGCGATTATCGCTGCAGTTTCCATGAGGACAGGACGCTAGCCATTTTTCGGTGAGCGGCAATGTGGGTTGGCGACGGCGGCCGGAGGCTTGATCGACGCCGCCGGAGTTGTGATTAACTTCACCACATGCTGCGGATTCGGAGAACGGAGATCCGAGAGGACCCGATCGAGTTGGGCGACCGGTGGGTAGTCCTCGTGAGCCAGGTCTGGTTTGCGTGGTTGGAAACACCCTGGTTTGGGTGGGGCACCTCCTATCGCCGGCCAACCCGCGTGGAGACCACGGGCCCTAACCCGGAATCCCGCTCGATCCGCGACCACGTAATGCTCGCCAAACTCGCCACCATCCTGGTGTTGATCACCGTGACACTGACAAGGAGAATTCGAAGATGACCGAGAACGCAAACGAAGACGCCACCACCCAGGCAGCCGCTGCCTCCGTCGAAGGTCTGAACGCAGTGTTCGGCGAGGCCTCACCGTCGTCGATCTTCTCGAAACCCGAGAAGTCGGGCGACAACCTGATCATCGTTGCCAGCGCTTGGGAACGAGCCGGAGGCTTCGGGTTCGGTGGTGGGGGCAGAGTGGGTGCCGACAGCGGAGGCGGTGGCGGCGGTGGCGGGGCGTCACAGGGTCGGCCAGTGGCGGTGATAAAGGTCGGGCCCGGTGGGATCGACGTCAAGCCGATCATCGACTTCACCAAGGTCGGGATAACTGTGCTTCTCGGCGTCATCGGAGTCTGGCGGGCCACCGGCAAATCGCGTAGATAGCGAGTCCCGCTCGTGAGTCGTGCTCCATCGAAGGTGATAGCCGCCGCGGTCTCCGGCGTGGTCCTCGGTGGTTTGGGTGGGGCGGCGATCGGCGCCGCGCTCGATGCAATCGGATGGGCGCTCGGCGCAACAGTCGGGGCAATATTTCTCGGAGTGGCCGCCGCCTGGGCGGATGCGAACAGAGTTCCCGGGGAGCCTCAGAGTCTGCTCATCAGGATCGCTTCAGCTGCTTTCATCGCTGCCGTTATCGGGGCGCTTCTCGAGTGGGTACTTCCCCAATGGTCGGCCATGGTTCCGGCAGCGCTGGTTGGGGCAGCTACCGGTCTGATCGGATTCAGGCCGCTGAAGATTCTTCTCGGACTTGTGGTGGGACTGGCAGTCGGGCTTCTATTTGACTCATTCTGGCCCGAGGTGGGATGGGCGGTTCCCGCCTCTCTGACCGTCATCGTCTACCGAACGCTGGCAGCTGTCCTTTGGCGTGGTCGCGAGCAGATTCGGATCATGGGAGAGCAGATCCCAACGGAGATGGTGGACTATGTGGTGCCCTTCAGTGAGGCCACGAAGTATGTCGGCGTCGACTACCTGGAGAGATACGCCCGCACCGTCGGCGCTCGATATGCCCACAACCCACATGACATCGGGATCGTGGCCGACTTCGACGACCTCGCCGGGCCGAGTTTCGATCCTCAGCTCGTCCACCCGCTCGTGCGCGAGTTCTATGAGCACACCAGCAGATTCACGCTCGCGATCACCCCTGAATGGAAACGTTGGATGCGTCTCCCCTACCGGATATATCGGACAACGGTCGCAGCGCGTCTCGGGCAGGCCAACGCTCCCTTCGAGCAGGAGGAGGTTCAGGAGGGGGTCGTCTCATGGATCGACACTATTGACATCGACGACGACGGAGTCGTCGACTTCCGGGCCTGGGTTCGCGCATATGAGAACGGCGAACCGCTCTACGTCGGGATCTACACCACGCAATTGATAGGGGAGGCAACCTATGTGTCGGTCGGGTTCCCGCTCCCCTCCGGCAATTTCACCGCCACCCTCCTCCCCACCAACAACAGGGGCGACGGGCTGCTCCTCAGCTCACACAACGACATGCCCTACTCCGGGCACTACCTGTCTGCAGTCGAGCCTGGCGGTGATCTGACCACCCTTCAGCTCGCCTCCTTTGGGGAGGAGATCGACGTGTTCGTCCAGAACAACGAGCTGGCGACCGAGCACCGATTTTCCCTCCAGGGATCGGTATTCATGACCCTCCACTACCAGATCCGGCGCAAGTAGTCGGACAAACCCCCAGGTCGAGGGACCGTACGCGAGTCCCTATTCGGTGGGTACCAAGCCCTATGGCGTTAGGACCAAGGCCTCTATCAACCAACAAAGGGGTGAGGGATCATGTGAATAGTTTCACAAGCAGCAGAAAGGAAACTAATGACAAAGCGTCTCCAGATTCTGGGCATCGTTCTCGCACTCTTAGGGTTCGGGTTCGTCATCGCCGGAGGAGTTGCATTTGTGCAAGTCCAGGATGGCTATGGAGCCCTTGACTCGTTCAGCACGGCCGAGAACGTCACGTTGAGCTACAACGAGGATGGCAACCTCATCGACCGCGGCACGACCGAAGGTGCCGAGGCGATCATGGCCCTTCTCGTGGATGACTGGGGTTACAACGTCAAAGAGGCTGATCTAGATCCGGATGACCCAGTGGCCAATACGGCTTCTGAGTACATGTTCCAGATGGCAACGGTCGGCTATCACATCCTCCATGGCACGCAGACCGTCGTCCTCGACGAAGCCGTCGAGTACGAAGGCGAGACATTCGCAGCCGGATCCCACGAGATCGTGGTCAATTCGGTCGGAAGCGAAGAGCGCGTCGCCGCAGGCCTGGGTGGCTACTGGACCGACTTCGACCGCAGCCATCCCATTGAGGGCCCGGCACGCGCACAGGCGTGGAGTGGCACAGCCCACGGGTTGTTCGGTGAACTCGGTGTTGGCGTGACCACCCACTCTGCTCTGCAGTTGGGTCTTGCCCTAGCAGGCTCACTTGCGGCCATCGGACTGACCGTAATGGTCGCTGGCTTCGGAATGATCTGGATCAGCAGGTCCAAGGAAGTGTTTGAGAGCATCGAGGTGTCGGCTCCGTCGATGCCACGTCAGCCCTCAATGGCCGACTGACAGGATTCACGTCCGCAAGTCTGCTGCGAGACCCCCACGAGTGTGGGGGTCTCGCCTTGTTGAGACGGAGAGAACGCGATTTAGAGCGAGGTGTAGCCTTTGAGAATCGTGGCACCCATCAACATCGACCTTCAGTACGACCCCGAAATCCCGGCCGGCAGGGCGATGCTCGAACATCTGGTCGGAGCCCACATGTCGGCTCAGGCCGAGGATGAGTTGCTCCAACTTGTCCGACACTCCATGGAGGAGTTGTTGACGAGCAACACCGAGCACAGCATTCGGGTGTTGACCCATGCCGTCTATCGGGGACAGTCGCTGATCGTGAAGCTTCTCGATCTGGCCACGGCGCAGAGTCTGGCGCTGAGCGAAGCGGGTATCGACATTGACGAGACCATCCAATACCGGGACCCGGACCGATTCAGATACGAGCGGCTTTCCCTGTGGCATGCGGCCGCTGACGACGCCCCTCGCTAAGGGGAGTCGACGGCGGTTAGATCAGAGCTGACGTGCGCACCGGACTCCTGGCAAGACTGAGCCTTGTCACCACTCTGCTCCTCGTAGCTTTCGGTGGTTTTACGAGAGGCAGCGGAAGTGGTTACGGGTGCGCCGACCGGTGGCCTCTGTGTGAGAACGGTCTCCTCGGCGGCCTTCTCCCCCGCTGGGAGTACCACATGGTCATCGAGTGGACCCATCGCTGGCTGGCAGCGCTGGTCGGCATCCTGGCGATAGCCACGGCGATTAGCGCCTGGCGACACTTCCGAAATCGTTCCGTCGTTCTGGCCCCGGCCATTGCGGCAGTGCTGGTGATCGGCATCCAGGCCTGGGTGGGACGGCTAGTTGTCAAAGGCAACCTCGCGGCTGACCTCGTTTCGCTTCACCTCGCCATCTCGATGACGGTGGTGGCCTTGCTCACGATCGTGGTCGTCGCCACCAATCGTCCTGGGGACGAGCCAGGGATGCCTGATCATCGTCGGACCTGGACAATTCGTGTCGGTATCGCGGCAATCGCATCCTTTCTACTGCTCATGCTCGGATCCGTCGTTCACAACCTGTATTTCGCTGGATGGCCTTTGATGGGGAACTCTGTGCTGCCTGATCTGTCATCCACAGTGGCTTTGGCCCACTATGTCCATCGTCTGGTGGCCGTAGTCCTCCTCGTATACCTGGGGTACCTCGTCGTTGTGGCGAATCGGGTCGGGCTACCGGTTCAGGAGAGACGTCTGATCGCGACGGCCGGGATCGTTTACGTGGTCAATATCGCCCTCGGGGCGGCTCACGTGTTCACAAAGGTGAGTTCGGCGTTACTGGTCGCCACCCATCTTGGTTTGGCAGGATTGGTTTGGGCGCTGCTGGTCGCCGCCACGACGATGGCGGCCCTCGCTTTGCGAGCACCTGAGGCAGCAGCGCCGACAGACGCTCCCGCCGGTATCTGAAAGGCCGATCCTTCGGCCCCGAAATCTGTTTACCACGCTTTCGATGACCCCGGGCTCGCATCGGGTTGAAATGTCTGAGACAACATTGCAGAGGGTTGAGCGCGACTTCCAGTGAGAATGACGGCGTGTTGCATCACGAGACGGTCGCCATCGTCGACTGGCTGGCAATCGCAACCGGGGTCGCGATTGTCGTTATCCCCGTTGCCGGCTTCGTCTCTTATTCAAAGGGACACCGCTGGCAGGCATACTTGGGATTGGTCAGTTGGGCGGTCGCTGTGGCCAGCTTCTTCTTTGCCACATTCCAGGACGTGGCCAACGTGGTCGCCACGGCTGGAATGACCCTCGTCGTCTTCTATTCACTGCGACTCGCCAGACCGGCTTCACCATGGGCAAAGAGACGATATCCGGGGCCGAAGTACCGGCGGTCGGTAAAGAGATACGGCCGTCTCGACCGCGCATAGGAGTGAGGATCAATCGAGAACCGATCCGCTCTCCATCAAAGCCCGGAGGTCGGCAACGAATCGGGCCAGAGGCGCACCGTCCACAATCTTGTGATCAGCAGTCACAGTCAGGTCGAGCACCTCGCGAATCTCAATCTTGTCATCGATGACTCTCGCCTTCTTGCTGACGCCACCAACGAGGACTCCCAACGTCATCAATGTAGGGAAGCCGATACCAAAGCCGCCGCCGGTTCCGAACATTCCGACCGAGGTGACGGAGACCGTTCCTGACATGGATCGAAGCCAGATCGAACGATCGAGAAGCCAGTAGAAAGTCCTCATCGCAAATGGGACCCGGGCCAGTGTTGGGCCCATTCGGACCAGAAGAGACCCCGTGCGGCTCTCGGTCGGGTCGGATTTGACCAGACGGATTTCTGATCCAACGTCTTCGACACTTCGACGCTCGGCACCACGCACCACGTGTGCAAAAGGAACCGGACCCTCGGGAGTGTCGGTCTCGACCATGGTTGCTATGTCGACTCCGCGGTGGATTACAAGCCTCCCCCGCCAGTCCCGATAGGCATGAACCTCTGGGTTATCGGTCACAGTCCGGGCGACGCAGACAACCACGAACGCGGTCAGGGAAGGACGTGCCGGCATTTTCGCAAGACTGTTCCGGGCGTTTGTGACGTCGACCTCGACCAGCGCGTGGACCGGCGCTCGGCGTTTCCCCCCGCGCAACGCCCCATTTACGATCTTGCGCCGCCTTGGAAACGGACGGACATCGAGTAGAGCCCGCGGTTTCGGCGATGTAGCCACGAGATCAAGTGTCTGATCCCGCGGTGGTGCCGACTAGGGGCAGATGTCACAAAGATCGGGCTCTGGTCGACGAACCCGATCCGATGAAAAGTTACTCCTCGAACGGAACCGGCATCAATTCGAAGAGGTCGACGGCAAAGGCACCGTTGCCCTCACTGAGATATGGGTGACCTTGGGCCAGCGCCTGTGCCGCATCCATATCGTCTGCGTCAACGATCGAGTAGCCGGTGAGCGAGAGCGCTCTCCCGGATGATCCGTCGTCGACGATTGAGCTACCGGCACCGAAGGGCGTGCCAACATCGGTAAGAGCAGGTCCGACCTTTTCCATCCAGGCACCCCACGCCGCCATAACGGCATCGGACTGTTCTTGTGTCATGTCTGAGACGTCGGTGGCGTCACCCTTGTACACCATCATGAACCTTGCCATTGCGCACTCCTCTAGTCGCTGCTGCCCTTTCCACACTACGGGGTAGCCCGGCCTACATCCAGCGTGATTCTGACGGCGGGGGACCTTCGCCTCTAACCTATCGGGACCATTCTCCGTCAGCGTGGAGGACATGATGGAATCAAACGACCTGACATTCGTAATCGTCGGATACCAGGGCCGAAGCACCGCCGGTGACGCGCTGTCGAAGCTTGTCGAACTCGAGGCCGAAGGCCTCATCCAACTCGAGGATGCCGTGGTTGTGTATAAGAACCGTCGCGGCAAGATCAAGCTGCAACAGACCCGCGAGATGTCAACTGGAAGGGCATCCACTTTGGGTGGGGCGGTGGGGCTCGTCATTGGAGCGGCCCTCGGTGGGCCGGTAGCGCTCGCCGCTCTGGGAGCTGTAGCCGGGGGAGCCGGGGCTCGTTTGAGTGATAGTGGAATCAGCAACGCGACCCTTCGGGCGCTCAACGAAGACCTCTCGGCAGATGATTCGGCGCTGGCACTGTTGATCAGGTCGGCAGACTGGGAGGCGGTCCGTGCCCGCATGGCAGGCTTCGATCAAGAGGTCCTCGTCGCTGACTTCGCCGATGAAGATGCCATCGCCGTTGCGGGTGTCATCGCCGACTCTGAAGCCACAGCTGCGGTGGTCGAAGAGCTGTCAGAACCCGACGCCGGGTACAACTTCTTGTTTTTGACTTGTGATCAACACAACTCCCGACTGCCAAGCCCGCCGGGGTTCAGCCTTCCAAATCACGATCGGCTCGAGGAGCGCGGTCTGGCTTACGAGAACTTCTCGGTCTCCACGGCGCTGTGCACACCATCGCGGTCGGTGATGTACACGGGCATGCATGCCCCGTCGAACGGGATGTGGGACAACACCAACATGGCCTGGATCGACGATTTGGATCCGGCCAAGCACACGATCGGCCACATGTTGCGTACAGCCGGGTATTACACGGCATTCAAGGGTAAGTGGCACCTGAGTGACGTTCCGGCTGAAGGAGCCGAAGACGCGTTGGAGCCGTACGGATTCTCCGACTATCAGAGCTTTGGGGAGGTGTGGGGCGCCGTCCACGACGGTTACCGGTGGGACCCGGAGATCGCAGCCGATGCTGCGGCGTGGCTCAACGAGAAGGCGCCGGTGATCGGCGAATCGCAGCCGTGGTTCCTGGCGGTCAATCTGTGCAATCCGCACGACATCATGTACTACGACGCCGACCCGGACGGCGACGTCCAGACGGGTGGCATGTTTGATGCGAGTCCTGAGCCCGACGATCCGCTGTACAGGCAGAAGTGGGAGACCGATCTTCCTGCCAGTTTCGACGACCCCCTCACCGACCATCCAGAGGCCGTGCGTGCCTACAAGCGAACGAACGAACTGGCTTTCGGGGACATGCCGAACGAGCGTCACGACATGTGGCACAACTATCTCAACTACTACCTCAACTGTCTTCGTGACGTGGACCGCCACATCGGAACAATCCTCGACGCCCTGGAGGAAACTGGCCAGGCCGAGGAAACGATCATCGTTTTCACTGCCGACCACGGAGACATGCTGGCTGAGCATGGGATGCGACAGAAAGGAACCGTGCCGTTCAAGGAGATCTGGAACGTCCCCTTTGTTGTCGTCCACCCCGATCACCCGGACCGCCGTCTCACGCGAATGTTGGGCTCAACCGTCGATCTCGTCCCGACCTTGCTCGAGCTGGCAGGGGTCACGACTCGCCAGCGTCATGTGCTCTACCCCCAACTCAAAGGGGAAGATCTGTCGGTGGCCATCACAGATCCCGAGGTGGATGGGCCCCGGGGAAGTAGCGACAACCCAGGTAAGGGATGCCTGATGACCTACGACACTCTTTCTTCGATCGACTTCGAGTTCGTTGCCGCTGTCGCGAGCGCGCTCGTCGACACCGGGGACGACGCCGACGAAGACCAATCAGAAGAGCAGCAAGGCAAGGTGGCGAAGGCGCGAGAGCTATTCGGCGCGGTGCGTCGTGCCGACTTCTCCCAGCGCAACGCCATCCGAGGGGTCTATGACGGTCGCCACAAATTCGTTCGGTTCTTCGCCATCAACGAACACAACCAGCCTGAAGGTCTAGACGATCTCTACGCCGACAACGACGTAGCCCTATACGACCTCATCAATGATCCGAACGAGATGGACAATCTGGCCAATCGAGAGAATCCAAAGTACGACGAGGCCCTCGTCATGGAAATGAACCAGAAACTCAACGAGCTGATCCACATCGAGATAGGCACTGACCCCAACCTGGTTGAAAGGCCGCTGGGCACATTCGCCACTGCGGGCATCAAGCAGCGCGGAAGCGACTGATGGCCGTATCGGTCGAGACCAAGCGACGTGAGACAATCTCGATCAGCAGTTGGGTGAGGTGATGCTCCGGTGACGTCGCCGCGGGTTACGAGCCCGATCCGTTCGATTGAGGCAGCGGCTGTGGCAGGTCTTGTCTTCGCGATCCTGGACATCATTGCACTGGTTCTACTCAACTCGGCACCCGACCCGTCAGCCCCGGACTCGGAGATAGCCGCCTGGTACTCGGTCCCTTCCAACCGGATGTCGTTGACTGTTGGCCTCTTACTGTCGGTCATCTCCGCTGTCTCGTTTCTGTGGTTCGTAGCGGTCATCCGACGACGGGTTGGAGACCGCGAGGACAGGTTCTTCGCAACAGTGTTCTTGGGTAGTGGGATTCTTCTAACAGGAGTGATGCTCGTGGGTGCTGCCGCGCTCGCCAGTCCTGCGGTCACCGTCGACCTCGCCGACGGCCATGTGCCGGATGCGGGTGTCCTGAACGCGATGGCCGGGCTCGGCACGGCTCTGCTGCTGCTCGTGCTGCTGCGGATCCAGGCCGTGTTCGTCGTCAGCACGTCGACCCTTGCGTTGCGGTCCAAAGCTTTCAGCCGCTGGCTTTCCTACCTCGGTTATGGCATCGCGCTGGCGATGTTCTTCCTGCCGATCTTGAGCGAACCGGTGAGCCTGGCCTTTCCCATCTGGGTGGCCATTCTCAGCGTCGCCCTCCTCATCCGAAGAGACGACATCATCCCCGAGGGCGAACCTGCCTGACAGACGGGGATCCTCTGTCGGGGACCTTCGCCTCTAGCCAATTCGGGCCGTCCATCCGATGCTGTCGGGCAAGGCAGAAGCCCGGAGCAAAGGAGCAGCCTTGAGCGCACACTCTTCATCCTCAACGACGGGCCATATGGCACGGAGAGGAGCTACAACGCGCTACGTCTTGCCGGTTCTCTGGCCAAGCGAAGCGGAGAGGATGTCAAGGTCTTTCTCATCGGGGATGGCGCCGGGTGCGCACGCGCAGGGCAGAATGTGCCCAAGGGTTACTACAACATAGAGGTCATGATCGGATCATTGGTTCGGAATCGAGCCCTGGTGGGCGTCTGTGGGACCTGTATGGATGCGCGTGGTCTTGACCAGAGCGGGCTTGCGGACGGGTGTCGCCGCAGTTCAATGGACGAGCTCACCAACTGGACCCAGGAGGCCGACAGGGTCCTCGTCTTTTGCCCCGCTTCTGAACAGCAACAACAGAGGAAACGATGAACGACTCAAAAGTGGTAGTCCTTGGTGGTGGTGTGGGAGGGGTTGTCGCGGCAATCGCCTTGCGCAAGAGACTGCCAGCGGCTCATCGCGTGGTCGTCATCGACCGGTCAAGCAGCCACCTCTTCTCACCATCGCTTCTCTGGCTGATGACCGGTTCACGGTCTGTATCCAGAATCACCCGACCGGTAGAGCGACTGAGTCGAAGAGGCATCGAGGTCATCCAGGAAGAGATCGTCGAGATCGACCCGGAGAAGCGAGAAGTTCGACTCGGCGACGGACAGACACTCGAAGCCGACTATCTGATCATCTCGCTGGGTGCGGATTTGGATCTGGGGGCCATCCCCGGTCTGGCCGAGACCGGTCACTGCTTCTACAACCTTGCGGGAGCCGAGAGCCTGCACGATGCCCTCGCCACCTTCGACGGTGGGCGGATTGTGGTGCTGACCGCGGCACCCGCCTACAAGTGTCCGGCAGCCCCGTACGAAGCGGCCATGCTGCTGAAGGATTTCTGCAAGAAGCGAGGCCTCGGGGGAAGGACCCAGGTCGACCTCTATGCCGCCGAGCCAGGGCCGATGGGTGTAACCGGACCAGAGGTGTCTGCGGCGGTGCGACAGATGGTTGAGGACAGCGCAATCGGGTACTACCCCGAGCATCAGGTAAGTCATGTTGATGCCGCGACTCGAACCATCGGTTTCGACAACGGGACAAAGGTCGCTTTCGACCTCCTGGCCTACGTTCCGCCACACCGGCCGCCAAAGGTGGTGAGCGACACCGGCCTGGTCGACGAGACCGGGTGGGTACCGGTAGATCGACACACCATGGAAACCAACCATAAGGGCGTGTACGCCGTTGGCGACGTCACCCGGATCCCTCTCGCGGTTGGCAAACCATTGCCCATGGCAGGGGTGTTCGCCGAGCGCCAGGCCACTGTTGTGGCCGAGAACGTTGCCACTGCAATCACAGGAGATGGCGGTCCGGCAAGGTTCGACGGAAACGGCGAGTGCTTCATCGAGACCGGCTCCGGCAGGGCAGGATTTGGCCGGGGCAACTTCTACGCCGAACCATCACCGCAAATCACGCTCCATCAACCCAGTCGAAGATGGCATTTCGGAAAGGTGATGTTCGAGAAGAACTGGCTTCGCCGATTCTGAATCTTGTGGTGTCAATGGGTCGTCCGTGCGCCAGGAAGGCGGCTTGCCCCGTCGTTCTCGGAGCAGGTGAAGAGGTTCGGGTTGGGTAGTGGGTCGCCGGTGAGTACTTGGTAGCCGCAAATGTACTTGAGGAGGTCGGGGTTGTCGGTGGGCGTGTTCCACCTGAGGGCGTAGGCGATGGTGCCGGCTGCTCTCTCGCTGGCACGGTCACGCCATTCGCTATCAGTGTCCTTCCAACGTTCGAGGCCCCAGTGGTCGAGAAAACGCTGGCGTGCGTCGTCGGTGAGGCTGCGGCTGTCCCATGCGTGGGCGAGCTCATGGAAGACATATATCGGAGACCGGTGACAGATGGCAATCCTGCTGGTGGGGATAGGGTCGTCCGTAGCAGCCCCCCCCAGTGGTAACCGGCGTTGCCTTGGCAGAGTTCGGTGCTGTCGGAGAATTCGATGACCAAGGCCGGCAGTTCGAGGCCGGCGTCGTCGAAGGCGCTGAGGGCGTCCTCGAGGGTTGATTGCTGCTCGGCCGAGGCACCGACAACGGTCCGTGAGGGAGGGAGGAGGCTCGCAGCGGTGGCGGAGGGGACTGTGCCAACCAGAATGCTGAGTGTCAGGGCAAGGGCCGGGATGCGGGTGGGGGGTGTCATGCCCGCACAGTCCGCGGTGCGGGCTGTGGCCAGGCGTCGAGATGGCTATGACAGGGCCGCGGCTCGCTCCAGCCCCTCCCCACAAGACATAACGCGACGTCTATCGTTTCTGGATGGACTTCCGGGTTCTGGGGCCTCTACACGTGTCCGGCGGCAATGGTCCAGTGGCTCTGGGAGGACCCAAGCCCCAAATGGTCCTTGCCGTCTTGCTCGCGCATGCCAATCGGCGTGTTTCGACGGATCGGCTCATCGACGAGGTATATGGCGAATCTCCACCGGATGCTGCCCGCAAGGCGATCCAGTCCTATGTTGCCCAACTCCGAAGTGCGATAAACGCCGACGGTGAGGTGCTGCGAAGCGATCCGCCCGGATATGTACTCGCACTTTCGGCGCAGCAACTCGACAGCCTCCTGTTTGAGGATCAGACGCGGCTGGCGCGAGACCTGGTGCGATCCGATCCCGCCCAGGCTGCTGAGCGACTCCGCAGCGCTCTGGCTTTGTGGCGGGGAGCACCTTTCGACTCGCTTGCGGGTGATGCACCGTCTGTTCGGGAGGAGGTCACCCGGCTCGAAGAGCTTCGGCTCACGGCCCTGGAGAACCGGATCGAGGCCGACCTGCTTGCTGGAAACACGGGGGATCTAGCCGCGGAATTAGAGGGAATGACGCAAGCAAATCCCTACCGGGAGAGACTCTGGGGCCTCTACATGCTGGCCCTCTACAGGACCGGGCGCCAGGCCGATGCCCTTCAGGCTTACTCCCGCTTGCGTTTGACACTGGCCGACGAGCTCGGCCTCGAACCCTCACCAGACCTGCAGCAGTTGGAAGACCGGATCCTTTCCCAGGATCCCGACCTGACCACTCCACTTGCGCTTGACGGGACCGAAAGAACGGCCCAGTCGGATTTGGCCGTTCGCAACCCGTACAAGGGGTTGCGACCGTTCAGCGAGTCCGACTCCGAGGACTTCTTCGGTAGGACCGATCTGACACGCCAACTCACCGAACGATTGCAGCGGCGAGATCCCTCGGGACGACTGATCGCGCTCGTCGGTGCGTCTGGCAGCGGCAAGTCGAGCGTCGTAGCGGCTGGTCTTATCCCCCATGTCCGCAAAGGCACCATCCCCGGATCCGAAGATTGGCAGCTCCTGACGATGTACCCGGGAACGGATCCATACGGCAACCTTGCCAAAGAGCTAACCGGGCCTGAAGAGTCGCCCATCGATGTTCAGGACCGGCTGATCGGACAAGGCATCGCACGCGCCCTGGAGGATCGTGCCCGAGATACGTTGCTCGTGATCGATCAATTCGAGGAGCTTTTCACCCAGGTCGCTGATCGAGAGCGTGTCGATCGGTTCCTCGATCAAATAGTGGACGCAGTCCGCGACGAGCGATCAGGCGTTCGTGTCATCATCACCATCCGGGCCGACTTCCTCGACAAGCCCTTAGAGCACCAGGGGTTGAGTGAGTTGCTCGGCGCTTCGATCATCCTCGTCCCTGCCCTCGCCGACCATGAGGTGAGCGATGCTGTCGTCGGCCCGGCGAAGCGGGTCGGTGTCAAAGTTGAACCGGAGCTCGTTGCCGCTCTCATTGGCGATGTCGGGTCTCGAGCTTCGTCGCTGCCCTTGATGCAGTTCGCCCTCACCGATGTCTTCGAGCGTCGCAGCGACGACGTGCTCACTCTGGCCGCGTACCGATCGGTAGGTGGTCTCTCCGGGGCTCTCGCAAAACGCGCCGACGGCATGTACGACCAGTTCAGCGAGAGCGACAGGAAGACTTGCCGCCAGGTGATGCTCCGGATGGTTGCCCTGAGCGAGGACGGTGGTGCGGTGCGAAGACGGGTCTCGCGGGCCGACCTGTCGGGTCATGACCCGGAGGCCCTGGAACGGGTGATCGACGAGCTGGGGCGCAATCGATTGGTCACATTCGACCGGAGCCCGTCCGGCGCGCCGACCATAGAAGTCCCCCATGAGTCCCTGGCCAGAGAATGGCCTCGACTCCGACGATGGATCGACGCCAGTCGCAGCGATCTCGAAACGCGGGCGCGACTCTCCCGCGCGGCCGGCGAGTGGGTCGAGTCGGATCGGGACGCCGAATTCCTCTTGGGTGGAAGTCGCCTGGTTACGGCGACGTCATGGCTGGAGGGGACCGACCTCGATCCTGGGACAACTGAGATCGAGTTCATTTCAGAGAGCGAGGCCCACGAGCACCGGTTGAATGTGGCTCGGACCCGCCGCCGTCGCACCATCGGGGCGGTTTTGGGTGCGGCAGCGGTGGTTGCCGCCTTGTTCGGTGTCGTCGCGCTGGCGCAACGGAACTCGGCACAAGAGCAGACCCGTCTCGCCGTGGCCCAGCAGTTGTCAGCCTCCGCTCTGAACAACCTCGACGACGATCCCCAGCTGAGCCTGCTTTTGGCGCTTGAGGCGGCCGACACGACAGCTCAGGATGATGTGGTCATCCGCGAGGCCGTCGAAGCACTGCACCAGTCGGTGCTGGCGTCTCGAGTCGAATGGGTGGCTGACCTCGGCTCCGCGGGCGACTCGATCGGCGCCCGGTTCAGCCCGAATGGAACCCGCATTGCCGCGGGGTCGAGCGACGGCCCCATCCGGGTCTTTGATACGGACAGCGGCGCCGTTCTCGCAATGTTCAGCGGCCACTCAGGCCGGGTTCCGGACTTGCGCTGGACTCCGGACGGCAACATCGTGACCGTCGGATGGGACGACGACACGGTTCGTCTCTGGGACGGCGACACCGGAGCGTTGCTGAAGACATGGACCGAACCTAAACCCTTTAATCTTGGCGTCTCACCCGACGGATCGCTGATTGCGGCATCATCGTTCTCCGAGGATGAGGTAGTTCTATTAGAAACTGCCACCGGCGAAAGGAGAGCGACGTTGTCGGTCAGGTCCCCGCTCGGCGTTGCTTTCGATCCTGTCGACGGATCCCGTCTCGCCGTCGCCTCCCTGGACTTCGCCGAGCTCGGCGGAGGCCTTTTTTTGTTCGACACCACGACAGGTGAGGAACAGCTAAATGTGCCGCTGGACAATCCTTGCGAAGTGGCGTGGAGCCCGGACGGGAGGCACATAGGCGTAGCTGGGGACATCGCCCAGGTCGTCGACTCAGCAACAGGCGCCGAGGTCGTTGCCTTCCTTGGACATCGAACCAGCACCTGCACGATCGACTTCAGCGCCGATGGTGAGCTGGCAGTCACCGGCGGCAATGACGGGGCGGCGCGGGTGTGGGATGCAGCCACGGGACAGGAAGTGGTGCCCCTGGTTGGACATGCCGAAAGGGTGGGTTTCGTCGACTTCAGTCCCGACGACTCCCGTGTTCTCAGCACCAGTCCGGACGGGACATTGCGGGTGTGGGATGTTCGGCCTGAGGGCAGGCGAGAGACCGTTGCCGTCAACGATCCGGGGGCTTTCGATGCTATCTACCTCGACGGCACCGACCTGTTTCTGTCTGCCGGCCCCTCGGCTGGAGCAAATCTGTGGAGCCGCCCCGATGGGTCCCACAGCCTGGCGTTGGAAGGTAGTACCGGCAATGTCACTGAGATCGCAGCGAGCACGACCGCGGGTGTTGTCACAGCCGGGAGCGTGGACGGAATGATCAGATTCTGGAGCATCGCCACCGGTGAAGAAGTCGACCGACTCGATGCCGGGGAGGTTGTCGACACAGTCGATTTGAGCGCCGACGGAACACTGCTCGCCTTTGCGGCCAATACCCTCGACCAATTATTCGACCCATTGTCTGTTCCGGAAGAGATCTCCTTACACCTCGTCAACCTTTCTACCGACCAGGAGATACCACTAGAAGACACCGAGGGATTCTTCTCCCTAACCGCGCGGATCAGTCCCGATGGGACCCGGCTCGCCGCGGCCAACGGCACGCTTCTCCGGTTCTGGGACACCGGGACTGGGAACAATGTGATGACGATAGAAACGGGTGAGACTGGTCCCTGGAATACCATCACGAGCCTGGACTTTGACGACAGTGGCGCCAACATCATCGTCGCCTGGGATGCTGGGACGGTGGCGATTTTCAACACCGTCTCCGGTGAGCTGGACGAGACATTCGAAGGACACATCGGAAGGGCGTTGGATGGAGATCTCAGCCCGGATGGAACGGTGCTGGCAACAGCCGGCGTCGACCAGACAGTTCGGTTTTGGGATGTCTCGACCGGAAGGGAAACACTCCGCCTCGAGGATCCGGAGGCATTTGCATCCGTAGACTTCAGCGAAGACGGATCACAGCTGCTCGTGGCCGGGGACTTTGGGGTGCGGGTCTATGAGATCAATACGGAGAGCCTCATCGACCTGGCTGAATCGCGGCTGGTGAGGTGGTGGACCCCCGAAGAGTGCTTCCAGTATCTCGGAACAGAAGACTGTCCCCCAACCGACCCCGGCTAGCTCGACAACTAAGTTCTGTCGGTGTCGTTTCTGCCATTCTCGATCCGTCGCTTCTGGCTTCTGGCTCGTGGCATGCTGGTCAACCGGGACAAGCCTCGCTTTGACTATCTGGGCTCGATAGAGGATCCCGAGGAGTTCGTGTGGGCGATCCTCCCCCACGCCGCCCGTACCTTCGCTCCCAGCATCCTTCTGCTGCCCGAGGATGCTGCCCGAGCTGCTGCGGTTGGATACCTGTACGCCCGGATGCTCGACTCTTACGAGGACCTTTCAACTACTCACTCGGCGGCCCGAGAAGGTCTCGCCGGCTTCGCCGGCCGCTTCAGCAACGAGCCGCCGGACCCGGCTTCACCGGCCCCCACGCCGCCGGCACCCGATGCTCGTGATCGAACCCATCTCCTCCTGATCGACAGGCATCAACTGGTCGACGCGGTGTTCATGCAACTCGATACGCCCACCCGAAGCCGCGTTGTTCGCCTCATCGAGGACATGGCCTCTGGCATGAGCAAGTACTCAGCCATATTCGAGCGGCAAGACGGAGTCCTGATCGACGAGCAACAGGTCCTCGACTACTGCCACCACGTCATTGGTCTCCCGGCGCTGTTTGTGATGGAGCTTCTGCTCGGCGACCTCTCCGGTGAGCACGCCTTCGACGCGCTGGAAGTATCGGAGCTGATCCAACTCGCCAACATCACAAGGGATATCGAGAAGGATCTCCAGCGTGGCGTCGCCTACCACCCTGCCCTGAAGCCACACCTCGGCTCAGACGGACAAGGCGACGCTGCACCCGACGTCGCGACTGCACGCCACGATCTCCTTCTCCTCGGGAGCCGGCGGGCGGCCTCGTTTCGTCGTTTGGTTGACGGCGTGGGACTGCCCCGACTCAGCTCCGCGCGTGCGGCCGCGGTGCTGATGATGCTCTTCACGGGTCGTCACTACCACGACGTCGCGGTCAAGGCCGGGGTGCATGCGTCGTCGAGACGGGACGGAGTCGTGATGATGGTTCTGGCTTCTCTCCCCGCCGCGTTCGCGCCGAGGTGGGCCGACCGGATACTGACTCGGGTGGAGAGAGACCTGTTGGCCATGGTCTGAATCCAACCCGCCTCCCCCTCACTACGTTCGGGCGGTCCCCCTTGAGACGGGGGGACAAATGACTTGCTAGATCTTGGGCAGTTTGAAGCCTGACTTCTCGACCACGAAGTCACGGGACTCCTCGGTCATCCGCTTGACCGCATCCCAGTCGACGTGAAGCAGCTTGCCGTGACGTTTCATGGGTCGTCCCGCGATGAGAACAGTGTCGACGTTTCCGGTGTCCATCCCCGCGACTACGGCGGTGACCGGGTCGTTGAGCGGGGTGACGTTGATCCGATCGGTGCGGAGCATGATGACGTCTGCCTGTTTCCCCGGGGTCAGCGTTCCCACCTTCGAGGCGAGACCATTGGCCCGCGCTCCTTCCACCGTGGCGTAGGTCAAGACATCCCTTGGAGTAATTGGAGCTTTGCCATCGCCCGCGGCCAGTGCCCGCTGTAACGCCAGCACCGAGCGCATCTGGTTGAACATGTCGCCGGGCACGTTGGTCTCGACATCCACACTGAGACTCGGCTTAAGCCCGCGGTCGAGGAATTTCTGAATCGGGGGCATCCCGTGACCCATCATCATTTCCACCGGTGAGGCCAGGGTGATGGTCCCGCCGCTGTCGACGATCATCTGGATCTCGGTGTCGTTGAGGCTGGTGCAGTGGATATAGGTGGTGTCCGGGCCGAGCAAACCCGCTTCGCCGAACCGCTCGACCTTCCTGTCCAGGCCATAGCTTCCGACGCCAACGTGAACGGTTAGCCTGGCGTCTGTCTCCCGGGCCAGTTTCCAGTGATCACGGGCCACCTCGAAGTCAACGAACTCGGGGCCGGGTGCGGCCAGGGCCAGCGTGAGCATCTGGTCCTTGCTGGTGAAATGCTCGCTTGCAGCCCTGACGAACCAACTGGGCTGACGCTCCTCCCATTTGCCCCACCATGGGAACCCGTAGGCAAACACAGCACGCAGGCCTGAGTCCTCCAGAGCCTGTATCCCGGCATCGGTATGGGCCGGTGAGACCTGGATGTGCGACCAGTCGAGGAGGGTGGTCACTCCGGCATCGATCGCACCCATGGCGGAAACCAGGTTGCCTGCGTAAACGTCCTCCGGTCGGTACGCCGGTGCCAGCGTGCGAAGTATGAACGAGATATAGCTGACCCTCCCCTCGAGCGGGATATCGGTCCCGATGTTGCGGAGGATGCCTTCCCATATGTGACGGTGGGTGTCGACGAATCCGGGCATGACAATCATTCCCGAGGCATCGATGACCTCTGCCTCGCCATTCGCCAGGGCCTTTCCAACGCCGACGATCTTGTCCCCCTCGATGAGAACGTCCCCGGTGGTGAAATCACCGATGTCGGCATCCATGCTGAGCACAGTTCCGCCCTTGATCAGCTTTCTCCCGGTCGGCGGAACCCTGAAGTCGGTCCCGGCTGGATACAGCACCGGAATCTCGGTCTCGACGGCAACATTGCTGCCCTGAACCAGACGGCGAGCCCGCCTGAAGTTCCTCTTCACCAGTTCCTTGATGTCACCAACCTGGAAAAGGATGATTCCGACCAGCACCAGGACACCGATGATCATCAGACCGTGGTCCGGTGTCAGACCCAGGAATGGCAAGACCACAATGATCAGGGCAAGCAGTACTGAGGCGACAAACCCACCGATGAAGGTAGCCCGTCCACCTGCCAGTGAGGCACCACCGAGAACAGCTGCAGTGATGCTGTTGAGGCCGAAGCTTGATCCAATCTGTGCATTCCCGATGGGGGATCGGGACATGACGAAGAAGGAGGCGACCGCCGCAAGCACGGCCGACAGAATCAAGGCACGCACTCGCATCCAGTTGGTCCGGACTCCGCTCCGCTTCGCCGACCTCTCGTCGAATCCCGTCGAGCGGAGTTTCAGCCCTGAACCGCTGGCGTGGAGCCAATAGTCGAGCACAATGGCGCCACCGAACGCAACGATGAAAGCGACCGGAACGGGCCCAACGCTGGTCTTGAGCCAGGAGATTAGATCGGCATTGATGGTGCCGGTAGGTGTCTCCCGCAATGTCAGGGAAATGCCGTCGAGGATGCTCAAGGTGGCCAGGGTGGCGATGATCGAAGGAATCTTGACGCCGCGCACCAAACCGGCGTTGAAGAGCCCGACAACCAGGCCAACAAGGAGGATCGCTCCGACACCCAACAGGATCTCGGTTGTGGAGGAGTCGGGGATGATGAGGAATGAGGCGATCACTACTCCCAGACTGATCATCGCTCCAACGGATAGGTCGAGGTATCCGACCAGCAAAGCGTGAGTTTGGGCGAAAGCGGCTATCGCCAGCGGAATAGCGATGATGAGAACGGCGGTGAGGTTTGTGGCGTTGATGAATCCCTCAAAACGAGATTCGGTGTACCAAAGGAGGCCGCCGATCAATAGAAGTTGAAGGACGACCGGCATCCACAGCCGAACCTTGACGACCTTGCGCCACTTGTTCTTGTCGCGCGCGTTGCGAAGAGCCTTCCGCACCGCCTGTCGGGCCGTGTCGATCGGGCCTTTTGCCGTGTACTCGCTCGTCATGGTGAATCGGTGGGAGCGGAGGATTTGGGCATAGCCACACCCAGCGGCGATCGGCCCGCCTTTGACAATCCAGGCCCGCGGACGATGGCTTCCACGATGCGGACCTCGTCGAGCTCGTCACCGGGGATCTCCTCGATGATCTGACCCCGGGACATCACCAGCACCCGGTCACACAAACCGGCCAGTTCGAGAGGGTCACTGGACTTCACCAGTAGCGCCGCTCCTTCATTGGTTCGGGCTCGCAAGGCCTTGTATATGTCAAACCGGGAGCCGACGTCGACACCCTGAGTGGGCTCATAGGCGAGAATGACTGCGGGCTTCTTGAGAAAAGTACGCGACACGGCGACCTTCTGTTGATTCCCGCCCGAGAGAAACTCGACTGGCTGTTCCAGCGAAGGAGTTCGGATCTCCAACTCCTCCACGAGTTCCTCGACGGCCTTTCGCTCGGCCCTCCTTCGAAGGAAGTTGAACGCGCTGAACTGACGGATCGATTGGATGGTGGCGTTCACCCTCACCCCGAGAACGGTCATCAGGGCCTCGTGCTTACGGTCGCCTGGCAACAGCATCATTCCCGCCGCAATCGCCTCATGGGTCGAGATCAGAGTCAGCTCCTTTTCGTCACAGACGACACGGCCAGCGCGGGGTGGAGTTCTGCCTGACAGGGTGTCGAACAGCTGGGGCTGCCCGTTCCCCTCGGCGCCGGCGATCCCGACCACCTCCCCACTTTCCAGGCTGAAGCTGACCGGACCAAAGGACTGGCCCTGAAGGGAGTCGACGACCAACACGTCGCGAACCTCCTCCTCCGAAAGAGTCGGTTGGGGGAACGCCGCTTCGAATGGCCGACCCACGATGAGCTCCACGAGTTCGTGCTCGCTGGTCGTCCTGGCATCGAACGTGCCCTGGGTCTCGCCGTCTCGCAGCACCGTAATTCGGTCGGCTATCTCCAGGACCTCGGGGAGCCGATGACTCACATAGACGACGCCGACACCCCGATCCCGGCATGCAGCAATGGTCCGATGGAGGGATTCCACTTCATCGGGGCCGAGCGCAGTGGTCGGCTCGTCGAGGAGTAGCACCCTGGGATCGGATACCAGCGCCTTGGCGACCTCGAAGAGCTGCCGCTCGGCGAGAGTCAGGAATCCCGCCGGTGCGTCGGGAAACAGCTCGATATCGAGATCGAATTCTCCCAGAAGCCTTCTCGCCCACTTCTTTCGTCTCCAGAAAGGTGGCCGCTTCTCCGGCGGCGCCGCCAGATAAAGGTTGTTCTTGACCGGCTCGGCTTGGATCAGCGACGTTTCCTGATAAGCCATCGCCAGACCCAACTTCCGGGCCAGGGCCGGAGAGTCGGTACGTAGGGGTTTGCCCCCGATCTGGATCTTGCCCAGATCGGGCTCGACAAACCCACTGGCAATCCCGAGGAGAGTCGACTTGCCCGAGCCGTTCTCGCCGACGAGGGCGTGAACCTCGCCGGCCCGGCAGTCGAAGCTGACATTCGTCAGCGCTCGAACCGCCCCGAACTGCCGGGATGCGCCGCTCAGTTCGAGGACAACGCCGTCTGCCGACGGCGCGTCCCCGGTAACTGACTCTCCTACGGGACTGCCTTTGTCCATCAGCCGGCGAACATCAAGGCCAGAAGCTCGTCCGGTACCAGTGACGTGCCTGACACTGTCGGTGAGGCGCGATCCGGGTCACAGTCGTCCGCAGTGACTTCGCGCACCACGTGCGGAACCACGATGTCGCCCGGTACAGGCGCATCCTGAAGGGCCAGCATCGCTGCGGTGACCGAAGTCCGTGACTGGAAGTTGCCACCGGCTGTGAAGAAGATGCGGTAGCCCGGATTCGCTGCACTTCTCTCGATCCAATCACAGAACAGGCTCTGCTCGTCGGTGCGCATTGCCAGCGTCAGGTTCTCCGGGAACGGAATCCCCAGGTCGTCGTATGCCTGCAACGCGGTGAACATCCCGTCGGCGTACTCGTAGGCGAACCCGGCGAGATTTGGGTTGGTGGACAGCTGTGCGCTGACCTGCTGCAAGGCCACGTCGTTCAACCAGAAGGTGTCTCCGGCGGTCGTGGTCTCGTTCGGTGGTGGGTTGACCACCGTGCCGGTCACCTCCGGGAGGAGACACTGCTGCCATCCCAGGGTGAGGCCGTTGCCCGTCGTCCCGCCGAGAAGCATGAGCTCCCCGTCGGGGGCATGCTCGTTGAGGACAGCGGCCTTGCTCTGTCCGAGTGCACAAAGGTCCTCACCGACGACGGCCGTGTAATCCGTGCCGGGCACGAGAGCGAAATCATGCACTCCGGGAATGCCGACCCAACCACCCGAGAACGGGACGTAAGGGATGCCCGCTGCCTCGGCTGCTGCGACATTTTCATACACCAGTTCGGGGAAGTCGGGGTATCCGACGATCAAATCGACCGGGTACTGAATCAGGAAGTCGATCTGACCTCCTTGGATCGCGGGATCATATTGCCACAGGGCCTCTTGGGAGACGATCTTGCCGATCTCCGGATAGCTGAGTGCCTGGAGGATCGCCTCCATGTGGGTCACCCCACGCCAGACGTTTATGTGGCCGCCGCCGTCGGCATAACCGAGGACGAGATCGCCACCGCTCCCCGTATCACACTCGACATTGCTCCAACATTCCATCGCCTTGTCGATGGTGGCCTGATCGAGGTCCTGTTCGGCTCGGGCGATCGAGGCGAGCACGATGTCCCACCCGGGATCACCCACCGGTGCTGTGATCGGCCCCAACGCCTTTTCGACCAGAGCGGGGTCGGCCGCCGTGGGATCCTCGTTGTACTCAGCGAGCGGATTCTCGTCCGTTGGCTCGTCCGTTGGCTCGTCCGTCACCGCGTCCGTGGTGTCCGGTGCGTCGGTCGCGTCCGGAGTATCCGGTGCGTCCGTCGCATCCGGGGTGTCCGGTGCGGCAGTCGTCGTCGTGCTGGCTGTGGTGCCGCAAGCGGCCAAAACCAGGGCCAGCGCTCCGATCAGACTGATGAATTTGATTCGTCTCATGTCCTCCTCATTTCGGGCCTTATCGCCCATGCCTTCTGTTTCTTCTGGTTGTCGATTCGTCTCGTGGTCGATCTCCTCTCTCAACCACTCGTGTCGATTGAGCTCGTCGTTTCTTCGTTATCTGGGGTTCGGTGTCTGCGCCGTTCGCGGAACAGTTGCTCCACGCCTTTGATGATCCGATCGCCCGAAACCAGCATTCCCCCGATGATGACCACACCGAAGACAACAAATTGGAGCGATGTGGGAAGACCCATGACCCGCATCATCTGACTGAGGCCGGCGAGGAAGAATGCGGCCGCCCATGTCGACAGCGGACTGGCCAGTCCGCCGGTAAGCGAAGCCCCGCCGATCACAACCGCGGCGATCGGGCCCAGAAGGTATGGCGCTCCGACGGTCACTCCGGGAATGCGGAGAAGTGCTGCCAGAAGCGCGCCGGCGACGGCGTAGAGCATGGCCGCCACCACATATGCCGAGATCTGATTCACATTGACCCTGAGGCCGTTCACCGTTGAGGCCACCGGGTTGGCTCCCACCGCCTGAAACCTTCGACCCGTCGTGGTGTATCTGAATCCGATGATGAGAAGGATCGTGATGACCACCCCGACCCAGAATATGTTGGTGACTCCCAGGATTCGGGTCGACGTCCAATCGGAGAACGCAGCGGGAACCGAGCTCTGGATGGCAAACGATTTGTGGTATCGGTTAGCGAGCCCGAGCACGACCTGACCCACCGCCAGGGTGACTATCAGGGCGTTCAGGTTTAGACCCCCGATCAGGATCCCATTGACCAGCCCGACCACTGCAGCGATGCCAACGGCGGTGAGCAGGGCGATCCAGATCCGATCGTCCGATGTCTGGCTCACCCCGACCATGACGATGGCTCCCAGGGTGAAGGTTCCGGGGACGCTGAGATCGATCCCCCCGGTCATGATCACCAGCATCTGGCCCAGGGCGGTGATGGCAAGGAAGGTGCCAAAGGGGGCAATGGAGTTCAAGCCGGGCCCGGACAGCGTGGCCGGTGCCCAGATGGAGGCCACCACGACAAGAAGGAGCAGCGCCAGGTACACCGGCACGTACCGGGAGCCCACTACGAGAGTGGTGAGAGCCGACGAAGGGGCGCGGGTGGTGCTTGTGGTCATCCGCTCTCCCCGGCCACGGTCTCGGCCATCAAGCCGGACGCACGAGCTACACGGTGTTGGGCCTCGATGGCCAGGTCGCGAGCCCGCTCCACGTCAGCTTGGAGCACGCCGCTGCGCATAAGGGCCTGACCGCCGGAGAAGACCCAATCGACGTTCGAGGTGTCCATGCCCCAGACCACTGCTCCAATCGGGTCGTTGATCGGGAAGATGTTGGGGCGGTCGGTGCGGAGGAGGATGATGTCGGCCTGCTTCCCTGGCTCGATCGACCCGGTCACATCACCGAGGCCTACGGCCCGGGCACCGTCGATGGTGGCGTAGCGGATCACGTCCCGGGTCGTCAGCAGGTTGGGGAGACCGGCCTTGCCGGCGAGCTTCAGATCGAAGTAGGCGGCGTGCTGGACCGAGTTGGTGGCCCGCATCTGGGCAAACATGTCGCCGGGCGCTACCCCCTCGTCGTCGACTCCCAGTCCAGGTCGGATATTGCGGTCGAGGAGCTTCTGCAGTGGCGGCATGCCAAGCCCGCCGGCCATTTCAGTCGACGGAGTCAAGACGACCGACGCCCCACTGGAGGAGATCGCATCGAGATCCGCATCGTTGAGATAGGCGGCGTGGACCAGGGTGACATCTCCACCGAGCAAGCCCTGTTGAGCGAGACCCGAGACGATGCCGGCCTCTGAGGCTTCCAGGCCAACGTGGGCATGAATGCGAAGACCCGCGCCGCTGGCCAGGGCCCATTGACCTGCTACCCGGTCGAGATCAGATCGGCCGGGATCCGTGGGGCCGAAGGCGATTGTGGTCAGCGCCTCGGCGGGTTCGGGCTGACCAGGGATGAGACGCCGCAAGGGTGTCTCGACCTCTACCGGGGCGTTGGCAGGTCTTCGGGCGGAGTGGACGAAAACGGTGCGCAGCCCGGCGTCGGCATGGGCCTGGAGTGCGGCATTGACGTAGTCCTCGCCGGAGTTGATGTCTGCCCAGTCGACAACCGTGGTGATTCCCGCCTCGATTGCACCCAACAACCCGATGAGGGTGGCGGCATAGATGTCGTCGGGCTGATAGTGAGACCCAAGGACAGCGGTGTCGCCCAGGTTCCGGAACAGCGACTTCCAAACATGACGATGGGTATCGACGAAACCCGGCATGACAATCGCGTCGGAAGCATCCACCATCTCGGCGTCACGGGCGCGAAGCCCCTGACCAACCTCGGCCACCCTGCCGTCGTCGATGAGGACGTCGGCTTCGGTGAAGTTTGGGGTCTTTGCCCCCAGAGTGAGGACGGTGCCCCCCTTGAGGAGAGTCTTGCTGGCCATGATCAATCAGTAGGCGTTAGCGACCATCAACTCCTCGCACGGGAACAACGTGATGACCTTGGCGCCGTCGGCGGTGACGACCAGCTCCTCCTCGATTCGAGCAGCTGAGCGCCCGTCGGCGGCCGGGGCATAGGTCTCCAGAGCGAAGAGCATGCCCTCCTGGATCTCGACCGGGCTATCGAGCGAATTGAGACGACTGATGATCGGCCGCTCGTGGAGACCGACCCCCACCCCGTGGCCAAACTGGAGCCCGAAGGCATCCATTTCGTCCTCAAAACCGAACTCCTCGGCCTTCGGCCAGACCTTGGCGATCTCATCGGTGGTGGTCCCGGGCTTGACCAGTTCGATTGCTGCATCCATCCACTCCCGGGACTGCTTGAAGGCGTCTCGTTGCGCCTGCGTTGCACGCCCCACTACGAACGTGCGGTAGTAACAAGTCCGATATCCGTTGAAGACGTGAATGATGTCGAAGTACGCCTGGTCGCCTGGACGGATAATGCGGTCCGAGAACACATGCGGGTGAGGACTGCATCTCTCACCGGCAATCGAGTTGATCGCCTCGACGAATTCCGAGCCCATCTCGAACAGACGTGCGTGGGCGAGCCCAACAATGTCCGACTCGCGGACACCGGGCTTGAGCGCCTCGAAGATGTCCTGATAGACCCCATCGACCATTGCGCACGCCTGAGTCAGAAGGACTATTTCGTCGTCACTCTTGATCTCCCTGGCACGCATCATGGGTTGCTGGCCATCGACGACCTGCAGCCCTTCGGCCTGAAGGGCTAGGAGAACACTGGTTTCTGCCATGTCGACACCCAGAAGCTCGTTCTCCAGACCTTCTGAAGCCAGCGCTTCCTTGATCTCCTTGGCGGCCCTGGCATGGAGGCCGGTCTCGGGACCGATTGCACCCTGAAGACCTGTATTTCCAGCAATCGAATTCTCCGTGTCGTACATGTGAGGCAACTGGAGGCGATGTGCTTTGGCGGCCGATCCGAAGTCCCAGATTCGGGGACGACCCTCACGTGTGATCAGCGCCCAGCGCTCCCCTTTGTTGAAGGCCCAGTACCCGATCTGTGTCGATGTGGTGTATCTGATATTGGAGGTCTCAAAGAGAAGGAGTGCGCCAAGGCCGAACTTGTCGAGCATCTGGCGGGTCCGTGCGATTCGATGCTGACGCAAGCGCTCGAAGTCGACACGCATCTCCCAATCGACTCCCATGACTCCGGGGGCCGGACTGGTCGCAACCGGGAATTCATCGCTCATGTGTGTCTCCCTCTGGGTACCGAGTGTCCAGTGACACTACACACCCTTGCGCCCGGTTAGCCCGAGAAATGACTACTAACCAGCCCCGCGATATGTCTCCCGATTGCCAGACTCGAAGTCGCACCAGGCGATGGAGCGTTCAGAACATGCACCGTTGGACCCGCCTCTTCGATCACAAAGTCGTCCACGAGCCGACCGTCGGGTGTAACAGCCTGCGCCCGTACGCCGGCACCCCCTGCGACCAGATGCTGACGTCTGACATCAGGCACCAGAGCTCGTGCCGAACTCGAGTACATGGTCTTCGAGCGCGACCTGATCGCCTCGCTTGCACCTGTCCACAGGTGCTTCATCGCCAGCTTGCGGAAACCTTTCACACCGAGAACCTCCCTGACGTCAGCCCACTCCGGCGAGGTGCCTCGATAGTGCTCGCGTCCCAGCGCGAGGACAGCGTTAGGCCCCACTTCCACCTTGTCGTCGACCCGGCGTGTGAAGTGGACACCGAGGAAGGGAAAACGCGGATCGGGAACCGGGTAGATCAGTGACTTCACCAACCCTGCAGCCTCCTCGGTGAGGGTGTAGTACTCACCCCGAAATGGAACTATGCGGATCTCGCTGGATACGCCGGCCATGGCGGCCACTCTGTCGGTATGCAGTCCGGCGCAGTTCACCGCCACGGCGGCACTAATTTCCCTGTCAGCCGTTTGGATTCTTGCTTCGGACGAGTCAACAGAAATCCCTGTGACACGTTGACCCGTCAGCACCTCCGCTCCCGTGGCGCGCAGGGTGGAGGCGAGTTTCTGCGCAACCATCGGGAAGTCGACAACACCGGCCTCGGGCACATGAAGGGCGGCGATCCCGATGGCCGCAGGCTCGAACTCTTTGATCTCGGCCGCTTCGAGTCTGCGCAGCCCCTTCAGGCCGTTCTCGGTTCCCCGCCGGTACAATTCCTCCAGAACCTCTAGCTCTGACGCTCTGGTCGCGATCACCAGTTTGCCCGGCTCTCTGAACGGCACTCCTTGCTCGTCACAAAATCGGGCAAGCTCGGTTCTTCCCTCCACACAAAGCCGAGCCTTTAGGGAGCCTGGCTTGTAGTAGAGGCCGGAGTGAACGACGCCACTGTTGTGACCGCTCTGGTGAAAACCGACCTCATCTTCCTTCTCGAGGATCACCTGTGAAATTCCGGGGTAAGCCTCAGCCAGAGCGCGCCCCACCGAAAGGCCTATCAAGCCGGCGCCAATGATGCATACGTCGTATCGAGAGCTCATCGTCTATCCGATCACCCCACAATCGTTGCACAGTCGCACTGCACACGGACCGGCGACTCCGTTTAGGCTCTGGTGAGGTTCGCTCGTCTGTCTCACTGGCAGACAAGTGTGGCACCCGTGACACAGGAGCAAGTCGTTGAGCGAGGAACTAGAGGGAATTGGAGACCGTCTTCGCGAAGAACGCACCAACGCGGGCATCAGCCAGCGGGAGCTGGCGCGACGACTCGGGTTGTCGGCCAGTTTGATATCGCAATTGGAAAAAGGTGTCTCCAAGCCGTCCGTGGGAACTCTCTATGCGATCGTCACCGAGTTGGACCTTTCCCTCGACGCGCTGTTGCGTGGGAGCGACGACCCGGCTCCAACCTCGAGTCAGCGGGGCAACGGAAAGACGGCACAGACCAGCCCCCTGGTTCATCCCGAGGAGCGCCGTGGGATAGAACTCGACTCGGGCGTGCGTTGGGAAGAACTCACCCCATCACCAGAGCGGGGCATCGACTTTCTTCATGCCATCTACGAAGTTGACGGCGCATCCACACCGGACGAGTCGTTGATGCGTCATGACGGCCAGGAGTACGGATACGTGATATCCGGAAGACTGGGCATCCAACTGGCCTTTGAGCACTACGTCCTCGAAGCAGGCGACTCCATTGGCTTTGAGTCGACCAAGCCGCATCGGCTCTACAACATGGGCGATGAACCGGTCCATGCCATCTGGCTCGTAGTGGACCGCGGCACCGACGAACGGGTTACCCCGACCTAGTTGCTCTCTTTCCAGTCACGTATCTGGGCCTGGACCGCAGCCGCATCGAACCAGGCGTTCTCATACGAGATGAGCCCGTCTCGCAATTCGAAAATGTGGAGAATTCGGATGCTGACCGGGGCGCCGCCACCGTTGACGCCCGCCCAGTTGCCCTTGACATGGCCACTTATGATCGACTCGTCCACTGCGAAGCGGCCTTCTTCACCGCTAAACCGTCGGACCGAGTCGAGTCGCACATCCGGGATCGCATCGATGATTCCTGAGTAGACCGCGCCCACCTCTTCCTTGCCATGAAAAGGAGAATCGGGGTGGGTCACATCGTCCCAGACGATGTCATCGGTGTAAGTGGCCAGGGTCGCAGGTACGTCGTGTGCGTTCTCGGCGGCGAAGTGGCGATCGATGATGTCCATGGGTATGACTCCTAACTCACCCCCGTCGACCGGGCACGGAGTGTTCAGTATCGGTTATCTTTGCAGAGGGCCGTGAACAGTGTCGGTCGACACCTGATCGCGGACGCGGACACGAGGCCACAGACGACAGGAGAAAGCCAATGTCAGAGCCACTTCCCTCACTCAGTTTCTACACCGGAGCCGATCAGTATGCCGATGTCCCGGGCTCGGCCTACGACGCCCGGGTCCAGGCCGGGATGGACGACTTGATGTCAAAGGGCTACTACGTCGACTCCATTGGAGGCGGGGTCCATTACGTCAAAGACGGCTGGTACTACCAATTGGTCGTCGAGCACGACGACGGTCTGATCGTTGTCGATGCGCCACCCAGCAACGGGCAGTACTTCCTGGGCGGGAACATCCTCGAGGCGATCGGTTCGATCTCACCAAAACCCATCACCCACGTCATCTACTCGCATCATCATCGTGATCACATTGGCGCGGCGTCAGTATTCGCGAGTGACGTGACGATCATCGCCCAGGAGGAGTGCGCCGCTCTCGTGGCCAGCGCCAACGACCCGCAGCGACCACCGGCGACCGAGACATTCAAGGACAGCTACACACTGTCAGTTGGCGGGCAGACGCTGCAATTGGATTACCACGGCGACATCCACTGCAACGGCAACATCTTCATCTACCACCCGGCCGAGAAGGTCCTGATGAACATCGATGTCATTTTCCCGGGATGGGTCCCATTCTCGAGTTTGGCGATGGCTTCCGACTTGCGTGGCTTCATGCGAGGTCACGACGTGGTTCTTGGATACGACTTCGACACCTTCGTGCCGGGGCATCTGACGAGGCTGGGGAACCGAGAAGACGTCGAGGTCCAAAAGGAGTACTTCCAGGACCTGATCGACACCACGATGAAGCATCTCGACGATGTCTCACCGGCCCGCAATGACATGGAGGCAAAGGTCACATTCATGAGCGCCGCAGAGAGAGCCGGCGGATGGACAAACCCGTGGCTGATCTTCGACACATACCTGAATGGAGTGACGGATGAGGTCGTCGAGGAGGTTCTTCCTCGCTGGACGGATCGACTGGCTGGTGCCGACGTGTTCACCCGCTCTCACGCCTGGGAGGTTGTCGAGCGGATCCGGATCGACGCATGAAAGTGGCCAGAGAAGTGGAGCTGATCCACACCGAGTACAACGACCCGAAGTGGAACATGCCTTACACCCCGGCGATCAAGGTCCATTCGGGAACTCTGGTCTTTCTCTCCGGTGTCACCGCTGCACCGGTTTACCACTCCCACCCCCACATCCCGTCCGAGTTTGATGACATTCCCGAGGATGCCGAAGCTCAGACCGAGATGGCTATGGAGAATCTGAAGACGGTTCTCGCGGCATCGGGTGGGACGCTCACCGACATCGTCCAACTGACGCGGTTCATCGTCGATGAGGACCGCAATCAGGATGGGATCAACAAGGTGATGGCCCGGTATCTGGGGGATCATCGGGCGGCCAGCACGTCGGTGGAAGTGGTGAGGCTGGCCACCGACCCCAAGTTCGTCCTCGAACTCGAGGCCGTTGCAGTAGTTGATTGATGTCCCCCCTTTTCAAGGGGGGACAACAGAGTCGGCGATGGCGTTGAGCACGCCTTCGAGGTTTCCGATCACATCCCAGCTCCAAAAGCGAAGGACCTTCCAACCACGCGACCGCATGTACTCATCACGTCGCTCGTCGTATGCGGGGTCTCGATGTTGTGAACCGTCGAGGTCGATCACCAGGCCGATCTCCACGGAGGCAAAATCGGCGATGTAGGAGCCGATGGGATGCTGGCGACGAAACCGAACACCTTGAGCGCGATGTCGTAGGTGATACCAAATCCGCCGCTCGGCGTCATTCATCACCGACCGATTCTCTCTGGCATAGGAGATGAGTTTGGGATCTCTCATCCGGACAGCCTCGCGTCCCGCACCGACAGGATTTCTATCCCCTGCGTCTTTTGTCCCCCTGCGGAGCGGGGGGACCGCACGCCAACGACCTAAGGGAGTGCGGGCGAGGGGGGTTCACAAACCCAGATACGCCTTTCGCAGTCTCTCGTCATCAAGAAGCTCGTCGGACGAGCCTTCGAGTGTGATCCGACCCTCCTCGAGTACATACGCCCGGGCAGCGAGGTCGAGCGCATCAACCGCGTTCTGCTCGACGAGCAGGATCGAGACTCCTGAGTCGTTGATCTCCCGCAACACCGCGAAAAGCTCCTGAACCATGATCGGAGCCAGACCGAGCGAAGGCTCGTCGAGAAGCAGAAGACTGGGACGTGCCATCAACGCCCGTCCCACCGCGAGCATCTGCTGTTCGCCTCCACTGAGACTCCCCGCTTCCTGACGGCTCCGCTCCTTCAGCTTGGGGAAGATCTCATAGACCCGCTCCCGCGACTCGTCGGCGTGCGGTCGCGCCCCTGCGTGATAGGCACCGACTTCGAGGTTGTCGAACACATCCATCGCCGGGAAGATCCGTCGGCCCTCCGGAACAACCGCCACCCCGTGCTCACTCACTTCGTGGGGCTTGATACCGGTCAGGTCGACGCCGTCTAATACAACCTGTCCGGCCGTAGGCGCATGGATCCCGGCGACCACATTCACCAGAGTGGTCTTGCCGGCGCCGTTGGGCCCCAGAATGGTGACAATCTCTCCATCGGCGACCTGAAGACTCACATCCCAGAGAACCTGCGCTCCTCCGTAGCCGGCCTCGACCGCGATCAGATCAAGCATCGGGCTTCCTTCCACCAAGGTAGGCGGCGATTACGGCCTCATCGGACATCACTTCTTCCGGCTCGCCACTGGCGATGACCCGACCCTGGTCGAGCACCACGATGCGATGAGAGAGACTGGTGACGACCCGAAGGACGTGCTCGACAATCATCAAAGTGATCCCGCGCTCGTGGATCTTCCTGATCATCTCGATCGACTCTTCTATCTCCGTCGGATTGAGCCCCGCCAGGACCTCGTCCAGAAGCAGCAGCGTGGGCTCGGTCGCAAGAGCGCGGGCAAGCTCGAGAAGCTTCAATTGATGGAGAGTCAATTCCGATACGTCTGAGTCGGTCACATCCTCGAGGCCCGCGAAGGAAATCCACTCCCTGGCGGCGTGACGCGCCTCGTCGAGACTGTGCTGCTGTCGGCCAAACATGTAGCTGACGGCCACATTCTCGCGAACGGTCATCGTGCTGAATGGCCGAGGAATCTGGAACGTCCGGGCGATGCCGAGACCGGCTATCTGATTGGGGCTGATAGCCAGAACGTCCGTGCCGTCAAACACCACCGTTCCTTCGTTGGCCGGGTAGAAGCCACTAAGCACATTGATCAGCGTCGACTTACCGGAGCCGTTTGGCCCGACTAGTCCCAGGATCTCGCTCTCCTCGATATCTAACGCCACGCCGTCGAGGGCCTGGATCCCACCGAATCGTTTCGAGACGCCACTGCAATCGAGGAGGGTCATGTCGACACCGCCTCGATCTCACTCGGATCCTCCGGCCCGTTCTCGGGAGGTTGAGCGGGAGGTTCCTTCGAAGGTGAGCGACGCGTGAGCTTGGCCCACAGCGTGTCCGGAATGATGAGCATTGGGACGGTCAAGAGCAGCGCAAACGAGAAGGTCCAGACGAGCGACTTGGTCAGCTCAAACAACGTCAGAACGATCATGGACCCGAAGAAGATCAATGCGGTAGCCAGCCACCGCTTCTTCATCCGCAGGTAGATGCCCTCCCTGACACTGAGCACAAGCAAGATGAGCAGGCCACCAATCAGGACCTGATTGAGATCCTCGAGACCGGCACTGTTGAGACGATCGGTCAAAGTGAAGATGATGACCGCACCGACCACCGGTCCCATCCAGTGACGCATCCCGCCGAGAATGCTCATCAGGATCACGAAAAGGGGGACTCTGAGGTTGAAGACCTCTTCAACCGTGATGAAGCCGATCCGCAGCGACCACACGCCGCCCATGAGACCTCCGAAGAAGGCGTTGGTGCCGAGCGCGATCATCTTGTATCGGAAAGTCGGGACACCGAGGCCGTTGGCTACCTGCTCGTCGTCGCGGATCGAGAACAGCCCCCAGCCCACCCGTGATTCGTAGATCAGATATGAGGTGAGCACCGTGAGGAGAGCGATGACCAGTATCAATCGATAGATGGCCGTCTTCGCGTCGCCCAGGAACGCGGGGAGCTCGGTTCCGGTCATGAAGATCCCGATACCGCCATCGATGAAGCTGGACAGCCGCGCCACCGAGGCGAGAACGAAGGCGACGGCAAGTGTGGTCAGGGCGAATATCTCGCCGCTGAGTCGGCGCACCCGGAAGACCACGAATCCGATAAACAGCCCAAACGTCCCTGCAACCAGTCCGGCCACCGGGAGTGTCGCTAGGAAACTCCAGCCTTCCTTCCCGGCCAGGACTCCGGTGGTGTAGACCCCGATGCCGAACCATGCGCCCTGACCGAACGAGAAGTAGCCGGAATAGCCCGTCAGGACGTTCCAGCTCGAAGACTGGCTCGCCCAGAAGAAGATCGAAAAAAGAAACGTGAGATAGAAAGTCGGAGCATCAAGAGCCTCGACGATGTTGGGCACAAACCCGAGGAGGATGGCGACAATGGCAAAGCCGATGAGGGTTCGTGCTCGTGAGCTCATATTGCGGTCTTCCGTGTGAACAAGCCTTCCGGCCGGAAGAGAAGGGCACCGATCAGAATCAAGAAGGTGACCAGTGGTGCCGCCAGCGGCCCCCAGATGACCGTTGCGACACCGGCGCTCACCCCGACTACCACTCCGGCGCCCAGCGCTCCGAAGGTCTTGCCAAGACCGCCAAGAATCACGACAGGGAAGACGAGGCCAAACCAGCCAACTGCCATGTCCGGGTTCAGGGACTGGAATGTGGAGATGAGCACCCCCGCAATCGCGGAGTATCCGGCCGCCAGCCCGGAGAGGATCACTGCGACACGACGTGGGTCGATTCCGAAGGCGCGGGCGATCTCAGCGTCTTGTACGACGGCCCTCAGTGCCCGACCAAAGTGAGTTCGGGACAGCAGAAATGTGGTCCCGGCTGCGATCAATACCGCGGCCCCGAATGAAGCCAGAAGTGGCACTCTCAGGGCGAGATCGCCGATGAAGATCGAATCGGACTTGTAGGGATTCAACGCCGCGTCGATTTCGCGAAAGTCGGCGGTCCAGATGGTCCGAGCGACACTCTGGAAGATGATGAAGATCCCGAAGGAGATGATCAGGGACTTGAACTCGTCGACTTTGGCCCATTCGAAGAAGATCTGGAGAAGCACACCAGCAATGAAGAAAAGCGGGAAGACCACCACGATCATCAAGAAGGGGTCGGTCCCGAAGGCATTCGTGAGCTCGAAGCTGAGATAGGCGCCGAGGAGGATGAAGGAGAAGTGCGCCAGATTGATGATCTTGAGGGCACCCCAACTGAGTGAGATACCGACCGACATGACGGCGTAGAGCCCTCCCACGAGGGTCCCCGATATGACGGCCTGTGTTAGGAGATCAGCGTCCAAGAGTTCATAGAGATAGCCGGGGAGGGAGCGTACCCTCCCCGGCTATCTGGTTCGTCTTCGACTATGGAAGCAGTGGAACGGTGTCGGGGGCAGCCCACTCCGACGGGCTCACTACCAGCCATGCCCCGTCCTGGATCTGCTTGATCTTGGACAGGTCTCCGTAGTAGTTCTGCTGGGCCGGATCGAAGTCCACGACACCGAGAACGGTATCTACAGGGTTGTCGATCAGCCAGTTACAGATCTCGTCGTGATCGAGACTGCCTGCGCCTTCGACGCCGGCAATCAGGACCTGCCAGGCGACCCACGAGGCACTGGCCTGTGCCTCGAAGTCGGTGTAAGGAAGACCGGCCTCCTCGGCCGCAGCCGCGAAGGCATTGGCCACCGCCGCGTTCTCCGGGTCATCCATGAACGGGCTGTGCATCTCGAATGTCGTCACCGAGTAGGCATGGTCTGCCAACGGGTCGGCCAGCAACGGGCCGGGTGCCGGCCACTGGTAGAAGTGGCCACGTGGCGAGTAGTCGATCGCATCTAGCGACGCCAGCAGGTCGTTGCCGTTGACTCCGAGCGCTCCTACATAGAGAAAGTCCGGATCCGCAGCCTTGACCAGAGCAGCAACCTCGTCCCAATTCGTGTCCACGGTTGGGAAGTCGATGTCGAGAACAACCTCATAGCCACGCTTCGCCGCCTCTGTCACCGCGCCGCCGACGTCGGTCTCCGGCGGCCCATCGGCGATGAACTGGGTGCCCGGGAATGTGTTCATGACGAATCCGATCGTCTCGGGTGGATTCTCCGAGGCATCGAGTGCGTCATAAAGCAGGTTCGGGTTGGTGATGTTGGTCTCAACTCCGGTCGGCCATGTCGGGAAGTGACAGGCATAGGTGTAGAGGTAAGTGAGGCTCGCCGTGTGATGGGGGAACACGTAGCCATTCTCTTCGGCCACCGCCATGGCGGCGGTGATCGTGCCGGTACCGTATGGACCGAGGATCAGATCGACCTGTTCTTCGGTGATCAGTCGCTCGTAGATAGCCGCGGCGTTGTCGGGCGCGGACTCGTCATCCCTGACATCCCAAACAACGGGTCGACCAAGCAAGCCTCCTGCCGCGTTGAGTTCCTCGATAAAGAGGTCGCCGGCGACCTTGTGGATGGCCGCGGTCGGTGACAGGAAGCCGCTCAGGGCAAGTGAGCCACCGATGACAATGGGCTCAGCAGGCTCATCGGGTTCTTCTGGCTCGTCCGGAGCAGTCGTCGTGTCCGGTGTATCTGGAGCGTCTGTGGCGTCCGGCACATCCGGAGCGGCCGTGGTTGTCGTTGCTCCGTCGGTGGTGCAGGCGGCTGCGATCAGGAGCAATGCCCCCAAAAGCGCTACGAGTTTCCATCTGCCCGACTTGTTCTTGGTTCCCAGCATTCGTCCTCCTCTTAATGCTCACATCAAAGATTCCATCAACCCCGGTGCCTCAACGGCTCGCCTGGCGATAGTACAGCCACACTTAACAGGGTGTCCAGCAATAGGGCCATAATCCCGGCGAGCTGTCCCAAAAGGTCACCCTCCGTCAAGCAGCACTGAACATGTAAGGTTTTCGACACCACAGTCAAGGAGGGCCATTTTGGCCGAGAACAACCGGGTCGCCGTCATCGGCGCGGGTCGCATGGGTGGGGCAATGGTGGGAACACTCAGGTCGACCGGTTACGAAGTAACCGTCTACAACCGATCGCGAGACAAGGCAGACGCGGTTGCCGAGACAACGGGCGCGTCCGTCGCCGCCACGGCCGCGGAAGCCGCAGCCAGTTCGAGAGTCGTGTTGAGCAGTCTTGCTGACGACGCCGCAGTGATCGCGACCCACACCGGCCCTGATGGCACCGTCTCAGGTCTCACCTCCGAATCGGTGTTGGTTGAGACGAGCACCATCGACCCGCACACATTGTCTGTTCTGGACCCTGCCGTATCCGCGACCGGGGCGACCCTGCTCGACGGACCGGTCTCCGGATCCGTTGCCCTCGTTCAACAGAGCAAGCTCACCTTCATGGTCGGTGGCGATGCTGCGGCTCTCGAAGCGGTGCGTCCTGTGCTCGAAGCGCTTTCGGCCAAGATCTTCCATGTTGGTGAACTGGGTGCCGGGGCGACGATCAAGCTTGCAGTCAACGCGATTGTTCACTCGACGAACGTGGCTCTCGCCGAGGCGCTGGTCCTCGCCGAAGAGGCCGGTGTCGACCGGGCCACCGCGTACGAAGTATTCGCCGGAAGTGCCGCGGCCTCGCCGTTCCTCGCCTACAAGCAAGCCGCCTTTGTCGATCCAGAGAACGCGCCCGTGGCGTTCAGTCTCGATCTGGTGAAGAAGGACGTAGACCTGATCCTGGGTCTCGCGGACAGCGTCGGAGTGCCAATGACCCAGTTCGAGGGCGGCCGGGCAGTCACGGAACAGGCAATCGAGGCCGGATACGGAAACAAGGATATGAGTGCAGTCGCGTCCTACCTGAGGTCGGCACACACCAAATGACCTCCTCGGGCGTCATCCAGAAGGAGCAGTGGGCCTTCGTTCCCGCCGGACCTGAGGTGAGCGACGGTCTGGAAGTTGCGGTGATGGCCGGTGCCGAGCAGGGCTCTGTGCATCTAGAGGTGGCGCTATCGCGTCTCGAGCCAGGGGCAAGCATCTTCGGGCATCGTCACTTCTACGAGGAGTCCTTCTACATACTCAGTGGTGAGGTGCTGGTCGATATCGACGGACATCGCTACCACCTCCGCGCCAACGACTTCGGATACGCCCCGATGGCTGCGCCTCACTCGTGGCACAACCAGGGCGAGGAGCCGGTCGAATGGTTCCGGGTGCGCTCTCCTCAGCCTCGAACCGTGAATGACAGCAACGGGAGCTTCCCCGAATCTCAACTCGAACCACCCTCATCGGGGAGACTCGTCGGCGACCCAAGCCCCACGGTCCCCTATGTCGGTCGGTTTGAGGAACATCATCTGCCGGCGGCTGGCCCTCTGGCAATGCGCGGAGTTCGCGGGCCGAACGTCAAGGATGTGGCGATCTGGATGCTCGTCGACGAACTGATCGGCGCCCTTCACCACACGATGTTCATCGTCCAGTTCAATCCCGGCGCATCAACCCATCCTCAGGGAGACCACTTCCATCCGTTCGAGGAGGCCTACTACTTCACGCAGGGGTCGGCGATTGCCCATCTCGAGGAAGGAGATCTCCCCGTGCGAACAGGCGATCTGGTATTTGCAGGAACCAACACGATGCACGGCTACACGATGACGAGCGACGAGCCGGTGAGGTGGATCGAGATCCAGGCGCCCGCTCCGACCCCGGCCGGAGCCTTCATCTTCCCCGCCGATTGGCGATCACGGGGCCAATAGATCCGGAGCGGCGAATACCACTTCGCCGTCGACGATCGTCAGATCCGATGTGATCGAGCTCAAGCGATCCTCTCCAGTGGTGAGAAAGTCGTCCGAGAGCACAGCGATGTCGGCGAGACTCCCCGGAGAAAGATTTCCTCGGTCGACACTCTCCCCCGAGAACCAGGCGCTCCCGCTTGTGTACAGAGTCAATGCCTCGTCTCTGGTCAGCAACTGCGAAGCGTCGAGTCCCGGTCCGGAGTGGACCGGTGTGCCGTTGACCATCCAGGCCAGGCTGACCCAGGGGTTGTAGGAAGAAGCGACCGAGCCGTCGGTGCCCGCCGCGATCGGAATCCCGTGTTCCAGAATGGTGCGGAGTGGTGGGCTCTGGGCGACACGATCGGCGCCCCAGGATGGAACAGAGTCCTCGCCCCGGAAAGCCATCCCATTCTGAATCGTCAGCCCCAAACCCAGCGACTGGATTCGCTCCAGGTCTCTACCGGAAACACCGTCCCCGTGCGTTATCGCAGAGCCGGTTACAGGAGTAACGCCTTGCCCGACGACCTGATCCCAGGCATCGAGTGTGGCGCTCACCGACTCATCGAGGATCGCATGAACATGAATCGGCCAGTCGGAACGGGCGATTCGTTCGAAGATCACTGCAAGTCCGTCGATCTGGCCGGTGATGTCCTTGGGGACGAGACCTTCCATATCGTGAGCGCCAAACAGAAACACCTCACCGAATCCCAAATAGCGAAAGAAGTCGTCGTCGGAGCCGGCGTCGAGGATCGTCGACCACCGCTCGATTTCGTCGATCTCGTTTCCCGGGCTGCCAGGCCCCACCAGCATCCGATGTCGGAACGGGTGCCCACCACTCTTCTGGACCTGGGACGACGCCTCGTAGAGCTCTGGTGTCATCCCAAACCCGGCGGTATCTATCGCGCCGGTGAGACCGAGACGATGGAATTCACTGATCATTTCCCGGGTCCCTGAGATCTGAGTCTCGAAATCAGGCAGACCAAGTTGTGCGTTGCAGACGCCAAGAGCGGGTTGCCCGACTACATGTCCTGTGGCGTGGTCGACGACGGCGCTCTCGGGAAAGGTCACCGCGGCCAGAGCCGAAGTATTCAGGTGCCCCTCTACATAGCTTCGCTGCACATAGACCGGGTGTCCCTCACCAGCGTCGTCCAACTCGGCCTTTGTCGGCGGACGCCCCTCTGCGAACTGACCGGGATGCCAGCCACCGAGCACGGCCACCCACTGCCCTGCCCCGGCGAAGTCCGCTGCCGAGGACTTCGCCGCAGCGTCCCGGATCAGTTCGAGTGCGTCTCCAAGCGACTGGACCTCGTTCCAACGGACGATCTCGCTCCAGCGCAGACCTGCCCGAACCATGTGGATGTGAGAGTCGATCAGCCCGGGGATGACCCTCCTCCCCTTGAGGTCGACGATCTGTGTTCCCGGGCCAACTCGTGCCGAGAGTTGGTCGTCGGTTCCAGTACTGAGAATCCGATTGCCCTCGATCAAGAGCGAGGTGATCGCTGGCTGGTGGGTCCCGTCCCAGACCTTTCCCCCCTTCAAGAGGAGGCGTCTATCGGCCATGTGCAGCGAGACTATACGATTCGGTGACATCGGAGCGGAGCAATGTCACACTGTGTAGCCTCACTGCACGCGTCGAAGTGTCGGCAACAGGAGTAACCAGAAGAATGCGTCACATCGTTGTGTCCACCGGGGAGGCTGAATACCAGTTGCCTGATGGTTTTGGCGGGATCAGCAGCGGATTCACCAAGTGGACTCCTGTCAACGATGCAGCCGGCTCGGTTCATCAGGAGTTTGGTGTTTGCCAACTCGATTCCGGGGGCGGGATCGAAAGCCATCTCCATACCTTCGAGAAAAGCATCTACGTCCTTGAAGGCGAGCTTCGCTGCGACACCCCTGGGGTTTCTCTCCTTCTCGGCGAGGGTGACTACGGAGTATTTCCCGTAGCCCGGGCTCACGCGTTGTCCAATGTGGGGACCACACCTGCCCGCTGGGCGGAGATGAGCGCTCCCCAGCCGAGACGGGTGGACAGGCCTGATATCTATCCGGGTGGTGAAGTCGGCGCCGCAACCGCGGTCACGGTTGATGCGCGAGATCCCCGCGACCTGTCATTCGGGAACATCAAGCCGGAGAACATGGACGTCGGCAAGCAGTCCCAGGACCTCCTCGCTCAGTCGGCAAGCATGCGGACCGCACTGCTCGCGTACAGCGGGATCTCGGTGAAGATGATGGTCGACTCCGATCTCGGCGCGACCCTCTCCACGATGTTCATGGTCCAATACCAGGAGGATGGGATTGCCGGTCCCCACGATCATCCCTTCGAGGAGTCGTATCTGATTCTCGAGGGTCAGGTAGAAGCAAAGTTTGAGGGTGTCGCCTATCGAATGGGCCCCGGCGACATTGCCTACGCGGGTGTCGCCGCGATACACGAGTTCACCAACGTTGGCGAGGGAATCGTCCGATGGCTGGAAACCCAGGCGCCACAACCACCGGGGCGGTACTCGTACCGGTGGGGCCGGGACTGGAAATACGTAGAAGAAGAGCTGTCCTGACAGCTCCCAAAAAGGAGAGATTTCAAATGGCAAGTAACGGAAGCGTCGTCATCGTCGGCGGCTCATCGGAGATCGGGATGGCGGTCGCGAGCCACTATGCCGACCAGGGCCGGGAGGTCTGGGTCTCGAGTCGCGACGCGGCGAAGGCTGCATCCGCCGCGGAGACAATCGGTGGCAACACACACGGCTTCGCCCTCGATCTCAACGATCTAGCCGGAATTGAAGATGCCCTCTCCGACATCGGCGATGTGCAACGTCTTGCACTGGTTGCTGTGGAACGCGACCCGAACACGATCGCGGACTTCAAGGCCGAGGCCGCGGCTGCGCTATTCCGGCTCAAGCTCGCCGGGTACCCACAAGTGATCCATGTCCTGCTCTCCCGTCTCACCGACGATGCGGCAATTGTCCTCTTCGGAGGTCTCGCCAAGGAAAGGCCTTACCCCGGCGGCACGACAATCGCCACCGTCAATGGTGGAATCTCGACAATGGTGAACACCCTCACCATTGAGCTTGCTCCCAAAAGGGTGAACGCGATCCATCCTGCCATCGTGGAAGACAGCTGGTTCTGGGCGGATAAGCCTGAGGCACTGGACATGAATAGAAGCCAGACCCCGACCGGCAAGTTGGTCACGGTCTCAGATGTCGCCGACGCGACCGTGTTCCTCCTCGAGAACAACGGGATGAACGGCTCCAACCTGAACCTGGATGCGGGGTGGCTCAGGACCTGAGTCCGCAGTCGTGTGCAGTGGTGCGCGCTATGCGCGCACCACTGCACACGACAAAGAGTCAATCCATTGCCTTCTCGGTCCGGCGGTAGACCACGTATGCGACGAGCAGGGCCACAGCGATCGTAAGTATGGCGGGTAGCACATTGGAGCTTGCCGACTCCACTGACCGGGCCGCCGTCTCATCGACCAGTTGAAGTTCGATGAACGGAGCGATCGACTTCTGACCGTTGCGATCACCCTGGTTTCCGTTCCACACGGCAAAGGCAACCGATGTGGTCTCGCCGACATCGAACGAGGCGAGTTCGGGATCAGCCGGCTCGAAGTCACGGATGAAGAGAACACGCCACTGACCGTTGTCCCAGGTACCAGCACCCTCGACGTCCTGGACTTCCGCGGTCGTAAGCGTGCCGAAACCCTCGGCAACGAGGTTCTCCACCGGGGTGGTCCGATCGCGCTGCGCCAGAATGTTCCCGGCCCCCTCGGCGGTGCGATAGACAGGGTTGTCCTGCTGTTGGTATTCGTCGACATACGTGTCGCCCAGCCGATCCTGGGTGGTCTCGAAGCCCGTGTCGATGTCGGCCTGCCACACGGCCTTCCACTGCCAGATGTTCACCGGAAGACCGGCGCCCCCCATCGTGTAGGGAGCATCCACGCCACCGATCGGGAATTGCACCGCAGCCGCATCCGAAAAGAGGTTGCTGCCGGCGACGGATGTGTCGGCACCCTCGTCATCCCACTCGACCAGGAAGTAGAGACGTTCACCGTCGTGAAGGGCCCGGGCCGTGATCACGCTGACCGTGCCGCCACCGAAGGGAGGCGCAATGTTCTGGGCAGAGAGTGGGACAACCTCCCCTGCAGTGGCCTCCCAGATGTCCGCCCACGGATCAAGGGGAACCGACTCTTCAGTGCGTGGGGCGTTCAGCGTGACAGTCTGGGAGCGGACGGGGAAAAGACCGAAAACTCCAATGATGATGGCGAGTGCCACCGCACCTACAAAGACACCCCTAATCGCGGCCGGCCTAGCCAGGAGTTGCCACGAAGTCATCCTTCGCCTCTCCTCCCGTTGCCGGCCACTCAATCATCTCTTCGATCGAGCCCTCGATGATCGGACAGGTCAGGTCGCCAGGTTCGTCAGCGATCAGAACCGGATCGTCTCGATACCGATCGATCGTCCCGAGTCTCAGAAAGCGCTCTTCGGCAGCAATGAAAGCCAGGAGCAGCCACCCCGCCCTCTCATACCAGGTCCCGGCGCCCGTAACCACAATCCGTTGACCGATGTGTGGCGCCCAGCGCGCAAGATGCTCGCGCATGAACGTCCGTTGCCCTTGTCGGCATATCGCAACGTGCTCGTCTTCACGAAGAGATCGGGCGCGGGCCTCTTTGAGAGTAAGCAGGTAGCAAAACTCGAGTTCCATTGCGATGTGGTCGGATCGATCCTGTTCGGCGTCCACTCCGAAGGCTCGATAGAAACCCGCCAGGTCGGCCTGATCCGCGACCTGCTGGAAGAGGTGGCTGGCACTGAACGCCGTTTCGTGAATAGGACAGTCCTCCGAATAACTCAGTGTGAACACCCGCTGATATGAAGCCTCGAGGGTTGGCTGATCGACATCGGCGAATTCGGTGGCCAGCCTCTGTACTTCGCCGGCAACGGTGGGATTGATCAAGTCAGCTGCCACCCGAGAGAATTTGAACGCCTCGCCCAACGCCTCGACGCTCTCCCTGGTCGGATAGGAATACGCCAGGGCCAGAAGCCGATAGATCGTGGCCCTTGCCAGGGCTCGTTCCTCGCCGGTTGCTCGCTTCACGTCACATCTCCTCAGATTGAGTTGAGGTACTGGACAGGTCGCTCGAACTGCTCCTCGACAACGCTGACCCGGACCAACTCCTCCCCGTCCTTTCCGTATCCGATGACCGTGTCGTTGAACACCTCGAGAGGCTCCCCGTTGACGTTCATCTCGAAGACCTTCTCACCCTTGATGACCTCGAAGGAGAACACGATCATTTGGCTGGCCCTGAACAGCTGAAGCACTGCCTGGGCTGTGCGCGATGGCCGCTCGTAGGCTGCGATCGCCTGGTCAACCCCGGGACCGAACATCTGCCTCAAATATGGGCGGGGAACCCACCGCGGAGGGATGTAGTAGACGTTCGGCGCAGTGCCGAACTGAGGGTAGAGAGGTAGCGCCATCTGCTCCTCGCGGATGAGGTAGTACAGCGGATTGGTCGGCTCCGGCTTCCAGCTATCACTCGATTCCATGGGCACCAGACCCTGGAGACGGATCTGACCAGGGCAAACGGCCATGCAGCGAGTCTCCATGGGGCGACCTTCCGAAAGTGGATCGCTGCCCTCGACTCTCGGGAAACACCCAATGCACTTCTCCGAAACTCGAGTGTCCGGTCGATACATCGGCTTCTTGTAGGGGCACTGTTCGACACATTTGCGATAGCCGCGGCAGCGCTCCTGGTCGATGAGAACGATGCCGTCCTCGGGACGCTTGTAGATCGCGTTGCGGGGACAGGCGGCCACGCATGCCGGATAGGAACAGTGATTGCAGATCCGCTGTAGGTAGAAGAACCAGGTCTTGTGCTCTGGAAGCGAGACCCCATCCTTGAGAGGCGCCGTAGCAGTAGGCGAGTCCTCATGGATATTTGGTGAAGTCCATTCCTCGTCCGTGGGGAGATACCCGACAGCTTCCTGACCCCCATCAGCGGCCTCGAAGATCGTCGAGCCTTCGTAGGTGCCATATGGGGCGTCCGCGCTGGGGAGTCCGGACCACTGCTGTCCCCCGGGGTTGGCGGCCTCGATCAGATCGAGTGTCTTGACGTCCCAGTGATGGGGATAACCACCATAAGGCTTGGTCTCGACGTTGTTCCACCACATGTCCTCCTGGCCCTGGGAGAAGGTCCACGTGGACTTGCAGGCAAGACTGCATGTCTGACAGGCCAGACAGCGATTGATGTTGAAGATCGCTGCGAACTGCCACTCCGGTGGAACAGCATCGAAGCGATAGGGCATGTCCCGGCCAAGCTGCCAGTTGTACACATCAGCCATGTGCGCTCTCCTCATTCACCACGGAACTGGCATCCGGACCAAGAACCTCGTCGATGACCCTCGCCACAAAGTCGGGTCCCCGGGTCTGATAGACCGAATATGCAGCCATATAGCGAGGCTGGCGGAACATCCGGGCGATCCGATCTCGGGGCCAGCCGATCCGGGCAAACTCCTCTACGAAGGTCCTGGCCATTTCGGCGGTTCCGTCGTGACCGGGTGTGGACAGTTCGACAGCAGATGCAACGTAGGGATCGGTCGCCTCGGCCGCTTTGAGGCGACCGGACGAGATCGTTGCCCTCTTTGGCATGTCAAGCGGTTGCCAGCTCATGTCAGGTACTCCCCTCCGAGATAGCGAACCATCCGAGCATCCTCGTTCCCCGGTGACATTCCCGTGGTGGCCGGCTCCCAAACACCGGAGCCACCCAGGCCGCCATCTTCCGCCTTGGAAATCCGCACCAGCGTTTCCTTGGGGACGGTGTTGATCGCGTGATTGTCGGCCTCTCCACCAAACATGAAGTTGAAGCCGATCTTCGACTTGTGAAATAGGGTGTCGGTCTGATGCATCGGCATGGCCCAGTCCCGGGTGACGCTCTGGTGGGATCCATACCGGTAGCTCGACTGATATCCGGTGTCTTCGGAAACGGCGCGGCCGTCGGCTCGAGTCTCGTGCGCCAACACGGTCTTCTGGGTTGCAAGCCAGTAGCCGTGCTTTGCCATAACCACGTCATAGGGGTAGGCCGGGTTGTACTTCACCCGCAGCATCAGCCTCGCCACCTTGTGGAACGGATCGCTGGTGTCGTCCGGGTCGTAGTTGGGGTAGGGACGATCGATGGGGTTGGCGTCAATCCACGCATAATCCCCGTCGGCTAGCCCCAGATCGCGGGCAGCATCGGGGTTGATGTGCACCTCGCGATCACCGACGTGGGCATACCGCTTATCCCGGCGGTGAGGGTCGGCGAAGTTGCTTCCCCAGAGAACCTCCCAATCGGTGACCGCCCACCCCGAGTGGGTGGTGTGGCGGGTCTTGGGAGTCAGGAAGTAGAACTGGAAGCCTTCCTCCCAGAGGGGATTCGTGGTGTTCTTCACCTGGGACCAGGGCAGTCTCACGTTGCGGACCGTGCGCATCTCGGGATCCATCTCGTCGCGGGCGATCCCGTAGTCCTCCGGCCGGATCAGCTCATTCGAGGAAACAATGACATTGGGGAGATATGGAGTCGCCTCGGGGCCTTCGCGATGAACTATGAAGTTCTCCCCATATTCGATGGCCTCGGGGATGTCGACGTATGCGTTCAAGCGGCCGGTGTCGGTCCAGAACGGCAGGTTGTCGTTCATCTGCTCAAAGAAGGGGATCCGCGGATAGGTCCGGAACATCATCAGGGCCGCTCCCGGTTCGCCGTACTTGCCGGCGCGGATGTCATCGACGCTGTACCCGCGGGTGGGCGCCGAAGCGTCGAGGAGACGCTGCATGTAGATCTCGGCTTCGCCCTCGAGAACGTACTTCCAGTAGTCGGAGAACCGCTGATCGTCGAGAATCGAGCCAAGTCGCTCGGCGACCCTGGCCATGATCATCACGTCGTCTTCGGAGTCGAACAACGGGTCTATCCCATCGCGACCCCATATCTGGAGGAAAGGATTGGAACAGGACGCCGTCACCTCTGAGGTCTGGAACTCGACCCACGAGTTGGCCGGAAGCACAAAGTCGGACAGCTCGCACGACGAGGTCATCTCGATGTCCTGGGTGACGATCATGTCGACATGGGGGTTGACATCGCGAATCACCATGTACGCGTGCTTGGCGTTGTTGATGAGGTTGACGTTGGTGGTCCAGATCACCTTCGTCGGCGATGGCATGTGGCTGGAACCGGTGAAGTTCTTCCGGCCGAACTTCGGTGTTTCGACGATCAGCGCCCTGTCCCCATGGTCCCAGTAGGCGGGCTCCTCGTCCTTGGCGTAGTTGTGAGCTATGACGTCCTTGCCGTCGGCGTTGCGGTCAAGAGTCGGGTTGAAGGGATCCTCGGCGACCCACCCCTTGAATCCGGGCCCGGACCACGTGGTCGACTGGAATAGAGCCGCCTTGTAGTTCCCGGCCCATGTGTGGCTACCGGCACCCGGTCGACCGATGTTGCCGGTGAGCATGAGTGGCAGGTAGGTCGCCCGGTTGTGCAGGGTGGCGTGAAACCAGTGGTTGATCCCCTCTCCGGTGTGGATTGAAACCGGCTTGATCGTCGCAATGTCGTTGGCGAGACGCTCGATGAGTGCCGGCGGCGTGCCGGTGATCTCGGAAGTCGTCTCGAGGTCATAGTCCTGAAGGTGGTCGCGGTAAGCCTCCCAAACCGTCAACACCTCGACCTCGGTCCCGTCAACGAGACGGACTGACCCCCTGTAGTCGAGTGCCGGCTCGATGCCGCTCTCAGCCATCCGCTGTCCGAGTTCGTCGCGGGTGATGGCTCGAAGACCATTTCGACCCTCGTCGTAGACCACCATGTCGAAGCCGATCTGCTCGTACTGCTCGTCGGTGAGACGCTGGTCGGCGAAGCTGGGGCCCTCGGCATCCAGGCCTGGCGAGTAACCGCCGAAGACGTCCTTGGCCCGGAGACGCTCGAGGTTGTCGGTACGGATCAAGAGCGGAAAATCGGTGTAAGCCTTGACGAAGTCGACGTCGTAGAGGTCTCGATCCATCAGGATCTTGGTGATTGTGAGGAAGATGGATGTGTCGGAGAGTCCCGGACGAACCGGGAGCCAATAGTCCGACTTGGAGGCCGGCGGGCTGTATTCGGGGGCAATCGTGACGATCTTTCCGCCCTGTTCCATGACGTTGGAGAACCAGTGCGACTCCGGCATCTTGTTTTCCACCAGGTTCTTGCCAACCTGGATCGTCAGCTTGGAGTTCGCGAGATCGTTGAAGTCGGGCTCGGAAGTCTGGAGACCGTGCACGAAGGGATGGCCGGGGGCCTGGTCACCATGCCAGGTGTAGTTCGACCAGTTACGCCCGGCTTTGGCTTCGTCGGGTCCCACATTCCGAACGTGGGCATCTACGAGGGCCAGGGTGTTCGACATCCGGTACATGCCGTACTTGCCAATGACCCCCAGCAGACCCATGCCACCGCGGAGTTTCATCGTCCGGGTGCCCGCTCCGCCCATCTCCTCGACCATCTCCGGTTGATAGCCCTCAGCGATGAGACGCCTACTGCCCTGGTCACCCGAGTACGACTCGGCGACGTTTATCAGACCCCTGGCGATGTAGTCGTAGGCCTCGTCCCAGGTGACTCTGGCGAAGGTGTCGGTACCGCGACTTGTGAAGAGATATGTGTCGCGGTTCTCTGCAGTGAGCTCCGGGAAGCCGTCGTCGGCCCATTGTTTCCAGCCGGCCCGCACCATTGGAAACCTCAGACGGTAAGGCCCGTAGACCCGGCGATGGAAGGTCTGGCCCTTCTTGCATCCCCGGGGATGCCACTTGACCGAGGCCTTGTTACCAAGTTGATCGGTGTAACGGCCGACGTCGTAGTTCGGCTCGATTCGCTGGATCACGCCGTTGCGGTTGAACGCTCTCAGCCGGCAGGCGTGGGTGTCATTTGGTGAACAGACGAAAGTGAAGCTCGAGTCATAGGAGTACTGGTCGCGGTAGATGGATTCCCAGTCCCTGAAGGGATAACTATCCAGTGGATTGTCAGTGGCCCGGATCACAGAGAGGTTGTGAAGGAGTGGATAGCTCGCCGCACCCACGGTCACAGCGGCTCCCATGATGAGGAACTCTCGCCGCGAGATGTCTCTTACTGCCACGACCGATCTCCTCCAATCGACGAATACGCACACAAAGTGACGAGAGCCAGGAGGGCGGTGACGCTGTGATGGACCAGGGTGGCCTCCACTCCGGCAGCCAGCAGAAGAACGAGTGCTAGTGGAATGTGTCGCGCTGTCCGACCAGACACCCAGCTTGCAAGTACGTACCCGACGGCCGCGGCGGCACCCACATATACGAGCGATGGGAGCCACAACATCGCACCTGTGGCCGACAGAGCCACAAAAGGCGTGTAATCCGAAGCCAAAGTAACCAACGCCAGCCCGGCACCGGTCCCGAGACCGAGCAGAGGAGCCAGACCGCCATGGGCTGAACGAAACACCGCCAGGGCAAGGAAGACAACGGCAAGCACAAGCGCACCCTCCACGACAATCCGACCCGCAAGGGTGGAACTGTTCCCCAGACCGCTGAGCAACCACTGCCCGGCGACCACAACAAACGCCACAGCCCATAGGGCACCGAGGTATGGCAAAGACTCTCGACGGGTTCCAATCGCCAGAGATGCGACCGCTGCCACCGAGACCGAGATGTAGATAACGAAAACCACTGCTCGCCCGGAGACGAGCCCGGCTGCAACCGTGGCAACGACCGCCGTCATCGCCGAAAGAGAAAATACCCGGTGTCGGTCCCACGCATGAGCGGCCCATGCCAGAACAGCCAGCAGCACAAGGACGGCGGTGACGGAGACGGCGAGGGTGCCGACCCAAGCGACCCGGGCGGTGACGGCCGAGGCAGAGGATCCGAGTGCGCCGGCCAACGCAGGAGCGGCTATACGGTCGAAGAGGACTTCGACAAGCGCCGCTACCGCGGCCGCCGATATGAGGGCGAATCCGAGATGGGGGAGGGCCACACTTCTGGTTCGATCATCGACACGCACCGGGCTGTTCGAGTGCGGGGAAGCGATCGGCCAGTCAATGACATTCATGGCTCTACTCCATTATCGTTTAGCTCTTCCCTAAACGTTGATGATGTTATACAGTGAGAGTCATGACAATGTCAAGTCATGAACTAAACGTTATGTCGGAGAGCGAAGGTTTACCTACATGCAGGTGACGCTCGGACGAAAAGGGGACTACTCCGTGCGAGCAATGCTCGACGTCGCCAGACACTCCGACACCGGGAGAAGAAAGGCTCGGGAGATCGCATCCGAGATGGAAATTCCCCAGCCCTACGTGGCCCAGATACTCGCCGGTCTGGTACGGCAGGGACTACTGACGGCCGTCGCCGGCCCGACCGGTGGATACACACTCACGCGTCCCGCTTCGGAGATCAGCCTGCTCGAGGTGGCCGAGGCGGCAGAAGGCCCGACCACACTGGAAAGCTGCGTGCTCCGTGGCGGCCCATGTGATTGGACCAGTGTTTGCCCGGTGCATGAGACATGGTCGCGAGGACAGAATGCCCTGACAGCCACCCTTGCCGCCACCACCTTCGCCGACCTGATCGCAATCGACAAGGCTATGGAAGACGGCACCTATCAACTGCCTCCGGACGTACCGGATCACCCGGTACCTACTCGACGTCGGGGAACACGAAGCACCGAGGCCTGAGCCACCACCTCTGAAGCGGACCCAGGAGAGAGGGTGGCTAAAGCGGATAGGGGCCGATACGGCCCCATGCCACGACCAGGGCGATGATCGCGAGCAGAGTCGTCATCCGCAGATACGGCTGGTTCCCGGTGCGACGCCAGTGAAGGACCCCGACTGTGATCTGCAACCCGGCCAGCAACAGGGCTGACACCGGTGCCACCCAGTCCGGCGTATCCGTGGCGAGGGAGACAGCAAGACCAAGTGCGGCGATCAGCTCAACAAGCCCGAATTGCTTGAATCCTGTATCGGAGAAGTCGTCCGCATACGGCAGAACCTCCTTGAATCCCTCCCTCGCCCAGATCAGCTTGGCCCCACCCGCGACGAGGAAGAAGAGAAACAGCACAAACTGGAGAACATCCAATAACGTTTCCAAGGTCTCCTCGCTCTTTGCTCGACGAGAGAATAGGGACCAGCGCTACAGCCGCACGCCGGATCCCAACTTTGGGGCTTGTGGTCGTCGGCGGAGCAGCCGTTGACTCGCGTCAGTCTCGGCGTTGCTAGATTCCGCCGACCGATCATCAGGAAAGAAGCTCGATGCCAGACATTGCAGCACTCGACGAGACGGCCTGGTTCACCCTGGATGGCCCACAGGCAACTGAGCTCCTCGAGACGGACGCGTCCTCTGGCCTGACCGCCGACGAGGCATCCTCCAGACTCGCCGAGATCGGACCAAATCAACTCCAGTCCGAGCCTCCACCTTCCAAGCTGCAGATTGCGCGGGGACAGGTAGTCGATCCGATGAACCTGATGCTGATTGGCGTCGCCATCATCAGCATCGTCATCGGCGAGATCTCTACCGGTGTCTTGGTCGGCATGCTGGTCCTCCTCAATGTCGTGTTGGGCGCAAGTCAGGAATTG
>Ga0255053_10000002_pt1 | contig 111278 bp, 118 predicted proteins | sample JV7_2_22_MG_FD_188635 | JGI IMG/M metagenome (GOLD analysis project Ga0255053, IMG submission 188635) | Seawater microbial communities from Jervis Inlet, British Columbia, Canada - JV7_2_22 | ecosystem: Environmental > Aquatic > Marine > Inlet | place: Canada: British Columbia | collected... | reverse complement strand
CGGAACTCGGTCGGGTAACGGTCTGACATGAGCATGCGCTCCCTTCTCCCGGGAGGCTATCCCAGGACAAAGGTGTCCATCACTTCGGGGGAAGCTCATGTCGCAATCAGTGGAGGGCATGCGACATCCGGGGAAGATGCAGGTCTGAGCCTGGGCTTCGATGGTTCGTCTCTGCGCCGCAGTCGGTCTTCTTCTCGTGGTCCCGGTGGCGAGGGGGACTCCAGTTTCGGAATCGGTGACCGTCCATCTCCACTCAGACTTGCTCTGAGCCTGGGTGACCTGTCTCGCGATGTCGGCTCACCTCGGCCACGGCACCATCAAAGATCTCCTCGGGAGCAAACTCGGGAGACACTCCAGAGACCGCATCTGTCACCGACCCGAGGTCGGAGTAGAACTCCGCCTGCTGATGGGCGAGCTGCCGGGACCGTGCCTTCAAGAGGACCACACGGTCGTACTCACTCAGCCGGTTGACGTCTACAGAAGACAGGACCGCGGCAAGGTATGGGCCGGGAAGCCAGTCATCCAACGCGTCGGGGATGAGATGACGGCGGGTGTCGCCTTCAGCTTCCCAGGCGGCCAATTCGGCGCTGGTTAGCTGATGAAAGTCATCCGCCGTTGTCTCCGGCTCGATATCCGTATCGAACATATGTTCGAGACTACAAGAAGGCTGAGACAGAAGCCAGAGGGTCGTTGTGGAATCCGGGTCTTTTGCCTCTGGCGGCCCCTTCTCTAGGCGTATTTCATCGGGTGATAATGAAGGTTTGGTGGCCAACCGAGGCAGACAGAGAGCTTGTCTCGGGCACTGCTGATAGGACCTGGCAAAGCAATAAAACTTCCGCCGTGTTGGTCCTGGCCCTGCTGTTGGCATCGGTGGCACGTGAGAACGGCCGGGTTATGAGACGACTCGCAGAGCAGAGTATCGAGCTGGCGCTGAGCGCAGGTGGCTCCCGTCTGGGCGTATTCCTGGTTGGGCGGGTCGTCTCACCGCTGCAGCGCAGGCTGTACCGGGTGTCGGGAGGCCGCGTCTCGCTCACCGGCCGAGCCCCAGTTCTCCTGTTGACGACAACCGGCCGCAAGACGGGACAAGACCGCACGGTGCCGGTCTTCTACCTACGCGACGGACAACGGATAGTCGTGTGCTTCGTCACACCGCACTTGGAGCGCATCAACCCGTGGACTCTGAACCTGAAGGCCATCACCCTTGCCTCAGTGCAATTCGGGAAGGAGAGAATTGATTGCCGGGCTCGCGCTGCGACCGACGAGGAGATCGCTCGCTATTGGCCCCGGCTCATCAGGATTTGGCCAGCTTTCAAACGGTTCTTCGACCAGGGTGGGGCGAGGTCGATTTTCGTGCTCGACCGGGTTGAGGCCGCGTGATGAAGACTCGAACTCACTGAACAGCAGAACCGCTCTCGGAGGCCAAGCGATTCTGGCTCGAACAACACCGGGCGTCGCGCCCTTTTTTCGGCCCAAAAGGTCCCCATTGAATTGGCCGTCCTCCTCTGCCAAACCCCCGCAGGGTCTCCGATTATTGGGGATGTCAGGACGGCGAGCGTCGCAGCCAGGTAGGGCAGCGCAAGCCGCCGACAGGATTCTCAACCAAGGAGTGCAAATGAAGAACTTGCTGGTGCTGGGTGCCGGCACGGCCGGGACGATGGTCGTCAACAAACTCCGACCACTTCTCCACGATGAGGAGTGGTCGATCACTGTGGTCGACCAGGAAGCCAAGCACCACTATCAGCCCGGATACCTGTTCATCCCGTTTGGCACCTACAGACCGAACCAGGTGACCAAACCCAGGAAGAACTTCATCCCGGACGGCGTCGACCTCAGAATGGGAGAGATCGACGAGATCGATCCCTATGCGAATCGAGTTGTCCTCGCCGACGGGACCGAATTGCCATACGACTACCTGGTGATCGCCACCGGGACGTCACCAAGACCCGACGAGACCCCGGGCATGGATGGGGACGAGTGGCACAAGAGCGTGTTCGACTTCTACACCCTCGAAGGAGCAACGGCCCTCGCCGACAAGCTCCGCACCTGGGACGGCGGACGTCTGGTGGTTCACATCACCGAGATGCCCATCAAGTGCCCGGTCGCGCCCCTCGAGTTCACGTTCCTTGCCGACTCCTTCTTCATGGACAAGGGAATGCGGGATCGGGTGGAGATCACCTATGTGACACCACTCGACGGTGCGTTCACCAAGCCAGTGGCCTCGAAGGCGCTTGGCGGGATGCTCGAAGAGCGCAAGATCCACCTTGAGCCCGATTTCTACATCGAGTCGGTGGACAACGAGAAGAAGGCAATCGTTTCCTATGACGAGCGGGAGATCCCGTTCGACCTCCTGGTGACGGTGCCGCTCAACATGGGTGCCGACTTCATCGCAAAAAGCGGTCTTGGCAACGAGTTGAACTACGTGCCGGTCGACAACGAGACCTTCCTGTCGACCAAGTGGGACAACATCTTCGCGGTTGGCGACGCTGCCGACCTTCCGACATCGAAGGCGGGGTCTGTAGCCCACTTCGCCGTCGAGATCTTCATCGGCAACTTCCTCCAGCACATCCGTGGCGAGGAGATGACCGGTGCATTCGACGGCCACGCCAACTGCTTCGTCGAGTCCGGTGGTGGAAAGGGAATGTTGATCGACTTCAACTACGACACCGAGCCACTGCCCGGCAAATACCCGCTACCCGGTGTCGGCCCCTTCTCCCTTTTGGAGGAGACCGAGTTGAACCACTTCGGAAAGCTCATGTTCAAGTGGGTGTACTGGAACGCCCTTCTCCCCGGCAGAGAGCTGCCGGTCAAACCACTGATGTCGATGGCCGGGAAGAAGGAGGTGGCCTCGTGACCACGATCGCACCACAGACCGTCGAGCAGAGACTCGACGAGATGGCAGAGCAGATCCGTTTCCTGGCCGATGAAGCCAGGGAGCGTCATGAGCTCCGCGAGTCCGTCACCGACCTGACCGGAGACCTCACTCCGATCGCCTACCAGAGCATGGAGTCGTTGACCCGGGCATTGAGCGAGGCGGAGCAAAAGGGCTACATCGATTTCGCAAAGAGTGGAGCCGGTGTGGTCGACCGTGTGGTCACGTCGTTCTCCGAGGAGGACGTCGAGGCTCTGGGCGACAACATCGTCCTGATCCTCGAGACGGTCAAAGAGATGACCCAGCCCGAGGTGATGCGAATGATGCAGTCAACCTTCCACAAGGTTTCCGACACCGAAGACATGACCGGGCCCCCGCCAGGTCTCTTCGCTCTCCTCGGCCAGATGCGTGATCCCGAAGTGCGGCGAGGCCTGAACCGTCTGATGGCCGTGCTCCGGTCGATGGGACAGATTTCAGAAGACAACAACAGAGAGGAGGCCCGGCCATGAGCCTGGCAACCATTTCAGGTCAAGAGGTCCACGTTGATGACGAGGGCTTCATGACCGAGTACGACGAGTGGAATGAGGAGCTGGGCAAGAGCCTGGCTACCAACATCGGCATCGACATGAGCGACTCACATTGGATAGCTATCCGGTTCCTCCGTGAGGACTTCGCCGCCGAAGGCGAGACGGCGACTGTGCGTCGCGTGTCAACGATCGGAGGCGTTCCCACCAAGGAGCTGTTCCAGCTCTTCCCCAAGAAGCCGGCCAAGAAGATGGCCTATATCGCAGGTCTGCCCAAGCCGGCAGGCTGCGTCTGAACGGAGGTACTGACATGACGGTGACAGAGACAGGACAGGCAGTAGTACCGGACTTCGGCGACGACGCCGAGGAGCGGAAGATCTGCTTCATCTGCTCCAAGGGCAACCTCGATATGGCCTACCCGGCCCTGATCATGGCGAACGGCGCACTCAATGAGGGCGTGGAGGTGGACTTGTTCTTCACCTTCTGGGGCATGGACATAATCAACAAGGGGACCTGGAGTGACCTGCAGTTTTCGATGCTGGGAAACACGGCAATGCATATGCCGGGCTCAACCAAGCACATTCCTCAGGGGCTGGGCGGACTGCCGGGCATGACCGGATACTCCACCTCCATGCTTAAGAAGCAGATTGGCGACCTCGACGTACCGGAGATCCCCGAATTCATCGCGATGCTCCACGACATGGGCGCCCGCTTCTGGGCGTGCAAGCTGTCGGTGGACATGATGGGCCTCACCAAGGAGGACATGTTCGAGGGTGTCGAGGACATCATCAACGTCAGCGAATTCATCGAGCTCTCAGATGGAGCCCAGGTGCTCTTTATCTGAGGAATCAGACACTCCGTTGTCTGAGAATCCCAGGTGGGCCCGCCTCTTCGGTGGCGGGTCCACTTGTTTTCGCTTGTCAGGATCTAGGCATCGGCTTGGTGAGTGGCCAGCCAGTGGGGGTCGGGCCGTGTTCCCGGAGATGCAATAGACGCTGGTGAGCTTCGCTGACTTCAGGAATAGTCCCGGCGGGAATCCACCACGCGACGCTCGTCGCCTCCTCTGTGTGCTCGAACCACTGCTTTCTCCTCCGCAAATAGGCGATGTGCCCGCTCTTGTGAACGAAGTGCTTCAGCGTGTCGAGGTCCTCCCAGATCGAATAGTTGACGATGAGAAGAGGGTCATCTATTCCATCAACCTCCACGTAGCTGGACGACTGGCCGTCTTCGTCTGTGAGACGCCAAACGAAACCTGGCGAACCCTCGGCTAGTTCGTTGATCGGACCGAGTGCGGCGACGAACTCGGCCACATCGGGATGTTCCAGGGGCTGACGGACGAGTCCAATGTTGTACTGGGCGAGGTGGGTGTCAGAAACCATGAAGCGAGGGGAGGGTAACCCGGCGCGCACCAGACTTAATGTGGAGTCCCCTTTGGAGGTGGACGTGGGCGGCAGGCTGGAGACGTATCGACGGAAGCGGATGACCATGCCTGGATGGGTCGATCGGGCTCTGTCGCTGGCTGTTCTGGCGGATGACGACCAGGAGACGCTTCGCACCAAGCGCCTGATGGCGGGCGTGCTGTGGGTTTCACTGCCGGTGACCCTCATATCTGCGACACAACTGGCGGTGGTGGCCGACGCGCCCGCGGCAGGTTTGACAGTTGCGACTGCGTTCCTGACGTTTGCGCTTGCGCTCTTGATCTGGTGGCGCTGGCCCACGACCTATCCAAACATCGCCCATCTCCCGGTCGCTAATGCAATCCTCATTTCGGCGGCACTGGTCGTGATGGCCGGTGGTTTGCTTGCTTCCGGGGTCAATTCCGTTTGGGGGTTGGTCGCGGTTCTCGCTGCTCTGGCGGTGTTCGGTGACTGGCGGGCGACCTTCTGGCTCTGGTTCTTCATATTCAGCCAGGCCGTCGCCGCCGTCTGGGCGAATCAGGTCGAACCTGTCTACGAAGTGACCAACATCGAGTTCGTCGCCATCTTCAACCTGGTCGTCGTCATCATATTCGTCTACTACATGATGCTCTACTACGTCCGACAGAGAGCCTCTCTGTTGGCCCAGTCCGACGGGCTGCTGCGGAACATTCTTCCCGGTGAAATCGCGGATCGTCTCAAAACATCTGACGAGACAATCGCCGACGATTACGACTCGGCTTCGATCCTGTTCGCCGACATTGTCGACTTCACTCCGATGTCAGCCGGGATGACACCTTCGGAGCTCGTGGCGCTTCTCGACGAGGTCTTCACAGGCATCGACGACCTGGTCGAAGAGCGTGGCCTCGAGAAGATCAAGACCATCGGCGATGCGTACATGGTCGCCGCCGGTGTCCCGAGACAGCGTGATGATCACGCCCAGGTGCTGTGTGATCTGGCCCTGGCGATACGGGACTTTGTCGGGTCTCGGGAATTCGACGGGCGACGGGTCTCGTTCCGCATTGGCGTCAACTCGGGCCCGGTAGTGGCCGGAATCATCGGCACCAAGAAGTTCAGCTACGACCTGTGGGGTGACTCGGTCAACACCGCGAGCCGCATGGAGTCAACCGGCACTGCCGGAGAGATCCAGATCACCGACACCACGAAGCTCCTGGTCGAACGCGATTTCGTCTGCGAGCCGAAAGGATCGGTAGAAGTCAAAGGCAAGGGGTCGATGACTGTTTGGGCACTGACCGGGCGCCGACACGGTTCTTGATGGTCCGAATTGCCTCACATTGAGAGATGAGTAGGTTCGGTGTCCTCTAGCAAGGAGAAGAGATGGGAGAACATCCCAATGCAACCGCTTTTCGCCAGTTGATCGACGCGTTCAATAGCGGAGACATGGAAGGGTCAGCCGCGCTGATCGACAACGACGTCGTCTGGTACTCCATCGGAATGGACGAACCAGTCCGTGGGGCCGACGCTCTGGCGGCGAACGCGATGAACTTCCCCGAAGGGCTCGAGGTCGTTGCTGAGGTTCACGACGTTGTTGCCAACGACGACCACGTTGTCGGACTAATCAATGCGACCGCCACCCTTCGCGGCGAATCATTCGAATACCGAACAGCCGAGATCCTTCACTTTGCCGACGGGAAAGTCACCGAGAGGTGGGCCTTCTCAGACGACACCGCTCGCATCAACAAGTTCTTCGGGCAGTTCGCATAGGCCGAGAGAGGCAACTTCTCCCAACGTTGGTGTGACTATCGGCCCTATCGTTGCGCCGAAGGTAGTACGACCCTGTCGGTGCCGGCAGAAGGGAGATAACGAGGTGTGTTACTCGCCCGAGGCCGACCTGGTTGCCGGTCTTGTCGTCGGTGGCGTCGGAATAAACGCGCTCTACCACGCCGACGATCGGCGCAAGAAGACGCTCGCGGCCATTCCTGTGCTCCTGGCCGCACACCAGCTTGTTGAGGCTGTCGCGTGGTGGGGACTCGAGGGGCAGGTGTCGCGGGCCGCAGGCGACGTGGCGGTCTCTGTCTTTCTACTCATCGCCCTCGGCGTCGTGCCCATTGTTGTCCCCTTTGCGGTGATGCGGTCCGAGCCCAACCTCCGTCGGCGGCGGCGGATGGTGCCTTTTGTTGTGCTCGGAATTGCGGTAGCGGCCGTACTACTGATGGGGATAGCAACCAACCCCTATGGAGCCGCGATTGGAGGACGCTACATCGCCTACGAGACCGTGATTTTCGGCGGTGGTCTCACCGTGGCTTTATACGGTCTTGCGGTCTGCGTACCGTTCCTGATGTCCTCGCATCGCCGTCTTGTCATCTTCGGATTGGCCAATGTCGCGGCACTCATGGTCCTCTCGGCCCTGCTGACGAGCGGTTTGATATCGCTCTGGTGTGTCTGGGCAGCCGTCTCGAGCGTCGTGATCGCACTCCACATTCGGGAGATCTCCGGTACCCGGTCTACCGGGCGCTCGCCGGCCGCCCTCGCCGGCTGACCGGATCAATGCGCGAGGGCGTCGAACACGCCGATCACGACCTCGGCCACCGTGGGAATCGCCGCTAGTCGGCCGTGGCCACGGTGATGGCGATCTTTCCTTTGGCATGCCCGTCACCAAAGTAGCGAAAGGCCTCAGGGACGTCGCTCAGGCTGTAGGTCCTGTCCATGGCCGGTGTGATCTTTCCGGTCTCGAGAAGTTCCTTGAGAACGACCAGGTCCTCCTTGTTTCGGGTCGAAATGAAGAAGGGCATCCTTTGGCTCACGAACGGCGACAAAAGGGAGGCTCTGAACGTACGACCAATACCGTTGAGCCAGGGCCCGCCAGTATTACCCACTATCACGAGAGTTCCCGTGGGCGTGAGGGCGCTTCGCAGGTGTGACAGTGAGCGGTTCCCGCCGGTGTCGAGTATCAGGTCATAACGCTGGCCGGTTTCGGCTATGTCCTCTCGGGTGTAGTCAATGACATGGTCGGCGCCGAGCGATCGGACCATGTCCACCTTCGGAGTGCTGCACACTCCGGTCACTTCAGCCCCGAACGACTTTGCAATCTGAACGGCGAACGTGCCCACGCCCCCGGACGCTCCGATGATCAACACCTTCTGCTCTGGCTCGGTCTTTCCCTTGTCGCGAAGGGCCTGAAGGGCCGTAAATGCGGAGGTTGGCACCGTCGCCGCCTGCTCATGCGTGACGTTGGCCGGCTTCAAAGCCAGAGCGTCTTCGGAAACAGATGCATACTCGGCGAAGGCGCCTTTGCCCCAGCCGAAAACCTCATCATCTGGTTGAAACCCGGTCACGTTGCTGCCGACGGCCTCAACTGTCCCTGCGAGGTCCGTTCCCGGAACAGTGTCCTTTGGCTTGGTCAGCCCGAACGCCGGGCGCGCGATATATGGCAAGCCTCTCACCATGAGCCAGTCGCCCGCATGGACGCCGGCCGCTAGAACGCGCACCAGTACCTCGTCGTCTTCGACTACTGGCTTGTCAACTTCCTCGAATCTCAGCACATCAGCCGAGCCGAACTCGGTTTGGACGATCGCCTTCATCCCGAGATGCTCCCTCTACTTGGCTACTGCGACAGCCGGCTTCTTCTTACTGCTGGGATCCTTCTCGAGAAGCTCGAGAATCCGCTCCGAGTTCTCCCGGGTGGCTGCCACGTTGTCGAACATCACCACCGGTGGGAAGTCTTCGGGCATAGATTCCATGCCCTCTTGCATCTTCTCGAACATCGCGCGGCGCTTCTTTTCTTGCCGTTCTGCACGCTCCTCGGGAGACTCAGCGGCTTGACGCTTCCGCGCCATGGCGATCGCGGCGCCCACGATGCCAATAATCAGGCCAATCACTGCCAGCTTCTTCATGTGACACCCCTTTTCGATGTCGAACTCGTCCGGAGATCTTCCGCTCCGTCTTCGATCATTGGGGCAGTGACGCTCCCGGGCTAGGGGACAACGTCACATTTAGCAGACCGCGCTCAGCGCCTCACCCGGCCGGCACCCGCGCCGCCGCCGCCAAGGAAGAACCCGGCACCAAGAAGGAACCCGGTGTCATACCAACCGCCGTTGTTGTGCACCTCATAGATGTTCACGGTGTCCGAGAATAGTGAGATGAGCCACGTGATTGGGACGATGATTCCTTGCCAGAGGCCCGTCCAGAATCCCGCCACCTCGCCGTCAGCCGCCGGAACATCAACGGCCGGATTCACCCCGGCGGCACATGCCGACAGCACTAGTAGCAGGACAACGGCGAGTAGCGCCCACCGCAGACTCCTGGTCATGTTTTCCTTGTTCATCGCTTCCTCCTTCTTGAAATCTGCAGAAATCAATTCACTTGAGGCTGAAGGGCGGGTATTCGTCGGTGACGAGCAGCATTGAATAGGCCTGTACTCGCAGACCCCATCTGGCTACTCCGACCACATAGTCGAACAGTGCCCGCGGGTAACGCCCTGTGAAGAGGATGGCGAACCAGGCAATGAAGATCGAGAAGATTGCACCGATCGCGAGCACGACAAGCACGATGTAGTGGGGGATCGCAAGCAGCCATTTCACCAACGGCAGAAATCGATTGAGGTCCTGTTTGACGTCGGGATAGTCGATGTCGAGATGCACCGCCTGAGCATCCTCTGTCGACGGGTACTGATCAGTGAGGAGGACCAGATAGGCACCAATCCGCATCCCGAAGCGTGCGAACTCCCTCGAAAACTCGAACCACCAACGTGGATATCGCTCCCGGAACACGATCATCAGCATCGTCGCAGCAAAGAGCCCGGCGACGATGCCGCCTCCGCTCTCTGTGGTCCTTCTAACCACTTCGCCGGTGTCCAGGTTCACCACAGTCGTCACGGTCGAGCTCCCAGTGGATGAGAGCAGATTTGCGATGATGGCGATTGGGATGATCCAGATCAGCCTGAAGAACGTCGAGAACCGGTCGAGCTTCTCGGGATAGTCGATTTCCAGACGTGCCGGGTACGCCCCGGATTGGGACTGTGTAGCCACGGATGTGCCTCCTTAGTTGTCGGGAGACCGTACCGATCGATGCGCAAGGTTGATAGAGGCCAAAGGCCTTGCGACGGACTCAAACAGTTTTGCCGGCCGCTGCCCGCCACTCCTGATCCGTCGTTGCTTCGGTGGCGGCCATGGCTGCGAGTGACTCCTCTTCGCAGTTCCTCCTTGCAAACCTAGCCAGGGGCCTCGTTATGCTCGCCCCTCGCATCTCAAACCTCAGGAGCACCCATTGAGCGATATCCCGAAATGGTCAACACCGGAAGAGATGAACGCGGCTCTATCAGGTGGGGTGCCGGCGGGCCGGTGGAAGGAGGGACTGCTGTTCGAGGGGATCAGCCCCACCCCGAGTCTCAGAAGCGCATCGAACTGGTTTCCCAGAACTGAGACTCTGGGTCACGACGAGATGCAGATCATCTTCATGGGTAGCGCACCGGGAATTCGTCCCGGGCAGATGAACACCTCGATCTTCGTAAGACTGGGGAACGGCGACAGCTTCATCTTCGACATCGGTGAAGGTGCGGTGGCCAACTACGTCGCCGGCGGGTTCGCCCTCAACGAGCTCAACAACATCTTCATCACCCACCTTCACGTAGACCACTTCGGATCCCTTCCCTACATCTACATGTTCGGGGGGTACACCGGACGCTGGCACGAGCCGCTGCGGGTCTTCGGCCCTTCGGGCAGTGAGGAGAAGTACGGGGTTGCCCACATGATCAAGGGTATGCAGATGATGCTCGAATGGCATCGTGACGCATTTGAGGTCTTCCCACTAAACAAAGCGTGGGACATCGAGGTAACCGAGTTCGACTTCAGAGACAACGGCGGTGTGATCTACGACGAGAACGGTGTTCAGGTCAAGCATTGGCAGCGTTCCCACGCGAAGGACGGTGCGTCGGCATATCGCCTCGACTGGAACGGGCTCAGCGTGGTGTGGACCGGGGACGGTCGTCCCAACATGCTCGACGTCGAGTTCTCGGAAGGAGCCGACGTCTATATCACCGAGAACCAGACCGAGCTGATGTCGATCAGCGCCGGTGTGCAGGGCGTTCCCCCGTTCCTGCTTCGGTACACGGTTGACACCCATCACACCCCTGGATACGCCGCCGGTTACATGGCCAACCAGATCAATCCCCGTTTGTTCATGACGACACACATGCCGTTCGACACGTACATGAACGAGGAGTCGGTGGCCGAGATCAGGCATCACTGGAAGGGCCCATTCCACTTCGGTGCGCCAGACGGGGTCGTGGTCAATGTCACCAAAGACGATATCTGGGTGAGAGAGGGGGTTCTTCCGGACTTCCCCAATGCCAAGCCACCACAGCAAGACTTCAGCGACGGAGCGTTTGTGGTCCCTCTGCCGAGAAAGAGCAGGGAGGACATCCAGAACGCCGAGATTCGCTCCACAGAGGTTCCCCCCGAGAACTACTACCCCGAGGGATATCACCCCGAGTTGGTTCCCCAATGGCCAGTCGACGGCGACCTCGCGGCGCCTGTGGATCAGATGCCGGAGGACCTGATCAACAGCTTCGGAGAGAACTGGCGCTATCGGGAGTCGTACAAGAAGCACATCAGCGAGCTGGGTGCTGAGGAATAGCGCTCGCCTATGGTCGACATGCGATGAAAGTCTCCTTCAAGACGTCACAACAGGAAACGACCTGGGATGAAATGGCCGCCATCTGGCGTCTCGCCGACGACATAGACGTCTATGAGGGCGGCTGGCTGTTCGACCACTTCTACCCACTTTTCACAGACTCATCTCTGCCGTGCCTCGAAGCGTGGACGATGGCGGCGGGAGTGGCAGCCATAACGGATCGTCTCCGGGTCGGCCACATGGTGACGTCGAACACCTATCGGCATCCGGCAGTCGTTGCCAACACCATCGCCACCGTCGATCTGATCTCGAATGGCCGGCTCGACTTCGGTTTCGGCGCCGGGTGGTTCGAGGAGGAGCACGCTGCTTACGGCATGACCCTGCCGCCTTTGAAAGAGCGATTCGACCGCTTCGATGAAGCGGTCGAAGTCATCGATCTTTTGCTGACCGAGACCCGGTCGAACTATTCCGGCGAGCACTATCAACTGGTCGATGCCTACTGCGAGCCCAAACCGGTTCAGGCGCCAAGACCGCCATTTGTCATCGGTGGAAAAGGCGAAAAGCGCCTGCTCCGGACCGCGGCCCGATGGGCGGATCACTACAACTACCCGGGAAACGATGTCGAGGACTTCCAGGATCGGCTCGATGTGCTCTGGCAATGGTGTGAGAAGTTGGGTCGGGACCCGTCGGAAATCGAGACGTCGCTACAGATACGGGTCAATGACATACCGGAAGCGATGGACAATGCCGCCGCGGCTGGTGATGCCGGAGCTGACCACGTCATCTTCTACCTTCCGCCACCGGCCGACATCGCGCTGATCGAACCCATCGCCGAAGCGGCATCCGAACTGACCTAGAGAAGCCTCTGACATGAGTCCTCAGCAGTAGAAAGTTGTCAACTATCGGGACGAGCCGGACAGAGAAGACACGATGCGGCAAGAACTAGACGAAGCGCGCCGTGCTGAGTTCGAACGGCTCTACAACGCATATCGGCTTCAGGTGCATGGCTATTGCGCCAGGCGGACCTCCCAACGGTCGCCGATCGCATCTCGATGTACCCACAGATCAATCTTGCGTCGTCTCGACCCACACGGCGGGATCACGATCGTCGCCCGACTGATCGAATCCGACCGCCACGAAGCCGGGGCCACCCACGGTCACAGCCGCCATTGTTTGGCGGCCCGCTCCCCCTAAGACCGCCTCGTTGTGGGGAACCCGGGACCAGGTGACTCCATCAGGAGACGTCCACACCGCCGCGTTATCATCGTCGCCTAGCCGGTCTCGTCCCACCGCGACCAGACCCGGCCTTCCCGCGGTCACGTCCAAAATCTTCTGTGCTCCTGTTCCGCCGAAGACCGCTTTGTCGTCGGCCACTCGAGACCAGGTGACTCCATCGGGAGACGTCCAGACTGCCGCGTTATCATCGTCGCCCGACTCGGCTGAACCGACCGCGACCAGACCGGGCCCTCCCACGGTCACGCGCACCATCTGCTGGGCTCCTGTTCCGCCGAAGACCGCTTTGTCGTCGGCCACTCGAGACCAGGTGATTCCGTCTGGAGAAGTCCACACCGCCGCATCATCATCATCGTCGCCCGACTCGGCTGAACCGACCGCGACCACGCCGGGCCCTCCCGCGGTCACGCCGAAGAGAGCCTGGAGACCCGGCCCGTCGAAGCCCGCCTCGTCGTCGGAGACCCGGGACCAGATGATCCCATCAGGAGACGTCCAGACTGCCGCGTCGTAGTCGGCGCCCAACCCGTCCCATCCAACCGCGACCAGGCCGGGCCCTCCTACAGTCACGCTCCACATCGCCTGGACATCCGGCCCGCCGAAGACCGCCTCGTTGTGGGGAACCCGGGACCAGGTGACGCCATCAGGAGAGGTCCACACCGCCGCGTCGTAGTCCACGCCCAACCCGTCCCATCCCACCGCGACCAAACCCGGCCCTCCTACAGTCACGCTCCACATCGCCTGGACATCCGGCCCGCCCAAGACCGCCTCGTCATGGGGAACCCGGGACCAGGTGACCCCATCAGAAGAGGTCCACACCGCCGCAGCATCACTGTCACCAGACAGGGTCGACCCAACCGCCACCAAGCCGGGCCCTCCCATAGTCACGTCCAACATCGCCTGGAAGCCCGTTCCGCCCACAACCGCGTCATGGGGGACCCGGGACCGCGTAGACGAGGAAACGGCGGCCGTAGTAGTGGTACTCGTGGTTGTTGTGGGAGTCAAAGCAACGGCCTGGGTAGTAGTGCTTGCATTCGTCGTCGGAGTCAAAACGGTTTCGGCTGTGTCTCCGTTCTCGCAAGCTCCGGCTACTAGAGCAGTGGCCACGAATAGACGCCAGCCTGTCCGGAAACGCACTCTCTCCTCCTACCAGGTCGTACACCGCCCCCGATGCGATGCTTCGACATTATCAATTCGGCGCTAGGAGACCTGCCTAGAACTTCCGGGGGGTCGGGCCTCGCAGCTCATGACGACTCAACCAGATGAGCTAAGACGGAGCCCACCCCGGATTATGAGCGCCTGCTTCGAAGGACACCGACAGTGGCAGTGGCCCGGAGGGAGAGGTCTTCCCACATTTCGGCGGATCCGGGGTGGTCTGTGGCCATGGCCGTCCACCGCTCGCTCCCGGTCTCGTAGAGGACGGTCAGGTTGGCGGATTCCGGCTGATCACCGAGCAGAACTGTGCCCGACCACAGCGAACCAATCCAACTCTCGAGTGGCTGTTCCAGTCGGATTGGACCGTAGGAGTCCTCGCCCGCTACCCGGATCCCTTCCCGCCCGGGAAGGGCCGGGGCAATCCTGGCCTCGTCTGCCAGGTCGAGCAGCATGTCACGGTCGGAGTCGGCTGTCTCCTGGTGGTCCGGATATCTACGTCCCACGGCATCGAGCCAGGGCACCGCCCAGTGGATGATCCGGTCCCCGAGGAGAAAGCGCCGCGCCTCATACGCTCTGGTGGCGATATCGGGTTTCTCCAGGTCCCACGCATCGGCCTCGGCGGAGGCGAGCCCGGCGGCGAAGGTCGCCAGTGCCGAGAGGTCACTACCCGGGAGGTCGTAGCCCCAATCCCTCGCCCGCTTGGTCAAGTCCTGTTGAGGATCGTGAAATCGAATCACGTCCTTCTCCGTTGGTGGCCTGTCGTCCCAGAGACCGGGAACGGCAGACCTTGTCCAGTGCTCGGAGAGCAGCACCCAGCGGGTCTTTTCTGCTGCGGCGCGCTCAGTAGCGGTAGGCATCCGGTGTCGGCTTGACGGGCCGATCCAACCACATCGGCCTCCGGGTTCCATCGGGCCCGGGACCAGGCTTCGTCGTCGCCAGCCATTGCTCGAAAACCTGGGTGCTCTTCGAGGTGTCGACGACCACGTCCCCGTACTGATCTCCGGGTGCGGCTGTGGTGAGGCGGACTCGCTGGTGCCATGCGTGCATCCCCGACACCGGGTCGGGATGGACCGGGAAGGCGAGGTTCTGATTGACTCCGGGATCCCTCCACCAGATTCGTGACGAATCGGGATCATCTGATTGGAACGGCTCGATGCCCTTCAACTGCCTCAGCCGCCACTGGCCCTCGCCGAGTTGCGAAATGTCAACAAGCGCCGAGCTCCAGCGCTCGTTGCCCGAAGTGTCGTCCTGACGCCATCGGCCCATGTGATGAGATGCTGCGACGACGCCGGGTCGGATTCCTTCGGTCCGCCACGCCCTCATGACGAACCAGCCGATCTCGGTAGTGATCCTGACCATTTCTCCCGTCTCGAAACCGAGGGCGTCGGCGTCGGCTGGGTTTATCCAGAGCGGGTGACCGTGGCTTATCTCATAGAGGTACTTGGCGTTTCCGGACCGGGTATGGATGAGTGTCGGCAGGCGGAAGATCGGCAGCAGGATCCGCTCGTCGCCTCCCAGGTCCATGTCCCGCCAGTAGACATGTGACTTGAGATAGGTGGGTATCGCCTCGTCATGCCAGCCCCACGAGTCCATCGTCTCGGAGTACCACTCCAGCTTTTTCGACGGTGTCTTGAACCCGGTCTTCAGTTTACCGCCGACGCTCACGCCATCCCGTGGGTCGGAGGGCGGGCGCTCGTGGACCTCGTAGATGTCTTTCTCGACTTCGAACGCCCCATACTTCCGCATGTAGCCGAGCGGGCTCAGATTCTCTTTCCCGGCGGCCTCGGGAAGACCGGGGACGCTGTTGTCGAACATCCATCCGTAGTACTCGTCGACGGAGACCGCTTTCGAAGGATCGTTGGGTGACTCGAACCACTCCCGGATGCCGAGCGAGCCGTCCGGGTCGATGTGCCAGGAGAGATCGATCCAGAACTCGGTCTCCTCCCAGACTTCGCCCGGGTTGGCCTCATGGGTTCGCTCGAAGGTTTTCCCGTCGCGCTCACCGGCTACCCGAAGAACCGGCTGGCGGAATCCGAGCCATTGCGCGGCGTGGGTTTCATAGGAGTGGGTGTCGTGTCGCTCGGCAGAAACACCCATCGGGAGGACGTAGTCGGCGTACCAGGCCGTTTCCGACCAGGTCGGAGTGAGCGCGACATGGAGGCCAACCTTTTCCTCATCTGTGAGGACCTCGAGCCAGGAGAAACCGTCGGGGTTGGTCCAGATCGGGTTGTAGACCCTGGTGAAGTAGACGTCCAGTTTCCCCCGGCCCTGCTTGAGAAAGTGGGGGAGCAGGATGCTCATCTCGTGGTGAGCCAGGGGATACTCGATAGGCCACAACAGTTCGTTCCACTCACTGTGAGGCGGTGGCATGTTCCAGTGAGCCGGTTTGAACTTGCCCCATGCACTTGGGGAGAGGCCACCCTTTGTGCCTACCGACCCGGTGAGAACGTGGAGGAACTGAAGGGTGCGAGCCGCTTGCCAGCCTCCGAGATTCCCGGAACCTGTGGATCGCCATGTGTGGGAGGCGAAGCGATGACCGGCATTGCCTACTTCCCGGGCCACGGCAATCACCTGTTCAGCGGAGACTCCGCATTCCTCAGCCGCCCATTCCGGCGTGTATTCGGCGTAGGTCTCCTTGAGGGCTGTGATGAAAGACTCGTAGGTGGACTCGCGTTCGGGGAACCGGGCCGCGAGCGACGCTTCCCAATTCACCCAGCGTCGGACAAACTCGTGGTCGACAGCGTCCCACTCCAGGAGAAGACGGGCAATGGCGAGGAAGAGACCGGCTTCGGTACCGGGCCATGTCGAGAGCCAGTAGTCCGACATCGAGGCGGTGTTGGAGAGCCGGGGGTCGATCGCACACAGCTTGGCGCCGGCGCGTTTGGCCTCCATGATCCTCTGGGCGTGGGGGTTGAAGTAGTGGCCTGTCTCGAGGTGTGCTGACAGCAGAAGGATGAACTGGGCATTTGCAAAGTCGGCAGATGGCCGGTCGTAGCCGGACCACATCGCATACCCGACCCTCGCTCCCGACGAGCAGATGTTGGTATGGGAGTTGTGGCCGTCGACACCCCATGCCTTGAGGGTTCGGTCCATGAAGCCATCCTCGCCGGGACGGCCGACGTGATACATCACCTCGTTCTGACGACCCTCTCGGATTGCGGTGCCGATCCTCCCCCCGATGTCAGCAAGTGCTTCGTCCCAGGAGACGCGCTCCCATTCGCCCGAGCCTCGTGCGCCCTTGCGCCGCATCGGATAGAGGATGCGCTCGGGGTCATTGACCTGGTTGATGGTGGCCGGCCCCTTGGCACAGTTCCGCCCTCGAGAGCCAGGGTGGGCAGGGTTGCCTTCGAAACGTCGGATCTGTCCCGTGTCCTTGTCGACGTAGGCGAGGAGACCACAGGCTGATTCGCAGTTGAAGCATGTAGTGGGGACCAACCGGTACCGCTTCTGCTCGCGCTCCGGCCAGGCCTTGGCGTCCCACTCGACCCAATCGTCCCAGAGATCCGGTGGCGGATAGTTGGTGAGCCCGGAGCGCAAGCCGCCGTCGGGGTTGAGGCGTGGGATCTCTGGCTGGGTTGTCATGTCATGTCTCCAGTCAACTCAGCGGAACACTCTGGCCGGCCTTGACGAAGGCGTTGTCGGCGAGGAAGACACCGGCCATGGCCGCCAACCCGGCTACGCCTCCGACGATCGTCGCACCTCCGCCGGTGACAACTGCCGCGGCGACGATTGGCACGACGACGGCAAGACCCTGGCCAAGCCACCACTCCACGGCAAATTCACCCTTGGTCATGTGGTGTACCGCCGCTTCGGCATTGTTTGTGGGGTGTGAACCGAAGAGGTCGCCCAGGGCTGTCAGTCCGATCAGCGCAGATCCCAACATCATCACCCAGGCCAGGGCCTCGGCTGATTGTGCCAGGTCGTCATACGCGATTGCAGCGAGGAGCGACGCTCCTCCCCCGACGACGAGGGCGCCTCCAATCATGTGCCACACCAGCAACGGCGTTTGCCAGAGGTCGCGGCCCTCGGCCTGGCCGAAGAGAAAGGCTGTGTATCCGGCCACCCCGACGCCAACTAGAGCGGAGGCCCAGATGACGGGCTCCAGAAAGTCGACCTCGAAGACGCCGAGCATGAACCAGGCTCCAATCAAGGCGGCGAAGGCACCGAGAATCCAGGCGCCGCGGACCAGCCATGATGTCGAGTTTCCCTTGGTCAGCAGATAGAGGAATCGGTCCGGTCTCTTCAGGTCCCACACGAGAAGAACGCCGGTCATCAGCAGGAAGAGCCCGGCGATAAGGGGAGCCAGCCACCGCATCCACACCGAGTCGGTCCCGGCTCCGGCAGCAAGGGCGATGGCCGCGGCGATGGCTATGCCGGCAGAGATCCCCTTTGTCAGGAAGTAGGCGCCCACCTTCCAGCCCCAGGGCCTGGGGTGATCGGTGTTGTAGACGACTCTTGGCAGTCCGCCGGCACGAGTCCGATCGACAGTGACCGGTGCCGACGGTGAGGTTTCGGCACCGAAGCTCCCTATCGGTCTTCCGGCAGGCATCGGGGTCAGATCGACCGATAGCCAGGATTCACCGATGGTCCCGGCATCACGCCACACACCAGAGTCCGGGAGCGATCCCGTGCCCGCCGGGTCGAGATTGGCGGGGTCGACACCCTTGTAGAAGACGTTGGGACCGGTCCCCTGCTCGGGGGCCCGCACCGCCAGATTCTCGGTGGCTCGCATCTGCGCGATCTTTGTTGTCGGATCGTCGAGGTCTCCGGCGATGATCGCCTGCTCGGGGCAGACGATGACGCATGCCGGTTCCAGGCCGACATCGACCCGGTGGGCGCAGTAGTTGCATTTCTGCGCGGTGTGATCGTGGGGGTCTATGTAGAGGGCGTCGTAGGGGCAGGCCTGCATGCACGACTTGCACCCGATGCAGACATCGGTGTCGAAGTCGACGATCCCGTCGTCGCGCTTGAAAAGGGCTCCGGTCGGACAGATAGCAACACAGGGCGCGTTGCTGCAGTGGTTGCAGCGAAGAACCGAGAACGAGCGACTGGTGTCAGGCCAGATTCCTTTTTCGATGTATTTGACCCAGGTTCGATCGACGCCAAGGGGAACCTCATGCTCGGTCTTGCAGGCGACCGTGCAGGCGTGACAGCCGATGCAGACGTCCTGGTCTATGACGAAGCCGTACTTCAGGGAGTGCTCCAGACTGTCACGGTGTCTGTCCTGTGCATTGAGATCCGCACGCTAGTGACTTTTCTAGGGCCTGATCAGCACTTTTCCGGACGTCTCCCGACCCTCGAGCGCTCGATGGGCGTCGGCTGCGTCGGCCAGGGCGAATTCCGCCCCGATCCGCACGTCGAGTTCGCCGGCTGCGACCCAATCGAAGAGGTTGGATGCCCGCGAGAGCAATTCCTCACGGGATCGCAGGTAGTGGCTCATCGTCGGCCTGGTGAGGAAGAGGGACCCTTTACCCGCCAGAATCAGGGGCTCGATTGCGGGTGGTGGTCCCGAGGCGCTGCCGAAGGCTGCCATCAACCCTCTGGGCCGGAGCAGGTCGAGCCCATCCATGAATGTCGCTGCGCCCACGCCGTCATAGACCACGTCGATCGCGTTCTGGCCGGCAATCGCTTCCACGGCTGCCTTGAAGTCGGTCTCCTCGTAGAGGATGACGTGATCGGCGCCGGCACCCATACTGAGCTCGGCCTTCTCTTCCGAGCCGACGGTGGTGAATACCTCCGCTCCTCGCATCTTGGCGATCTGAGTGAGGAGTAGCCCGACACCACCGGCCCCTGCGTGGATCAGACACTTGTCACCTGGTTGCAGCGGAAATGTGTCGACCGCCAGATAGTGGGCAGTCAGACCCTGAAGAGGCAGTGCCGCGGCGATCAGCGGATCGATCTCCGATGGCACCGGTATTGCTTGCTCTGCGGGAATGATATGTCGTTCGGCGTACGACCCTAAGACGCCCGTCCATGCGACCATTTCTCCGGGTTGGGTGCCTTCGACTCCGGCGCCGATCTCGAGAACCGACCCGGCGCCTTCCAGACCGGGAGTGAACGGAAGGTCCATCGGGTAGAGACCGCCCCGTTGGTATGTATCGATGTAATTGAGACCTGCCGCCGCAACGGAGACGAGAATCTCGCCTTCTTCGGGGGACGGGTCGGCGACATCGGCGAGGACGAGTTTCTCCGGCCCGCCGGACTCTGAAACGAGTATCGACTTCATGGGCGCTCCACCTTCCAACCTCTCAGTTGCAGCTCTTCCACCAGTGTCTTGTCGGCCAGGTGAGAAAGGTCGGGCGGGCCCGCTTCGATCCCCAGCCTTTTTTCCACGGGGTCGCGCAGGGTTCGGGCCCACGCCTTGCCTTTCGCCTCAGCCTCCAGACTCAATGTGGCGTCCGCGTTGACCGTGTAGACCGCGGCGGCGATTTGCGGGTTGGACCTCGATCCCCGTTCGCCATAAACGAGAAGCACCGAACCGGAAGGCACATCCTGGATCCCGCCTGTCGCAACGAAGGGCCCGTCGTAGGCCCATCCGGTTGTTTTCGACGTGTCCACGTTCTCGACGATCTTGGCCCAGTTCTTGTGACGTTCGTCTCCAAGAAGCGGAATCTCAACGGGGACCAGCACCGAGTCACTCACTTGCTGGAGGGTAGGCGTGGTTGTAACACCCCGCCCACGTGTCGATACCATTTACCCTCTGCACATGGCCAAGCTGCGTCTGTTCGCAAATTTGAGAGAGATCGCCGGCACCCCGCGGGTCGAAATGCCCGGGGAGACAGTTGGCGGTGTGATTGAGGCCGCATCAGACAAGTTTGGCGAAGACTTCCGTCGGGGGGTAGAGACCTCTCGAGTTTGGATCAACGGCGAGAGCGCCGAGATGTCTGACTCGGTCACCGAAGCCGATGAGGTGGTTCTCATTCCTCCGGTCTCCGGAGGTCAAACCACTGCAACGATTTCGACGCTCGATCTACTTGCCTTCCTTCCGCTTGGGGTCGCGATCATCGCGGTTGTCGCCAATCTCTTTGGCAGCCAGGAGGTCTGGGCTGCGGCTCTGGTTGCGATCGTCGCGGCGTGGGCCGTAGACCTGAACTGGGTGGTTGGTTCCCGTGGCAAGGTTTTTGCCCCGCTTGCAGTTGTCGCCACCGCGGCGGGGAGTGCCATGGCTGCACACGTCCTAGGTGGTGCCGGTTATGGAGTTTCGGCAGCCATCGCGGTTGTGATTTCGTTGGGATGGGCCGTGGCGGTGCCGGTCTATCGTTCGGTGGACTCGTTCAGCCCCACTCTTCTCGTGGCGTTGATCGCTGGAGCGGCCACCGCTTCGATGATCCTGTCTCGCACGGGTGGCACGCCCGACTCACAGGCAATCGACGTCTTCCTGGTTGCCGTGATCGCGGGAGTCGTGTTGGGCGCGATCGTGGAGAGAATGCCCTCCCTTCCGCTTCTGGATCCCTTCTCAGTTACTGCTTTGGGTGCGGTTCTTGCCTCGGTTGGCGCAGCGGCTCTGTGGGATCTCGACGTTGTCGGATATCTGCTGATAGGGCTTGGAATTGCTGTCGCCCTCGTCGCGGGGAGGGGCTTTTCGTCGATGCTTCGCTCGGGTCGGGTCACTCTCACCGAGCGCCCTCCCGGTGTCCTGGTGTCTCTCGAGGGTGTCGCGATAGCTGCGTCGATCTACTACCCGCTGATCAACATCATTCTCTGACCTCTCCCGTAATTGGGTTGGAAACCCGTCATTGCGTGTGCCGTAACTGCACACGACGACGGTTTCCGTCTCAATTACAGCCGGATCCGCCTCAGCCTGCCACTGCCCGCCCTATGACCAGGCCGACGACTGCGGCGCCAAGACCGACCAGCACAGAGACGATCACGCTTGCTACGGCGATGTTCGTCTCACCTTTCTCCCACAGGTAGATCGCGTCGATGGCAAACGTGGAGAAAGTCGTGAACCCACCGAGGAGGCCGATGCTGATGGCAATCCGGAAGGGGGAGTCGACGTGAAATCCCCAGTATCCGACGAGGAGCCCGATGGCGAGGCTTCCCGCCACGTTGACGGTCACCGTTCCTAAGGGATGAGCCCGTGCGTTGACGACGCCGGCCAGTCCGTAGCGCGCCAGCGAACCGACTGCTCCACCCACCGCAACCCAGATTGCTGTCACCATTGCGAGGCACGTTATCGGGCGACTACTCGAAACATCACATGCCGGTTACCCTTTTCGGCACATGGCTGCCGCGAAGGTGCGTCAACGCACCGTGTCTCTCGTAACGCTGATCGTCCTGGCGGCCACCCTGTTTCCTCTCGTTGGCCAGGCGGTCACTAAATCGCAAGTCGAACAGGCTTGCGCAAACTCACGCGCCCAGTTGGCCGAGTACCGCGCTGCCCAGGAGGCGTTCACCGAGGCGAATCTCCAATACGAGGAGGCTGTTCTCGATGTCGACCGTGTGGAGCGCAAAGAGGCACGCATCTCTGGTTCGGTGGAGAGTCACACCGAAGATCTCGTCGAGGTCCAGAAACTGATCGAAACTCAGGCTGTCGAGCTGTACATGCAAGGTGGCTTCTCCACGCCGGGCATCATCCTGTCGGCGTCCTCTGTGGATCAGGCGATGACGACGTCGGAATTCCTCACTGCGGCGGCAACCGGCGGGCAGGAGTCGCTTGACGAGTTGCTTGCGGCGAGGGGGGAACTCGGCCGTTTTCAGGTGGAGTTGGAAGACACCCGGGTGGAGTTGGTCGAGGTCGAGGCCCAAGCGCTCAGCGCGGCGAACAACCAGGAGGCGACAATGGAGGCTGAGCAGGCCGCATACGCCCATCTCGAAGGAGACTGCAAGCGCCTCGCCGCACAGTACGACGCGGAACAGGCCGAGATCAGGGCCAGAGCCAGACAGAGAGAACGCGGGTCGGTCCAGGTCGGATCGTTCATCTGCCCTTTCACGCCGGGAAGGACCTCGTTCCGTGACACCTGGGGTGCGCCACGCTCCGGTGGGAGGAGACACAAGGGAACCGACATGTTCGCCGCTTGGGACGAGCCGATGTACGCGGTGGCGAGCGGGCGAGTCTCAACCAGGAACGGAGGCTTGGGCGGAAGGACGATATGGCTGACGGCCAACAATGGCGTCGCCTACTACTACGCCCACCTATCAGGCTGGAACGTGTCATCCGGTCAGACGGTGAGCCAGGGTCAGACCATCGGCTACAACGGAGCGTCAGGCAACGCCGAAGGCGGAAGTCCACATCTTCATTTCGAGATACACCCCGGTGGATCGGGCTCGGCGGCTGCCAGCCCCTATTCCACGCTGGCCTCGGCCTGCAAGTAACCTTTGTGCCGTGAGTGAGAACCGCCGCCGCATAGATATCGTCCTCGAACCGGAATATCTCGCCGACCTGTCTGAGGCGAGTCTGGAGGATCTCCGGAAGAGACGATCCACCACGGAGGACGTTGAGAGCCAGATTTCGTACTACCGCCGGCTGATTCACGGCCGGATGGATCTGTTGAACTTCGAGGTGCGTCGTCGCGGGGGTGAAGAGGAGCGAACTCTCCTCGAGGCGCTTCCCGAGATTCTCGCCTCCGGGATGATCCTCGGGCCCGAGCCAAACCTGAAGCACATCGAGACCATGCCGCCGATACCGACTTCGACCGGACGCCGTCTCATCGACAAGATCATGGACGATGGCGTGCTCACCCAGCTTCCCGAGCTCACTGATGAAGATCTCGCCGAAGCGCTCGACCGTCTCGAAGAGGTCGAGACCGAGCTCTCGACGCAGAGGAAGCAGCTTCACGGAGTCATCGATTCTCTCCAGGGGGAGATCATCGCCAGGTACAGGACCCAGCAGGACGAGGCGCAGGTCACCGGATAAGCGTTGCTTGCAGGGATGTGAGTGAGATGAGAGCCATCCTCGAAGAGAGGATTCACACGTGGCTTGAGGACCATGACTCGGCGGTGGAGTACGCCGAGGAAGTGGAGGGCCGCTGGGCGGTTCGGGTGAGACAGGAGACCCGGGACGCGACGACGATCTGGTTCACGGTTGGTGAGCGGAGTCTCTGGTACGAGGCCTACATGTTCCCGGTCGGGGACGTTTCCTCAGTTGTCTTTCGACAGGCCCTGGTTCGTAACGCGAGATCCTGGCGTGTGTTCTTTGCGCTCGACTCCGAAGGCGGCCTCGTCCTCCGCGGGCGTCTTCCGGCCGACCTGGTGACGATGGCCGAGCTGGATCTTGTGCTTGGTGAGGTCTATGAGACGGTCGAGATTGCCTTCCGTCCCATGTTGCGCTCCTATCTTGAAGAGCGCGAAAAGTCCAGTTAGAAACTTGTGAACATCCTCATGTGGACAAACCCTGTGGAAAACCCCGAATTCTGTTGGTAACCCTCCGATTAAGTCGGCTCACTTAGAGTATGACGATAGTTGACGATGACTGAGGCTCTTTTACGTCGATTTCGGAGTCATTGAATTGGCAGTGACTTTTCCGTAGATTCAGCCACGCGAACGCCCGAGAGGCAGTTCGGAGAAGCGTCCGTTCGGGGAAGTGCGGAGGAGGCTCCGGGAGGTCACTTGGGCGTTTCGCTGTGTTCGGAGAGAACGCTCTATTCGGACCGTAGTCTGGTCAGTCGTGGCAGAGTTGCCAGAAGCGGGTGGCCTGGACACACGACTCACCAGGTGTCACTGGCTTGTCGGGTGGCACATCCATTGTCGTCGTGGTCGTCGGGGGAGCGGTGCTCGTCGTGGTTGTCTGCTTGGCCGTGGTAGCGGTCGTCCCGGAAGCCTTTGTGGTCACCGGTGTGTCCGGTGCAGTCGTTGCCGGGGCGGGCTCGGTGGTGGTGGGAGTCGACGTGTTGCCCTTTCTCATGAAGACAACCGTCACGTACAAGCGGCCATCCCTGGTGCCCGTTCCGATCCCGACGTAGTTGTAGTCACCGAGAATGTTCTTCCTGTGTCCCGCCGAGTCCATGAACGCGGTGTGCAGACTCTCGACCGTTCCGCCACGCCCAACATTCTCGGCCAGTGCTGACCAACCGCTGCCGGCGGCCGCGGCCAACTCACCTGAAGTCGAGTGAAAGATTCCGTCGGCGTCCATCATCTGCTGGGAATGGTTGCGAGCGTGAGCGGTGAGCCCGCCGTCCGTTGTCAGCGCTCCCAATCCGTTGGCCGCTCTGGTGGCATTGACCTTGGAGAGGAACTGACTCTCGGTTGCCGAATCGGCACCCGCGGCAAGACCCAGCCCGGTGGTGGCCAGGGATGCAACCATCAGGAGAGCAAGCCAACGCGTTTTCCCCAGCATCCACCTGTATCGGCCAGGGTCCTAACCGTCTTTAGTCGACCCGTTCTTACCTTGTACGATAGAGTGAGACACAAAGCAGGATTTTGAATGGTTACAGACACCGACCCGATCGCAGAGCCCCGAGTTCCTTTGAGTAAGGAACGGGTGCTCCGCGCCGCCATCACCGTTGCCGATGAAGGCGGGATTGAGTCTCTCACGATGCGCAAGGTCGCCGAGGAGCTCGGGGTGGAGGCGATGTCCCTCTACTACCACGTGGCCAACAAAGACACCATGTTGGACGGCGTAGTCGATGCCATCGTTACCGAGATCGAGGAAGCCGCCGGCGGCTTCGACGCGCCGCCCCAGGATGTCGACTGGCAGACCGCGGTTCGGACCAGGATCCTCATCGCTCGTGAGATAATGCTCCTTCATCCCTGGGCGCCCGGAGTATTCGAGACCCGGACAACGATGAGCCCGGTCCTGATCCGATATTTCGACGCGTTTCTCGGTCTCATGCGCGAAGGAGGCTTCTCCTACGACCTTGCTCATCATGCCGGCCACACGCTGGGCAGCAGGGCGCTGGGCTTTGCGCAGGAGCTATTCGAGCCTGAGGGCTCCGACGAAGCCGACGACGAAGCCGCAGCCATGCTCGAGCAAATGGCAGATCAATTCCCGTATATCTCCGGGATGCTGATGGAGATCGCCCACGACGACCCGGACTCCACTCTGGGCTGGTGTGACGATCAGACCGAGTTCGAGTTCGGTCTCGATCTGATCCTCTCCGGTCTGGAAAGGCTTCGCGCAGACTCCTGACTGCGACGACACGATGTCGTCGCAGACGCCCAGGAACAGTCCTTCTCTCCAGCTTGACAGTCTTACGCTGTATGGGTACCTTACGCTGTACGCTTACAACGTACGAATGTAGTAAGTCTTCGACGAGAGAAGGAAGAAGCGATGAAATCCATGATCGAGGCTCGGGGTCTCGGCAAGAGATATGGCGATGTGGTCGCCCTGGACGGGCTCGACCTGACGGTGCCGGAGGGAACAGTCCTCGGGTTGCTCGGTCCCAACGGTGCGGGAAAGACCACCGCGGTATCGATCCTGACCACCCTGCTCCAACCCGACTCGGGCTCGGCCACTGTGGCGGGGGCAGACGTTGTTGTCTCGCCCGGCGAAGTCAGGCAGAGGATCGGTCTCTCCGGTCAGTACGCAGCCGTCGACGAGCACCTGACCGGCTTTGAGAACCTGGACATGATCGGACGTCTCTACCACCTGGGCGCGAAGAGATCGAAGACAAGAGCTCGCGAACTGCTCGAGAGATTCAGCCTCGATGAGGCTGCGGACAGGCCGGTCAAGACGTATTCCGGCGGCATGCGTCGCCGACTTGATCTCGCCGGCGCCCTGGTTGCCGAGGCACCGGTTCTCTTACTCGACGAGCCCACGACCGGCCTGGACCCACACAGTCGGACCGAGTTGTGGACCGTGATCCGCGATCTGGTGAATCGGGGCAGAACTTTGCTGCTCACTACCCAGTACATGGAAGAGGCCGACCAACTCTCCGATGACATCGTGGTCATCGATCATGGCCGTGAGATCGCACATGGAACGGCCGACGAGCTGAAGACGATGGTCGGAGGCGAGCGGATCGTCGTCTCCCTGGAGTCAAAAGAAGGCATGGATGACGCCCGGCGGGTTCTGGCTCGATTCTCTGTGGGTGATCTCCACATCGAGGATCGATCGATAACTGCACCGATCTCTGGAGGGGCCGAAACCCTCACCGATGCTCTTCGCTCCCTCGACGAACAGGGAATCAAGCTGCGCGATGTGGGCTTGCGCCGGCCAACGCTGGACGACGTTTTCCTCTCCTTGACGGGCCATGTCACCGAGTCCGGGAGCGAAGCCACAGAGGGCGTCGATCGAGACGAAGAACTTGTGACTATGAAGGAGGCAAGCTGATGGAGAGATTTGGTTACGCATTCGCCGATGGCATCAATATCGCCAGGCGGAATGTGATCAAGATCAAACGCGTGCCTGAGATTCTTGTCTCGGTTCTGGTTACGCCGCTCATCATGGTTCTGATGTTCGCCTATGTCTTTGGCAGTTCCATCGATATTCCGGGAGGCTCCTATCGGGAGTTCCTCATAGGTGGGACTTTCGCCCTGACGTTGACATTCGGCGCGACCTTCACCGGGGCCGGCCTCGCCGACGACATGCAGAAGGGCATCATCGACCGGTTCCGTTCACTGCCCATGTCGCAATCGGCAGTGGTCTTCGGCAGAACGGCCAGTGATGTGATCTACAACGTCCTCTCGCTGCTCATCATGGCCATGGCTGGGCTGGCAGTCGGATGGCGGATCCACAACGGGCTCGGAAATGCGCTGCTCGGGTTCGGCTTGCTCTTGCTGTTTGCCTACGCGATTTCCTGGGTGATGGCCTATGTCGGACTGCTCGTTCCCAGCGCCGAGGTGGTCAACAACGCATCGATCATGGTGATCTTTCCACTCACCTTCATCGCGAACACTTTTGTTCCCTCCGAGAATCTCCCAACCCCTCTGCGGATCTTCGCCGAGTGGAATCCGGTTTCGTCGGTGACTCAGGCCGCCCGAGAGTTCTTTGGGAACATTCCGGTCGGGACTCCCGAGCCGACAGTCTGGCCCCTTCAGAACGCGGTGCTCTACACGCTCATCTGGGTGGTGATCATCATTGTTGTCTTCGCCCCACTGGCAGTCGGCCGATACAAAAAAGCGAAAACCAGAAGCTGAGAGGCCACGGCCTGAGGATCGACTACACCCCGAATATCACGTCGCGGAGACTGATCACAGTCCCGTCGTGAGTTTCGGGGTCGAGTCGCATCGATCCGAGACGCAGCCCCTTCATGCCTTCTCCCGTGTTGGTCATCACGCGAAGTCCGTCGTCCTCATGGCTGAGGATGCCGAGCCCGAGACAGCCCCCGCCCTCGTCTTGAACCCCCACGAGAACGTGGTCAAGCCGGGTGAGGTCCAGGCCCATCGGGAGTGTCGGTGCAAAGACTGTCGGCCGCACTTTCCAACGATCGATGGGTGGGGCGAGCGCCGAAGCAAACGCGCTGGCCCTTGACTCGGCTCGCTCGTCCGGAGACAGCGAGTGCACGTTCGGATCGACACCGGAGACCGTGACGTCGACTCCGAGGAATCGCCGAAGCATGCCCACCACCGGTTCCATCTCGCTACCCCGCTGAAGGGCTATCACCTTGTCGGGCCGGCATAACTCGGTCTTGTGGTACTTCAGCGTCTCTCCGGCTACGCCGGATATCACCGCCGACGTGTCGAGAATCACCAGATCCGCCCTCTCGCGGGCCTTGTCGACGATGGCGGCAGTAGCCACCACCTGCTGGAGCACGAGCCTCGACGGTGTGATGGTGCCGACGAAGTGCAACGCATCTGGAGCATCGATCTGGGCGAGATCGTCTTCGCTTCGGATCACCTTGAGACCGACGCATGCGGGTGGGCCGACCGTTGAGTTTCCGACGTCTGCGTCGACAATGGCAACCGTCCGACCATTGGCCAACGCAAGTCGTGCCGCATGGAGCGCCAGGGTCGTCTTGCCGGTGTCTACTCCACCCATGAGCATTGCGACACGGGCTCGTGAGACTTCGCGGGCGAGCACCTCGATGTTGTGGTCGACCATCTAAGCAATATAGGTCTACCGTCGAACTGGCATGAATCTCCCCATCAGCTTTCTGTCGGACTTCGGGACTGAGGACGAGTTCGTCGGAGTTGTCCACGGAGTGTTGGCGAAGCTAGCGCCTGAGTCACGGGTCATCGACGTGGCTCACGGGAGCGCGCGCGGCGACCTTCGGGCCGCAGCCCTCTCACTCACCCGGGCGATTCAATACCTGCCGGAGGGTGTGGCATTGGTTGTGGTCGATCCCGGTGTGGGAACCGGCCGCAAGGCCCTGGCCCTGGAGACGGTCTGGGGCTATTTCGTAGGACCCGACAACGGCGTCCTCTCGCCGGCTGTCGCCATGGTGGGTGGAGCGACGCGGATTGTGTCGATCGAGAACCCCGAGACGATGATCCCATCGCCTGGAGCGACATTCGAGGGTCGGGACGTGTTTGCGCCCGCGGCAGCGCTTCTTGCGTCGGGCGAGGCCGCCCTCGAGGATCTTGGGCCCGCCCTCGACTCTGAAGGCGCTATGCCGCTTATGTTGCCGTTGACCGAGGTCGACTCGACGACCGTGTCCGGTGAAGCGTGGTGGGTGGACCACTTCGGAAATGTGCAAACCAACATCGGACCTGATGATTTGGCACAGATCGGGCTCTCGCCGGGCACCGTTGTCACGGTGAAGGTGGGCTCGACGCTCCACTCGGTGCCCTGGGTGACATCCTATGGGGAGGTTGCGGAAGGGCAGGAGCTTCTACATGTCGATTCGGCAGGCTTGATAGCGCTTGCGGTGAGAGGGGGACGAGCCGACGAGGCGCTCAACGTTGCCGCCGGCGTCTCGGTCACGCTGGTGGCGACAGGATCTGAACCAACTGAATGATCCCGGCGATAGCGATCAGGATGAGCAGGATCGTTATCACGATGGCAGTTGCTGGTCGCACCGCGTCGGATCGTATCGGTGTGCAGATCGAAAGCGGCCCGAAAAGATGTCGAGGCCCCCAGAGTATGGGGGCCTCGACTACATGAAGGAGGGTTCCGTCACCGTGGGGCGGGCTGGGAGGCTATCCGTTCACACCTCGGACGAAAACGCCCATGATGTGAGGGAAACGGATTGTCCTCCTTCCTGCATGAACCGCGTATATCGGCCACAGAGAGTGGCTTCTTGAGCCATTTCGTGGTCATTTTCTTGACCCGCTCCGGATGTCATCTCTGCGACGATGCTCGCCCAATAGTTGTCAGGGAAATCGACCGTGCCGGGGGATCAATGGTCGAAACAGATATCGACGGCGATGACCAGCTGACCCGGGATTACGGGATGAGAATTCCCGTGGTTTTGGGCTCCGATGGGACTGTTCTCGACGAGGGAATCATCGACGGCAAACGGCTTCGAGCGGCGCTGCGAAGTCTTTGAGAGGTCAGCCTGACCGGGCCACGGAGGCTTCAGGAGTACCGGCGTCTTCTGTCGCGTCCGCTTCATCGCTGCCGTTTTCGGCGCCGAGCCCACAATCGGCGAGCACCGTGTCGGGATCACCGCCCCCGAAGCGAACTCGCTCAAAGGAGGCGACAGCCGCGAGTTGCTCTTCGCTCAACGAGCTAAAGCCGGGCATCCCACCGCTGATAGGCTTGTTGATGTCCCCGTAGGTGCTTTCGCCGGCCGCCTGGAACCCGGTCGAGCCGTTGCTGACCCAACTGAGGTGATCTGAGCAGGAGCCAAAGGTGGTGAGCACGCCGGTCAACGCCGGGAACGTGGCGACGCCCCCCCCACCTGCGCCGTGACAACCCGCGCAGTTCACGCCGGAAACTCCTGTGCCGTTGTAAATGGCATCCCCCATTGCGATGAAGTCCGTTGTTCCTCCGGCTGCGCCTGACCCCGTGAATTCGCCTCCGTCGCAATCGACGATCTGACCGGTGACCACGTCGGTGGCGAGTTCGGTCGCGTCGCCACATGTGCCAGTCGCAGATCCACCAAGAGCCAGCAACGCCAGGGCGGGGATGATCAACATCACAGCGGTGAGCCATCTGGGCATGGCGAAGTTGGTGCGTTCCCGAATCCCTGCCGTCGGGACGGTGATCACCACGGGGAGATTCGCCGCCTCGGCAGCGGTCACCTCGCTCGGGACCGGCGCGAGAGAGGTGGCCGCAGCGCTAGCCGTAGGCGTCGGCCTAGCCATCTCCGTCTCCACTCCCACAGCGGCTGCCACGTCCGTTGCGGGCGCGCCCGCTTCATCCACTTCTGCGTCTTCTGTTGGCTCACCGGCGGGTGCGGCCGTCTCGGGTGGGGGCGCCGCGGCCGCCACTGCACCGCCTCCGGCCCACGCGGTCAGAACCTCATCAACCGTCGATCCGGTCTCAGTGGCACGAGCGGCCGCCGAACGCTCAACCAGCGACTCCGGGATCCCCATCGCGGCAGCAGCAGCAGCGAGAAGTTCGCTCATCAGCCGGCCTCCGACGTGTTCGACTCGAGTAGATAGCTGACCAGAGCGTTCATATCCTCGCTGGAGAGATTCGAGTTGGAGTGGCCATCGAATCCTGTGATGACAGCTTCCATCTGGCTGCCACTCATTCGGCTCCCGATGTTGGAGAGGTCAGGTCCGAAGCGTCGGGTTCCCAGCGGTTGGTTGGCGTCGTTGAGGGTTACCGCGCCCAGACCTACATCAGCGACGACCGGTCTCACCATCTGGGTGTGACACGCGGCGCATCCCAGCGACGAATACAGCGCCATACCGTCGCCACCGGCCTGACTCAGATCGATGTTGCTGCTCCGCGCCCCTGGCTCTTCGGTTTGTACCGACGGCCCGACCAGACCGACGAGGAAGATGAGAACAAAGAGCCCTACTGCAGCGACGACTATCGAGAGCGGGTTGTCCGAGGATCCAATCAGGACGGGCGGCTTTCCCCGCTCGGCAGAGACGGGTGCTGACGCCGGCATAGCCGCAGTAGCGGCCGGTGCTTCGATTGTGATCGCGGGCGCAGCAGTCGGCGCCTCGGGCTCCGGGGCTGCGCTCGCTGCCGCGACCGGTTCTGGCGACTCGGCCGGCGATGGGGACGGTGCTGCTCCGCCACCTGCCCAGGCGGCAATGATCTCATCGACCGTGGACCCTGTCTCCGCAGCCTTCGCTTCAGCGGATCGCTGTACGAGGGATTCCGGGATTCCCATTGCTGCTGCGGCTGCCGACAGGTCACTCATCGTCGGCCTCCACCTCTACGAGCACCTCTTGAGTGGTGGCCTTGCCCGTAGTGATCGTCCCCAGAATCACGGACACGTATGCCAGTTGACCGAGGAAGGCAATAACCCCGAATCCGAAGGCGAGCAACAGAAGGGCCTCGACTGTGGAAGCGGAGCCGGCGCCCCAGCCTTCACCGACGTCGACGTAGGAGCCACTGTTCGACCCGCCGATCCATGAGTAACCCTTGACGAGTCCCGTGGCGGCCATGGTGATGAGTACGCCGCCCACCCCGATCAGCGTGAGGCGGTGGAAGGTGCGGACGCGGTCTAGAGAGTGGATCCTTCTTCCCACCAGGCGAGGGAGGGCGTGGATGCTGGTCGCGCCCACCAATAAGACTCCGACCCCGAGGATGGACGCGTACTCGATTGCCTCCCAGTATTCGGTCAGGGCGGTGGCCGCTCCGATGCTGGGGAACGAGGCGAAGCTCGCCATGAGGGCTACGGCGACACCCAGGTAGAGACCGACGACGCCGGAGACCACTCCCGGTTTCTCACCGAGTTCTTCCCAGTGGCCTTCGAGGGTGATCGAAACGTTGGCGGCATTGGCGAGTGCCCCAATCGGAAATGCCAGACCGAGTGCCGCCGCGACTCCGGCCACCCAAGATGGCCCCGGTCCGAAGACGAGCTGGGCTACTCCCCACCAGACGGCGGCGAAGCCGAGAGACCAGAAACCGATGTTGGCCAGCGAGCGCGAGGCCAATGGGATCTCGACTTCCTTGACGAGGGTGTAATAGAAGAGCCCGGTACCCACGGTGAAGACGAACATCGTCACGAAGCCGGCGGAGAAGAACAGATCGGAGTAAGCCACGGCCAGCGAGCCAAGACCGGGGATCTCTCCCATGAAATATGCGAGATAGAGGAGCGGAAGCCAGGTCACGCCACCGAGGACGAACCAGAGGGTCACATAGGAACGGACCTCACGTCTCGAGGTGACCGTTCGAAACGCGATAACCGCCGGCACGGCAAGTGCGAGAGCTACAGGAAGGTGCATCCACCACGGGAGTGAGAAAGGTTGTCGGCCGGATCCGAAGCCGAACCCGATCAACACGAGACCTGCGACCACCAGAGCGGCGAGGGCAAGCATTGCCAGTCGGGCGATATTCGGATTGGCCAGCCGGGTCCCGGTGATACGGGGGAGCACGTAATAGACCCCGCCTACCAGGGAGATCACGGCGAATCCGAGCATCAACGTGAGGTTGGCCATCGCCTCCAGCCGGCCGTAGCCAAGACCCGGGATATCGCCGAACCTGAGGGTGAACAATGCGAGTGCTTGAAGAAGGCCGCCAAGCGCGAGGAAAAGCGCACCAATCACGAAATGCGTCGCGGCAACGCGTTCCTCGCCGGCGTCGGCTTGTGTAGCGGCTGGATTGTCTGTCGTTAGGCTCGCCGTCACCGGCCACCTTCCCTCTGCAACGAGTCGGGCGGGAGCATAACTACTTCGGGGATTCGATCGGCAGTCTGATGGTCCAGCTCGCGCATCCGATGTCGCTGGGTTCCATGAGGGCCGCGACTTTCTGCTAAAAACGCTTCAACAACAGATGTCTAAACGCGCCTGGACTGAGAACTGATGTATCGACTTGGAGAAATGAGCGATGGTCGCCGGAAAGCAACCGGCTGGGGTCTGCTTCTGATCGGCACCGGTGTTCTGATCGCTGGAGTGATCTGGATCCACTTCACCAGTCTCCCTCTCGACGAGGACGGAGGGTTGTTCGACTGGATACCACGGGCAATCGCCAACTCTCCTTCGGCGCTCTGGAAGGCTCTTGGGTACGTGACGGTCGGTCTCGCCTCTCAGATGATGATCCTTGGCGCCTTCTTCATCTGGGTCCTGAATCAGAAGATGACATGGGCCCGGGCAGCGTTCGCCGCATTTCTGACCTGGATCGAACTCATCGTCATCTTTGGGATGATTCCCAGTGAATGGCTCGTGTTTGCCCAGACCGATCTCGACTGGTCCGCCCAGCGGGTCGCTCTGGTCGTTCCTCCAATCCTCGTGCTCGGCAACGAGGTCGAGATCAGTTACGCGGTGCTCAAGGACTCGATATCCATGGGATATCACATAGTGATGCTGGCTCTGGGGGCGGTCCTCGCGGTTCAGATCCAGAAGATCAAAGAGGGAAAGCCACCATCGGCCGAGAAGCCAGAGGCCACCTCGCCCTACGGACGGCCCCTGGTGCGCGGTGACGCCTGATGCCCAAGGGAGTAGTCGATGAGACTCCGCCGATTCGCGATGACTACCAACTGGCCGTCGTCGACGGGGACTACTTCACCGACAAACTCCGTCCCAAGCAGTTCCTGCACATCGATCAGTCCGAGTGCATCATCTGTGAGGGCTGTGTCGACATCTGTCCATGGAAGTGCATCCACTTCCTCTCGCTTGATGCGATTTCCGAGGGCGTCAATGTGGACCATCCCGCTGAGGACGAGCAAAACAGAGGGTTTTTTATTGTTGACGAGGATGAGTGCACCAGATGCGCCCTCTGCATCGACCGGTGCCCGACCAACGTCATCACTCTTGGCAAGTTCGAAGGCTCGCTTGCCGATCAGGCCGTCGAACTCGGGCTGGACCGGACACCGTGGGATTTCGACACCGGTCAGAGAGACTTCAAGAATGGATATAGCTACGGAATGCGCTGGTAGGAGACGTCTTGGCTAACGGAAACGGCAAAACAAGCCTCAAGGATCGGGTAAAAGAGGTCAACGACAAACTGTGGGGCTCACAGTTGACCGAGTCGGTGCTCCGCCCCGGGTCGCCCTTCAAGAAGGGCTATTCGGACAGTCCTCGAAACCGCTCCTACGTCGTCATGAACAACGTCCTCTATCACCTCCATCCGGTGAAGGTGAAGCGCCACGGAGTGAAACTCTCCTACACGCTCTGTCTCGGCGGGCTCAGTTTCTTCCTATTCATAGTCCTGACCATCACCGGCATCTTCCTCATGTTCTATTACACGCCGACGGCCGAACTGGCGTACAGCGACATCGAGGCGTTATCGACCAATATCGCTTTTGGGTCTTTGGTGAGGAACATTCACCGTTGGGGAGGGCACCTGATGGTGTTGTCGGTTTTCCTCCACATGAGCCGGGTCTTCTATCACGGTGCGTACAAGCCGCCTCGCGAGTTCAACTGGGTCGTCGGTGTGATTCTGCTTCTGCTAACACTCCTGCTTTCCTTCTCCGGCTACCTGCTCCCTTGGGACCAACTGGCGCTTTGGGCGGTCACAGTCGGGACCAACATGGCGGGGTTCGTCCCGGTGATGGGGGCACAGGTCAAGTTCTTGCTGTTAGCCGGAGTTGAGGTTTCGGCTGCGGCCTTGCTCCGCTTCTACGTGCTCCACGTTCTCTTCTTCCCGTTCATCATTGTCATCTTTATGGCAGTCCACTTCTGGCGTGTCCGCAAAGACGGCGGCACTTCCGGCCCGCTCTAAGGAGAATCGATGGCAGAAATCCCAGAGAGTCTCCTCAGGAGATCGGCAGAGGCCAAGGCCAAGGCGCTCGGCGTGCCGGTCGAACAGGTCCTCGCTGAGATGAAAGGCGAGACGCCCCCGATCGAGGTTCCCCAGGTGGAGGAAGCCGCGGTAGAGGAAGCCGCGGTAGAGGAAGCCGCGGTAGAGGAGACCCCTGTAGAGGAAACCTCGGTCGAGGAAGCCCCAGCCGACGAAGCCGCGACAGACGAGTCGCAGGCGGAGCCAGAACAGCAGGCTGCGGCTGCGTCGGTCGCCGTGGCTTCAGCCGTCGAGGAACCGGCCGCCACCCCCGCCGCGTCAGCGGCCACGGCCGAGTCAACGGCCGCCGCGTCTGCTGTCGAGGAGCCTCCTCCGGCTGAGGACACAGACGGGGCCGGCAACGGCAAGGTCGCTGCGGTGGTCAGTCCCCGACCGATGGTGCCACCCACCGGGACGCCCGAAGGTGTGCGCACCCAGCGGCTCCTGACCGTCGTCAAGGCCCGTGCGATTCAGAACGTCAAGGCCGAGCCAACGGACAAGGTCAACACATGGCCCCATCTGATGCTCATGGAGTTCGGTGCGCTGCTCGCTATCAGCGCCCTCATGATCATCATGGCGGTGGTAATCCACTCGCCCCTGCTCGAACCGGCCAACTTCAACGCCACCCCTAACCCTTCCAAAGCACCCTGGTATTTCCTCGGGCTCCAGGAACTCCTCTCCTATTTCGATCCACAGATTGCGGGCGTGACCATCCCGACGATCACCGGGTTGATTGGTTTCATGGCGATTCCGTTTGTGGACAAGAACCCATCGACCCGTCCCAGCGACAGGAAGTTTGCGATCGCCCTGTTCTCCATGTTCATGGCGGGCGCGGCGACGTTGACCATTTTCGGCGTGCTCTTCCGGGGGAAGGGGTTCAACTTTTCTTATCCGTGGAAGGACGGCATCTTTTTCGATGACTTAAAGGACTGGGTCCAATTCGAATGAGTCTGACCGACATCGCCCTGGTTGTTGTCGCGGTCATCGCGATACTCGGAGCCGCGGGAGCTTTTACCGTTGCCTACCGTCGCTCACAGCCCGGCGAACCGGACCCAACTGCCGGCGTATCGTCAGAGACCCTTGCTGCAGACAAGTCGATGGATGGAGTTCTCGTCGAGTCACCCCCTGTTCCGGTTGAGGAGGAGGAGGTCACCGAAGATCACGAGCCAGAAGTCTCCGACGAGGAGGTCGAAGAGCGAGAAGAGCAACTGGCTGGAGTCCAGATCGTTGAGACCCAGAGGGTTGTTGAGGTCTCTCCGGCGGAGGGCGGTGTTACCCGCCGTCAGTTCTTCAACAGGGCCATAACCGCGACGTTTGGATCCTTTCTCGCACTGTTCGGGCTCACGTCGTTGGCGTTCATGTGGCCGAAGTTGTCAGGAGGCTTTGGCGCCGATATCAATGCGGGGCCGGTTGGTGAGCTCCAGACCAAGGTGTTCACCTCGGATGGGTCGGTGTTGCCGGTGTTCATACCCGAGGCAAAGGCGTACATCGTTCCAGCGCCGCGGGAATTGTCCGATCAATTCGCCGACAAGCAGGTCGCAGTCGCCGGCCTGATGGCGCTCTTCCAGAGATGTGTCCACCTGGGTTGCCGTGTTCCGTGGTGCTCGCCTTCTCAGGGATTCGAGTGCCCTTGCCACGGATCGAAGTACAACGGCGCCGGCGAGTACTTTGCCGGCCCCGCCCCCCGGAACCTCGACCGTTTCCAGGTCGAGCTTCGAGGTGAGAACTTCATCATCAAGACGGGATCAATCATCGAGTCGGCCCGTGCTCCACAGCCAAGTGTCTCCTACCCGCAGGGCCCAAGCTGTATTGCTCTCACCACTGAGGGTGAGGCATGACCGCAAACATCATCACGGTTCTGGCCGTTGTCGCGGGAATCGTCTGGCTTGGTGTTCTCTTCGTGTCCGCCATTCGCAACAAGGGGGCCGAAGAGGTTCCTCGCAACCTGAGGCCGGGGATCAACGACGAGGTTCTGGAGACGAGACGTCTCGAGAACGGTCAGAAATTCGCCATCGCCATGTCGGCCTTCCTTGCGGTCTCGCTGCCGCTCTACTTTCTCGGCGAACCGGCCCGACAGGAGGGCTTCGTCGAGGAATTCGCAACGGCATCGGAAGAGCGTGGCGCCCACATCGTCGAGGAATTCGCCTGCTTCAGTTGTCACGGCCCTGAGGGTGTTGGTGGCGTTGCGTCATATGTTGAGAAGCGCTCTGGAGTGACTGTCGCCTGGGCGGCACCGTCGCTCGATGATGTCTTGTTCCGTTACGACCCCGACGAGTTGAATTTCTGGGTCACCTACGGCCGGGGCAACACACCGATGCCGCCATGGGGGCTTCCCGGTGGTGGCCCTCTGAATGAGGCTCAGGTAGAAGACGTCGTGAACTATCTGAAGACCATCCAGGTCTCCCAGGTGGAGGCGGTGGCCAAGGTGGAGCCTGCTATCAGCGTCGAATTGGATCGTCTCGCCGGCGCCGATGCGAGTGTCGCGAACACCATCCTCAATCAGGAGCAGATCGTTGCACAGATCAGCCAGGCGAGTGCTGAGGCACCGATAGCCACCGACCTGGCCGAGCGCGGCGTTGAGATTCTGGAAGGCGCCTCGGAAGGAATCGACACCGATGCCGACGGATTGTCCGACGTCTCCGAGCAGGAGTTGTCGGCGCTATCGGTCGAGGCGGTCGAGGCGTTCACAGTCGTCGACGCGATTGTCATGGATCCGGCCGTTGCCGACGCAGAGAAAGCCGGGGAAGCGGTTGCACAGCTCGAAGAGGGGGTCGAGACAGATCCAATTCTGAAGACGAATCTCGCTGCGGTTGAACTAGCCATCTCCGGGGGTGCCGTCGACCCGGCCCTTGGGCTGAGCGAGAACGCGCTCGCGGAGCTCGAATCGGTTCCCGAGGACGCTGCTGGCCTGGGTGTCTCCACGCCGGAGTCGATTTCCGATCTGAATGACGCGACGGCATTGGTCGCGGCCCTGGACGAAGCTGCGACTGCCGATCCTGCTGTCGATGGTGCGCAGGACCTGGCTACTGATGCCGCCGCCATGGTCCTCGCCGGCTCCGATCCGGATGGTGACGGTTTGTCTAGTGGCTCGGAACTGGCGGTCACCAATCAAATGGCTGACGCCAACAACAAGACGATTCCGTCCCAGGTCGTCGAGATAGAGCTCGACCCGACGAACCCCGAGTCGGTTGCCGGGGTGCCCGACCTGCGGACCGCCGAGAGATTCGTTGGAAATCTCTCCTCTCTCGAGACGACGTTGACTGTGACCAGCGAAAACCAGGCTGCGCTATTCCTTCAGGAACAGGGCGGGCTCGATTATCTCGAGCAGTCGGCAGTCGAGAGGAAGTGGGAGATCGACTTCGCCGGGGTAGCGGATTCGATGGGTGTCGACGAGAACACGGCTGAGCGGGCAGTCGGGTTGTTCAACGCCAACTGTGCGCGATGTCATACCGCCGGGTACAGCGCCGGCGTTGCCTTCACCGAAGAGGCAGGGTCCGGCGGATTCGGACCGGCCCTATGGGACGGCAGACCTGTGGTCCAGTTCGGTGATGCCACCGGCGATCCCGCTGACGATCTCCTCGTCGATTTCTTGATCCGCGGCTCCGAACCGGAGAAACCCTACGGCATCAATGGATTCGGCAGCGGGAGAATGCCTTCTTTCGGCACAACCCTCAGTCAGGCCGATATCGAGCTTCTGGCCATGTATCTTCGTGGCGGCAACATGGATGGGATGGAGTGATCAATGTTCTTCCGTGAGCTTTTCCGTTCTCTGTTCTCGGCGAACCTCTTCGTAACCGGAGTCGTCCTCACTCTGGCGGCCGTCGTGCTGTTCTACGGGTCGATTTACATGTTCAATCTGACCAATCTGGGCAGGAGGCTCGGCTTCCTACTAACCGGGGCAGCAGTGTTCGGGTGGCTGACGATTAGCTCGATGCTCTTCATCTTCTATGCGCCGAGGGGGCCGAAGCCTGACAACATCGAGGGCCTGAATGCTTTGGAAATCAGGATCATTCCGATTACCTACTTCCTGGTGACCTTCGTCCTGTTCCTCGTCTTCCTGGTTGCGCTCCACCAGTACGAAGAGGTTCAGGAGAGATCGAGCACCTAACGACTAGGGCCGTGCGCGTAGTAGCTGAGGACTTGAAGTTCCATCGAAAGGTCGACCTGTCTTCTCGACACCGAATCCGGTACGTCGAGTCGGACCGGTGCGAAGTTCAGGATGGACTGAATTCCTGCGTCCACCAGTTGATTCGCCACTCGCTGGGCAGCGGTGTCGGGAACGGCGACTATGGCCATATCGAACTTCCCGTCTGTGCAGTCCGCAGTGAGCTCTTCCATGCCCTGAACCGAGACCGGGCCAACGCCTGAGCCGACCTTCCGGGTGTCGCTGTCGTAGACGGCCACAACATCGAAACCACGTTTGCCGAGGCCGCCATAGTTGGCCAACGCCTTTCCCAGGTTTCCGGCACCGACAATGGCCACCCTCTTTCTGTCGGCGATCCCCAACTCCTGTCGAATTCGATCTCTGAGTTGATAAACGGAGTACCCGACTCCCCGCACACCATGGAAGTCGAGATAAGAGAGGTCTCTCCGCACATTGGCTGCGTTCACTCCCGCCGCCTTCGCCAGTTCGCTCGATTTGACGGTGTCGCGGGAGGTGGCGGTGTCTTCGAGTAGACGCAAATAGCGGGGAAGACGAACAACGGTGGCCTTTGGCAACGATGACATCGAGCACCGACGTTACATGCCTCCATTCCGTGTTCAGCCGTCCACCTTCTACGCTTTCCAAACATGTCCTCTCCGGCAGTTCTTGTTGTGGGTGGCGGGCCGGCTGGCGCGGCCGCCGCGTACTGGCTTGCCCGTGATGGACACGAAGTGACCCTGGTCGAGAAGAAGGAATTCCCGCGGGAGAAGACCTGCGGTGACGGGCTCACCCCGAGGGCGATCAAGCAACTACAGGACATGGACTTCGACTTCGACGTGACCGCGTTTCACAAGGTCACCGGGCTCCGCTCCTACGCCGGTGATGACCTCATGCTCGAACTCGAGTGGCCGGAGCATTCACGGTTCCCGAATTGGGGAGGTGTGATTCGCCGCTCTGAGCTGGACTCGCAAGTGGCCACGCTCGCCGAGAAACAGGGTGTCCGAATCCTGGAGAAGACCACGGCCACGCCCGTGATCGAGCATGGTCTACTGACGTCGGTGGCCCTGGCCAACGGTGGTGAAGCGGATGTAGTGACTCCGCAGATAACCGTCATCGCTGATGGCTCGATGAACCGGTTTGGCCGCGACCTTGGCACCTCGCGTCGCAAGGATTTTCCGATGGGGCTCGCCGCCCGCGGCTACTACGCATCGCCGCGCTCCACGGACCCTTTCATGGAGAGTCAACTGGATCTGCGCGACTCGTCGGGTGCGACGATGCCTGGCTACGGCTGGGTGTTTCCACTAGGAGACGGCACGGTGAACGTGGGAGTCGGCCTGCTTTCAACATTCAAGAGGTGGAAGCACGTCAACACCACCCACATGATGAACCACTACGCGGCAACTGCGCCCAAGTATTGGGAACTGTCGGAGGAGTCGCGCCTGACCAAGCCGGTCGGCGGAAAACTGACGATGTCGTTCTCCAAGGGTCCACTTGTCGGGGCGAATTGGATCACGATCGGCGATGCCGCCGGTGCGATCAACCCCTGGAACGGCGAAGGCATCTCTTATGCCTATGAAACCGGTCGTATGGCCGCAACTCACATTGCCGGGTCTCTTCAGGCGGACGACCTCGGTTTGCTTCGTCGCTATCCCCAGCATCTCGAAGACGAGTACGGCCTGTATTACAAGACCGCCCGGATCTTTGTGAAGCTCATCGGCAACCCGGCGGTGATGCGGACCCTTGCCCACACCGGTCTGCGCAACAGGTCGCTCATGGAGTGGACTCTCAAGGTCATGTCCAATCTCCTCGACGAGGACGACAAGCACGTGGGTGAGCTCACATACCAAGCACTGGAGAGTGTCGTCAGCACACTGCCGACAAAGTGAGACCCTCGGTTCTCGTCTTCGATGTCAACGAGACTCTGCTCGACCTATCGCCACTTACGGCCGGCATCGAAGACATTTTCGGATCCCCCGCTCCCCCGGGTGAGTGGTTTGCCCGTCTGCTCCATGGGTCGCTTGTCTCCAATGAGTTGGACGAGTACAGACCCTTTGGAGTCATCGGAGTCGAGGCGCTTCTCATGGTCGCCACGAAGCATGGTGTTGAGTTGGATGAGAGCACTGCCGCCGAGTTAGTGACAACGATGGCTGCTCTCCCTGCCCATGCCGACGTGATTCCCGGCCTGGAGAGACTGGTCAACGTCGGGTACCGGACTGTCGCCTTGACCAACGGAAGCACGAGCGCCGCGAACGCGCAGATCGAGAATGCCGGCCTGCGTTCACTAATCCAGCGGGTCATATCGGTGGAGGAGATTGGCAAGTTCAAGCCCCATCCGAGTCCGTATGAACATGCTGCGGAGGTCATGGAAGTCCAACTGAATCAGACCATGCTCGTAGCGGCTCACGACTGGGACGTGGCCGGCGCGCTGAAAGCCGGCGCCGGGGCCGCGTTCTTAGAGCGACCCGGCGCGGTTTGGAGCCTGCCAACGCCGAGACCCGAACTGGTCGTGCCAGACGTGGAAGCTCTCGCCGCCGCCCTGGGCGGCTAGTGCCTCTCCTAATTGGGTTCGAAACGCGTCGTAAACGACGCGTTTCGAACCCAATTAGCGGAGGAGAACCGTCCTTGCGAATTACTGCACAAGACCTGGCCGTTCTAATGTTCAGATCGTGACGTTGTCCGACTATCTGCCGATCGCGATCATGTTCTTGCTCGCTGGCGGCTTTGTCGCTATTTCGTTGACCGCATCGTGGTTTCTCAGCCCCCACAACCCGACTCCAGAGAAGCTCGAACCGTACGAGTGCGGGATCATTCCCGAGGTTGAGCCGGTGCAGCGGTTCCCGGTCAAGTTCTACCTGGTGGCCATGCTTTTCGTCATATTTGACGTCGAGATCATCTTTCTCTTTGCGTGGGCATCGATATGGCAGGAACTCGGGTGGTTCGGGGTCGCTGCCATCCTCATCTTCACGTTCTTCGTGCTCGAAACTCTGCTCTATGTCTGGAAGAGGGGCGCCCTCGACTGGAACGTCAAGCGTCGTGCTCGCTACATCGAGCCCGAGATGACTCAAAAGGCCGCCTAAGTGGCGACTACAGCACCGGGGAACCTTCTCATCACCACGGTGGAGAGAGCCGCGAACTGGGCCCGTACCCGATCGATGTTCCCGGCCACCTTCGGACTGGCTTGCTGTGCCATCGAGATGATGGCCACGGGAGCCGGGCACTACGACCTGGCCCGATTCGGCATGGAGGTCTTCCGTGCTTCGCCACGCCAGGCCGATCTGATGATCGTCGCCGGCCGGGTCAGCCAGAAGATGGCACCGGTGCTTCGTCAGGTCTACGACCAGATGCCGGACCCAAAGTGGGTTGTCTCGATGGGCGCTTGCGCCTCTTCCGGCGGGATGTTCAACAACTACGCCCTGGTTCAGGGAGTTGACCAGATTGTCCCTGTCGACATCTACGTTCCAGGCTGCCCGCCCGGACCGCAGAGTCTCATGCACGGGATCCTCACACTTCACGACAAGATCATGAGTGGAGAGATCGTCCGATGAGTGACCTGCACCCCGTGTTCGAGGCTCTCGACGCTGCTTTCGAGGCGGTTGTTTTCGAAGACTCCTTGGGCCAGGTGGTTGCCCGTGTGCCCAACGACGAGTGGAAGAAGTTCGCCCTGGAGATAAGGGAGGCCGGATTCGAGGTCTGTGTCGACGTGACCGCCGTCGACTGGATGCGACAGCGCCCGGAGCGCTTCGAGATCGTGGCCAACTTTCTATCGATGGAGCATCAGTTGCGGCTCCGGATGACGACCACCACCGGCCGAGAGGATCCATCCGTCGACTCGCTATGTCCTCTCTGGCCCGGCGCCAACTTTGCCGAGCGCGAGGCATTCGACATGTTCGGTATCAGATTCGATGGTCACCCCGACCTCACTCGGATCCTGATGCCCGACGACTGGGAAGGACATCCGCTGCGCAAGGACTTCGGTGTCGGATCAGTGCCGGTCCAGTTCAAGGAAAGCCACAAGGTGAACTGAGATGACCGACGACCGGACAGCCGAAAAGAGCAGCGAAACCCCGGAAACGGTGGACCTCTGGGTGGCGGGGACCGAAGAGCCCCAGTTCAGCCCCACTGACGAAGGCTCCCAGGAGATCACCAGCGACGACACGGTAGCCAAACTAGACGAGGAGTTCGGTCGTGTTGTCGACGATGATTACGTCTTCGACGATGACATCGCCGAGGACGAGCGGATGATCGTCAACATGGGTCCGCAGCATCCGTCGACACATGGGGTCCTCCGTCTCCAGATCGAGCTCGAGGGCGAGATCATTAGGCGCTCCAAGCCGATAATCGGCTATCTCCACACCGGGATGGAGAAGACGGCGGAGCAGCTCACCTTCTCCCAGGGCGGCACGAACGTGACGCGCATGGACTATCTGGCGCCGCTGCACAACGAACTTGGATACTCCCTGGCCGTCGAGCGACTGCTCGGCATCGAGGTTCCGCCGCGGGCCGAGGCGATGCGTGTTCTCCTCACAGAATTGAACAGGGTGTCTTCGCATCTTGTGGCTCTGGCCACCAACGGGATGGACGTTGGAGCCATCTCGATGATGCTCTACGGGTTCAGGGAGCGTGAGTCGATCCTCGCGTTCTTCGAGAAGACCACCGGTCTCCGCATGAACCACAACTTCATTCGACCTGGCGGGCTTGCCGCCGACCTGCCTCCGGGTTGGAAGGACGACGTCGCCGCAATCCTCGAGGACATCCCGGCTCGACTCGCCCAGTACGACGATCTCCTCAAGGACAACCCGATCTGGACTTCACGCACCCAGGGGGTCGGAGTGATCTCCGCCGAAGAAGCGATCGCGTATGCGATCACCGGGCCGCCTCTCCGAGCGGCCGGAGTGAAGTGGGACCTGCGCAAAGCGTTTCCGTATTCCGGGATCGAAAAGTACGAATTCGACGTGCCCGTTGGCACCCGGGGCGATGTCTATGACCGTTATCGGGTTCGTGTCGATGAGATTCACGAGTCCCTGAAGATCGTCGAACAGGTGATGGATTCGATGCCGAAGGGCGACTACCGGGTGGATGATCGCAAGGTCACTCCACCGCCGCGGGCCCGCATCGACGAGTCGATGGAGGCGTTGATCCATCACTTCAAGCTGTTCACCGAAGGGTTCAAAGTCCCACCGGGAGAGACCTACGTCGCAGTCGAATCGCCGCGCGGTGAACTGGGGTTCTATCTCGTGTCTGACGGTGAGTCCAAGCCCTATCGAATGCACACCCGCGCTCCCTCGTTCGTGAATCTCCAGGCGCTTCCGATAGCGATGGCCGATTCGCTCATGGCCGACACCGTGGCCACGGTCGCCTCGATGGATCCGGTCATGGGGGACGTTGATCGATGACTCTTTGGTCGGAGGAAACCATCGAGAGGGCCCGCGGCATCATCTCCCGTTATCCGGAGAAGAGGTCAGCGGTCATGCCACTCCTCTATCTGGCCATGGCCGAGGAAGGCCACTTGACTACCGAGGGCATGGAAGAGGTCGCGAGGTGGACCGGCATGACTCCGGCACAGGTCCAGGCGGTTGCCAGCTTCTACACCATGTACAAACGAGAGCGCACCGGTGAGTACCTGGTCTCATGTTGCACCTCGATTTCCTGCATGCTCCTTGGCGGCGACGACGTACTTCATGCGGTGGAGGACGAGTCAGGGGTTCCCCATGGCGAGACCGACCAGGAAGGGCACCTCTCGGTCGAGCACGTCGAATGCATCGGTGCCTGCGGTGGCGCGCCGGCAGTCCAGGTCAACTACGAGTTGATCGAAGGTGTCACACCCGAGAAGGCAAGAGAGCTTGTCCGGTGGCTCCAGAGCGCGCGTCCTTCTGTGGTCAACACCGACGAGATGCAGCAACTCTTCGGTGGCAGGCGGAGCTTCGATTGGGCAATTGCCGAGTCCGGGGGCGCGGTCGGCCCTTATCCGGCCTTTCAGCCTCTCGGCACCTTCGGGAGTGAGGGGGAGGGATGACTGCACCCCTTGTCGTCACCAAGCGAATGACGGAAAACCCTTCGTCTTCACACACAATCGATGTCTACGAGAAGACCGGCGGTTATAAACAGGCGAAGCGTTCCGTCGGGATGACGCGGGACGAGTTGGTGGAGTTGGTTAAAGAGTCGGGCCTGCTCGGTCGTGGTGGCGCTGCGTTCTCCGCCGGACTGAAGTGGAGTTTCCTCGCGCCGGCTCGACCGTCATACCTCGTTGTCAACGCCGACGAATCGGAACCTGGCACATTCAAAGATCGACAGCTTCTCGAGAGAGACCCTCACCAGATGATCGAAGGAATCATCATCACCTCCATCGCCAACGAGGTTCACGATGCCTTCGTATACATCCGTGGCGAGTACCCCAAGCCTGCGCGACGTGTTCAGGCTGCTGTCGACGAGGCATATGCCAGCGGCTACCTCGGGAGGGGGATCTTCGGCAGCGACTTCGACCTCGAGCTGACCATTCATCTCGGAGCCGGCGCCTACATCTGCGGCGAGGAGACGGCTTTGATCAACTCGTTAGAGGGCAAGCGCGGCGAGCCCCGTCTCAAGCCGCCGTATTTTCCCGCCGCCAAAGGTCTCTACATGTTGCCGACGATCGTCAACAACGTCGAGACGATCTCCAACCTGCCACACATCTTTGCCATGGGCGCCGAGGAGTACGGCGCCCTGGGTCACGAAGCAGACACCGGGACCTTTCTCTTCTCGGTCAGCGGTCACGTGAAGAAGCCAGGCAACTACGAACTACCCCACGGCATCACCTGGCGGGGGCTGATCTACGACATTGCAGGTGGAATTCGCGATGACAGGGAGCTCAAGGCCTGGATTCCCGGTGGTGCATCTGCTCCGTGGTTTGTCCCCGAGCACCATCTGGATCTCGAAGTGACCAAGGATGCAACCGCCGAGGCGGGGTCGATGCTTGGTTCTGGCGCGGTCATCGTGATGGATGAGGACACCTGCATGATCAGAGCGGCCGAGCGTCTCGTCCGATTCTTTGCACACGAGTCGTGTGGCCAGTGCACACCGTGTCGTGAGGGAACGACATGGATGGAGATGATCCTGCGTCGGATCGAGGAGGGTCAGGGCAGAGCTGTCGACCTCGACCTGCTTGTCGATGTTTCGGACGGAATCAGCATCGGTCTGGCCTGGCCGCCCAAGATGACGACGATCTGCCCTCTCGGACCGTCGGCCGTCTCCCCGATCATCGCCCTTCGTGATCACTTCCGTGATGAGGTTGACGCCCACGTGAAGAACGGCGGCTGCCCATTCGAGCATCGAGCGCCGGAGGTGCTCGATGCCTGAGATGCTCCACATCACCGTCGACGGGGTCGAGCACGAGGCCGCACCAGGCGAGATGCTGATCAAGGCCGCCCAGGACCAGGGCACCTACATCCCCCGGTTCTGCTGGCACGAACGGATGGAGCCGGTCGGGATGTGCCGAATGTGTCTCGTGGAGATCGATTCGCCGCGGGGCCCGATGCTCGTCACCGCCTGTACGACTCCCGTCGCCGAGAACATGACTGTCGATACCCGGAGTGACACCGTCAAGAAAGCTCAGGAGGGGATCCTCGAGTTCCTGCTCGCCAACCATCCGCTCGATTGCCCCGTGTGCGATCGGGGCGGTGAATGCCCGCTTCAGGACCAGGCCATGTCTCATGGTCCGGGGGAGAGCCGGTTTGTTGAGATCAAGCGGAATTACGAGAAGCCCATCCCGATCTCTGATCTCGTCCTGCTCGATCGGGAGCGCTGCATCCTTTGCGCTCGCTGCACACGTTTCTCCGACGAGATAAGCGGGGATCCGCTGATCGAGTTCAAGGACCGGGGAAACGCTACCGAGGTCAACACCTTCCCCGATCTCCCTTTCTCGTCGTACTTTTCCGGCAACACGGTCCAGATCTGTCCGGTCGGAGCGCTAACAGCTAAGCCCTACCGCTTCCGGGCCAGGCCCTGGGACCTCACGAAGGTCGAAAGTTCTTCGATGCATGACTCCGCACATCCCCGGGTCTCGATTCATGCCAGCGAGAACGAGGTCCTGAGGGTTCTCGGAGTCGACAACGATGCAACCAACCACGGCTGGCTCTCGGACAAGGACCGATTTGGTTTCGAGTATCTGCGTTCGGAAGACCGGCTGACCACCCCTCTGGTTCGTAGGCAGGGCGAGCTCACCGAGGTGACCTGGAGCGAAGCGCTGGACGTTCTTGCCAACAGAATCGACCTGATCAAAACGGAGGACGGTGGCGCGGCGTTCGCCGTGATCGGAGGGACACATGGGACCAATGAGGATGCCTATGCCCTCTCCAAGTTCGCCCGGGTCGTGCTCGAAACCAACAACGTCGACTCCCGCGTTGACGACGCCCTCTCCTCGCACTTCCTGGCTGCAAGCGTCGATCGGGCGAGGATCTCCGATCTCGACAATGCCGACACGATCCTGGTCTGGGGCCCCGACCTAAAAGAAGAGCACCCGACCCTCTACCTCCGGGTTCGACGGGCGGCCCAGCAACTCGGGGCCGAACTCGTCGTTGTCCATCCCCGTGTCACCGGTCTCGATGACCGCGCCGACCGCAAGCTCACCTACCGACCGGGTGGCGGCTTTGCACTCCTGGATGAGATTGCGAACGGCGGTCATCCCGAAGTACGGCATGCCCTGTCAGCCGACAACGTGGTGGCGATAGTCGGACAGGCTTCGATCGCCGACGGTCCCAAGCTCGCCGAGTCGGTTGCAGCTTTCGCAAGAAGCAAAGCCGGATCGGTCCGGCTTCTCCCGCTGGGTCGTCGCGGGAATCTCTTTGGTGCTCTCGACATGGGTCTCGCTCCCGATCTCTTGCCCGGTCGGGTGTCCGTCGGCTCCATTGGATGCGCCAATCTTGCCGAATCGTGGGGCGACATACCGACCGTTCAGGGCAAAGACACACGTCAGATCCTCGAAGGCCTCGACGCAGGTGACATCCGGTGTCTCTTCCTCGTCGGATCCGACCTGATCAGGGACATGCCGGAACCGTCGGCGGCGATCGACGGTCTTCACTCCGCCGAGTTTGTGGTGTCGATCGATCTGTTCGTGAATGAGTCCAACCGGAACGCTGATGTGATCCTCCCCGCCCACGGCTTTGCCGAAAAGGAAGGGACTGCGACCAACATCGAAGGCCGGGTCCAGAAGTTGAACGCAATCTCACCCGGTCCCGGGCGAAGCCGCCCGGATTGGGCCATCCTCTCGGATATCGCCAGCCGCTGTGGTGTCGATATGGGTCTGGCGTCGGCAGAGACGATTGCCAAGGAGATCGCAGAAACCGCGCCGGCCTATGAAGGCGTCACATGGGACATGCTCGAGTGGGACGAACGGGACGGAGTGGTGGTGCCCCTCTTGGGGGAACAGGCGATCAATTACATACCCGTCGCCCTTCAAGGCCCTTCGGCTCCGGGGGCCGAGCTCATCCTTCACGTGGCCCGCACCATGTACGACGACGCCGTGATGACGCGGCACAGCCCGTCGCTCGCACTTCTGGCTCCCGGTGCTGTTGCCTACATCAACCCGGAAACAGCCCGCAGGCTCGGGGCTCAAGAGGGCCATCTGGTCGTGGTTGTCTCCAAGCATGGCGATGGGGAATACGTCGCGGTCCTCGACGAGGGCACCCCGGAAGGTGTCGTGTATGTGCCCTTCAATCAGCCAGGCACGAAATCACTCGGGACCGATGCTGTGGTTCGGGTTACGGCGGTGAGCCCATGACTTGGCCGGAGGTCGGAGTCGTTACTTTGAGGGTCGTCCTCACCTTTGTGCTCCTCCTGGTGGTAACCGTCCTCAACGTCTGGGCAGAGCGGAAGGTGGTGGCCGACATGCAGAGCCGGATCGGCCCCAACCGTGCCGGTCCATTCGGAATACTCCAGACAGTCGCCGACGGGCTCAAGCTGTTCTTCAAGGAATCGGTCACCCCCCGCAAAGTGGAAATCGGGATGTATCTGCTGGCGCCATTCCTAGCGGTAATACCGGCATTCCTGATCTTCATGATGGTCCCCTGGGGCAAGCCTTTCATGATCGGGGAGTATGAGGTGGCCCTGCAAGGTGCGGATCTCAATGTCGGTCTTCTCTTCATCCTCGCCATGTCTTCGATGGCGGTATACGCGGTCGTCCTGGCCGGGTGGTCGTCGGGATCGAAGTATCCGCTCCTGGGTGGTGTGCGGGCCACGGCGCAGGCGATCTCATATGAGGCTGCAATGGGTCTGGCGATGGTGGCCGTCGTGATGTACTCCGCGAGGACCGGCGATGGCAGCGGGACCCTCTCGCTTGCCGAGATCGTCGAGCGGCAGCAGGGGAATTTCGGGAGCCAATTCCCGGCGCTGGAACCCGTGCTTCAGTTCGTTCCGAGATGGAACATCTTCCCGCAGATCGTTGCCTTTGTGATCTTCTTCATCGCGATCATCGCCGAGACAAACCGGGCACCCTTTGATCTCGTCGAAGCCGAGCAGGAGATCGTCGGCGGCTTCCATACCGAGTACTCGGGCATGCGTTTCGCCATGTTCTTCCTGGCTGAGTACATCAACATCTTCTCGATGTCGGCCATTCTCGTGACGCTGTTCCTCGGTGGCTGGGGCGGGCCAACCTTCGACGACGCCCTTCCCGGGTTCGTCTCGGCCATGCTCCCGACCGTCTACTTCCTGATCAAGACCTATGTAGTTGTCTTCGTCTTCTACTGGATGAGAGCCACCCTGCCCCGGTTCCGGTATGACCAACTGATGAGCCTCGGCTGGAAGCGGCTGATCCCCGCCGCTCTCGGATGGCTGGTCCTCTCCACCGTGGTCATCGCAATTGTCGACTTCGGCCTCCCCTGGAGTTAGTGATGGGAGTCATCAAAGAACTGATCAAGGGCCTACGTGTTACCGGCGGAACGATGGTCCGCACCATCACCGGCAAGGAGGTGGTGACCACCGAGTACCCGAAGGAGATGCGGGAGAAACCTCAGCGTTTCCACGGTCGTCATGTCCTCAACCGGTACCCCGATGGGATGGAGAAGTGCATTGGCTGCGAGCTTTGTGCCGGAGCCTGTCCTGCGAACTGCATTCATGTCAGAGGCATCGACAACGACCCCAAGAATCCGACTTCACCAGGAGAGCGGTTCGGATTCATCTACGAGATCAACATGCTCCGATGCATCTTCTGCGCTCTCTGTGTCGAGGCCTGTCCGACCGAGGCGATCACGATGACCCACCTCTTCGAGATGTCGACAACCAACCGACAGGACGCCATCTACACCAAGGAAACCCTTCTGATGGACGAGAGCGGCAAGGTGCCGCACATGTTCCCCGACGACCCGCTGGCCGACATGAGCGAGCTTGACTCCGCGGACGGTTGGCTGAGAGCGACCGCTCCCGCTGGTCTGGCCGCTTACGAGGGCGTGCAGATGTGGCAGGGCACCCCGGGAGACGCGGACTGGGCTCCCGAGCCATCGCAGGAGGAGCGGGATCAGCGCGCTTCCGTGGAGGATCCGGATGGTTGAGGCACTCCTCTTTGTGGTCATGGCCATCGCCGCTCTCGCCGGAGCGGTGACGGTGGTCGTCGCTCGAAACCCGATCTACTCGGCGTTAGGCCTTCTCGGGACTCTCTTCTCGGTGGCTGTCCTCTATGTGATCCAGTTGGCTCACTTTGTGGCAGCGGTGCAGGTGATCGTTTACGCGGGTGCGGTCATGACGCTGTTCCTGTTTGTGATCATGCTGATCGGTGTCGATAAGTCGGAGTCGACCGAAGAGAACCTCCCGATGCAGCGAATCTGGGTCGGCGTTTTGGCCATTGTCGTCATCCTTTTCACAGGTGGGGTCACTCTTGCCGGCAACTTCGAGTGGGTGGTCCCGCAGCCGACTGCAACGATCTCTGGCGCGCCGATTTCCGAGCCTGTGAATGGGACGATCCAGGCGATTGCCGAGCCACTGTTCACTGGTTGGGTGCTCGCCTTTGAAGCGACCGCGCTCTTGTTGACGATTGCAGCGGCCGGAGCGATCGCTCTGGCTCACTTCCGGAGAAAGGGCGTCTGATGGTCCCCGAGGGTTGGTACATGGGCCTGGCGGCGGCGCTCTTTCTGATCGGGGCGTTGGGCATCCTTCTTCGTCGCAACGCTCTCGTGATGTTCATGTGCGTGGAGCTGATGCTCAACGCTGTGAACCTCACTCTGGTTTCGGCAGGCCGGGCCTTGAACGACCTCGACGGTCAGGTCGCAGTGTTCTTCATCCTCGTAGTTGCCGCGGCCGAGGTGGTGGTCGGTCTGGCGATCATTGTTGCCATCTTCCGAAGACGTTCCACCGCCTCCGTTGACGAGCTTTCGGATCTCAAAGGCTGATGCTGATGCTGCGCCGCGTTCCGTTTTCCGTTTTCCGATTTCCGTCTTCCGTTTTCCGATTTCCGTCTTCCGCTTATCGGATGGCGGATTACGGATTACGGATGACCAGGAGATCACGAAGTGACTCCTGATCTCCTGTGGCTCGTCATAGCTCTCCCGTTAGCCGGGGCTGTAACCCTTCACTTTCTGGGACGGTTCATCAGGGAGCCATTGAGCGGCTGGCTAGCTTCTGCCGCCAGTGGGGCGGCCTTCGTCGTCGCCGCTGTTCTCACATTGCCGTTCATCGAGGGCGGCGAGCACGGCGTCACCATCATGCTCTGGGAGTGGATGCCCGCGGTAGGGGCCAACCTCGAGCTGTTCTGGGATCCTCTTGCCGCGGTCATGGCGCTTGTGGTCACCGGTGTGGGAACACTGATCCACTTCTTCGCCATTGGGTACATGCATGGAGACGAGCGGTTCTCCCGCTTCTTCACCTATCTCAACCTCTTCATGGCTTCGATGCTGACCCTTGTGCTTGCCGGCAACTACGCCATGCTCTTCCTCGGCTGGGAGCTGGTGGGTCTCAGCTCCTACCTCCTGATCGGTTTTTGGTTTACCCGGCCTACGGCGTCGGCCGCGGCCAAGAAGGCCTTCATTGTCAACCGGATCGGCGACTTCGGGTTCCTGATCGCCCTCATGCTCGTCTTCACCGCTTTCGGGACACTTTCCTACTCGGGGATCTTCGATCGGGCAGGCTCAGTGCTCACCTCAGGGGTCGCCACGGCCATCGGCTTGCTGATGCTCGTTGGGGCTGCCGGCAAGTCGGCCCAGATTCCTTTGCACGTATGGCTGCCCGATGCGATGGAGGGCCCGACGCCGGTCTCCGCGTTGATCCACGCGGCAACGATGGTGACGGCTGGTGTGTATCTGATCGCTCGATCGGCGGCGATATTCGAGTTGGCGCCGATCGCCTCCAACACCGTCGCCATCATCGGAGCGGCTACGGCTCTGTTCGCCGCGACCATCGCGCTTGCCCAGAGAGACATCAAACGGGTCCTTGCCTACTCCACCATTTCTCAGTTGGGGTACATGTTCCTCGCCGTCGGGGCGACCGCATATATCGCCGGGATCATGCACCTGATGACCCATGCCTTCTTCAAGGCTCTGCTCTTCCTGGCGGCCGGGTCTGTCATCCACGGCATGAACGACGAACAGGACATGCACAAGATGGGTGGGCTGTTCAAGAAGATGCCGATCACGGCCGTCACGATGGGTGTCGCCACCCTGGCGATCGCGGGGATTCCGCCCTTGTCGGGCTTCTGGTCCAAGGACGAGATCTTGTCGTCGGTGTACACCCGTGGCGGCTGGTTCTCGATCCTCTGGATCGTCGGCCTGATCACTGCGTTGTTGACCGGCTTCTACATGGCCCGTCAGTGGGTGCTGATTTTCCTCGGTGAGCCCCGGTGGCGAAGCGGCACCGAGCCCCGTGAGTCACCGCGGGTCATGACCTGGCCCTTGATAGTGCTTGCTTTGCTTTCGATCGGAGGGGGCTTCGTCAACACCCCGGTGCGTCTCGCCTTTGAGAGCTTCCTCGAACCGAGTTTTGAAGGCATCACTCTTCAGCACGCCGCCGATGGGTGGGGGATGTTCTTGATACTTGCCGGGATATCTGTGCTGGCCGGAGCAGCCGGCGTTGCCGTGGGATACATGACCTATCGACGTCCCAAGGAGCGATGGCTCGACTTCGAGGACGGCTTCCAGCCGCTGTGGGGGACATGGGAGGCTGCGTACAACGTCGATGACATCTACGGGGCGGCCATCGTCGCACCCGGTAGGAAGGCAGCCAACTTCGCAGCATTCGGGATCGATCTGCCCGTGATAGACGGCGCAGTCAACGGGATCGGAGAACTCGTTCGTCGAGTCGGTGAGTGGGCGCGGCCTCTTCAGAGTGGGTTCGTTCGCAACTACCTCGTGCTTTTCCTCGGCGGCACTTTCTTGATTGTGATCTGGCTCGTGGCGGGAGGGGGCTCGTGAGCTCCCTCGCTGCGCTCGCTCGCTGTTCTCAGTCTTCCGTCTTCCGTCTTCCGGATGACGGATCACGGATGACGGATCACCGTACCGCCGGAGGCGTCTCGTGCTGACCTGGCTCATCCTCCTTCCCGTGATCGGTGCCGCGATCGTGGCTGTGGTTCCCTCCAGACGCAGAGAGCTTCATCTCCCGCTTGGCATCGCCCTCTCGGTTCTTCCTCTGGGGCTCGCCGGTTTCATCTTCTGGATCTTCGAGCCTGCCTCGGGTCAGCAACTCGTCGACTTCGCCGTCTGGTACGAGCCATGGGGCATCAGCTGGTATCTGGGTGTTGACGGGATATCGCTTCCGATGATCATGCTCACCACGCTCCTGGTGCCCATTGCGCTTGCCGCTTCAACAGCGATCACGACCCGGACCAAGGAGTTCGTGGTCTACACCCTTCTCCTCGAGGCGGGGATGATCGGGGTGTTCCTCTCGCTGGACCTGTTCCTCTTCTTCGTTTTCTTCGAGGTGATCCTGGTCCCGATGTACTTCATCATCGGAATCTGGGGCGCTGAGCGTCGGATCTACGCCGCCTTCAAGTTCTTCATCTACACCGCCTTCGGCTCCGCGCTGATGCTGGCCGGGATTATTGCCCTCGCCGTGACTCACACCAACGAGTTTGGTTTCACATCCTTTGCCCTCGCCGATCTGATGGAGGTGTCGCTGGGCACCGGCGCGGAGCGATGGCTGTTCGCTGCGTTCGCTCTGGCATTTGCGATCAAGGTCCCGCTCTTCCCGTTCCACACGTGGCTTCCCGACGCTCACGTCGAGGCGCCCACAGCCGGGTCGGTGCTGCTTGCCGGCGTTCTGCTGAAGCTGGGGACCTACGGCTTACTCAGATTCAACCTTTCGCTGTTTCCGAATGCGTCCGTGGACGCGGCGTGGATCATGGGCATCCTCGCGGTGATCGGGATCATCTATGGGGCGGTGGTTGCGATTGTCCAGCCTGACTTGAAGAAACTGGTCGCATACTCCTCGGTCAGCCATCTTGGCTTCATCGTTCTTGGGACCTTCGCACTGACGTCGGGAAGTCTTCAGGGTGCGGTGATCCAGAACCTCAACCACGGGTTGACCACCGGCGCCCTCTTCCTGCTCGTCGGCATGCTCTACGAACGGCGGCACACGAAGAAGATTGCCGATTTTGGAGGCATCCAGAAGGTGATGCCCATCTACGCCGGGCTCTTTCTGTTCATGACCTTCGCTTCGATCGGCCTCCCCGGTCTCAACGGGTTCGTCGGCGAGTTCATGATTCTCATGGGCAGCTACACGACATTGCCGGTGCTGGCGATCGTCGCGGCGTTCGGTGTGATTCTGGCCGCGGTCTACATGCTCTGGGCCTATGAGCGGGTATTCACCGGCTTGCCGGACAAGAAGGAGAATTCGGCTCTGAAGGATCTCTCGGTCCGCGAGATCTCGTTACTCGCACCTCTTGTCGCGCTTGTTGTTGTGATCGGTCTCTACCCGAACATCCTCCTGGACAAGATCGCTCCTTCGACCGAACTCGTCCTCGATCAGATCGAGCAGGAAACCTCCTTCGTGATTCCCGAGCCGGGGCGCCTCGATGATGTCTTTGTGGCGGAGGGCGACCACGAATGACCACGCCTGAAGTCTCCTGGCTGGCGATAGCGCCCGAGCTCATATTGGCGCTCGGCGCGGTTGCGGTTCTCCTCGTCGACGTCCAGTGGAAGCCCCGGTCGCGTGTCCATGCATACATCGTCGCAACGACTCTGGTGCTGGCAACCGCCCTCACGGCCGTGCAGTGGACATCCGCAACCGACGCGGGGGCAACCGGTGATCTTGGGAGCCTGCTCGCTTTCTCCGGGATGATCACGATGGACGGGTTCGCGATCTTCTCCCGCATGGCTCTGCTCGCAGCCACCGCTCTGGGCCTTTCAGCCGGATGGAGATTCATCGCGGGGCAGGGGAGACGAGGGGCTGAAGCGCTGGCACTGATCCTGCTCGCCACCGCAGGGTTCTCAATCATGGTGGCGTCGAACAATCTGGTGATGATGTTCCTTGGCCTCGAGGTCGGCTCCATCTCGTTGTATGTCCTCGCCGGTTTTTCCAGAGAGCGCAAGGAGTCGGATGAGGCTGCAATCAAGTACTTCCTGCTCGGCTCGTTTGCCTCGGCAATCTTCATCTACGGGGTGGCGCTGCTCTACGCGGGAACAGGACAGTTCGGCATCCTTGGCATGCGCGATTTCTTCGGGGTTTACCTGGTGCTGAGCCCTGCTGTGATCTACATCGGCCTGGGTCTGGTGATCGCCGGTCTTGGCTTCAAGGTTTCGGCGGCGCCTTTCCATTCTTGGGCGCCTGACGTCTACCAGGGTGCTCCAGCGGGGATCGTCGGTTATATGGCTGCGGTGGCCAAGATCGCCGGTTTTGCGGCAATCACCAGAATCCTGCTGGCGGCTCTCGGGGGTCTGCAGGCGACGTGGCTTCCGATCATCGCCGGGATCGCGGCATTGTCGATGCTCGTTGGTGCCGTCCTCGCCCTGGTCCAGGGAGACGTGAGGAGACTGCTCGCCTACTCAGGAGTCGCCCATGCCGGCTTCATCATGACTGGGGTGGTTGGCGGTGTCACCGACGGAATCCTCTTCTATGTGGCGGTCTACTCGGTGCAACTTGTGGGGGCGTTCGCGGTGGTTGCAGCGGTGAGTGGTGTGGATGGAGCGCGCTCGTCGATCAACGACTATCGGGGCCTGGCAAAACGAAGCCCGCTTCTTGCCGGGTCATTCGCGGTTTTGCTGCTTGGCATGGCGGGGTTGCCTTTGACGAGCGGTTTTGTTGCCAAATTCGGGGTGTTTGCCTCCGCATGGGCCAACGACTTTCAATGGCTGGTCATCATGGCCGTGGTGGTCTCGGTGATCGCATTTGCCTTCTATATGAAGGTGATCGTCGTGATGTACATGAATGACTCGGATGAAGAGTTGGTGCCGATGGGCTCCGGCACCCAATTGGCATTGGGAATTTCGGTAGCGGTGACGATTCTGTTCGGCATACTTCCTGGCCCGCTGCTTGAGTTCGCGGCCAATGCGCTACCTCTTTAGAGCCACTCTCGCAATCTTCACTGCCGTCATCCTGCTGGCCGGCCTCGGATCGACAGCGTTCGCCGCAGAGACTGCTGGATCCGAACTGGTCATCATCTCCGAAAACGAGGTGGTCAACGATGACCTCTATGCGGCCGGGGTCCGGGTGATCGTCGACGGGAAGCTGGATGGAGATCTGATCGCTTTTGCCGCCGAGGATGTGCTCATCAGGGGCGAGGTGACCGGCGATGTCTTTGCCGTCGCTTCGAACGTGAGAGTGGAGGGCCAGGTTGGTGGGTCTCTTCGCGTCAGCAGTAGTTCGCTGGAGCTCCTCGGGACGGTCGAACGCGACCTGGTCACCACTTCATTCTCAGTCAACCTGATGAGCGATTCCCACGTCGGTGGTGATGTTGTCGCGTGGGCTTTCAACATGACCGCTGCGGGGACGATTGGAGGGAACCTGTCCGGCACGCAGCGGTCACTCGACCTCGAAGGGACGGTTGCAAACGATGTCGACGTCACCGTTCGTCAGTTGACGATCACTGGCCCCCTGAGTGTTGGCGGTGATCTCGGTTACAGGTCGGATAGGGAGGCCGAGGGCCTCGGGCAGGCGTCTGTTGGCGGTGTTGTCGCCAAGAAGACTCCGACTCCGCCCAATATCAGGGTCCGGGCGCTCAACCTGCTGACGCGACTCCTTGTCGCGCTCTTCCTGACGGCGACGGCAATGCTCGTGGCATGGGGTTGGCCAGCGCGTACGGAGAGAGCTGCAGAGAAGACAAGGTCTTCTCCTTTTAGAGCCTTTGGCTGGGGCGCTCTTGTAGTTCTCTCGCCATTGATCGTTGCGGCTGCAGTTGGGCTTATGGTCGGGTTGGGCCCATCTGCGGTCTCTGTTCCTCTTCTGGTGATCTTCGCACCGGTCGTGCTGGCCCTTGGGGGCATCGTCCTCGCCCTCTCGCTCATCGCAGGGGTGCCCACGGTGCTTCTTCTGGGTCGGCGGTTGCCTGGCGATCGCGGCATATACGGGGCGGTCGCCCTTGGCTCTGCGGTGGTGGCGATCCTCTGGCTGATCCCGCTGGTGAGTTGGATCGTCCCGCTACTGGTTCTGCCCTTGGGAATGGGTGGTTGGATTCTCAGCCGCGGATCCCTCGGGGCAGAAGAGAAGGCCGGGGACTAATCGTTTTGCCTTCGACGACGCGGAGGATTTCACGTCTCTCGAGACGCATTACATTCGGGCCATGCCATCAGTAGTCAGGTTCGAGGATCTTCCCAGGCTGCGCTCGACTCGTGACGGACGAGATCGCATCGATCTCGTCACCGAGGAGCTTTTCGGTTGGACCGACATCCAGGCCGACTTCATTCGCTACGAGCCCGGAGATACAGCGGCCGCCCACTACCACATAGGTGCCAGGCACATCTGGTTCGTGGTCGAAGGCTCGGCGGTGTTTCATCTCGGAGACGAGACTCACGGAGTGGGAGTCGGTGACGTCGCGACCGCCGGGGACGGAGAGGTCCATTGGTTCGAGAACACCGGCGATGTGCCGTTTGCTTTCTACGAGATTTGGGTGCCGGCGCCCACAGAAACGGTCTGGGTAGTGGCCGACGACATATGAACCTGGGAACCCGAGGCGTAGTTCAACGTCTCTAGCAACCAAAGACGGGGCTAGTCGATCTCGCCGGTGACGACCGTCACGGTCGATCCTCCAACCCAGGTCTGGGACTCGTCCTGGGTGATGTGAATGCGTCCCGCCCTCCCGATCGCAGTCCCCTGGGCAGCGAGGTAGGACCGGGGGGCCCGCCCACTTCCGATCAGCCACTGGGCAAGCGACGCGTTGAGACTACCGGTTACCGGATCTTCGACAAGTTGCCCTCTGTGATCGGAGAAGAAGGCTCGAACCTCATAACCGACGTCGGAGGTAACGGGATGGGGACCAACCACGCCGATGTCGATCTGTCCTTCGCCGGTGTACCGACCAATGTCGGGTTTCAAAGCGAGGACCGCCTCATGATCCTTCATCAGCACACCCACCCAGCCCGGACCGTTGTCCACCCATTCGATGGCAACCATCTCGTCGGTGCCGATCCCGAGAACGGCGCCAACCTGAGCCGCATACGCCTCATCCACCGGACCGCTTCGGATGAGAGGAGGAGCGGCGAAGGAGAGTCGTTCGTCGCTCTTCAGTTCGACAAGACCGATCCCACACTCCTGAACGATGATGTCCCCCTTTGCCGTACCGCCCGCGCTCAACCAAGCGTGGGCGGAGCCAAGAGTCGGGTGACCCGCGAAAGAGAGTTCATCGATGAGGGTGAATATCCGGACCTGATAGTCCGCCTCTTCTTTGGTCGGGGGAAGGAGAAAGGTGGTTTCGGAGAGGTTCATCCACCGGGCTGTGGCCTGCATCTCATCGGTGGTGAGCCCAACGGCGTCGTGAACAACGGCGAGAGGGTTCCCGAGTAGGGGACCGGACCCGAACACGTCGATCATCTGGAAGTTTCGAGTCATCGGACGAGCCTAAGGCGGCATTGACCGTCACGTGGGTCCGGAATGAGGCCTGCCTGCCGAAGACGACACCGGCTCAACAGTCCAGGGCGCTGAGTGAGATGTCGACGTGAAGGTTCGTGACCGGCGTACTCGTGGGCTTCCTCGAGCGAGTCGGATCCAAGCGTGGAGGTTGCCCAGCCAACTCCGCGTCATCACTCGTCGACGGGTCCGCGCAGGAGGCAAAGACCATCGCTGTCGCTGCAGCCCAGATAGCCGGCCTGGAGTTTGTTTTGTCTCTAAATGTCGAGCTGACCCAGCAACTTGTTGATGCCCTGCGAGTTGCCCATTACGTAGAAGTGGACGGAAGGCAACCCGTTGGCCAGCAAGTCGCGGGTCTGTTCAAGCGCCCATTCCACCCCGACTTCGCGGACGTGCTCGGGCTCAGCGGCTTGAACCTCATCGACGAGAGACTGCGGAAGATCACAGTGGAATGTGCGCGGGATTGTTGTCAGCTGGCTCTTGGCGGTGATCAGTTTGAGGCCGGGGATGATGGGAACGGTGACTCCCTGACGGTGACACTCCTCTACGAATGAGTAGAAGTGGCGGTTGTCGAAGAACATCTGGGTGACGATGTACTCGGCCCCGGCTTCTTCTTTGGCCTTGACCCATTTCACATCGGTCTCCAGGTTGGGAGCCTCGACGTGTTTCTCCGGATAGCCGGCCGCACCGATCGAGAAGTCCGTCGGAGCCGAGTCGAGCACCTCCTCGAGAAATACCCCCTTGTTCAGGTTGACGACCTGCTCAATCAGATCAGTGGCGTGCTCGTTTCGGCTTCGACCGTAGACCAGCTCCTTTTCGAATCCGGTCGGGTCCCCGCGTATCGCAAGGACGTTGTCAATGCCCAGGTAGTGCAGTTCGATGAGGAAATCTTCAGTCTCTTCGCGGCTGAATCCCTCGCACACAACGTGCGGGACCGCGTCCACGTTGTACTTGTGCTGGATGAGGGCACACACTCCCAGCGTCCCCGGTCGCTTCCGCTTGATCCGTCGTTCGAGGCCCGAGGCGGTCTCCTTGTCCACCATTTCTGCAGCGTGGCTAGTGATGTCGATGAACGGGGGCCGATGAGCCACGAGATCCTCGATGAGCTGCAACAGGCTGTCGAGGTCGCTACCCCGCTTGGGCGGAAGGATCTCGAAGCTGATGAATGGATCGGTCGCGTCTTCGAGGTGTTCGGTGATTTTCACGGTCGCTGCTTGTTGAGAATCGGTCCGCGACGCTAGCCGGTTCCAATACTCTCGAATGTCAAACGTTGATGGCCAGTCCCAGGATCACGAGGGCAAGGATCAGGATCACGCCCTGGATTGCTCCCCGCAAGGCGGGCGACTGGTTTCTGGCAGCCATCGTGTGCCACCCGGCCAGAATCGCCGACACGAGCACCAGGCTGACCTTGGTGATCAGGACGTTGTCCCACGCTCGGTCCGCGGCCATCCAGGCTCCGGTAAGCACCTGGGATCCCAACGCGATCCAGGACACAACCCCGAAGCGACGGGCTATCGCCCGAATGACCTCGCGGTCATCTGTCACCTTTCGCACCGCGGGCACAAGGGTGGCAACGACGATTAACCCACCAATCCAGACCGTGGCACCGACAAGGTGCAGGTAGAAAACGATGTCCATCCCGACCCTGTCTAAGAACCTGGAACGTACGCGTCAAGCCAAGGGCGGCGGACACCTGCGCAATCTCACCTCGGCGATACCCAATAGCTGTGCCTGCGGCGCTCGGCTCGAACCGGTTCTAGGCGCGCTGGTGCATGGTGAAGCCGGTGATGCGGAGATCGAGATAGCCGGTGAGACGTTGGAAGGCGTCTGGATCGCCGGCCACGGTCACTGCTGCTCCCGGATCGGATGACAACTGCGCTGCGGTGACCTCGACCACGGCGTCGGTATCTTTGGCGATCCCGCCCGTCGTGACGAGGACGCTGTTACGCAGGGTGACGGTGACTTCTTCACCGGTGTCGGTGACTCGCAGTCCGATGATGACGCTGGTGTCCCCTGCAGCTCCGGCATCCAGGACGTAACGCCATCCATTGACGATGGCCTGGGCCGATTGGTCTGCCTCAAGCATGCCAAGCATGGCGGCGATGATCTGATCGGGGTCTAGGGCACCCTCCAACTCCAGCGCACCGGTGAGATACCAGGAACGGGCGATCGGATTCAGTTCTTGATATCCACGAGCCCGCAGCGCTGCGGCCTTGACCAACTTGCCGTCGTGATTGTCCGGATCGGCTCCGACAACGAGCTGGGCGAGTTCGGCGGCGAACTGATGGTCGCCGTCGGCATGTGCCGCCTTGGCGGTGTCGAGCACCTGGTCACTGCCGCCCATCATCTGGACAAAGCGGACCGCCTTGGACTTCGGCTCCGAAGGAAACATGTCCGTGGCGTCACCGCTGAACCAGCTCACCCAGCCAGTAAAGAACTCGGGAACCGTGGTGAACGGCGTCCCATAGGTCGGTACCGAATATGGCGGTTCGTAAAGGTGATCAGGGAGATCCTTGAGAGCATGCTGGAGCTCCACCGGGGTGTAGCCCTTGTTGATCAGGCGGATGGACTGGTCCCACAGGTATTGGGTGGCGTCCCTGTAGCGGGTGACCGTTTCCTCGATGAAGTCCTTGCCCTCGATCGGCATGATGTGTGACCCCAACAGCCACTGCGGCCGGATCTCCAGAACCCGGTCGAGGGCCTTGATGTAGTTGTCCGGAATCCGCGGTTTGGAGCCTCGAATCGAGTGCATGTTGGGGATCCCCGTGAAGAACTCATCGGCGATGATCACCATGTCGAATTCGGGGATGTGGATACCGAACTCGGAAATAGCCTCTCCGCCGGTGTAGAACACGTTCAATGTGACGCCGGAGATCGAGAGCTCGGTGTTGTCGGTGAGGAGATGCGTCGGTGCGATGAACCCGGCAGTCCCCCCGGCAGGGAGCGTCCCTATCCCATGGTGGTGACGTTCCTCGGGAGGGAGGAAGGCGCCGCCGTAGTAGGCGACGCCCATGCCCTGGCGAACCATGATCTCTCCGAATTCGTTGGCTCGCTCCTCCTCGAAGTTCTCCCAGGCGTAGATGGCCACGTTTCCGGCTTCGACCTGAGCCGGGTCAACGATCGCCGACGTGCCGTTGTAGTGGTCGCCGTGATGATGGGAGTAGAAGATCGCTTTGATCGGCTTTGCCGAGATCTTGCCGATCTCAGCAGCAATGTGGGCTCCGGCCTCGGCATTGACGCCCGTGTCGTAAACGATCAGACCGTCCTCGCCTTCGATGATGGTCGAGTTCCCCAGGTAGCCAAGCGGACAGTGGACAGTCCACACCGGGAGATCGCCGCATCCATAGGTCCCCTGCTTCTCGACGGTCAACCGGCGATGCTCCAGGAAGTAGTCCGGCCAGCTGCGCTCAACGTCATACGGATTCGACACGATCGACCCTTTCTCGGGAATACGGGATTGCGGCCACAATGAGCAAACGCCGGGGCCATTTCCAGGGGCAAAGGTCACATACCGACAGGCGGGTTACTGGTGCGATCTCGAAGAGCGAGCCAGCTGTTCTGTCACCCAACACTCCCACTTCGTGGTGAGAGTGGATGCGTCCTCGAGGCGTGGGCCAAAGGGTCGACCGACAACGTGGATGTGAGCCCGGTGCCATCGGTTGTCCACACCGAAGGCTCGGTCGGTGCCGACGACAGCCACCGGGAGGAGCGGCACATTGGCCCGAACCGCAAGCCAGGCCGCCCCTCGTTTCGGAGGTAGGTCCCCCCATCGAGAGACACGAGTTCCATCGGGAAACACACCCACGATCTCTCCTGCTTCGAGCCGGGCGAGGGCGACCCGGAGGGTGCGAATCGGCACCCGGCTACGGGAGATCGGGATCACCCCGAACCCGCTTAGCAAACGGTCGAGGATGGCCGAGATGCCGAAGAGCTCGTCGACCGCCAGAAAGCGGATCGGGTTTCCCAGCGAAGCTCCGACCGCCACTGGATCAAGATGTGAATAGTGGTTGGCGGCAACGACATAGGGGGGCGGCGGGAGGTCACCCTGAAGCTCGATCCGCATCGAGAACGCGAGACGGCCGGCAGCCCTTACCGTCACCGGGCCGACCGACCAGAGGAAATTGCTGAATGGGGTCAGCGGTTCGTCCCGTAGAAGGTGCTCAAACGAGGACACCACGATGACGCTAGATGGGCAGAATGACTGCTGTGCCGTCAGGATGAGTGAGAGGCGGCTCTCTTAACCACGAACCGTTGCGACGGCACGCTCCAGGTTCTGGATCATCACGTCCTTCTTGACCAGACCTGAATGACGCCAGCGTTGATGGAGACCCCCGTCGGCCGGGTTGAGCAGGACGAAGGTCGGTGTGGATCGCACCTTGAACTTGTTGAAGAGATCGGGGACTTTCTCCAGGTTCGCCTTGATCACGATGGCGTCGTCCTGGAATTCTGCGGCTACCTCATCGACGATTCCGTCCATGATCTGGCATGGTCCGCACCCGTATTTGTAGAAGTCGACGAACATCGGCTTGCCCTCGGCCGCCAACTGCCCGAATTCGTCTACCGAACCGAGTTGGGTTGCTTTGAAGCGCTTACTGAACAAGCCCATAGACCACCATTCTTAACTGCGTGAATGGCAACCTCCAATCGAACGTCGTTCTTCCGACCACATTCCTCGCCGATCCGCATATCGTTGCCCATTCGATGCCTGACTTGACCGACAAGCTCCGGCGGCCTGTTCGAGACCTTCGGATCTCGGTCACTGACCGCTGCAACTTCCGCTGCACCTACTGCATGCCGAAGGAGATATTCGGCAAGGACTACGAGTTCCTCCCCAGGGACGACCTGCTCAGCCCTGACGAGATGGTCATGGTTGCCGAGACCTTTGTCGCAAGGGGAGTGGAGAAGGTTCGGATCACAGGCGGCGAGCCATTGCTCCGGAAAGGAATCGAGGATCTGATTGCCCGACTATCGGTCATCGACGGACTGGGTGACCTCACCTTGACCACCAACGCCTCACTCCTGCAACGCAAGGCGCAGGGATTGGCCGATGCCGGTCTCGACCGGGTGACGGTCTCGCTTGATGCTCTCGACGACGCGACATTCGAGAAGATGAACGACGTCGGCTTTCCGGTTCACTCTGTGCTGGAGGGGATCGAGGCCGCCGCCGAAGTCGGCCTTGGCCCGATCAAGATCAATTGCGTGGTGCAGCGTGGCGTCAACGAGCACGCGGTCGTCGAGATGGCGAACCAGTTCAAGGGAACCGGTCACATCGTCCGCTTCATCGAGTACATGGACGTGGGCACCACCAACGGCTGGCGACTCGACGATGTGGTCACCGCAGAGGAGATGATCCAGTCCATCAACGAGATCCACCCCGTGGAGCCTGTCCCACCGAATTATCCAGGTGAGGTGGCGAATCGGTTCAGATACCTCGATGGTGAGGGAGAAGTCGGTGTGATTGCCTCGGTGAGCAAGCCCTTCTGTGGCTCCTGCACTCGAGCCAGGGTTTCGGCAGAGGGCACTCTCTACACATGTCTCTTCGCGTCCAAGGGTGAGGACTTGCGGGGTGCGATCCGCTCGGGAGACGACCTCGGCGCGATCATCGATCGGGTCTGGTCGGAGCGAGAGGATCGGTATTCCGAGGCGCGGTCGTCACAGACAGTACGGATCGGCACTCCGGTGGAAATGAGCTATATCGGGGGCTGAGCCGGCACGCGATCCCGGCCACCCGAGGCGACCCGATAGCCCCACCAGATCAAAGTCGCCGCAACCAGCAACGAGAGAGCCAATCCTCCTCCTTCGCCAAGCGCCACTGCGGTCCCGCCGGAGGCGGCGGCAAGCGTTCCTCCGACGATCAACAGGTTTCCCCAGACGATGTTGCGGTTCTTGTTCCAGAATCGAAACGCACTGACCAGGGCGAGAACCATCAGAATCGTCCCTCCGAGCGCTCCACCGATGATGGCGAAGAGTCTCGGTCCGAACCCGGAGGCGAAGATGTCCTCGGGCACACCGCCGTCGGGCAGGAGGTTGGCGAATGGGACCGTGGCGACCAGGGTCGTAGCGATTGCGGTGAATGCGCCGACCAGAATTGCCATCACATGCCCTGATCGCTTGCCGACGACGAGGAACATCGACCCCAGGGCGAGATAGAGGATGTTGAGCACAGCGCCGAACAGGTAGAAGGTCCGATAGACGAGCCCGTTCCAGCCAAAGGTGAGGCCTGCGAAGAGAGCCCAGGTAGCGATGGCGAACATCGTCATCCCGACTGCGTAGGCGATGACGTGGGGCCGTGGTTTTCGTCGGTAGTCGAGCCACAGGTCTGTCGAGAATGCTGTTGCGGCCGCCGCGGCGAGGACGGCCAGGATCGAGTCCATCGGAGTCGAGGCTAGGAGATCCGCGCGTAGACCCGCGCATCGGTGGCGCGAACCCGACACTTCTGGCCAGTTTCGTATTTGGGTCTTGGCCCGATCCGGGATCGGATCCGGTTGCCGTCTCCGAAGACCAGTGTCACCAATTGGTCGTGTCCGAAGAACTCCGAGCTGGCCACGACCGCGTTCGGTGTTTCACCAAGAGATACCTGGACGTTCTCCGGTCTGATGACCACAGTCACCGACCCTTTGAGATCGGTCTTGAACTTGCCGAGGGCGGTCTCGGCGTAGCCCCGGTGTGCCGTGGCGGGAAGGAAGTCGGCATCTCCGAGAAAATCAGCAATCCAGGGGTCGGCGGGATTGCTGTACAGCTCACTTGGTGCGTCGGCCTGGACCACCCTGCCCTCTCTCATTACCGCAACGATGTCGGATGTCGCCAGCGCCTCCTCCTGATCGTGGGTAACGAACACGGCGGTGATCCTGGCCTCGGTGAGGATCACTCGAAGCTCGCGACGAACCCGGTCGCGGAGACTGGCGTCGAGATTGGAGAAGGGTTCGTCGAGAAGAATCACATCCGGCTTGGGAGCCAGGGCCCGGGCCAGGGCTACCCGCTGCTGTTGCCCGCCGGAAAGCTCACTTGGCATCCGGTCTCCCAGACCCTGGAGCCCGACCAGCTCGAGGACATGGTCGAGACGTGTGGAGTTGTCCCCTTTGGCAAGTCCATATTCGATGTTCCCGACAACCGTCATGTGGGGGAAAAGCGCATAGTCCTGAAAGACCATCCCGACGCTGCGCTTCTCCGGTGGGACGAAGACATCGGTGCCGAGGACGGGCCGTCCATGTATCTCCACCGATCCTTGAGCAGGTTCGAACCCCGCGATTACCCGGAGGGCTGTTGTCTTGCCACACCCGGAAGGCCCCAGAAGCGTGAGCAGGCTGCCCTCCCAGACATCGAGGCTGAAATGGTCAAGAGCCACGCTCGCGCCGAAGGACTTCGTGAGGTCGCGGGCGCGGATTGCGAGACGGTCAGTCGCTGAAGTCACGAGATATCACACCCAAGAGTGGCACGATCGAGACGGCAAGCAAGGCAAGACTCGCGACTGCTGCCCGGGTGTAGAACCCCTCGCCTGTAGTGCTCCAGATCCGGATTGCCAGCGTCTCGAATCCATTTGGCCGGAGGAGGAGGGTCGCCGGAAGTTCCTTCATGACCGACAGGAAGACGAGAGCGCTGCCCGCCACCAGACCCGGTGCGGTCAGCGGCACGGTTACCCGGGCCAGGGTGGCAATTGGGCCTTTCCCAAGGCCCCTGGAGGCATCCTCGAGGTCGGGGCTTCCCCGACGCAGCGAATCCTGTGTGGTGCTCACGGCCTGGGCCATGAACATCGCCACGTAGGTGAGAAGGAGGAGGAGGAGACTCTGATAGAGAGGCCGAGCCCAACTCAGTGCGAAGCCGACTACCGCCACTCCGATCGCGATATGGGGGAGCGAATAGACCGCCCAGACGGCGGATTCGGCGGCGTCAGAGAATCGACCTCGTTTGCGCGTGGTGACCATGGCGATCGGGTATGCCGCGACAACGGCGAGGGCGGCGGCGGCCACCGAAACTCCAACCGACCGTGCTGTTTCCTCCCATACCGATCCGAGAGCCTGTCCTGCTCCGAGTCCGCGGGTGAGCCAGAAAATGAGAACAGAGATAGGAACCACGAGGGACAAGAGGGTGTACGACCCGAGAAAACCAAGTGAGACGACCCTCGTCCATCCTTTGAGCGTCTTTGGCGACCGTTGTCTTCTCGGTCTTGTCCTGAAGTAATTGGCGCGGCCCCGGGCGCGACGCTCGGTGAAGAGGATTACCAGCGCGATGACCATGAGGATGAGCGAGAGGGCTGCCGCGGGGCGCCGATCTATCTGTCCTTCATAGAGAGTGAATATCGCCCGGGTGAAGGTGTCGTATCTCAGAAGTGAGACGGCGCCGAAATCCGAGATCGTGTACAGACCGACCATGAGTCCCGCCGACACCAGGGCCGGCCTTAGTTGGGGCAGTGTGATGGTGAAGAAGACCCTGGTCGGACTGGCACCGAGGCCGGTGGCAGCGTCCTCGGTTGCCGGGTCAATGAGTCGAAGCCCGGGCGACACGATCAGATGGGCCATCGGGGCCAGGAAGATCGACAGGGCCAGCCAGGCACCAACGAATCCGTATGGAGTGGGGATGGTGAAACCCAGCCAGTCCGAGAAGAGCCCGCCAGGACCGGTCGCACCGATGATGGTGAGAGCGGCGACATAGCTGGGAATCACAAGTGGGAGGGCGGCCAGCAACATCCAGATACGCCTGCCGGGGACGTCGGTGCGCATGGTCAGCCATGCGGTCGTTGTTCCAATCGTCAACGCGGTCACCGTTACCGCGATAGTCAGCGCCAGGGTCGCCACGAACAACTCGAGGAGACGGTCGAGGGGCAGCGTGGCCCCCGCACCCTTGGTGATCACCTGCCAGGCGAGGCTGATCGGTGGGATCAATGCCGGTAGGAGGACTATGCCTGCTGCGGTCCACCACCCCCGGCTACCCGGGCCGCGAGTCTTGGTTGGGGCAGGAGGTTGGGTCGGTGGGGCGAAGGGTCCGGCAGTCAAACCAGACCGGCCTCGGCCACCAACCGGGTGGCGTCCTCGAGAACGTCGGCGAGGCGGGACAGATCTACGTCAGGGGCGTTGATCTCGTCGAGTGTTGGCAGACCCGGCGCCGGGTCAACTCCATCGATCAGCGGATACTCAAATGTCTCATTGGCGAAGTATGTCTGGGCATCGGCTGTCAGAAGGAATTTGACGAACTCCGCTGCGGCGTCCGACATGTCAGTGGTGGCGAGGATGCCGACACCGGCCGGCATGACCAACGTCCCGACATCGCCGGCGGGTATGAACCAGTTCTCGGCGTTGTTTCCTTCGCCCTCGGCGCGAAGACGCATCAGGTAATAGTGGTTGACCAGACCGCCCTCGATCTCCCCGGAGTCGGCCGCGGCGACTATTGGTGTGTTCTTTGGATAGTCGACAGGGTTGTTGGCCGCCAGGGCTTCGAGCCAATCCCTTGTTGCGTCCTCACCCCGTTCGAGGATCATCGCCGAGACAAAGGCAAGGAAAGACCCGTTGGTGGGAGCAATACCGGTTTTGCCAAACCAGAGCGGATCCGTCACGTCGTCGATCGTCTGAGGGAGGTCGAGGCTCGTACCTGTGTTGTAGACGAAGGTGCGGATCCGACCCGATGTGCCCACCCATCGGCCGTCACGATCTTCGAATCTATCGTCAACCAAGTCGAGAATGTCCGAAGTAAGTTGGGTGAGGAGGTCGGCCACCGATCCGAGCGATGCCGGATCCTGGGCGAAGAAGATGTCGGCTGCGCTGGTGTCGCCTTCCTGGAGGAGGGTGGCTGCGAGATCGGTTGACCCGGCGTAGCGGACCTCGACCTCGATCCCGGTCTGCTCGGTGAAATCGTCGATCAGAGGCTGAACCAGCTCTTCGCTTCGACCCGAGTAGATGACGAGTGGGGCATCGTCGCCGGAGCCACACGCGGAGACGATAAGCGCAACAAGCCACGCGGTTGCGACCATGCGTCTCAAGGTGGTTCTCCGGATCATTCGGTAACTAACGATCTCAAAATCTATTAACACTACCGAGGTAGTGCAAATGGCGGGCGGGGTCGAGACGGCTAGCTTTCGCCCGATGCAGCCGGTGACCGTCCAATTCCTCAAGAAGCGAGACATCATTCATTGGGGATTTGAGTGTTTCCGGCTCGGCGAGGACGAGTACGGCGTCTGGCTCTCCACGCCCAGGGGAACAAGAAGGTGGAAGGGCCCGGTCGATCGCAGCCCGGTTTTGACCAATGCGGCATTCTGCATCCCTCGCAACGATTGGTGGACGTTGCACTACAACGGGACGGCGACCGACAAGTCGCACTTTGTCGATATCACCACCCCTTCTACTTGGGTTTCAGAGGGCCGGGTTGAGATGATCGACCTCGACCTCGATGTCGTGCTTCACCAGGACGGCACTCTGGAAGTCGAAGACGAGGACGAATTCGCGGTGCATCAACTCCAGTACGGGTACACCGGTGAGGAGATCCTCAAGGCGAGGGAGACAACGGATCGGATTGTGGCGGCCCTACATGCTCGAGAGGAGCCCTTCTTCGAGGTGGCTCGGGGCTGGTGGGAACGGGTTCGGGCCCTGGACTGACCCTCTCTTGTCGTGTGCAGTAGTGCGCGCATAGCGCGCACTACTGCACACGAAGAAAGCGATCAACCCACCAGAAGCGGGATTTCGACCTCCGCCGGTGCCAGCCCGCCGTGATAGCAGCGCAGTCTCTTATCGAAGCCAGGCGGGAGGATCACCTTGCCCTCGGGAGCGAGCAGCAGCCGGTCACCTAGCCGGGAGCGGGCCGTCTCAGACAACTCAGGGCCGACCAGGTCGGCCGGTTCCACCAATTCGCCACCCATGGCCGCGGCGAACTCCTCGATGAGGTCGCCGTCGCCCCACAACTGGACACCGCGGCTGTCACCGGCGTAACGGAGAGGCCTGAAGCGCTCCTCCCTCGAGATGATCTTCTCAGAATCCGAGTACTCGACGAGACCGTGATCTGCGGTCCCAATCAGCGCCACCTCCGGAGGGAGACGGGAGGCCAGCCCCTCCCAGACCTCGTTGGCAAGAGCAACCGCTTCGAAGAACTCCTCGGATTCGAGGCCGAACACGTGGCCGGCGAAGTCGACCTGCCAGACATAGGTGAAGATGAAGCGTTTCGGCGTCCCGGCCAGTTGAACCGTGGCAGCGATGAGGTCGTCGGTGTCGAAGGTGCCCTCGAAGCGGGCGCCGCGATAAAGGACACGGGAGAGAGGGCTTCCCTCGAAGGCGCCAGGTTGGACGGTGATCGGATCGACTCCTGCGGTTCGCAGCCGCTCCCAGAGATTGGGACGGGGCAGAACCGTCGCATGGTCATATGGGACGAACTCGCCGGACAGGTCGACCCACTTCAGCGTGTTCACCACCTTCTCGAGGTCTTCCATCCAGGAGAGATGGGCGATCACTCCGTGTTGGGATGGGGCCAAGCCGGTCGCCAGCGTCGCCAGTGACACGCTTGTGGTCGTTGGGAAGGGAGCGTGAAGGACCCCCTGGTTTGAACCGGCGAGGCCGGAGGCTGCTGGATGTGCCAACTGTGCGATGCCCAAACCGTCGAAGAGCACGATCACGTAGGTGTCGGCTTGGGGGATGGCTGCTGCGAGAGAAGCCTCCAGTGTCGGGCTCAGCGATGATCCGGTGAGCCGCATCTCCAGTTCCGACACCAGATTGACCAGACCGTGTGAGTCGTAGGACGGGACCGCTGGCATCGGCCGCACTGTAGATGTGGCTACCAGGTTTTTCCCCATGACAGTTGACGAATCGTGACTTCGACCGTGGGGAGTGGATGCTTATACTCGCCAGCGGTTAACCCTTCGAGAGGCATGAGTCCCTACTTTGAAAGCTATCTGACGGTTGGCGCCTTCGCGGTGCTCGGTGCTGTCCTGGTGCTGGCGATGCTTGGCGTGGCCTCGGTCCTCGCTCCCAACAATCCAGACTCTCAGAAGGAGCTCACCTATGAGAGCGGCGTTGACCCCGTTGGTTCAGGGTGGAGTCAGTCGTACGTGCGTTATTACGTATTCGGCCTCCTCTTTGTCATCTTCGACGTGGAGGCTGTGTTCATCTTCCCCTGGGCGATCCTTCTCGAGAAGCTGGGACTCTTCGGTCTGATCGAGATGCTGATCTTCATCGCCATCCTCATCCTTGGTCTGGTCTACGCCATTCGAAAGGGTGTCCTCCGGTGGGAGTAGTCCAGAAATTCGGGGCCGTGAAGCCCCTCACATGGCTTCTCAACTGGTCCCGCCAGTATTCACTGTGGATGTTCCAATTCGGTCTGGCCTGTTGCGCCATCGAAATGATGGCCGCGACGGGCCCCCGCTATGACCTCATGCGTTTCGGGATCATCCCGCTCCCGGCCTCTCCCCGTCAGGCCGACCTGATGATCGTTGCCGGCACTGTCACCGACAAGATGGCGCCTTCGGTGAAGCGTCTCTACGACCAGATGCCCGAGCCGAAGTACGTGATCTCGATGGGCTCGTGTGCCAACTGTGGCGGTCCCTATTGGGACTCCTATTCGGTCACCAAGGGAGTGGACCAGGTGATACCCGTAGACGTGTATGTGCCGGGTTGCCCGCCCCGCCCTGAGGCGCTGATGGATGGCATCGTCCTTCTCCAGAAGAAGATCAAGGGCGAGAACATCAAAGAGAAATGGAATGAGCGTGACCTCGAGCCCGTCTGAGACCGAGACCACTACTCATCCGCTGCAGGAGTTCGCCGACCGGGTTGCCGGGGTTGTCGGCGGTTCGGCTGCGATCACTTTCGACACGGTCAAGATCAGCGTTGGATCGGACGATTGGGTGTCGGCTCACACCGCCGTCCGTGACGATCTTGATCTCGTCTTCTTCTCCTGGTTATCAGCGGTGGATTGGGCCAACGAGGTCGAGGCTGGAGATGCTCTTTCCGACGAGGTCGAAGAGCGCATCGAGATGCTCACCACTGTCGCCGACCTGACCGAAGGCCATCGGGTCACCTTTTCCACCGACCTCACAAAGGACTCACCGTCGATAGCGAGCCTCGTGAACGTCTACTCGGGGGCCAACTGGCACGAGCGGGAGGCCGCCGAGATGTTTGGAATCGAATTCATCGGCCATCCCGATCCGGGCCCCCTATATCTACCGGAGTCATTCATTGGCAATCCCCTTCGCAAGAGCTATCCGCTGCTGAGTCGCGAAGTGAAGCCGTGGCCTGGTGATGTCGACGTCGAGCCCATGCCCGATAGCGACGAACCCTCCACAGAGAATCCTGAGGCCTGAAATGACCACAGATCAGGACTACGTCAGGCACCTCTCCGACGCCCAGGTCTCGGTCGAGCTCGAGACCGAGGACATGACACTGAACATCGGGCCGCAGCACCCTTCAACCCATGGCGTCCTCCGACTCGTCGCCCGCATCGACGGCGAGCGTTGCTACGACATCAAGCCGGTCATTGGGTACATGCACCGCGGCTACGAGAAGCTCTCCGAAGTGCGCACCTACCCCCAGATCACCGCACTGGTCAACCGAATTGACTGGGTGTCGGGGTACGCCAACGAGATTCCGTTCATCGTGGCGGCAGAGAAGCTGATGGAAATCGAGGTCCCGGAGCGGGCGCAGTACATCCGTCTCATCCTTACCGAGATGGCCAGAGTCTCTTCGCATCTCATCTTCATGGCCTCATATCCCCTGGAACTAGGTGCGGCCACCCCACTCTTCTTTGCCCTCCGTGACCGGGAGCGAATCCTTGACCTGATCGAAAGTGTGACCGGGGGACGTTTCCACCCCAACTTCAATCGGATCGGCGGCGTCAAGCCGAATGCAGGTGCCGGTCCGACCCAGAAGAAGACTCCTCAGGATCTCCCCAGTGGTTTCCTCGCCGAGACCCGCGACGCCATGGACATAGTGCTTGCCAGCGTCGATGAGTTGGAGACTCTGGTCGCGGGCAACGAGATCTTCCTGGCTCGAACCAAGGGCATTGGAGTGCTCCCTCCGGAGGTGGCAGCGTCCTACGGAGTCTCCGGGCCCAATCTGCGGGCATCCGGCGTGAAGTTCGACCTCCGCAAAGTCGAGGACTATCTGCCGTACGACCGTTTCGACTTCGAGATACCGGTTGGAGAGAACGGTGATTGTTGGGATCGATGGTGGGTCCGTCTTGCCGAGATCCGCCAGTCCGCGACGATCATTCAGCAGGCAATCGATAGTCTTCCGTCCGGAGCCCTCCAGGCCAAGGTTCCCAAGATCATCAAGGTTCCCAAGGGCGAGACGTATGTGCGAGCCGAGAACCCGAAGGGCGAGATGGGGTATTACCTCGTTTCCGACGGCGGGCTCGGTCCTTATCGGCTCAAAATCAGGTCGGCGAGTTTCTCCAACATTTCGATTCTGCCCTGGATCCTCGAGGGTGCGCTCGTCCCCGACTTGATCGCGATCATGGGAAGTCTCGACTTTGTCCTCGGGGACGTCGACCGATGATCGAGTTCATCACCGACCTGTTCGCCAACTTCTGGGTGTCGCTGGGTGGAAAGCTGCTGCTGGTGGCCCTGATGGTTCCGCTGTTCGGAATGGTTTTCGGATTCGCCGAGATGAAGCTGAGCGCCAAGATGCAATCACGGATAGGTCCCTACTTCGCCGGTGGGCGCTGGGGCTGGGCACAGTTGATCGCCGACGGGGTCAAGTTCTTCCAGAAAGAGGATCTGATCCCGGCTGCCGCCGATCGTCCCGTGTTCAAGTGGGCTCCGATCCCTGTTCTCGTAGGAACAGTTGCCCTCTTTGTGGTGATTCCATTCGGACCCGGCTTGATCTTTTACGACGTCTCGGTCGGGATCTTCTATGCCCTGGCCATCTCGTCGCTGAGCACGATTGGCGTCCTGATGGCCGGCTGGTCGTCAGGCAACAAGTACTCCCTGATGGGAGGTTTGCGCGCCGCTGGACAGCTAATCGCCTACGAGCTTCCCCTGGTGCTTGCTGTCGTCGGCTCGGTGATCCTTGCCGGAACCATGAGCATGAGCGGGATCGTGGAGGCCCAGATCGAGGCGGGATACCCCTATGTGATCTTCCAGTTCGTCGGTTTCGGCATTTTCATGATCGCCGCTCTGGCCGAGCTGACCCGGATTCCCTTTGACATGCCGATCGCCGAATCCGAACTGGTGATGGGCTACGTAACCGAATATTCGGGGTTTCGGTTCCTGTTCTTCTTCCTCGCCGAATTCGCCAACATGTTCACGATGTCGGCGATCGCCGCCACCCTCTTTCTCGGCGGATACTGGCTGCCGTTCATTCCGGAGTCCACCCTCGAGTTCGCCGGTCCGGTGATCCTGATGGGCAAGGTCTTTCTGCTCGTCTTCACCATGATCTGGTTCCGTTGGACCTTCCCGAGGCTCCGTGAGGATCAGCTACAGACACTCGCCTGGAAATGGCTGATTCCTCTTGCTCTGATCAACATCGCAGTTACCGCCGTGTTCAAGGTGGCCTTCTGATGGCTTCTGAAAACGGAGGCCGGCCGTTGCCCGGGATGGGGATGATCAGGGGCCTTTGGGTGACCCTCTCGACGATGTTCAAGACAATCCTTCTTCCTAAGAAACATCTGGCAACCGTTAACTATCCCAAGGAGAAAGAGACACCGGTCCCACGGGCACGTGGGGTGATCGCACTTGACCAGGATGCATGCACAGTCTGCATGCTCTGCTCCCGGCAGTGTCCCGACTGGTGCATCTACATCGAGGGGCACAAGGAGGAGCAGCCACCGTCGAAACCGGGGGGTCGCGTCAGGGTGCGGGCCACACTCGATCGCTTCGACATCGACTACGCCCTCTGTATGTACTGCGGAATCTGCGTCGAGGTCTGTCCTTTTGATGCGCTCTTCTGGACGCCCAAGTACGAGTACTCCGAGCTCAAGATGGGTGAGATGCTCCACGACATGGACCGTCTCCAAGATTGGATGGAGACAGTTCCAGACGCACCCGCATTGGAGAGCCAGTGAGCTTCGTCGACTGGATCTCCGAGCCCGTCAACTGGGTCTATGCCGCGATTGGCCTCGTCGTTCTCTATTCGGCATTCCGCGTGGTGACCGTCAAGAACGTCGTTCACGCTGCTCTGTTCCTGGTTGCCTCGCTGGCCGGCACAGCAGGTCTCTTCCTGATCCTCGGCGCGGAGTTCGTCGCCTGGGTGCTCGTCCTTGTCTACATCGGCGCTGTGATCGTCCTTTTCCTCTTCGGGATCATGATCACGCGAGCTCCAACGGGGAAGGATGAGAATCTGGATTCTCAAAAGAAGGTCTGGCCGGCGATTCTCTCAATTGGGGTCTTCGTCGCCATGGCTGGTTCCTCAATCAGTGCCTTTGAGTCGCAGCTGATAAATGACGTTGGCGAACCGACCTCTACCGAGGTGATCGGAGAGGCCCTGCTGGGACGCTTCGTGATCCCCTTCGAAGTGGTTTCTTTCGTGCTGTTGGCGGCCCTGATCGGTGGCATAACGATTGCCCGCCGCGACCTCAGCCCGGCCGAGGAAGAAGAGAGGCACGCGGTATGAGAGCTCGGCTTCGCCTCGCGGTTCTCCGTTTTCCGTTTTCCGTTTCTTGTGTTTCGGATGACGGATCGCGGATGACGGATGACGCATTGGAGGAACTCCAATGCTTCTGAACCAATTCCTGATTCTGGCTGCAGCCATGTTTGCGCTTGGCGTCTATGGCCTTCTGGTGAGGAGAAACATCGTTCTGATCCTTCTCTCGGTCGAACTGATGCTCAACGCGGTGAACATCAATCTGGTCGCCTTCGAGTCCTACCTCCGCTCCAGCGAGGCCATCGGTCAGGTGTTCGCAATATTCGTCATCACAGTTGCCGCAGCCGAGGTCGGGATCGGTCTTGCCATCGTCCTGATGATCTTCAGAAATCGTAGGTCCTCCAACGTCGACGACCTCAGTCTGATGAGGTGGTGACGATGGCTCGCTTCGCTCGCGGTCTTCCGTCTTCCGTCTTCCGTCTTCCGGATGACGGATCGCGGATGACGGATTGCCAGGAGGTCACGAAATGACCGACTGGCTGATCCTCGCTCAAGAGGGCGGACACGAGATCCATGCTGGAGACGGTGGCTGGTGGGCCGACACCGCCGGGATCATGCTGCTCCTGCCCCTGGTGGCTTTCCTCCTGATCCTGCCCTTCGGGAAGCGGATGAAGTACGACGGGGCCGAACTGGCCATCGGGGCGCTTGCGATCAACACGGTTTGGGCCAGTGTCCTTCTCTACCTCAACGCCACCGAAGGTGTCCTGACCCAGACCACGTTCGAGATTGCCCGGATCGGCAGCGATCTGGTGTTCGAGTTGGGGTGGGTGGTCGACGGACTGTCGATCATCATGTATTTCCTGGTCAGCCTGGTCGGGCTGCTCGTCTTCATATACGCCGTCGGCTATATGAAGGGCGACCGCAGGGTGCCCTGGTTCTTCGCGGCTTTCTCGCTGTTCGCCGGAGCGATGTTGGTCCTGGTGGGCGCTCCCAACCTCATTCAGATGATCATCGGCTGGGAGGGCGTCGGTCTCGCCTCCTACCTCTTGATCGGTTTCTACTGGGAGGACATCGAGAACGTGAAGGCCGGCAACAAGGCCTTCCTCACCAACAAGGTCGCCGATGTCGGGTTGGTTCTCGGTGCGATCCTTGTCGGTCTCGCCGTTGGCACGTGGGACTTCTTTGCTATCAACGAGGCGGCAGTTGCCCATGACGAGGCTCTCGCCGCTGTGGCCGTCGTTGGTGGTGCCCTTCTCTTCTTCGGAGCGATGGGTAAGAGCGCCCAGTTCCCGCTTCATATCTGGTTGCCCGATGCGATGGCCGGTCCCACCCCGGTATCGGCGCTCATGCACGCGGCCACGATGGTTACCGCCGGCATCTATCTCATGGCCCGTCTCTTCCCTCTCTATGAAAACCTCGCCCAGGCGGTGCGTCCGGCGATGATCGCCATCGGGGCGATCACCTTGTTTGGCATCGGATTGCTTGCACTTGTGGCCAAGGACATCAAGAAGGTCCTCGCATATTCGACGGTGTCGCAGCTGGGATACATGATGACGGTGATGGCCGCCGGTGGCTACACCGCAGGCATGTTCCACCTCTTCACCCATGCCTTCTTCAAGGCTCTTCTCTTCCTGGGTGCCGGTTCGGTGATCCACGCGGTTCACTCCAATTACATGCAGGACATGGGTGGCCTTCGCAAGTTCATGCCCTACACCTATTGGACGTTCATCGTCGGTTCTCTCGCCCTCGCCGGGGTCGGGCTGTCCGGCTTCTGGTCCAAGGACGAAATCCTTGTCACTCTCGGAGAAGAGGGTTATCAGCTTGTGATGTGGCTCGCGATCGGCGGAGCATTTGTCACCGCCTTCTACATGGCACGTGTCGTGGCCCTCACTTTCCATGGCACCTACAAGGGCCAAGGCGAGCCACACGAGTCGCCACGCATAATGACGGTTCCGCTGGTAATCCTCGCCATACCGGCGGCGATTGCCGGGCTGATCAATATCCCGGGTGTCACCTGGCCCAGCATCGGGAACTTCACCGAATGGCTGTCGGTGCGGGTTGTCGCGATGGGTGATTTCCATCCGGAGACGGTCGACTGGCTCATCGCCGGTGTCGGATTGCTCGCCGCGGTTGCGGGTGTAGTGGTCGGGTGGATCATCTACTCCAGGGACCGTCTTACCCAGGCAGACCGGGATGACTTTGAGATACCCGTCTTGTACACCGTGTTCCGGCACGGCTACTGGGTCGATGACGCCGCTTACGGCGTCGTCGGAGCGACCAAAGGCCCGGTCGCCCAGTTCGTCGACTGGACCAACACCTACGTCATCGACGCGGTTGTCAACGGCGCCGCGTTCCTGACTATGAAGCTTGGTTCATTTGTATACGGCACCGTCGACCAGAAGGGTGTCGACGGGGTCGTGCATGGCATATCGGCCGCGGCCGATAGCGCCGGATCTGCCTTGAGAAAGATGCAGACCGGTCGAGTTCAGCAGTATGCGGCGTCCTTCGTAGGAGGGGCGCTCATCCTGGTTGTGGTGTTTGTGTTCCTGACATAGGAGAGGCTGAGAAAAGATGGAATGGTTCGACACCTGGGGCGTGACACTGATCGTGTTCCTGCCCCTTGTAGGAGTCGTTCTCCTCGGGTTGCTACCCAAGGGGAACGAGATGGCGTTGAAGACGACAGCGCTCGCCGTATCGGTGGCCGCATTTGTGGCTTCGCTGGTTCTGATCAGCCAGTTCGACTACGCCGGGGGCGCCTACAACACCTATCAGTTCGAGGTCAATGAGACCTGGATCGCCGCGATCAACGCCAATTACCACGTCGGAGTCGACGGAATCTCCCTACCTCTCCTGGTTCTGTCCACCTTCATCGTGGTTTTGGCCGTCATCTACTCCTGGAACCATTGGGATGAGCCAAAGAACCCGAAGTCGTTCCTCATCCTGATGATGATCCTCGCGACAGGGATGAACGGAACGTTCGTGGCTCTCGACCTCGTCCTGTTCTTCGTCTTCTTCGAAGTGGTTCTGCTTCCCATGTACTTCATGATCGGGATATGGGGTGACCGGACGCCCCGGAAGATCCCGGGCATGGCCAGGGAGGTCGAGACCCGGTTCTACGCGTCGATCAAGTTCTTCTTGTTCACCCTGTTTGGGTCGGCGTTCATGCTGCTGGGTTTCCTTGCCCTCTACTTCGAGTCGGGCGACTTCGGAGAGCGCACATTCGACATGGTCACCCTGACGCAGCTTGGCGCATCCGGCGCGTTTGCTGGGAGCTTCGCCTTCTGGATATTCGGCGCAATGTTCCTCGGCTTTGCGGTGAAGGTGCCGATGTGGCCATTTCACACCTGGCTGCCCGACGCTCACACTGCTGCTCCAACCGTCGGCTCGGTGTTGCTGGCCGCAATTCTCCTGAAGCTGGGCTCGTACGGTTTCATCCGGATAGCTATCCCGATTCTTCCCGAAGAGGCAGCCAGCTGGGCGCCCGCGATAGCGATCCTGGCGGTGATCGGGATCATCTACGGCTCTCTGGCCTGTCTGGCCCAGACCGACTTGAAACGTTTGATCGCCTTCTCGTCGGTTGGCCATATGGGTTTCGTGATGCTCGGAATCGCAACGCTGACCGACGTCGGGATCAACGCGGCGATCATCGGAATGGTCGCCCACGGTCTCATCACTGGGCTTCTGTTCTTCCTCGCCGGATCGATGCATCACAGATATCACACCCGGGAGATGGCCCGTCTCGGTGGCAACATCAAGCTCATGCCGGTGATGGGTGGCATCCTTGCGTTTACGGCGATGGCTTCGCTCGGATTGCCCGGTCTTGCCGGATTCTGGGGCGAGTTCATGTCGCTGGTGGGCTCCTACAACCCCCTCGAGGGCCTCTCGCTCGGCGTTTTCCGGACCTCGATGGTCATTGGCGCGGTCGGCACGGTGCTGACTGCCGGCTACATGCTGTGGATGCTCCAGAAGGTGAATCTCGGCGAGCCGAACAAGGAGTGGGAATCTCACGAGTTCCGCGACGTCGATCGCTTCGAGTTGTCGGCCTGGGTGCCTTTGATCGTGTTGATCGTCGTGATCGGTTTCTACCCGAACGTGATCTTTAACGCGACCACCGACAGCGTGACCTCGCTGATCGACACGGTTTTCAACTCCGATACAACCGCTGCGGTGAGAGGAAGTCTTGGTGGCTAGCCGATGAACTTCGAGATCGATTATCTCGCGTTCGCCCCCGAGTTCGTGATCGTCGCAACGCTCCTCGGGGTGTTCACGCTCGATCTGATATTGCCTCGCGCCCAGAAGTACTGGACCGCGACCCTTGCTGTGGCCGGAACTGCCCTCGCCGCTATCCCGCTCGTCATTCTCTGGGCGGATGGCGAAACCCGATCGATGTTCGACGGTTCCTATGTCGTCGACGAGTTCGCCCTGGTCCTCAAAGGCGTCTTCATCGTGTCGGCGTACCTGGTCTTTCTGATGTCACACGACTACATCGAATCGGAGCGTTACTACCAGGGTGAGTACTACTTCCTGCTCCTCGCGTCGTTACTCGGCTCGATGGTGATGTCGTCGTCGCGGGATCTGATCATTCTCTTCATCGGTCTCGAGCTCACGACCGGTCCCTTGTACTTGCTGGCCGGCTGGCGCAAGGGAGACGTCAAGTCCAACGAGGCCTCGATGAAGTACTTCATCCTCGGGGTACTTTCCACCGCGATCCTGCTCTACGGAATGTCGTTCCTATATGGCTTGACCGGTGAGGTTTCCTTCTCCGGACTCGCCGCCGAGACAGCGGGGCGCGCTGATGAGCCGGCGCTGATCATGGCGGTGCTCTTTGTCATTGTTGGGTTCTCGTTCAAGATCGCGGCGGTCCCTTTTCACTTCTGGGCACCGGATACCTACGAAGGGGCGCCCACGCCCATTACCGCGTATCTGTCGGTGAACTCAAAGGCCGCCGGGTTCGTGGCAATGCTGCTGGTCCTCTATCTAGCGCTGCCCGGGATGTCCGACGTTTGGGCGCCTGCGCTCTGGCTGCTCGCAGCCCTCTCGATGACAGTGGGCAACCTGTCGGCGCTCCGGCAAACCAACATCGTCCGACTGCTCGCGTATTCGTCGGTGGCACAAGCAGGGTTCATGCTGGTTCCATTCGCCTCGGCAGCGGTGGCCGGAGCAGACCTCGAAGAGGCCTTCACGGCAACCATTGTCTATCTGGTGATCTATGCCGTGATGAATCTGGGCGCTTTTGCCGTGGTGATCGCCGGCGCCCGGATAACGAGGTCGGGTGAGCTGTCTGCTTGGAAAGGTCTCAATCGGGTCGACCCCCGGCTCGGAGTGCTGGTTGCAGTGTTCTTCTTCAGCCTCGCCGGCATTCCGCCTCTTGCCGGGTGGTTCGCCAAATTCGCCATGTTCCGCTCCGTCATGATCGCCGGCGGGCGGCCGACGGTCGTGCTGGCGGTGATCGCGGCAATCAATGCCGTGATAGCTCTGTATTACTACGCCAAGGTCGTCAAGACCGTCTGGCTAGATGATCCGGTCGGGGAGTTCGACGAGGAGGCTGCGGCCACTCCGCCGGCGGGCTCGCTGCGTTTGGCTCTGGGCGTGGCGACCGTTCTGACGGTGGTCATCGGTTTCTATCCGGCGGTGGCCACATTCGTTGGTGACGCATCTCGGGTGATTGCCTCCGGCGGCTAGACCTGGTCGCGACAACCTCTTCTTCGTGTGCAGTGGTGCGCGCTCAGCGCGCACCACTGCACACGACAGGACGTATCAGCGGCGGACAGGTCCGCGACGCATTGCCCGGTACTCGCGATCGAGCAGGGACCAGAGTGAGTGATCGACCCAGTTTCCCCGGATCAGCAGTTCCTCGCGGAGAACACCCTCCCGGGTGAACCCGAGCTTCTCCGCGACCCGGTCCGAGGCAGTATTGCCCGTCGCAATTCGGAGCACCACCTTGTGATAACCCATGGCGCCGAAAGACTCCTCCAACAGTCGCTCGACTGCCTCGGTGCAGATGCCCCTCGAGTTCTCGTCGGTCCTCACCCAGTAGCCGAATTCCGCGATCTTTCCCAGCTTGGAAACGGTCCACAATGAGAGGCTGCCAACATGCCGGTCGGGATCCTCCTTGCGTCGAATGGAATAGTCCCAGGCTCGATCTTCCTTCCAGGACAGGAGCGACTCCCGGATGAAGGCATTGGAATCGGCGTGCTCGTATTCGAGACGGGCCCACGGGAGCCACTCGTTCAACTCGGGTAGAGAGGAGCGAACGGCGTCGTCGTAGGTGTTGTGATCCCGCTTGTTGAATCGTTGCAGGACCAGGCGATCTGTCTCGAGTTTTGGTCTGGGCACCGAAACAGGTTATCGGCCGCCGTAACCTGGAACTTGCATGTGGGACAGAATCAACTTCATGGACACCGCTCCGGAGCCGGATGGACGCCCGATGGCTGCGGTTCTGGCGCCCTTATATGAGGACGACGAAGGCCAGGTTCGAGTCGTGCTCACCAAGCGGCCGGACACCATGCCCACACATGCCGGCCACATTGCGTTTCCGGGAGGTCGGCCCGATCCGGTGGACAACGGGCCGGTCTCGACCGCATTGCGGGAGGCCCATGAGGAGGTCGGGATCGAGCCCGACCAGGTCGAGGTCCTCGGATTCCTCCCACCCGTCGACACCGTTGAGTTCAGTTTGCTAGTCGTGCCGGTGGTGGGGCGGGTGCAAACACCTCTGAACCTCGTTCCGAGCGAGCGCGAGGTGGCCAAGGTCTACACACCACTCCTCGAGGATCTCGCGGACGAATCTCGCTGGTGGAGTGTTCCCTGGAACGGCTTTCAGGTTTGGTACTACGACCTCGAAGGCGACACCCTCTGGGGGGCCACGGCGAGGATGGTGCGTGACCTCGTCGGGTTGAGCGAGTAGATCGTCTCCGCATCGGGCAAACAATCAGACGCTTCTACACCCACGTCCATGCGTACCAAACGATGAGCCCATTGAATAGGAACCCGAAGACGATGAGGAAATTGTCGTATGCGCCCGGGTAGGGCATGCCAACGAGGTTGAAGATCACGAGGAATATGGCTGCGACGACACTCACCCAGCGGATAGCCGGGTAGACCATGGTCAAAGACAGAACAACCATGACAATCGGAATCAGCATGAGGACGGCGGCCAGGAACCACATCCATTGAGACGCCTGTTGGCCCCCCATTTCGCCGGCCTTGAAGTCACCGGCGAATATTCGCAGCACGTCTCCCAGCAAATAGGTCAGCATCATCGCTACCCATAGTCCGGCGAGAATGATCCTCACGTCCTCCATCAGTTGGCTCCCTCCTGACGATGACTGGTGTCCTCGACGCTGATCACGACCTTTCCTCGGGTATGCCCTCCTCCGTAGTGACGAAGAGCCTCGGCGGTTTCGCTCAGCGGATAAGTCCCGTCGATGACCGGGGTCACCTTTCCTGATTCGATGAGTTCTGTAAGGACTGCGAGGTCCTCGCTCTTCTCGGTCGCAGCGAACGGGCGGAGCCTCTGAGAGACGAACGGCGATACCAGGAGCGCCTGGATGGCGCGGCGGAGGAATCCCCCTATCCAGTGACCTCTGCCCTTGTTGCTGTTCGTCAAGAGGGTGCCTTTGGGCCCGAGGGCTCGTCTGTAGTCGGACAGGGAGCGGTTCCCGACATTGTCGAAAATCAGGTCGTATTGATTCCCGTTCTCAGTGAAGTCGTCTCGCGTGTAGTCGATGACATGGTCCGCGCCGATCGACCGGACCAGGTCGATATTCCTTGTACTGCACACGCCGGTCACTTCAGCACCCATCGACTTGGCGATCTGCACGGCAAAGGTGCCTACTCCTCCGGACGCACCATTGATCAGAACCTTCTGCCCTGGCTGGACATGTCCCGCATCGCGGAGGCCCTGTAGTGCAGTGACCCCCACTATCGGTACGGCCGCGGCCTGTTCGAAGGTCAGGTTGGACGGCTTCAGCGCCAGTGCCTCTTGAGAGACGCACACGTATTCGGCAAACCCGGCCTTGCCGATTCCTGCGTACACCTCATCGCCGGGTTGAAACAGTGTCACGCTGCTCCCGACTACTTCGACACGTCCGGCTACTGCAAGACCCAGGATCTTGTTCTTTGGGCCACGGAGTCCGGTCATCGGGCGGAGGACATACGGTCTTCCATTCAGAATGTCCCAGTCGCCGGGATTGACGGCAGTCCCAAGAATCTCTACCAACACGCCATCGTCGCCGACGTCTGGCAGGTCGACGTCTTCGATCCCGAGGACATCTGGTCCGCCGTACTCGCGGTAGACGATCGCTCGCATTGTCTTCTGAGTTCTCCGGTCGGCTTGGGTGAAATTGATGTCTGGTTCTTTCATGACGTATCTCCTCTGTCCATTCGACATAGCGCGGCAGACGCAATCCAACATGCAGCATGTTGTCGGATGCCACCAGAGGAGAAGGTCCCGAGACACCCGCGCCCCGGTAAACGGGCTGCATAATCGGCAGAGGGTGACACCCTCTGGGCGCCACGGCGAGGATGGTGCGTGACCTCGTTGGGCTAGCGGCATAGCTCGCTGAACCCAGGCTCGGTTGGGGATGACTTTCTTGGCCTAGGGAGGGCCCTTCGACCCTTATCCTTGCGCAGAGAATGAGGTGAGGTGGCCCTATGAGACGCGTCGTCCCGTTCCGGGGCATGGTCATGTTGCTCGTCTTGGGCCTGATAGCCGGAGCTTGCAGTGACTCTGACGGACTGCCAAGCGCTACGTCCACTGCCCCTCCGTCCGCCACCACTCTGCTCACCACCCCGCCGACTTCCAAAGCTCCGAGAACCTCCACATCCGCGTCGAGCACGACCACCACCGAGCCGCTGAACACGCAGACCGTGCAGGTGGCCTTCGCGACAGGCGATGGAAGCGATTGCTCCGTAGTGACCGCCTTCGAGCGGGAAGTCGAGGTCACCCTCGATCCGATCGGTGCCGCATTCGACCTGCTTGTCGCCGGCCCGACCAGCCAGGAAGCGGCGAAGGGCGCCAGCTCTTTCTTCTCGGTCGAGTCGGCAGGCACATTTCTGTGGGCGGACTTCGACACCGCAAAGCTGATAGTGGATTTCCGTGACTTCCGGAAGCTGCTCGCGAACGCATCAACCACATGTGGCAGCGAGTCCCTGCTCTCACAACTCAACACGACCGCCTTTCAATTCACGGAGGTGGAACGGGTTCGGTACGAGATTGAGGGAAGCTGCGACACCTTCTCCAACTGGCTACAGCGCGATTGCATGGAGTACACGAGGGCGGGAGCGGAGGCTGCGGATCTCTCGACAAATGAGAGGGCGCTCGGCTCGGGCTGTATCCCCGGGTCCGGTGAGCTGCCGGACGGTCGGTGGTTTGGGTACGTCGACAATGCCGACGCAGACCAGCTTAGTTTTGACCTCGCCTGCTGGTTCTCAGGCAGCGCAGCCGCCGACGCCGCTGCAGAAGACGGCGAGGAGTCACCTCCAGCCAACGATTACTACGTCCGCAACGAGAGCGAACGACTCCGCCTCGTGCCGGTGGCACTTCAGGTGGTGGTTTCGTGGTTACCAGCCGACGGGGAAGCCAGGACCGCTGCGATCGGATATGCAGACTGGGTGGCGAATCGCCCCACACGCCTGTATCCCCCGGGAGTCTGGCTGGAGGTGGACGGCGGTGTCGTCGTGTCTATCGAGGAGCAGTTCGTCCCGTGAGAAGGGCCGGCATCTCCCTCGTCCGGCCTCGTCTCAGACACGACTAGATTCGGGCTGAGGAGCTAGTTCGCCGGGTCCGTGTCACTGATCAACCCGTCTCGGATGGCCTGCTTTTGGTCACTCCATATCGCCATCGCTGTGTTCATCCTGTAGAAGCCGATGGTGCGGTAGAAGCCTTCCGTACCCGGATTTGCATACAGAATGATCTTCTTGTGCCCTTGCGAGAGCTCTACGAGCTTTGCGATGATTGCCTTGCCGAGTCCCTTGCCCTGAAAGTCAGGGTGAACGGCGACATCGGCTATGTATGAACAGTCGAGCCCGTCAGCCAGGGCGCGACCAACACCGACGAGTTCATTGTTGGCGTAGACGAAACACTTGAACCTGCTGTTCGAGAAGACCGTTGCCAGATCCTTCGGAGACTTTTCACCAAGCGGAGCTTTCCGATACAAGGCGGACAACTCGTCCCAATCAACCGCCCTGTCGTCGTATACCCAGGAATGATCCATCACATTCTCATTTCGTCGGAGGCGTTCCGCATTTGCGTCGAAGCTAGCCCTGGACCATGCGAGAGAGATGCCGTACGCGGAGCGGACCAGTCCGAAGCATAAGATCGGGCAGTGGTATTGCCTTGAACATCAGTCAGGAGGACTAGATGGTCGTCACCATGCTCGAAGCCGAAGTAGCGGAGGAGAACGCAGCTGAATTGACGGAGGCCTTCAGGGCTGGGGGTGATTCTCTTCCATCGGTGATTCGCGAGAGTTTCCTCCTCCACGAAGCCGACAGCGAATTGTGGAGAGTCGTGACTGTCTGGGAGAGCAGCGAAGCGTTGGACGAGTACCGGAGATCGGTCGAGACCCCTGGCGGGGTCCTCATATTCAGAGCAGTGGGTGCCGAGCCCACTCTCACGGTCTTTGAAGTCGGGGCACACGCCGACCACACCTAAATACCGCCAACCGCGACTGCTGTGGCCCCCGCAGCACCCTGACGGCGAGGAGGGGACCGCAGGGCTGCGCGGTCTCCCGTCGTCACTTTGCGTGAGCACCTGACCGCTAAAGCGGGAACCGATGTGACGATTGCGTCGTCCAGTCGGTATCGTCAGAGTTCCTTCATAGGGCGGGGTCAGTCGTGCCGGATCTAAGACGGCTGAACATCGCAGTTAGACATAGAAATTGCGCGATCCAAAGGGTTTAAGGGTGGTTCTCTGAGAAAGAGACTCCTCATCGGCGGTGGGCTCATCGTCATTCTGCTCCTCGCAGCCGGAGCGTTCTTTGCCGCGTCTACATGGGGAGACGTCAATCGTGTCACCATCGATCGCCCTGAAAGCCCGGTACCCATTGCTGCGGCGGATGAGGAGGACGAGCCTGAGGTCGTGGAGGAGCCGACTGAATCCGGCGAGGAACAAGTGACAATCCCGCCAAGTAGCGATGGCCTGGATGTCTTTCTGATTGTTGGGTCGGACTCCCGTGCCGAACTGGACGACTCCGAAGAATTTGGTGACTTCTCGGGCCAGCGCGCCGATGTCGTGATCGTCTTGCTTCGTCCCCGCGACGGATCGACTGCCGCCATTCTCTCCGTTCCACGAGATCTACTCGTAGAGAGCGCATGTTCGGGGCGCGAGATGCGAATCAACGTCACCCTCGAGGGCTGTGGCGACGACATGAACGGTCCCACGGCGGTGACACTGACAGTTGAGACCCTGACCGGCGTCGGCGTCGATCACTTCGCAATGGTCGATCTCGCCGGATTCATTGGTGCGGTCGACGCCGTCGGGGGATACGAGATCTGCGTCGAACACGATGTTCGGGATCGACGGGCCCTCCTCGCGTTGCCCGCGGGATGCACGCTCGCGACCGGCGATCAGGCTCTCGCCTGGTTGCGCTCACGTCACACCCAGGAGCTCACTGATTCCGGCTGGCAGACAATGTCTGGTGTGAGTGATCTCACCCGCAACGAGCGACAGCGCGAGTTCATGGTGTCGATGATGAGCCGTCTTGCCGACTTCTCCAGCCCTCAGGACATTGCGGCCCTTGCCCGGGAAGTGGCGCCACACGTCACGGTCGACTCCAGCCTCAGCTTTGTCGATGCGGTCGGCTTGGGGTGGACCATGCGCGGGCTCGGTTCTGGTTCGATCCTGGAGCTCGACGTGCCGGTGCGATATGCAACGACCGACAACGGTGCTTTGGTGCTGGTTTCCACCGTCGCGGTGGCCGAGGTCGTGGATTCGTATCTCTCCGGCGGAAGTGTTCAGGGCCCGGCCTCCTTCTCGGGTTGAATGAGGGTGTGACTCCCAACCCACACCTCCCGCCCGGTCAGATTGAAACCAAGCTTTTTCCTGCGGTCGGTGAACGGGTCCCCTCGACCGATCTGTCCGATCCGTCCAGGTGGGAGATGGCCATCAACGGTCTCGTCGAAGCCCCGCCGGTCATCACCCTCGACCAGTTCCTGTCCCGGGCGGGTTCTTCCTAAGGTTCTCCGCCAATGACCGAGCGCAAGAGAGTTTTTTCTGGCATCCAACCCACGGGTGACTTCCACGTTGGCAACTACGTGGGGGCACTGAGGAACTGGGTGCAGATGCAGGACGAATACGACACGATCTACTGTGTCGTCGACCTCCATGCGATGACGATTCCCTATGCGCCGGAAGAGTTCGCTGCGGCTCGGCTGGAGACGGCGAAGATGGTCCTGGCCACCGGGGTCGAGCCCGGCCGGTCTTTGCTCTACTACCAGTCCGAGGTGCCTCAACATCTCGAACTCGCATGGATACTCGGCACGCTCACAGGCCTGGGTCAGCTGGAGCGGATGACGCAGTTCAAGGAGAAGTCAGATCGGGCCGGCCAGAACCTTGGGCTCTTCTCCTATCCGGTCCTTCAGGCCGCCGACATTCTCATTCACAAGGTCCACGCCGTCCCGGTAGGGAACGATCAGGCTCAGCACCTCGAACTCACCCGTGACCTGGCGGAACGTTTCAACAGCAGGTTTGGGGACGAGTTCCCGGTGCCAGACCGGATCACTCCTGAAATCGGTGCGAGAGTGACGTCATTGACCGACCCGACTTCGAAGATGTCCAAGTCGGATCCCAGCCTCAAGTCCAGGATCTTGTTGATGGACACGCCGGATCAGATCATCAAGAAGGTCAAGGCCGCGGTCACCGACACCGGTTCGACCGTCGAGTATGACTGGGCTGCCAAGCCGGGCATCTCCAACCTTCTGGAGATGTTCAGTTTCTTCACCGACCGCCCAATCGATGCACTTGTTGTCGAATATCACGACGCCGGATACGGCCACTTCAAGGTCGCCGTCGGAGAGGCGATCGTCGAGGGCCTGCAACCGATTCAAGAACGCTACCGCGGGATGAGCGACGCCGAGGTCACCGACGTGATGACGCGAAGCGCCGAAACCGCGAGGGAACGAGCGGAGATCGAGATGACAACGGTGCGGGAAAAGGTTGGCCTGACCTAACTGATCGACTCCAGCACTTCCCTGGGAAGCAACAGCAACACTGCGGCGAGCAGGTTGTATCCGGAGTGGATGAAGATGGCGGGGCCAAGCCGTTTCGTTCGCAGCGTCACCCACGCCAGAACCAGTCCAACGACAAGCAGATTGGGCAAAACGACAGCGGCCCTTGCCGCGAATCCGGTTCCCACCAGGTCCGGGACGTGAAAAGCTGCGAAGACTACCGCGGTGATGGTCATCACTACCCAGGTCTTCTTGCTTTTTATGGCCTTGAGGAGCACCCCGCGGAACATCAGCTCCTCTGTCACCGGTGCCAGGAGGACGGCGACGAAAAACACCGCCCAACGGACCGAGGGGGACTGGAGCTCGGCAAAGAGCTCGGCCAACTCCTGGGCCTGCTCGCCCTCCGGAATGAGTCTGTCGGCCAGGGGCTTGAGCAGGTAGGAGAGCAGCACCTGGAGGAGGACGCCGGCTCCGACAAACAGCACGTCGGTCCCCGCAATCGAGAATCCAAGATCAGGGTCATCCTTTGTCCGTCCCAGCAACCAGATAACAAGGAGAGATCCCACGCTCTGGCCAACCAGGAGCACGACCAGGAGCGTCTCGTCGTCGCCGATGAAGAAGCCGATGCCCGCAGCAATGCTGAGGCCGACAATCCCGCCGAGAAAGACGAGGATGAAGTCGAGGTAGGACCAGGTTTTTGGCACGGGCGGCGCAGGTTACTTAGGGGTCAGACGAGGCGTGCGCCACTGTTACCCTGCGCCCGAACGTCGGCGGAGGTTGGTTGTAAGTGGAAATCGACATCGGCATCGGCAAGTCGGGACGCCAGGCGTTCGGCTTCGATGACATAGCAATAGTCCCATCGAGACGCACCCGGGATCCCGATGACGTCGACATCAGCTGGCAGTTAGACGCGTTCAAGTTCAAGCTTCCCATGATGGGGTCGGCGATGGACTCAGCGATCAGCCCGGCCACTGCGATCCAGATCGGCCAACTCGGTGGACTGGGCGTTCTCAATCTGGAGGGGCTCTGGACCCGGTATGAGGATCCCGAGGGCTACCTCGTGGAGATTGCGGAACTTCCGCCGGAGAAGGCGACCCTCCGGATGCAGGAGATCTATCTCGCGCCGGTGAACCCGGATCTGATCGGTCAGCGTGTCGCGGAGATCAAGGCGGAGGGTGTCGTGGTAGCGGGGAGCCTCACCCCACAGCGTGTTCGATCGTGGGCTCCGAAAGCCCTGGAGGCGGGTCTCGACATCTTTGTGATCCAGGGCACGGTCGTCTCTGCCGAGCACGTTTCCAGCCGGGAGGAGCCACTCAATCTCAAGGATTACATAGCCAATTGCGAGGTTCCTGTGATTGTTGGCGGCTGCGCCAGCTACTCGACTGCTCTTCATCTGATGCGCACCGGTGCCGTCGGTCTGCTTGTTGGTGTCGGGCCCGGGGCCGCCTGCACAACACGCGGCGTGCTCGGCGTCGGAGTTCCCCAAGCGACTGCAATCGCAGATGCTGCGGGAGCGCGGATCCGTTATCTCGACGAGACGGGCCGATATGTGCACGTGATCGCCGACGGTGGGATGCGCACCGGTGGTGATGTCTCCAAGGCAATCGCCTGTGGGGCTGATGCCGTCATGATCGGATCACCACTGGCGTCGGCCACAGAGGCACCGGGAAGGGGCTACCACTGGGGGATGGCCACGTTTCATCCCACACTGCCCCGTGGCGCCCGCGTTCAAGTCGGCGACAAAGGCACCCTGGAAGAGATTCTGGTGGGGCCTGCCCACGAGAACGACGGAAAGCTGAACCTCTTTGGCGCCCTCCAGGTCTCGATGGCCACCACCGGCTATTCGGATGTGAAGGAGTTTCAAAAGGCTGAGGTGATGATTGCGCCTTCGCTACAAACGGAGGGCAAGTCGCTGCAGCGAACTCAGCGCGTCGGAATGGGGTAAGGCCGGCAAGGCCGGCCGTATTTGGTATCGGGACATGAAAAGACATGAGCCAACGGTTCTCGTTCTCGACTTTGGGGCCCAGTACGCCCAACTGATCGCTCGACGGGTTCGCGAGGCGCACGTTTATTCGGAGATCGTTTCGAAGAACATCACCGCCGAAGAGGTGAGACGGCGACGCCCCGTCGGCCTGATCCTGTCCGGGGGCCCCGCGTCGGTCTATGCCGAGGACGCCTATCGCATGGATCCGGCAATCCTCGACCTCGGAATACCGGTGCTCGGTATTTGCTACGGCCATCAGATCCTTGCCGACCTCGCCGGTGGTGAGGTCGCCAACACCGGGACCGCCGAGTACGGCAGCACTGCGATGGAGGTCACAGCCGATTCTGTGCTGATGCGCGGGCTCCCAGCGGAACAGCAGGTGTGGATGTCGCACCAGGATCAGGTGGTGTCGGCGCCGGACGGGTTTGTCTCAGTTGCCACCACCGAAGGTGCCGCAGTGGCGGCCATGGAGAACACGGATCGGTCGCTTTACGGCGTTCAGTTCCATCCCGAGGTGGCCCACACCCCCCGCGGCTCGGAGATCCTGAAGCACTTTCTCTACGACGGTTGTCACGCTTCGCCAACGTGGACGTCACACTCGATCATCGAGTCTCAGATCGAGTCGATTCGAAAACAGGTCGGCTCTGCTCGGGTGATATGTGGGCTGTCGGGCGGGGTGGATTCGGCTGTCGCCGCGGCGGTTGTCCACGAGGCGATCGGGGATCAGCTCACCTGCATCTTCGTCGATCATGGTTTGCTCCGTGCCGGAGAGGGTGAGCAGGTTGAGGCGACGTTTCGCGCCAATTTCGAAGTCGATCTGATCCACATCAAGGCCCAGGACCGATTCATAGAGTTGCTGGCCGATGTGACCGATCCGGAAGAGAAGCGGAAGATCATCGGTGAGACCTTCATCCGGGTCTTCGAAGAAGCCGCGGCCTCCGTAGGCGACGCTCGGTTCCTGGTTCAGGGAACCCTTTACCCCGATGTCATCGAGTCCGGTTCCGCCACGGCCGCCACCATCAAGTCGCATCACAACGTGGGGGGTCTTCCCGCGGACATGGCTTTCGAGTTGGTGGAGCCTCTGCGTGACCTCTTCAAAGACGAGGTGCGGGCCCTCGGGGAGGAGCTAGGTCTCCCTGAGGACATCGTGTGGCGTCAGCCGTTCCCCGGCCCGGGACTGGCCGTGCGAATCATCGGTGATGTCACCCGGGAACGGCTCGAGATCCTCCGGGGCGCAGATCTGATCGTTCTCGAGGAGATACGACGTGCCGGGCTCTATCGGGACATTTGGCAGGCGTTCGGGGTGCTCCCAGCGGTCCGCTCTGTGGGAGTCCAGGGTGATGGTCGGACGTATGCCTACCCGCTCATAGTGAGGGCGGTGACATCCGAAGATGCGATGACCGCCGACTGGGCACGATTGCCCCATGAGCTCCTCGAACGTATCTCCAACCGGGTTATCAACGAAGTGCCGGGGATCAACCGAGTCGCATATGACATCTCGAGCAAGCCGCCGGCAACCATTGAGTGGGAATAGCAAGGGTCCATTAGCCCTATTTAGGGGTTATGGCTCTTTGCCGATAGGTGTTTATCGGCCAGGGAAATAGCGGAATTGGACATCAATAACCCCGACCTCACGCGCATCTTCCGCGCGGAGCTCGGCGAGCGCTCAGCTCGTCTTGTCGTGGGCGCGCGGAGCCTTCGAAACAGACGACCCGGACAGAGCGAACTAGCCGACCTCGCGCGTGATGCCCATACCATCAGGGGGTCGTCGGAGCTTCTCGGCTTGGAAGCTCTCAAAGAGGTGGCCGGTCGACTTGAGGAGCTCTGGAACATGATCGCCGGAGGTTTCTCCCCGCCAACCGAGCTCCTCGTGGTGATGGAGGCGGCCGCTGGCCGAATGCTGCCTTCACTGGACGAAGAGGACCAGAGCGAGCTCATCGAACTCGGAGAGAAGCTTGTTGTCGCCGGCGAGGAGGTCGTAGAAGAATCCGATCTCGTTCCGCTGCGCGCCACCGATCCAGGAAGTTTCGGCGGTCTCCTTTCGTCGGTCTCCGAGTCGCTCCTCGGAGGTGTCACCCGTGTCGACACCGGCGATCTCTACCGCCTGATCAATCGCATCGTGGAGGTGTCACTCGATGCCGAGGCACTGGCCGATCTGTCACTGGTGTCCATAGAAGGGTCTGACCCAGAGTTGTTCCGCCGGTCATGGCGGAGCCAGATGTCCCGACTGAGCGGCTCGATAACCGATATCCAGGAACAAGCTGTTGCCCTGGCCGACGTCTCTTTCAGTGAGGCCGTTGCAACGTTCCCCCAATTCATTCGATATCTGGGCCGGCGCATGGACAAAGACGTCAGGTTCGAGCTCGAGGGCGAAGATATCCAACTGGATCGTCAGATCGTCGACCTCCTTCGAGAGCCCCTGCGTCACCTGGTTGTGAACGCAGTCGATCACGGCATCGAAGATGCCGAGGTTCGCGTTGCCGCCGGCAAGCCCGCCACAGGCATTGTGAAGGTGGCAGTCGAGGTCGTCAACGAGCGCGTCGAGGTCTCCGTTTCTGATGATGGGGCTGGGATCGACTGGGAGGCTGTCGAGGAACTTGCTGCTGGCAAGGGTATTTCCTTCGTTCGCACGGACATGACTCCCGTCCTGTTCCAGCATGGCTTTACGACTTCGTCGTCCCAAACGGACTTCTCAGGTACCGGCGACGGCCTGGCCGCGGCGCGTGATGAGATCGAGAGTGTTCACGGGGTGATCGATATCGAGTCGGTGCGGGGCCGCGGGACGACGGTCACCTTGAACCTGCCACTCTCGATGGTCCTCCAGAACGTTGTGGTGGTCGCCACGGGCGATCAGTTCTGGGGCATTCCCGAGGCCTATGTGGAAGCCGCCATGCCGTTGTCCAAGGCCGAACTGCACGCTACCGACAGCGGACGGGAACTCCACTTCGAAAGCACAGCGGTGCCCTGCGTCTCGCTCTCCGAAGCTGTCGGGGACGATCCTGGGGTGACTGAAACGGAACTGCTTGTTGTCAGCACCCGGTCAGGGCTCCTCGCTGTAACGGTTAGTGAGTTGATCGATCGGCGACGTGTGGCCGTCAAGAATCTCGGTCCGATTCTGGAAGGATCCGGGCATGTGACCGGGGCGGCATTGCTCGGCGGCGGACAGGTCCTTGTCGTGCTCGACCCGAACTTTCTGGGTCTGATCGCACTCGAGCGGCCCCGACTGGCAGGTCGGAAGCCCCGGGTGCTCGTGGTTGACGACTCGGCAGGGGTGCGCCAGTTGCTGTCGGCGACCCTGAACGGAGCAGGCTTTGACGTCGATGTTGCAGGTGGTGCTCGTGAGGCCGTAGTTGCGATGGAAGCAGACGGCATTGACGCAATGGTGATCGACTATTCGATGCCTCGTTCTAACGGTGTGGAGTTGGTGCGCGCAATGCGCGCCTCGGATGTCAAGGTTCCGATTGTGATGGTGTCCGGAGTTGCCACCTCTGAGGAGAAGCAGGCGGCCTGGGAAGCCGGCGTGGATGCATACATCGACAAGTTCGACCTTCGTCAGGGTGTCTTGACGTTGACGCTGAAGAGGCTGATCGGCATCTCGGAAGAAGCGGATACAGCGTAACGCCAAGTTCTCCGTTCTCCGTTCTCCGTCATCCGCTTTTCGTACTTTCAGATTCCTTCGAAATCCGCCGATAACTCCCTATACATGCTCGATATCCCGCGTCTGCCTGATCTGCTGGCGCTGTTGATGCCCCTGGTGGGCATTGCCACCGTGGTGTGGGCGCTCGTCATCACCAAGAGAGGTAGAGATCGGGAACGAGAGGTGATCCGTCTCTCTGAGGAGGCGCACACCCTCAAGGATGACTTCGTGGCGATGGTTAGCCACGAGCTTCGCACCCCGCTCACCTCGATCGCCGGGTTCGCGGACACGCTGGTCGAGTCATGGCATGACCTCCCGGATTCGGAGGTCGACGAGTTTCTGGCCATCATCGGGAGACAGTCCATTTATCTCGGCGAACTGGTTGAGGACGTCCTGGTCATCCCTCGCCTCGAGGCGGACCGGCTGAGGTTCGTCACCGAACTGTTCGACCTGGGAGACCTCATCGATTACGTCGCCAAGATGGTATTCCCCAGCGGCGGGAAGAAGTCGGCGCAGGTCTCATTGCCGGACGGCGTGCGGGTCAAGGCCGATCGGAGACGGGTTCAGCAGGTGATTCGAAACCTGATGGAGAATGCGAGCAAATACGGAGGGGACCAGATCATGGTCGAAGGCTTTGTGATGGGCGATCAGTATCTCGTCATCATCTCCGACAATGGGCCTGGTGTTGCCAATCCCGATGTTCAGAAAGTCTTCGAGAATTTCGAGCAGGTGTCCAAGGGGGCTTCCCGGGAGTCGACCGGCATCGGTCTCGGGCTCCCGATCGCCCGACGTCTCGCCAGGGCCATGGGTGGTGAGGTCTGGTACGAGAGGCGGTTCCCGACTGGTGCGCGGTTCTGCTACTCGCTGCCACTGCTGCGACGCACCGTCGTTGGTGACGACTCCCGCCCGGGTGAGCCCGTCGACACCACGCAGGTCGTCGAAGTGGATGAAGCCTCACTCCCGACAGCCTGATCACATCAATGTGATTCAGTCGGTGTCGGCAAGTACTATCAGCCCTGATGCAGGCTGAATGGTTCATCGACGACGTTCCGGCCGAGTCACCCCTTTTCGCCGACCTCAACCCGACACAGCGAGAGGCGGTGGCTGCGACCGAGGGCCCGGTTCTGGTGGTTGCGGGCGCCGGTTCAGGCAAGACGCGGGTACTCACTTACCGCATCGCCCATCTGATCCGGGACCTGAGAGTTCCCCCCGAGGCCATCCTCGCCATCACATTCACCAACAAGGCAGCCAACGAGATGAAGGGCCGGGTAGGTTTGCTCGTCGGAGGCGTCGTCAGGTCGATGTGGGTGTCGACCTTCCACTCGGCCTGTGTTCGGATTCTGCGTCGGGAGGCGTCGAGGCTTGGATATCGGTCAGGGTTCTCCATCTACGACGAAGCCGACTCGCTGCGTCTGATCAATCTGGTTATCAAAGATCTCGACCTCGATTCGAAGCGGTTCCCGCCGAAGGCGATGAAGAGCGTCATCTCTAAAGCCAAGAGCGAGCTGGTCGACTTCGAGTCTTTCGCTGATCAGGGCGACGGCTTCTATCACGAGCAGGTGGCCGACGTGTACCGCCTCTATCAGCAACGTCTCGTCGAAGCCTCGGCAATGGATTTCGACGACCTTCTAATGGTCACCGTCGAGCTATTCAGTGCATTTCCTGACGTTCTCAGTCACTATCAGCAGCGCTTCCGCTACGTGCTGGTCGACGAGTACCAGGACACCAATCGCGCCCAGTACATGCTGGTCAAACAGCTAACAGCCGCCCATCGAAACCTTTGTGTCGTCGGAGACTCGGATCAGTCCATCTACAAGTTCCGCGGAGCGGATATCCGCAACATCCGCGACTTCGAGAAGGACTACCCCGATGCCCGGGTGGTGGTGCTCGATCAGAACTATCGCTCGACGGAGAACATTCTTCAGGCTGCCAACTCGGTGATCTCGAACAACACCAAGCGAACCCCTAAGAATCTCTGGTCGGACCGTGGTGTTGGCGACCTCATAGCCCGATACGAAGCGGAGGACGAGCACGACGAAGCCGGCTACGTCGTCGACGAGATCGAGCGTCTCCAAGCTGCGGGAAGAAGTCTGACCGAGATTGCCGTGTTCTATCGAACCAACGCGATGTCGCGGGTCATCGAGGACGTCTTCGTGAGACGTGGAGTTCCGTACACGGTGGTCGGCTCGGTTCGGTTTTACGACCGCAAGGAGATCAAGGATGCCGTTGCCTATTTGAGGGCAATCCTCAATCCTGCCGACGAGGTTTCGATGAAGCGCATCATCAATGAGCCACGGCGCGGAATCGGGACAACGACGATCGCCCACCTCGATCGTTTCAGCCAGGCACAGAGAATCACGTTCTTCGAGGGTTTGAAGCGGGTTGCGGAGATCCCTCAGCTCAATGCAAGGGCACAGTCGGCCGTGGGCGAGTTCGTGGCGTTGATGGACCTTCTCACCGAGAAGGCGAGTGAGGGGGGAGTTGAGGCTGCGATCCAGGCAGTCCTCGATGACACCGGGATGGTTCGCAACTACGAGTCAGAGCGAACCATCGAGGCCATGGGTCGGGTCGAGAATCTTCAGGAACTGGTTGGTGTCGCTTCGGAGTTCGAGAGCTCCAACGAGGGCGCGGTCATAGGTGATGAGGAGTTCGACACTCTCGACAATCTCCGTCGACTCGAGGTCTTCCTGGAGTCGACCGCTCTCGTCGCCGACATCGATGAATGGGACGAAGGTGCTGGAGCGGTCACGATCATGACACTCCATACGGCGAAGGGTCTCGAGTTTCCGGCGGTGTTCATTGTGGGCATGGAAGATGGTGTCTTCCCCCACATGCGCTCCCTGGGTGATCCCGCCGAGTTGGAGGAGGAGAGACGCCTCGCATATGTGGGGATCACCCGGGCCCAGGACAACCTCTATCTCACGTCGGCATGGAGCAGGATGCTGTTCGGTGGGTCCAGCTACAACCCACCCTCGCGCTTCCTTGCAGAGGTCCCGGAGAACCTTCTTGTCATGGCCGGTAAGCGGCAGCGAAGGTCATCGTCGGAGAGGGCCGCCGCTTCCGGGCCCAGGACCACCCTCGATCCAGGTCAGATCGGTCCCGGCGACCGGGTCCGGCATGACAAGTGGGGCTTGGGGACGGTTCGGGAGATCGTCGGCGAAGGGGATAGGGCCGAGGCCGAGGTCATGTTCGACACCCAGGGCAAAAAGCGCCTGCTGCTCACCTGGGCACCGCTGGAACGGGCATAACTGAGGGCTGTGTCGCTAGAAGGGCCAAATCTTTGGCAGGCTGAACAGCACAATGGTGGCTCCGATAAAGAGGATCAGTGCCAACGCGGTAGCCAGATTGCTGTTGCGTTTCGACCCCAGCTTCGAACTGACACCGCTAAAGAAGAGGACCAGGGCGAAAGCGACCACGGTCAAGACGTAGTCGTCGGAGTTCTGATTGGCCTGTCCCGCCTCGGCGGCAAACTGGTCGGCCTCGGTCTGCAACCGGTCCGCTTCCACCGCGTTCGCCAGGACGTATTCCTCCATTTCGAAGGGGGTCGACGGTGCTGCTGTTCGATCCGCGGCCCAGAGAATCAGCCATGCCTCAAATGCTGGTCTGAACTCATCACGGACCCGTTCGAACAAGAACCCCGACAGAGTGCCATCGGTGGGCTGGTAGAGCTCGCCAGGATTGAGCGTGATCGAGCCGTTGACCACATCGGAGTTGAGCGCGCCGAGCCAACTGGTGAAGATCGCCACGTCGACGCCCGCTTGTTGCCCAGCCGCGGTGTCGAACCTCGTTGACTCGGTCCGCGAAGCACCCGCCCGGCTGAAAGAGGTCGCCTGCTCCCCCGACCACTTTGCACTTTCGAACGCGGCCCATGCCGTGAAGATTGCCGCAAGGGCCATGATGATCGTGGCGACCAATTCGACCCGATCAGATGACCAGAAGCCTCCTGGTTTGGAATCCGGCTCTTTGCTGTCTGACATGAGTCGGGGAGCCTAGCCCGGCGTCAGGCTTCCTCGACTCGCTGCAGCAGTTCCAGCCAGCTATTGACGAATTTCTCGACGCCCTCGTCTTCGAGCGTCAGGACGACATCCTGATAGTCGACACCGACGTCGGCCAGGCGCGCCAGGTCACGCTCTGCGGCCTCGATGTCTCGTTCGGTGAACGCATCGGGCTCAGGATCGCCGTGGTGCTGGTAGGCGTCGATTGTTGAAATCGGCATGGTGTTGACCGTGTTTGGCGCCACCAGGTTGTCGACGTAGAGCAGGTCTGAGTAGTTGGGGTTCTTCGTCGATGTCGAAGCCCATAGCGGGCGCTGTGGCCGTCCACCATTCATTGCTTCCATGGCATATCGGGTTGAGGCGAACTCGCGCATGAACAACCCATAGGCGGTTCTTGCATTGGCGACGGCCGTTACCCCCATCAGGGAATCTGCCTCGACGGTCGCTACGTCTTCGAGCCTCTTGTCGACTTCGCTATCGAAGCGGGAAACGAAGAAGGATGCGACGGAGGCCACTTTGCTCAGGTCACCACCTGCCAGGCGAAAGTCCTCCAGACCCCCGAGATACGCATCTATGACTTCGGCGTAACGCTCCAGCGAGAAGATCAGAGTGACATTGACCGAAACGCCTTCGCCGATCAGGGCCTTTATCGCCGGGATGCCGGCGGGGGTAGCCGGGACCTTGACCAAGAGATTGGGTCGGCTTATCTGCTTCACCCAGTCCCGTGCTTCGTCGATGGTGGCCTCGGTATCCGCCGCGAGGAGAGGCGACACTTCGATGGAAACGAAGCCGTCTTTTCCGTCGCTCTCCCGGTGGACACCGAGCAGCTCGTCGCAGGCACGTTGGATGTCCGACGCCATCAATGTCTTCAATATCTCCTCGGTGGGCGTGCCGCCCGATTTGAGATCCTGGAGTGTGGCGTCGTAATCGGAGGAGCCGCTGATGGCGGCGGCGAAGATCGTCGGATTTGAGGTCACACCGGTCACCGCGTCTTCCTCTATCCGCTGTGCCAACTCGCCCGAGTCGAGCATCGCCCGCGAGATCTGGTCGGACCAAACCGAAACCCCGGCTGCTGCCAAACCATGAAGGTTCGAAGACGTCATGGTCCAAGAGTAGGGCAGTGGGACACAAGAGGCGGGGCCTACTCAGGCTCCCCTTCTGCGTCGAAGGGAAGGATCCGAAACGGTCGACCGCTCAACGAGCGCACCACCCGGAAGTGACGCTGGTCCAGGGTGAGGATGTCGTCGGTGTCTTGATCTCGTGAGTGGGCGATTAGCGATGCGTCCACGAGGCCGAGGTCGAGATCGGCATATGTTGTCATCACCTCTGCGGCCGTAGCGAGCGTGCCTGAGGTGTATGGGAGGATCTGATACTCCGGTCCGGATAGGCGAAGGAGAATCTCGATAGCAGCCCGCTGACCGAGGAGCTTTCCCGCCAGATAGTCGACTTCGGTCAGCACCATCGGGGAGATGAGGCGTCGGCTGTCTCTTCTCAAGGCTTCAGCGCATTGTTCGTGATAGGGCTGATCCGCTGAGAAAGCCGACAGAATCCCACTCGTATCGCAGATCACCGGTCTTCGCCAAGACCTTCCAGGAGCTCGTCAACCCGTCCGGCGATGTTCATCCCAAAACCCTCAGGGAATACTGGCAATTGCGGAGTCGGGGGCTCGGCAGCATTGAGATGGTCGATCAGCGCCGAGCGAATCACCTCCGCTTCGGTGACACCTCGACGGGCCGCCTCGCGCTCTATTGCGCTCTTCATTTCGTCCGGCAGGTAGATTGTGGTCCGTTTCACGCCATACATAATGCCATATATCGAGTTTCTTCAATTACCAACTGGCAAACAGCCAGTCTGGGTTCAGGACACCCAATCCGGTCAACTACCCTCTCTCGGCGTCATGCCGCGACGAATTCTCATCGCAAAACCAGGTCTCGATGGCCACGATCGAGGGGCCAAAGTCATCGCGCGAACCCTCCGCGACGCGGGCTTTGAGGTCATCTACTCCGGACTTCATCAGACTCCGGCGCAGATCGCCGAAACCGCGGTTCAAGAAGATGTCGATGCAGTCGGCTTGTCGTCACTCTCCGGCGCCCACAACACCCTCTTCCCTCTCGTGGTCTCCGAGCTAGCCGATCGGGATGCCGCAGGTGTCGTAGTCTTCGGCGGTGGCGTGATTCCCGAGGCAGATCATGCCGACCTCAGCACTGCCGGGATCGCAGCAGTGTTTACGCCCGGCTCTCCCCTCGATGAGATCGCGGCCTGGGTCGACGCCAACGTGCCCGAGAAGGCCTGACGAAAGGAACAAGTTGAAGATTCACGAGTACCAGGCCAAGCAACTCATGGCCGCGCGTGGCATTCCGGTGCCTGCCGGCAGAGTGGCCACGACCGTCGACGAGGCGGTCGTCGCTGTACGCCCTCTTGTCGAGGATTCGGGTAACCCCGTCGTGGTCCTCAAATCTCAGATTCACGCCGGTGGCCGTGGCAAGGGAACCTTCATCGAGTATCCCGAGGTTCGCGGGGTGAACGTGGTCACCGAAGGGATCGACGGAGGTGTCGGGGCAGCTGAGGCCAGGATCGGGGAACTGGCAGAACAGATGCTCGGCTCCACGCTCGTGACCATCCAGACCGGCGAGGAGGGCAAGAAGGTCAGCCGTCTCTATGTCGAGCAGGGCGTCGATATCGACAGGGAGTTGTACCTGGCGGTTCTCCTCGATCGCTCCGCAAGCCGCAACATCGTCATGGCATCCACCGAGGGCGGTATGGAGATAGAAAAGGTGGCAGAGGAGACACCGGAGCTGATTCTGCGCGCCGAGATCGACCCTGCGATCGGGTTGGCTCCTTTTCAGGCAAACGAGTTGGCCCACGGGCTCGGCCTCGAGGGCGACTCTGCGAGGAGCTTCGGAAAATTCGTCAAGGCGTTGTCCGACGCCGCGACCCAACTGGACACCGACCTCATCGAGATCAACCCGCTGGTCGTGACCGCCGACGGGGCGGTGATGGCCCTTGACGGAAAGATGGCCTTCGACGACAACGCGTTGTTCCGCCACAAGGACGTCGAGGAGATGCGGGACGTGACCGAGGAGGATGACGCCGAGCTTGCCGCCAAGGAGGTGGGTCTCAGCTACATCAAGCTGGACGGGACTATCGGCTGTTTGGTCAACGGTGCCGGGCTGGCAATGGCGACGATGGACACGATCAAGCTCATGGGTGCCGAGCCGGCAAACTTTCTCGATGTCGGCGGTGGCGCCACAGCCGACCAGGTGACTACCGGCTTCGAGTTGATCACACGCGACGAGAACGTCAAGGGCATCTTTGTGAACATCTTTGGCGGGATAATGAGATGTGACGTGATCGCCGAGGGGATTGTCGAGGCTGTAGGCCGGCTGGGTCTCGAAGTGCCTCTGGTAGTTCGCCTGGAAGGGACCAACGTTGCGTTGGGCAAGCAAATCATCGATGAGTCGGGTCTTGACGCGGTCAGTGCCGACAGTCTCAGCGATGGAGCCCGCAAGATCGTCGAGTTGACCACATGAGCATCCTCGTAGACAGCAACACGAAGGTTCTGGTTCAGGGTCTCGGCAAGACCGGACAGTTCCACACCGACACCGCGATCGCTTATGGGACACAGATGGTGGGAGCCGTGCACCCTTCCCGGGCCGGGACCGAGTCCCATTTCGAGGGCGAGACCGATCACACCGGTGTGCCCGGTCGCGATGACACCTACTCGGTCGATCTGCCGATATTCGCGACGGTCAAGGAGGCCGTGGCCGCAACCGGCGCCAACGCATCGGTCGTCTACGTGCCACCGCCTTTCGCCGCGGACGCCATCATGGAAGCCGCTGCCTCAGGCCTCGCCCTCGTGGTCGCCATCACCGAAGGGATCCCGGTCGCTGACATGGTGAAGGCCAAGCGCTACCTGGCTGACAAGCCGACCCGTCTTGTCGGCCCCAACTGCCCGGGAGTGATCACACCGGGGGAGTGCAAGATCGGGATCATGCCTGGCTACATTCACCAGAGAGGGCGCATCGGCATCATCTCTCGGTCGGGGACACTCACCTACGAGGCAGTTCACCAGGTCACACAACTGGGCCTCGGCCAAACAACTGCGGTCGGAATCGGAGGCGATCCGGTGAATGGCACCAACTTCGTCGATGTCCTGGCGATGTTCGAGTCCGACCCCGAAACGGAGGGCATCGTAATGATCGGCGAGATCGGTGGCACGGCAGAGGAGGAGGCTGCGGAGTTCGTCGCTTCTGAAATGACCAAGCCAGTGGCCGGTTTCATTGCCGGGACCACGGCTCCTGCCGGCAAGCGGATGGGTCACGCAGGGGCGATCGTTTCCGGAGGGAAAGGGACCGCGGCGGCAAAGATCGAGGCGATGACCGGCGCCGGGATCGTCATGGCGGAAACCCCTTCCGATATGGGCGAGGCGATGGTCCGTGCTCTCGGTTGAGAATCTCTCGGTCATTGAGGCGGAGGGCGCCAGGATTCTGGAGCTTGGCCGGAGGAATCCGGATTTGTCGGTCCCCCAATACCCGGAATGGACTGTGCGTGACCTGATTTCTCACACAGCCTCGATTCATGGGCGCACCACACTGGTTTGCCAGACGCTTCCACTGAAGCGGATATCGGCTCCGAGGCTTCCGGAAGGGGCCGACGAGCTCGATTGGTACGAGGAGACTCTGGCCGGGATGCTCGCTTCACTCCGCGCCGCAGATCCGACATCCGAGGTCTGGGCGTTCGACTCGGTGGGCACAATCGCGTTCTGGGAGAGGCGAATGGTCGTCGAGACCGGGGTTCACCGCTGGGACGCAGAGCAGGCCTTCGGCGAGCCCGATCCCTTGCTCGACGAAGTCTCCAGAGCGGGACTCGACGAGTTCCCCGTCATGTGGCTGCAACATCTCGGGGAACTGCCACCGCTGCAACTGAGGGCAACAGATCTCGATGAGACATGGGTATATGGCACCGACCACCCCGAGCAGATCGTTGAGGGGACGGCGTCGGAGATCTATCTGCGTCTGATGGCAAGACAAGGAGTCGAGCTTCCCGAGTCCTGGGCCAAAGCGATCGACCGCATGGCGCCACCGCCGAAACGATGATTCGCCAAGAACCGGCTCCCAGCCACTTACAATCCCGATCATGAGTGCTGGTTGGATCATCACAATCGTGGCGGTTGTTCTGCTGCTCCTTGTATTCGTCATCATCTACAACGGCCTGGTGCGCGATCGCAACCGGGTCGACAACGCCTGGGGCCAGATGGAGGTCCAGCTCAAACGGCGGTACGACCTGATTCCCAATCTTGTTGAGACGGTCAAGGGATATGCGTCCCACGAACGGGAGACCTTCGAGCAGGTGACCCTGGCCCGAAGTGCGGCGCAGGCGGCCACCGGTCCGGCCGAGCAGGCCCAGGCGGAGAATTTCCTCACTCAGGCCCTCCGCCAGTTGTTCGCGGTTGCGGAGGACTATCCGGAGCTGAGGGCCTCGGAGAACTTTGCCGGGCTTCAGGAAGAGCTTGCCGAGACGGAGAATCGGATCGCCGTCTCCCGTCAGATCTACAACGACACTGTCCTTACCTTCAACAACAAGGTCCAGCAGATACCGACGAACTTTGTCGCGGCAGCCACCGGGTTCAAGGCTCGCGAGTTTTTCGAGGGTGGCGAGGCAGCCGAAGAGCCGCCGGCTGTCGACTTCTAGGCCGCTGTGTTGAGGCGCACCGCTCGCCTCCTGATCGTCTTCCTTCTGGTCCTGATTCCTGCATCGGCTGCGGGCGCAAAGTCTTTCTGGATCAGCTCTGCCGACGTTGACGTGGCCGTTAGGGAAGATGGATCGCTGGCAATCACCGAAGTGATCACATTTGACTTCGATGGAAGCTTCTCGGGGGCATACCGGGACATCCGACTTCGGCCCGGGGAGAGGATCGAGTCGATCACGGTCGGTGATGTGTCTGGCGACTACAGGTCGGGCGGATGCACCCAGCTTGGATGCAGCTCTCCGGCGGGGACGTTCGGTGTCGAGTCGATCCCCGGATATGCCCGCGTTGTCTGGCATCACGATTCGAGTAACGAACGACGCGCTTTCAAACTGACCTACGTGATGTCGGGTGTCGCCATCGCCTACAACGATGTGGTCGACGTCAACCTTCGGGTCTGGGGGGATCAGTGGGCGGTCGGGGTCGATTCAATCGAGTCGCAGATGCACCTGCCCGACGGTCAGGAGGACGGCGAAGTCCTGGTCTGGGGCCATCCCCTGGGTGTCAACGGTGTCACTTCTTTGGGAGACAACGGGGTTTCACCCTCACTGACCGCCAGCGGTGTTCCGGCCTATCAGTGGGTCGAGTTTCGAGTGGTGCTTCCGACTTCGACCTTGACCACGACTTCAGGGGCCACGGCAGTCGACGCCGATGGTCTCGAGGGCATCCTTGCCGAAGAGGGCGCGTTTCTCGTCGATGCTGAGGAAGCGGAGAGGGCCCGTGTCACCGGCCTGATCTGGGGTCTGGTGATCGGCCTCGCCATCGTCCTTGGTCTGGGAGGTCTCGTCTACTTCGTTTACGGACGTGAGCCGAAGGTCGACTACGACCGTGAGTATGAGCAAGAGCCTCCGTCGGAACTGACTCCTGCCGAAGTGGGGGCATTGCTGTCTCAGGGGCACGTCGACGAGAAGGAGTTCACCGCGACTCTCTTCGATCTGATCCGACAGGGGGCGATAGAGGCGACACCGTCACAGGTTCAAAGATCCACGTGGGGAGGTCTGAAGACAGAGACGATCACCGACCTGGTGCTGGGTCTCACGGATAAGGAGACGGGACTTCGTGACTTCGAGCAGTCGGTGATGACCGTGATGAGACGTGTCCTCGAGCAGGGCCCGCGCCCGTTGCACGAATTTCGGAACGGAATCCGTGAGGACGCGGCCGCCAACGCCAAGACTTATCAGAGCTTCCGCAGCCGGGTTCTGGACGCCGTCAACCGCAGCGGGATGCTCGACGACAAAGGCCGCCGTGTTTCATGGTTGATCAGAATCGCAGTGATCGTTGTGGTTGTTGGATCCTTCTTCTTGCTGCCTAAGGCGCTGAGCGGCAATCCCGGCGGGGGGACAATGACCGCGCTGATTCTCTTTGGAATGGTGGCCGGTGCGGTGGCCTTCTTCATCATTGTGAGTTTCCGCCGGGTGTGGACGAGGCGGAGCAAGGCGGGAGCCCTCGAGGCTGCACGCTGGTCTTCGTTCAAGAGATATCTGACCGATTTCTCCCGTCTGGAAGAGGCCCCGGTGATCTCACTCGACCTCTGGGATCGATATCTCATATACGCGATTGGGTTTGGTGTTGCCGAAGAAGTCCTGGAACAGGCAAGGTTGCACGCCCCACCCGAGTTGGAGACCGCCTCTTCCGTCTACTGGTTCGGCAACTACGGATACACCGGCGGCCACACCGAGAACGCCTTCTCGGGGATCCAGTCAGCGCTCTCCGGTGCCTTCGCACCACCTGCCTCGTCCGGTGGCGGTGGCGGGTTCTCCGGTGGTGGAGGTGGTGGCGGCGGAGGTGGTGGTGGCGGGGCCTGGTAGCCGCGCCAAGCTGCAACTCAGTCGGTATCGTCTGGTTCTTCGAAGAGAGTGATGACCTAGCCGGCGTTCTCCAGCAGTAATAGACCCGCTGCCGTGTTGGATATCGGGACGTGATAGTTGCGGTGCAGTTCCGAAACGGTCCCGCTCAGCGCACCGCGCATTATCAGCCACAGGATGATCTCGGCTCCTTGCGAGCCGGCCTGCTCAATGATCTCGACGATGGAATACTCCGCCAGCTTCGCTGGATCAGCGGCAATCGCATCGAGCGACATCATGTCGAAGTCCTTGTTGATGAATCCGGCGCGGGCTCCGTCCAGCTGATGGGATAGCCCACCAGTTCCCAGGACTACGACCCGGAGGTCTTCCTCGAACGACTCAATCGCTCGCCCGATGGCCTGGCCTAGCGCCCAACATCTCGCCGGGGTGGGAAGGGGATGCTGAACAGTGTTCACACAGACCGGGATCACCTTCACCGGTCGTGGCTCATCTGGCCAGAGAAGCTGCATCGGGACCACAAAGCCGTGATCGACGAGCATCTCCTGGCAGGTGGTTAGATCGAAGCCTTTGGCAACCAGCTCCTCGATGAGGTGCCACGACAGTTCCTCATGACCGGCAAAGGGCGCTGTGATCCCAAGGCCAGCCTTCGTCCTCGTTTTGGTACTCCTTGGCAGCCCCGATGGAGAAGGTCGGCATCTTGTCCAGGAAGAAGTTGAGACCGTGGTCGTTGTACACGACGACGGCGACATCGGGTTGGACCTCTTCGAGCCATTTGTGCACTGGCCGGTAGCCGTCGAATAGCCCCTTCCAGTAGTCGTCATTCTCCAGGCCCTGGGCAATGGCGCCCCCGATTGCCGGTACGTGTGATGTCCCGATTCCGCCGACTATCTGTGCCATTTCATCTCCCCGCTTCCAGGAGCATCTCTTTGAACTCTACTCATGCCGGTCTGTTGGGCGCCAATATCTTGCATATTTAGGCCGAGTGCCCCGGCGAGTTTTGCCAGGTAGTAGATGTTGCCTCCTGCCTCGATCATCGTCAGCACATCATGGCTTCTCACTGCTTCAAGCTGCTCGGTGTTGAGCCCGAACCGAGCGCAGTACGCATCCTCGTCATCGAGAAAAGCTGCACGGTTGGCGGCGCTGTTGAGTGAGAAGCACATCTTGTTGAGGGCCAGACCCTTGCTGGCCAGGCGACCGTCGAAGATGGTCGTTCCGGGTATATCAGTCATGTGTCTCGTATGTTGTTGGTTGAGACCAAAGCCCAGTAGAGGAAGAAGCCCCTAGACGCCGCGGCAGGTTTCGGGCAGGTCTCACGGTTCGCCGCGGAGCGGCTTTCGCTTCTCCGGGGCCAGGTGCCCTAACTAACCCCGTCAGGTCGTATAGCGTTCTACCTCTATGAGGCTGTTGGCGATCGCTTCCACGGCCCTCGCGGTGCTCTTTTCCTTCAACGGTCACGCCCTTGCCGCAGAGGACGAATTCCCGGTCTATACCGGAGATCAGTTTGTCGCGCTACGTGACCACGCTCTGGAGAATGAGCTTCCCAACCTCACCTATCCGGATGAACTAAATCCCATCACCGGCAACGAGGAACTCGACAACCGGATCTATGAGATGGCCTTCGAGCGAGGTTATGTGGTGGCGCCGTTGGCCGCCTCTGAGCTTGGATCGGCGGATGGGGTCCGGATGCAGCCCCAGGCGGCCGAAGCCTGGCTGCAACTAAAGGCTGCGGCGCGAGAGGAGGGCCTTCGATTCATTGTGTCCTCTGCATACCGATCGCCGGCCAGTCAGCGCACCCAGTTTCTCTCCATGCTCGAGGGTTCTTCGGATTCGGCTATCCAGGCCACCCTTCGCTGGTATTCGGTGCCGGGGACCAGCAAGCACCACAGTGGGTACGCCCTTGACTTCCGCTATCGCGAGGGCACATTCGGCGAATTCCGGGCCACTCCCGACTACGCCTGGCTGTCGGCGGACAACTTCCTCATTCCCAAGAGCTTCGGGTTCATCCCTTCCTACCCCGATGACGTCTCTACTCAAGGGCCCAACCCCGAGCCCTGGGAGTTCGTTTGGGTCGGTGTCGGGCTGATCAAGTGTGGGAACCCCCTTGAGGCTCCCAGCACCTTCATCGGACCGGCCGCTGCGATTGCTCAAGATGTTGCCTCCTGCCCCGGGACGAATACCGGTGTCGGGGAAGACCCTCTGAGCCTTCCCGTCTGGCTGACTCGTTACGCGGTCTAGCTGCTAGTTGGTCAGCAGGTAGAAAGCGGAGAACCTGTTGCTGATGTCTTCGAGAAACGAAAAGGATCCGAAGCCGGCCGTGCGTGACATGGCTTCGGCCTGTTGACGACCCCACGCCGCGCCAAGCCCGAGGCCTCCGTGGGCCAATGACTGGGTCATGCAGTGCATGGTGGAGACCCCGTAGAGCAGCGCCCCGCGATCGGTGAGATTCTCCTCGAGCTTCGACGATGCATTCGGCTCCATCATGAGGTACATCCCGTCGGGAGCGAGTGCTTCGCTTATTCGTGACAGGCCGCCGAGTGGATCGACCAGGTCGTGAATCACATCTAGAGATGTGATCAGATCGAACCCGGGATCGATCGGGATGTCCTCGACGCTGTAGGACTGGAACTCGGCATTGGGGATCTCCTCGGCACGGCTGCGAGCGATGTCGATCGACTCGCTCGACACGTCGTATCCCAAAACCTCACACTCGGGGTATGCCTCCGCCATGAGGAGGGCCGCGGTTCCTGATCCACATCCGACATCGGCGATCCGGATCCCCGAGGCAAGCCGATCGGCCAAACCGGGCACACCGGGAAGCCACTTCGTGGTGAGGAACGCCCGATATGAAGGGCCGTTGAGCCGGTCGATGCCTTTGATCAGATTCGGGCCGAAGTCCTCAAACCCGACACCGCCACCGTGAACGGTTGCGGTGGCGATGCTTTCGATCTGCGCCATCACCGCGGGAAGCATCTCGAACCAGCCACCCATGAAGTAGGGGCTCAACTCGGTGGCGACGAATAGGGCGTGTTCGGGGGGGAGTGTGAACACCCCGGACTCGGGCTGGTAGTCCAAGACTCCGCCCGCGGCGAGCCCGGAGAGGATCTCTTTGACATAACGAGGGTCGAGCCGGGCGCCCTCCGCAATCTCGTCTGTCGTCCCGCTCTCATGCTCGCCGAGGTAGGCCGACAGACCGGTCCGGTCGGCAACGGCGAGGAGCCCGATGGTGGTGGCGCCGGCAGCGAAGCCGACGAAGCGGTCGAGGAAGGCTTCGACCTTCTCGCGATCCATGTGTTCTCTCCTTGGTAGAACCACGCATTCAACTCGGTGCGGGAAGAACGGGTGAGCCGAATTAGGTTTCTCCCTGGGATGAGCACTGACAGTCAACAGATCACGGTTAGCGACGGCCGCAGGTCGATCGGAAGCCGCGAGCTCATAACGATGCTGGCCATGTTGATGTCGGGGGTCGCCCTCGCCATTGACATCATGCTTCCTGCCTTTGCCGACATCCGCTCCGAGTTTGGTCTGGCTGAGGATTCGACGGCCGTGGCCGGGCTGGTGACCATGTTCCTCCTCGGTCTGGCAGTCAGCCAGGTGGTCTTCGGGCTCCTCTCCGACCGATATGGCCGCAAACCAATCCTCTATGCGGGGATGGCCATCTACGTCGCCGGGGCGGTGGCGTCGGCATTGGCGCCCGGTCTCGGGTGGCTCCTGGTCGCGCGGTTCCTATGGGGCATCGGCGCTGCAGCGCCGAGGATGACCACTCTTTCGGTCCTTCGCGACACCTACACCGGCGATCGCATGGCGCGAGCCCTGTCGTTCGTGATGGCGATCTTTATCCTCGTTCCTGTCGTTGCTCCTTCCATCGGGGCTGTCCTGACCGACTGGGTCGGTTGGCGCGGCACCTTTGGCTTCACGGTCGTCGTGGCGCTGGCCGTCGGAGTGTGGAGTCTCCGGCTTCCCGAGACGTTGAAGGCCGAGAACAGATTGAGTCTGACAATGTCGGAGGTCTTGAAGGCAGGCCGTCTGGTGGTGACCACCAGGATGACAGTTGGTTACACGCTCGCGCTCACGGCACTCTTTGGGGTATTCGTCTCATACATCGCAAGCTCTGAGCTGATCTTCTCCGACGTCTATGGGCTCGGCGACGAGTTTCCCCTGATCTTCGGTGGTCTTGCCATCGTGATGGGCATCGCGGCGATTGCAAACGCAGCCCTGGTCCAGCGGGTAGGACTGGAGCGGCTGATGAGAGTGGTTCTCAACGGCTACCTGGTGTTCTCGCTTGGCCTGGCGGTCCTCTCCATCATGACCGGGGGCTCGCCGCCGTTCTGGCTATTTGTGACCGCACTGGCCTTGGTGACCTCGATGCACTCTCTCCTCATCCCGAATATGAACACCGCGGCGATGATTCCGATGGGCCGTGTTGCCGGAACTGCGTCGGCGATCATCGGAACTGTGTCCGTGGCGCTCGGTTCGCTGCTCGGGTTGCTCATCGACCGCGCCTATGACGGCGGTGTCACTCCGCTCAGCGTCTCGTTCCTGATCCTCGGCGTGATCGCTTGGGGCTTGGCCCGTTGGGCCAGCGCCGGTTTTCGCTCGGTTGCTGTTGAGCCGGCCCCGGTGCCGGCCGAATAGCGGGCGTCACGCCGCCCGGGGTGGTGCCCGTCCGCCTCGCTCCTTCTTGTGGGTGAGTATGTGATGGAACCGGCAGGCCAGTTCCAGATCCTCGGGCCTGGTTTGGCCTCCATCGGCCCAATGCACCTTGTGGTGGACGTGGAGCTTCCCCCGTTTAGGTAGACACCGTGGTTTGTTCGTATGTGGTGGGGTTGGTGTAGGCGAGGGCTGAGTGGAGTCTTGTTTGATTGTGGAAGTGGATGTGTTCGAAGAGGGTCCTTCGGGCTTGTTCTCGGGTTCTTGCCATTGGATAGGGGTAGACGGCTTCGTTTTTGAATGAGGAGAACCAGGATTCGATCAGTGCGTTGTC
>Ga0255053_10000001_pt1 | contig 115924 bp, 113 predicted proteins | sample JV7_2_22_MG_FD_188635 | JGI IMG/M metagenome (GOLD analysis project Ga0255053, IMG submission 188635) | Seawater microbial communities from Jervis Inlet, British Columbia, Canada - JV7_2_22 | ecosystem: Environmental > Aquatic > Marine > Inlet | place: Canada: British Columbia | collected... | reverse complement strand
GAGCCTGTAGCCACCACTCTCCTCGCCAAGACGGAGGAAGGCACTGCGTGGAGTCTCATCGACAAAGAGGTTGCCCAGGGGCGTCAAGCATTTGTCGTGTGCCCATTGGTCGAGGACAGCCCGAAGGTGGAGGCGGCGTCCGCCGTTGCCGAGCACGGGCGACTCTCCGGTCTGCTGCCGGATCTTCGAGTCGGTCTCATCCACGGTCAACTGCGGTCTGCCGAGAAAGAGACGGTCATGGGCGACTTCAGGGATGGCGATCTCGATGTCCTGGTCTCCACCACTGTGATCGAAGTCGGTATCGACATCCCCAACGCCACGGTGATGGTCATCGAAGATGCTGACCGCTTCGGTCTGAGCCAACTCCACCAGCTCAGAGGCAGAGTCGGGCGTGGGGAGCACGCCGGTACCTGTCTGCTGATCGCAGACGCAACCACCGAGGAGGGGGAGGGGCGTCTTGCCGCGATGGTGGCCACGAACGACGGTTTTCGGCTGGCCGAAGAGGATCTGGCTATCCGTGGGCAGGGCACGGTCTTCGGCACGCGTCAATCGGGAGTCAAAGACCTGAAACTCGCCGACATCCTCGCGGATTTCGAGTTGCTGGTGGCGGCGAGAAGGGATGCTTTCGGTCTTGTTGACTCCGATCCACATCTGGCAAGACACCCCGATCTGGTCGGAGAGGTCAAGGGAATGCTCGGGGACTCCGTCGATTGGCTATTCGTCAGCTAATGGGGCGCTCATGAGGATCATTGCCGGGAGTGCGCGAGGGAGGCGGATCAAGGCGCCGGACACGAGCCGAACACGGCCTGTCACCGATCGGGCGAGAGAGGCAGTCTTCTCCGCTATCGGGAGTTGGGTCAACGAAGCCGTCGTGGCCGACCTCTACGCAGGGTCAGGATCCTTTGGGTTGGAGGCGTTGTCGAGAGGCGCAGGGTCGGTGGTCTTCGTCGAGAACGGGCGCAAGGCCCTGATCACGCTGAGGTCGAACATCACAACTGTCGATCTGGGCGGAAGAGTGATCGAAGCCACCGTGGAGAGCTTCCTGAACAGGTGCGATGATCGATTCGACCTTGTCTTCATGGACCCGCCCTGGGACCAGGACACAGGTATCATGGAGAGGGATCTGACGACCCTCGACCGGCTCTTGTTGCCGAATGCCGAGGTTGTCGTGTCCCGTCGCCACACCGACAGGATTCCCGATGCCCCCAAAACATGGCGAGTTGCCACGGATAGGCGTTACGGAGATACCAGAATCCTCAGGTACGAGAAGGTAGAAAGCGCAAAATGACAACCGCATTGTGTCCCGGCAGCTTCGACCCGCCGACGAATGGGCATGTCGATGTGATCAATCGTGTCGTTTCCGCGTTCGACCGCGTTGTTGTCTCGGTGATCGACAACCCTTCCAAGAGCTCTCTGTTCAGCGTGGAAGAGCGTGTGGGGATGATCACCGGGATCCATGGTGACGATGTCGAAGTCACCGTGTTCGGCGGTTTGCTGGTCGACCATGTGAGGGAGGTCGGTGCAGACGTTGTCGTCAAAGGGCTGCGGACGGTCGACGATTATGAGTATGAGAATCAGATGGCTCAGATGAACAGACATCTGACCGGGATGGAGACGGTGTTCATGCCTGCCCACCCGGAGCACGGGTTCATTTCTTCGACGCTGGTCAAAGAGGTTGCAAGGCTCGGTGGATCGATGAGCGGTCTGGTCCCCGACGTGGTGGAGAACGCACTGAAGGAGCGGTTGTCATGACCCAAGACACACAGATAGATATCGGCGACGAAGTTGTAGTGGACGTCTCCGGCCGTCCAGAGCCATCCGACATTCTCGACATCGTTGATGAGCTGATGGTCCATCTACACGAGGCGAAGACGATGCCATTGTCGTCCAATGCCCTTGTCGACCGGGATGCCCATCTCGGTCTTCTCGAGAAGCTTCGGGAGAGCCTTCCAGACGAGCTGCGAGCAGCCCGTTGGATGGTCCGCGAGCGCGAGGCCTTCATTTCCCGGACGAATGAGAAAGCCCGCGAGATCATGGAGAAGGCCCGAACCGAGGCAGACGAGATGGTTTCGGATTCGAACATCGTCGCCGAGGCAGTGGAGGAGGCCAACATCCTCGTCCGCCGGGCCGAAGGTGATGCCCGGCGTCTCCGACTGGAGACCGAAGACGAGATCGAGAAGAAGCTGCAGCGCGTCGAGGGACTCCTCGAAGACATTATGGCCCAGTGCCAGGCCGCGCGAAGCGAGCTCCACCAAGCCAGACCCCGTTCACCCGAAGTCCCGATCTGACATGAGCGCCGACTTGGTCATCAGCATTGGTGACCTGGCCGGACACCTGGAGAAGGAACGGAGCTTCGCCGGGAGTCGCGACGTTTCCCTTCGGCTGGGTGATTCAACGGTCAAAGGCCCCATTGTGGTCACCGGTGTGGTTACCGGGACGATCGATGGCGTCCAGGCCAGGTTTCGGGTGGCTGCGAATGCCCGTCTCACGTGTGTTCGTTGTCTCACGGAGTGGGAACGTCAACTGGAGACGGAGAGCTTGCAGCACTTCTCGGTGACACCGGATGAGGATGGCTACGCAATCGTCGACAAGGAGATCGATGTCGGGAGCGTTGCCACCGATGAGTTGGCCTTGAGCATTCCGGCGACCCCACTATGTCGAGAAGACTGCAAGGGACTTTGCCCAATCTGCGGAACCGACTTGAATAGTGACCCCTGTGACGGGCATGGAGAGGACTCTGGCTCTCCCTTCGCCGTCCTGAAAGACCTATTCGAATCCTGAGAACCAAGGAGTGCCCGACATGGCGGTGCCCAAGAAGAAGATGTCGCGCTCACGAACCCGTCAGCGCAAGGCGGCCTGGAAGGTCTCCGCTCCAGCCAGTGTGGCGTGCGAGCAGTGTGGCAAGCCAAAACTTCCTCACCGCGCCTGTCGTGAGTGCGGTACATACGCCGGCCGCGAAGTACTCGACACCGATTAAGTGCCTGCGTCCTCGGCCTTGCGACCAGCGCCCAGCCCTCGCCGACTTCATCAACGGAACAACCGGACAGGACACTAGGAGAATTGGCCCGCATCGCCCTCGACGCCATGGGGGGCGACCACGCCCCATCCGAGACCGTTGCCGGCGCGGTTGAGGCGGCGCGCGACGGTGTGGATGTGGTGCTGGTGGGCGATCACCAGGCTCTCGAGGTCGAGCTATCCAAGCACGACACCCTTCTTCCGATTGTTGATGCGGTCGACGTCATTGGCATGGGAGACGAGCCTGGCCGGGCGCTCAGAGAAAAGCCCGAGGCGTCAATAAACGTCGTGGCAAGACTTGTCGCGGAAGGGTCCGCTGACGGGTTCGTTTCCGCTGGCTCAACAGGAGCAGCCATGGCTGCGGCTGCAATAATCATTGGACGAATCAAAGGTGTTGCGCGTCCCGCTATCGCCACGCTATTTCCAACCCCGGGAACGCCCACCCTCGTGCTGGACTCCGGCGCCAATACTGACGTGAAACCTGAGCAACTCGCTCAGTTTGGGATTATGGGCTCGGTGGCGGCCGAGGCGCTGTTCGGCGTGAAGGATCCCCGCGTCGGTCTTCTCTCCATCGGGGAGGAGAAGGGAAAGGGGCGTGACCTGGAGCGAGCGGCCTATGACATGCTTGAATCCGGCCCGACCAATTTTGTGGGAAATCTCGAAGGTCGGGACATTGCGACAGACAGGGCGGACGTCATCGTCACCGATGGCTTCACCGGCAATGTCTTTCTCAAGACGACGGAAGGGACGGCGAAGCTCGTCAGCCAATACCTGCTGGAAGCTGTTTCGAAGCTGTCGCCGGATGTTCAGGAGCAAGTCTTTCCCGCTGTGGAGGCTGTCTGGGAGATTCTGGATTACGAAACCTATGGTGGTGCACAGCTTCTTGGTGTGAAAGGGGTTGCTGTGATGGCCCATGGCAACTCGAGCCGGGTGGCTATCTCAAACGCGCTTGCCCTGGCCAAGGACGGCGCTGAGGGCGACCTGGCAGGACGGCTGGCTGAACAGTTGGCATGACCCTCGAGGACAAGCTGCGCTACTCCTTTGCGAACGCTGAACTGCTTCGCCTCGCGCTTACCCATCGGTCGGTCAGCTCAGAGGATCCGTCTCGAAACGACAACGAGCGTCTCGAGTTTCTCGGAGACGCCGTTCTTCAGCTTGTGATCACGGATCTGCTGTACGAGTCGTATCCCCACTTGGCAGAAGGGCAGATGGCAAAGGTCCGGGCTGCCGTTGTCAGCGGCCCCGCCCTCGCGGAGGTTGCCAAATCGCTGGACCTCGGGAGACACATCGAGCTTGCTCCCGGAGAGGAGCGAACGGGTGGCCGCGAGAAGGACTCGATTCTCGCCGACGGTGTTGAAGCGATACTCGGAGCGGTCTATCTCGATGCCGGAATCGACGCTGTCGGCGAGATCATCCTGTCGCTCTGGTCCGACCAGGTTGCCGACAGGGCAAAAAGCCCAGGCATAAAGGACTTCAAGACCCGGCTCCAGGAGCAGCTCGCCCGTGATGACACAAGACCGGCCTACGAGGTTGAAGGCAGCGGTCCTGACCACAGCCGTCACTTCAAGGCGACTGTCTACGTTGAGGGCACTCGTTTGGGGTCGGGTGAGGGGCGGTCGAAAAAGGCTGCCGAGCAGTCAGCCGCCGAGGAGGCACTCGCCTTTCTCAGCGAAGGTCCTCGCTGAGGGGTTCCTCCAGAGGTCTTACACTATGTTGCTATAGTATGACACTATGTCACTTGCAGCACAGTTTGGGGAACGGGTGGTCGAGGCTCGCAACCTCCACAAGACCTTCGGCGACGTCGTGGCCGTCGAGAATCTGAGCCTCCACGTTTCATCGGGCGAAGTAGTCGGTCTGCTTGGCCCTAATGGAGCAGGAAAGACGACCACGATCAAGATGCTGACCACTCTGACCTCGATCGAGGGCGGTTCGGCATCGGTCGGATCGTTTGATGTCGTCACCGAAGGTGACAAAGTCAGACGATCGATCGGACTCGCCGGACAGGCCGCTGCAGTAGACGACAAGCTCACGACTCGCGAGAACCTTGACCTATTTGCCCGGCTCTACCACCTTCCCAAGTCGGAGAGGAAGAACCGTGTCGAGGATCTGATCGAGAAGTTCCGGCTCACCGAGTTCGCTGACCAGCCGGTGGGGACATTGTCCGGGGGTCAGCATCGAAGAGTTGACATCGTTGCTGCGCTAATCGCCAATCCGGCAGCCATCTTCTTGGATGAGCCGACCACAGGTCTCGACCCTAGAAGCCGAGCCGAAGTTTGGGAGGAGATTCGGTTGCTCGCCGACAAGGGGGCGGCTGTGATCCTCACCACGCAGTACCTCGACGAAGCCGACCAGCTTGCCGACCGGATCATCCTCATCGATAAGGGGAAGGTGGTGGCACAGGGGTCACAGGCGGACTTGAAGAACCAACTGGGCAGGGATGTGCTTCACGTTCGAGTGTCCGATGCGGTAGACGTGGAGCGAGTTGTGGCTGTTATCAACGGCGGCGAAGCGCGCGTGATCGATGAAAAGACCATTCACGTTCCCGTAGGGAGCTCAGCAAAGAGCCTGGCCGTTCTCGGTTCAATACGAGATGCTGGTGTCGAACTGGATGACTTCAGCCTCGCCAAGCCCACTCTGGACGATGTCTTCATGGCATTCACCGACGCCTCCTGAAAGGAAACCAGATGACCACCTCAATCACACCGGTGACGTCCCCAAACAACCCAACGTCAGGAGCGAGCTTCTTCACCGACCTGGGAACGATGGCCCGTCGTGACCTGATGCGAGTCATGCGTCAACCCGAAGCCCTCACCTTCAGTCTGATCATGGGCATCTTCTTCCTCCTTCTCTTCTACTACGTTTTTGGCGGAGTAATCGAAGCTGGAGCCGGTATTGATTACATCCAATTCCTGGTCCCCGGGGTCCTGGTGATCACAGCGTTGAATGGATCAACACAGACCGGGTCCGGTTTAGCGCTCGACCTTTCAGAAGGAGTCACCGACCGATTCCGGTCGCTCCCGATGAGCCAACTCTCCGTTCTGGCGGGCCGCACCATCGCCGACGGTGTCCGAAACTTCGTCGGCTTGGTGCTTCTCGCCACATTCGGGCATCTCCTCGGATTCCGGTTCGACAGCCTGGCCGGAGGAATCGGAGCCGTTCTGGTGGCAGCCGTCATTGGATATGCGTTTTCGTGGATCAACGCAGCAATTGGAGCCAAAGTGCAGAACGCCGAAATGGTTTCGATGCTGACCATGTTCTGGCTGTTTCCGCTCATGTTCGCCTCGAACGTGTTCACACCGACCGACGCCATGCCATCCTGGCTCAAAGCGTTCGCCGACAACCAACCGATCAGCGTGGCGACCGAAGCAGTGCGAGCACTCTCAGGCGGGACGGACGCCATCGAGTCGGTGATGCTCACAATCGCTTGGTCGATCGGTTTGGTCGTTGTCTTCGCCTCTCTGGCTGTCCGTTCCTACCGGCGTGCCGGCTGAGATAGTCAACCTGATGTCACCAGATACAAAGGACGACCTTTGGGATGAGAGTCTGTCTGAACACAAAGCTCGACAAGCTGACCAAATTGCCATGGCGGCATTAGCAATAGTCGCAACCGACGGAATGTCCGGGCTGACCATGTCATCGATCGCAGACAAGGCTGGAATATCCCGACAAACCCTCTACCGCTACTACCCGGACATTGACTCGGTACTCACGGCAGCGATGACATCCAGCGCCGGCGTCGAAGCCCACATCAACGAGCTCACCAGTGTGGGAACACCCAGCGAACAGGTCGACTCCTTGGTTGCCATGATCCTCGAAGGGGCAGCAGCAGGGCACCCGTCACCAACCCAATACGAACAATCACTTCCGCCACAAGCTCGTGAAGCGGCGCGTAATCACGCCGAGCAGATCGAGCGACTGGTCATCGGAATCGTGAGACAAGGCGTGGCCGACGGCTCTTTCTCAGTCGACCTCGACCCATCCATTGACGGGGCGATCCTTTACCGGCTCATCTTCTCGGCCTACGACCTGGCCGAGGACGCAGAAGACCCAAAGGCGATAATCCAACATATGACACGCAGCGTTCACCGGCTCGTTGACTCAGCAGAAGCAGGATGATCTGCCGCGTCCTCAAATGCCGTTTCTACCGGAGGTCCTCGCTGAGAAGTTCTTCCCGGCGTGCCCTCAGGTCTACGTACCACACCGTGTACATGGCGCCGATGGCGGCCACTATCAGTCCCTGGGCCCCGATACCCAAAGCCGAAACGAACGAGACCCCGCTACCAAGGTCTCCGACCACCGATAGAGGAATCGCCACCAGTTGGATCAGCTGAATCGCCACAGATCCCAGAAGACCGACTAGCAGCAGAAAGCCGAGCGTCGGCCACCATCGTCCTTTCACCAGGCTGATACTTCGCAGCAGGGCTTGGATCGGCCCCGCCTTCTCAATGGCTATCACCGCGGTCGTCATGGAGAAGGAGATGAGAACCCAGATGCTGGGGCCGACGAAAGCGAATAGAAGGACCACCGCCAGCAGACTGCTTGTGGCGTTGGGAGTGCCGACCAGTGCGAACGGGACAAGCCAGATCGCCAGACCCAGACCCATGATCGCTCCGATCACGATGAGGGCAACGAGTGCGGCGACAAAACCAACCGCCATGCGACCCAACGCATACCGTCTCGCTGCTCGACCGGAGACTGACCGCCCCGACATGTCCGAGGCAACAATGTGGTGGACGGCTAGATACACAAAGAGTGTGGCTACCGACTGGAGCACAACGGCGATGGCGACCGCACGTATGAACGGTTGCGAGACTTCGAGGAACACATCGGGTGGGAGATTGTTGAGGGCCGCAGGGTCGTCGAACACAAGCTCGAGAAAGTCGATCGCACCCGTCATCCGGAAGGCGAGAAACGTCAGGACGCCGACCGGTATGAAGACGACGAGGGCCGTGGAGGCGAGAGGTTTCCAGGTTCTGGCCAGACTGTTGAGGGCGTCACCAAGTACCTGGCCAAACTGGCGTGGGACTATCTGCATGGGGATGGGTACCGTAATCCGGCTCTCAATGGAGGCATCTCTGCCCGAATTACCCGAAGTCGAAATCACAAGACGACATCTCGAGAAAGCCATGGTGGGTAGGAAGCTTCAGAGTGTTCGGGTGACTCATGACCGCACTGCCCGTTATAACGCAACGACGGGTGAGATCGAGTCCCGCCTGTCGGGGAGGCGGGTGGACTCGGTCGGTCGGCGCGGCAAGTTTCTGGTCGTCGGGTTGGATGACGGCTACACGATGGTCGCCCATCTGGGAATGTCGGGACGCTTCAGCATTGCCGGCGGCACAGGCGCAAGGAATACCGAAGAGGTCCCACACACCCACTTTGTGGCGATGCTCGACGATGGGGCCGAGATCAGCTTCATCGATCCCCGAACGTTTGGCTTCATCGCGGTGTTCGATGAGGATGAGCTTGCAGACTCCAATCTTTCCAGACTCGGCCCCGATGCCTGGCTGGATCCTCCGACTGCCCCGACTCTGATGAAGACTCTGAAGGGTCGAACCGCTCCCATCAAGGCTCTCCTTCTGGACCAGAGGCCCATCGCCGGCCTCGGCAACATCTATGCCGACGAAGCCCTTCATCTCGCCAGGATCCATCCTCTGACACCGGGAGGAGATCTCGAAGCAACCGAAGTCGCCGGGTTGCTCGTGGCCATACGCAGAGTCCTGTCTGAGGCGATAGATAGTGGAGGAACCACTCTCGACGATCTGGCCTACTTGCTTCCCGACGGCCAGGCCGGGGACAACCTGGGCCGTCTCGGTGTCTATGCCAGGACAGATGAGCCATGTCTCAGGTGTGGCACACCTGTCCAGAGGATTGTTGTCAGGGCACGATCAACTCATTTCTGTCCCCGGTGCCAGAGGCAATGACCCAGAGAGCGGTCCATGCGTGGGTGAGCGGCCGGGTCCAGGAAGTCGGCTATCGGCAGTCGTGTCGGAGTGTTGCCCGATCACTCGATCTGGCCGGGTGGGTGCGCAATCTCCCGGACGGTAGGGTCGAGTTGTTTGCTCAGGGGGAAACCGAAGCTCTTGATCGGTTGATCACTTGGGCCTGGGCCGGCCCGTCGCTGTCGGTGGTCAGTGGGGTCGAGTCGGAGACGGCGCAACCCGATGTGACCCTGACCGATTTCTTCATCCATCCAAATGTGGCAATAACCGGCTAGACAACTGGTTTTCGTTAGCCTGACCGGGCAATCACAGACGTGTCATTAGCCAGGTAGTCAGCTGTGTATCTGAAATCACTGAAACTCACAGGATTCAAGTCGTTTGCCGACCGCACGCGTCTCGAGTTCCGTCCGGGCGTAACGGTTGTCGTTGGCCCCAACGGCTCGGGTAAGTCCAATCTGGTCGACGCCCTGTCATGGGTGCTGGGCACGCAGTCCACCAAGACTCTCCGCACCCAGAGGATGGAGGATGTCATCTTTGCGGGCACGGCGACCCGTCCTTCGCTGGGTAGGGCAGAGGTGACCCTGGTTGTTGATAACGCTGAGCGCATGATCGACCTCGATCTCGATGAGGTCTCGATCACGAGGCGGCTCTATCGAGATGGCTCGAGCGATTACGAGCTCAACGGTGTGAACTGTCGTCTTCTCGACATCCAGGATCTGCTCTCCGATTCCGGTGTCGGGCGTCACCAGCATGTGATCATCGGCCAGGGTGAGATCGGCACCGTGCTCAACGCCTCACCCGAGGAGCACCGTGCCGTTATCGAGGAGGCAGCCGGAATTCTCAAACACCGTCGACGCAAGGAACGCTCCGAACGCCGTCTGGAGAGAACCGACGATGACCTTGTTCGTCTTCACGACCTGCTCGGTGAGATTGAACGTCAGATGCGCCCGCTGCGGCGACAAGCGCGCGCCACCGAGCGATACGACGGCCTGAAGGGTGAAGTGAAGGCCCTCCGGCTCTACCTGGGCGGTGAGGCCCTGGCCTATCACGATCGAGATCTCACAATCGCTACCTCAGAGAAGTCCCGGCTCCACGAAAACCTCGACGTTGATCGTCGCAGGGTTGAAGATCTGTCCACCAGGCTGGCCGCACTCACCGAAACGGCAGGCCAGGTGAGAGTCGACCTCGATCGCGACACGTCCGCTGCCGCGTTGCTGGAGACGACTAGTGAGCGTCTTCGAAGTGTCACCTCAGTCGCCAACGAGCGCCGTCGCGCTGTCAGCGGCCGGCGTGAGGCGGTGGTTGAGCGGCGGGATGACCTCGAGAACGAGAAACAAGCCATCAACGCGGAGCTTGTCTCCATTGATGGGGATCGCCGGGAGGCGGCGTCGGTGGCCGATGCCGCCGAGTCGAGGTTCCGTCGGCTTGAAGACGAAGAGCGTGCCGTTGCCACCCAGAGCGCTCTTTCGTCAGAGGGGGCCCTCGCCGCTGCCCGAGGAGAGGTCAGCGCTTTGGAGTCGGCCCAGGTTCGCGATGAGCGCGAGCGGAAGGGGGTAACTCACCGACTCGAGGTACTCGCCTCCCAGAGACGTGACGAAACAGCCGAAGTGGACCGAATCAACGAGGAGATCCAGAAAATCGACGAGGAGCTCACCTCTATTCAGGCGATCTATGACGACGCCTCGACCCGGCGAGTAGCAGACCAGGAGGCCTGGTCTGCGGCCGAGGAGACCAGGGGTGGCAGTCGTTTGGAAGTGGCCTCAACGGAAGCCAGGGTGGATGCCATCAAGGCCGGCATCGAAGGCAGCTTCGACGTCGAAGCGCGCAAGTTGGCGGAAGGGGCCAGAGGAGTTGTCGGATCCCTGACATCCCAACTCGACATTCCTGAGGGAATGGAGGCTGCCGTCGACGCTGCCCTTGGTCGTTGGGTGAATGCGGTCGCGTTCGAGAATGTTGATGCTGTCCGCAATGTCGTTGAGAGTGTGAAGGGGTCCGGCGGAGGGTCTGTTCCGGTGGTATCGGCCATGTCTGAGGGCTCCGCTCCGGCAAAGGAAGTCGCCGCAAACCTCGGTGTGGACGCCCTGATCGATCGGCTCGGGCCCGGGGCCCATCCGGGTTTGGCCACACGGCTTCTAGGTGATGTCGTCCTGGTCGAAGGTTGGGTGAGCGGATGGGACCTCATTGCCAAGTACCCGGCTCTCCGTGCGGTTACTCCGGAGGGCGATCTCATCTCCGTCTATGGCGTGCACATCGCCAATCCAGACGGCGCTGGAGTGGCAATGTTGGAGGTGGCAGAGGTAGCACTTGAAAGATCGTCGACAGCACTGGCTCGCGCGGAGTCGATTCACAATGCCGCTCGACGTGACTTTGACGCAAGCCGCGAACTGGAGAGGTCGGCTCTTGAAAGACTCGAGGCGGCGGAGGCCGGATTGGCCGGACGATCAGAAGCCATGCGGAGTCTCCAGAAGTCGGTCGACTCAGTTCAGGAGGAACAGACCAGGTTGGAGGAGCGCAAGACTGCATTGACCGACACGATTGACCAGGGCCGGCGTCAGATTGCTGAGTTGAGATCCCGTCTCGAGGCCCTCGAAGGCGAAGAGGCGGAGCAGATGAGGGCCTGGGACGAGCTGGAGGCGCGTCGTGTCCAGGTGGGAGCCGATCGCGAGCTAGGCCGTTCCCAGTGGCAGGATGCCGCGGGGAAACTTCGAAGCATCGTTGAACGCGAACGTCTTCTTCAGGAGAGATTGGCCCGCATCGATGGCGAAGCACAGCGACTCGATTCCGGCCATGAGTCGGAATCCGACCCGGGCAAGCTCGCTGAGGTAGAGGACTTCGCCCGTCGCGCCTTGTCGGTGCTTTCGCGTCGGATCGAGGAGCTCAGAGACCGCCAGACTCGACTGCGGACTGAGAACGAGGGAGCCCTCGGAGATCTCGAGGCTGCGCGCGACGAGCACGATTCACTTCTCACGTCCATCAACAAGTCCCGGGAGCGCGCCGCCGAGCTCGACGTCACACTCGCGGAGCTTCGTCTCCATCGAGAGGCTGTTGTCGAGTCGATTCGACGTGATGCCGATTCCGATGTCGACGCGGCAATGGGTGCTTCGCGACCCGACCTTCCCGAGGACACCAATCTCGAGGAGCTCCTCGAGTCGAAGAGCGCGCAGCTGAGCCGGCTTGGGCCGATCAACCCTCTGGCTGCCGAAGAGTTCGCAGAGTTGGATGAGCGTCACACCTTCCTGTCGGATCAGATGAGTGACATCGAGTCATCCCGGTCTGAGCTCCGAAAGGTCATCACCGCCCTGGAAGAAGAAATCGAGCAGCGTTTCCATGCTGCTTTCAGTGAGGTCGCTGAAGCATACGAGCGGTACTTCGCCGTTCTCTTTCCCGGCGGACGTGGCAGGCTCCGGGTGATTGACGCCGACACCAGCCATTCAGGTGTGGCGATCGATGCCCAGCCACTGGGGAAGAAGGTCAGCCAGATGACTCTGCTCTCGGGTGGCGAGCGCAGCCTTGCGGCACTGGCGTTTCTCTTTGCCGTGTTCGAAGCCCGGCCGAGCCCCTTCTACGTCCTGGACGAAGTGGAGGCCGCCCTCGACGACACCAACCTGCGCCGCTTTCTCCGCATCGTCGACGAGTTCAAACAGAGAGCACAGCTTCTCATCGTGACTCATCAACAGCAGACGATGGAAGCCGCCGACGTCCTCTATGGAGTGACCATGGAGCCCGGTGGCTCGTCACAGGCCATCCGAAAGGACATGGCGATGGTCGTTTCCGAACAGGTGGCTTAGGCTCCAATTCCGAATGGATAACTCGACACTGGTCGTCCTCCTGGTCATTGCCGTCGTGGTGGTAATCATCGGCCTGTTGTTGTTTCGCCGGTCAGGGGAGACCGAGGGTTCCCTTGTCGAAGGGAACAGGCTGGCAAGAACGGCGGGCGCCCTTGGGGTTGCTCTTCGCAAAGCGTGGAGCTCGGGAATCGACGAGTCCACGTGGGGCGAGATCGAAGACGCCCTCCTCGCTGCGGATGTCGGCGTCGACGCAGCCAGTCACATAGTGGATGGTGTCCGTTCGACCAATCCGCAGACACCCGAGGAAGCCAGAGCAGCGTTGTCATCAAGTATTCGATCTGAGCTTGGGGAGGTCGACCGCTCTTTGCATCACAAGAACAAGACCTCGGTGTGGCTGGTGGTGGGAGTCAACGGCACCGGGAAGACAACGACGGTCGCCAAACTGGCCAAACGACTCAAGGACGAGGACAAGACCGTCATTCTCGGTGCAGCAGATACTTACCGGGCGGCCGCCGCTGAGCAACTTCAGACGTGGGGAGACCGTGTTGGAGTCGACGTGGTGGGAGGCCAGGCCGGCGGCGACCCTGCCTCCGTCGCCTTTGACACTCTGACCTCGGCTCGAGCCAAGGGGACCGATGTCGTGATCATCGACACGGCGGGGCGGCTCCACGGAAACAAGAATCTGATGGCGGAGTTGGCCAAGATCCACCGGGTCGCCGCCGGTGACGGTGTCGTCGATGAGGTGCTCTTGATCCTGGACGCGACGGCGGGACAGAATGGTCTGGCCCAGGTGCGCGAGTTCGCGGAGACGGTGCCGGTAACGGGCATCATCCTGACAAAGCTCGATAGCACGGCCCGAGGCGGCATCATCATCGCCGTGGAGAAGGATCTTGGAGTTCCGGTGAAGCTCATAGGGGTGGGAGAGGGATTAGACGACCTGGTGGAATTCGACCCGGGTAGCTTTGTTGAAGCGTTGCTGGAGGAATCATGAACAACGATGAACTTGCTGTGGCGGCACGAGATGCTGCTGAGGGCTCATACTCCCCGTACTCGCACTTTCGGGTTGGGGCCGTTGTGGTGAGCGTGGACGGGGAGATCTTCACGGGCGCCAATGTCGAGAACGCCTCCTACCCGGTCTCCTCGTGCGCAGAGTCCACCGCAATCAACACAGCCGTCTCCCAGGGTGTCCGAGAGATCGCCAGTATTGCGGTCGCCTGCATCGACGCAGAAGACATCGAAGGGGCCTACCCGTGTGGCCACTGCCGTCAAGAAATGGCGGAATTCGGCGTCGAGAAGGTGATCGTGACCGCCGGGGATGGCTCAGTCGTCAGGGAGCACAGCCTCGAAGAGCTGTTGCCTCACCAATTCAACCTTTGACCCTCAGCCAACGCCCCAGTGGGCGGCGTCATTAGCAGCCACGGTGTTGACTATCAGAGTCAGCGCGGCAAAAGCGACTAGCCCTCGCATAAGGGAAGCCTACGCGTTTTCCTGGCTACCGGGTCAGCGGCCCTCCAACGCCTCGATCAGTTGTGGAAGCACTTTGTGGACGTCACCAACGATCCCGAGGTCGGCCACCGAGAAGATTGGGGCATCGGGATCCTTGTTGATGGCGATGATCGTGCCGGCGTCCTTCATGCCGACAAGATGCTGCATCGCTCCCGAGATGCCCACGGCAATGTAGACGTCAGGCTTGACGGTCTTGCCGGTCTGTCCAACCTGTTTCGCATAAGGGACCCAGCCCGCGTCGACAATGGCCCGTGTGGCGCCGGTGGCGGCTCCCAGCGGCTTGGCGAGTTTCTCGACGAGACCGTAACCCTCGAGGGAACCAAGACCGCGTCCCCCGGCGACAACGACTGTCGCATCACCAAGCTGTGGCCCTTCGCTCTCTTCGACGTGTGACTCGACAAGCTTTGCCTCCGCGTCGCCGACATCGGGAAGATCGAGACTGACGACCGACGGGGTCCCTCCTTCGGTCGCTTCTGCGGAGAACGACTTGGGACGAATCAGCACCAGGAAAGGCCGGTTCGATGCCGAGGCAGTGGCGATCTGGCTGCCACCAAAGATCTCGTGATCCGTCTCCACCCCTTCGTTAGTCAGCCGGACATCCGATGCATTGGCCAGAACCCCGACGCCCAATCGAGCGGCAAGACGTCCGGCCACGTCCCTGTCCGTGTAGGCCTGGCCAAACAAGACCAGTTCCGGCGGCTCGGTGGCCATCCGGTCGGCAAGGGCAGCGGCGAGTGGTCCCGCCGGGAGTCGGTCGCCGCTGTCTGCGTGTAGCACCGAGTTGGCCCCGTGCTCGCCCAGGACGGCGAATGCTTCGTCGCTCCCGGTCCCGAGGTACACAGCGGTCACATCGCCAAGCGTTCTGGCCTTGGTCAGAAGCTCGAGTCCCAGGACCGACGGGGTTGCATTGACTTCTTCGATGAACACCCACACCGACGCCATCTCAGATCACCTTCCTCTCTTCGAGGAGAGCGACAATGGTCTGGTAGGCCTCACCGTCGTCTTCAATCTTCTGACCCGCTTCTCTCTCAGTCGCATCCGAGATTGACACGACCTTCTGATCAGACGAGGTCTCGACACCGAGATCGTCAAGCGTCAGATGTTCCACCGGCTTCTTCTTGGCGTCCATGATCCCTTTGAAGGTGGGATAACGAGGCTCGACCACGCCGGCCGTCACCGATATGACAGCGGGCAGACCTGACGCCACCACGTCGTAGCCGTCGTCGGTCTGACGATCGATGGTTACCGTCCCGTCACCGATATCGACGTCTTTCGCATAGGTGAGTGCGGGAGCGCCGAGGTGCTCCGCGAGCATCTGAGGAATGACTCCCGAGTATCCATCGGTCGACTCGGTGCCGACTATTACCAGATCAAAGCCCTCCCTCTCGATGGCGGCAGCGAGAACCCTCGATGTCGTCAGAGCATCGGCGCCACGGAGAGCACCATCTTCGATGATGATTGCCTTGTCGGCGCCCATGGCCAGGGCCTGGCGAATTCCCTGGGCGTTGCCGGCAGGCCCCATGCTCACCAATGTGAGCGTTCCTTCGTTGGCCTGAGCTAGCTGAAGACCCATTTCCACCCCATAGCGGTCGGTGTCATCGAGGATCTGGTCGTCAGGGCGTGTCAACCAGTGTGTTCCCTCTTCGAGGGTGTAGGGGGTGGCCGGATCAGGGATCTGCTTGACACAGACGACGACCTTCATACCGCATTGCTCCTTGTTCGAATTCGGCGGCGATGGTAACTGCCGCCCGGACTATCTGATCCAGGGTCAAATCGTGGTGACGTCAACTCTTTCGATGATCAGTTCCGGTGCCGAAATCGGCCGTTCGGAGATCGTCCAAGCCGAAGAAAGCGTGTCGCTCTGAGTTTCCCATTTTGTTTGGTCGCCATAACGTGCGATCGCGAGCGGATCTCCTTTGGCGACCTCATCCCCGATCTTTGCCTTCAGCGTGATCCCCACTCCGGGGTCGACGATGTCCTTCTTGCGCTCACGCCCGGCTCCAATCCATGTCGCGCTGGCGCCAATGATGAAAGCATCGCAACGTGTCACGTAGCCGTCGGCGGGGGAAGTTATCACCGCCTCGTGTGGCGCGCTGACAAGCAAAGATGGGTTTTCGATGACCGAGGTGTCGCCTCCATGAGCCCCGGTCACGTCGATGAACTTCTGAAGAGCCGCTCCGGAAGTGATTGCATCGTCGAGTCGCTCGCGACCTCCGCCGACCCCGGCCAACTCGAGCATCGTTTCGCCGAAGACCATGGTGAGTTCGCTCACGTCGGCGGGGCCCTCGCCTCTGAGTACGTTGATCGACTCCTTGATCTCGTTGGCGTTCCCCACCTCGTTTCCGAGTGGCTGGCTCATCGAAGTTATGAAGGCGACGGTGTCGACTTCGTGGGAGGCACCGATCCCAACCATCGTATGTGCCAGTGCTCGAGCGTGAACGAGATCCTTCATGAACGCACCTGAGCCTGTCTTCACGTCGAGGAGGAGGCCATCGAGACCCTCTGCCAGCTTCTTTGACATGATCGAGCTGGCAATCAGCGGGATCGAAGGGACGGTGCCCGTGACGTCCCGCAATGCGTAGAGCTTGCGGTCTGCGGGAACCATGGTTTCCGACTGTCCGGCCAGTACGAGGCCATGCTCGGTGAGAACCTTTCTGAACTCGTCGGGAGTGAGGCCGGTGGTGAAGCCGGGGATCGACTCCAGCTTGTCGAGTGTCCCCCCGGTGTGGCCCAGCCCACGTCCCGAAATCATTGGCACATATACACCGCATGCTGCAACCAGCGGTACCAGCGGTATCGAGATCTTGTCCCCTACGCCCCCCGTCGAGTGTTTGTCGACCTTGGCGGCAGCGATTTCAGAGAAGTCCATCACCTCGCCCGAGTGGAGCATCGCCTCGGTCCAGGCGGTGAGCTCATCGCTGTTCATCCCGTTCAGCAGAATTGCCATCGCCATTGCCGACATCTGATAGTCGGGAACGTTGCCTTCGGTGTATTCACCAATGAGCCATTCGATGGCGTCAGGGGAGAGAACACTGCGATCACGTTTGGTTTCGATCAGCTCGATTGCGGTGTACGCCATGGGAACAAGTTATTCAGCTTCAGAGGATTGCGGCGAACTCCGGCATGCCAAAGGCGAGATTGAGATTCTGGACGGCCTGAACTGCTGCTCCCTTGAGAAGGTTGTCCTCGGCACCCACCACCACCAAGTTTCGGCCATCCTCACTCACTTCGACGCCGCCAAGCACGACGCCCGACCGACCGGAGCCGTCGCGCAACTCGGGAATCCTCTCCTGAATGTCTATCAGTGGCTCGTCTGCATAGGCATCAGCCAAACGCTGCAACGCATCTGCGCCGGTGATCGGAGCCGACAGCGGTATGTGGGAGGTTATGAGAAGACCCCGAAACGCCTGATGGACGTGGGGCATGAAACGAACCGGATGACCCAGGTGTCGGGTGGCCTCTCGCTCATGATTGTGGCCCACGAGCTTGTAAGGCAACAGGTTGTCGGCGAGACGTGCCGGATCGTTCTTCGTCGATGGTGTGGTGCCCGCCCCAGAGTATCCAGAGACCCCGAACACTGCCGGCGCTCCATCGAGATCATCTACAAAAGGCGCCAGCACGAGCTGCATGACGGTCGCGTAGCAACCCGGATTGGCGACTCGTCGCGCTCCGGCGATCTTGGCCCTATTGAGCTCGGGAAGCCCGTAGATCCAGCTGTCGTCGAAACGGTGGTCTGAGGAGATGTCAACGATCACGGTGTCGGCGGGAAGGGCGGAGATGAATGGTCTGCCGACACCGTCGGGAAGAGCGAGAAACACCGCATCCAACCCCAGTTGGGCGACCCCCTCGGCGTCCAGGTCCCCAAAAGTGAGTTGGTCGATCTCGGGAACCGGGCGACCCGCCTTCTCCCTCGACCCCGCGTACTCCACAGACAATCCAGGGTGGCCGCCGAGGAGCCTGAGCAGTTCGCTGCCGGTGTGTCCGCGGGCGCCGACGACGCCGACGGACTTGGCTTCAGACACCGGAGGAATCCCTACGGAAGGCTGCAGGCAGCTCGCTCAGCCTCTTCACGGCCCGGCTGATCCTGTCGAAGTCGCTCTCACCTGTCCAGTAGATGGTCCAGTGGCCTTGCCTCACCGAACCCTCGGCCTCCTTGGCATAGAAGGCGTTGAAACGATTGTCGCTTCTCGATCTCCAGAAGAGCACCGGGAAGTCCTTTGTCACATAGGTCCAGACAGTTCTTGCCAGTCCTTCTCCCTGGGCGCTCTCATGAATCGCGAACTTGTCGAGATAGGCGAAGTCGTCAATTCGGGTCACCACCGCGCCGGCCCGGTAGCTTGCGGAGACGTAAGCGGCAGACAGGTCCAGGTCGTTCCACCAGCGAGGCTCCAACTTTCGACCAAACGCACCCTGGATGAGATGTTCGACGCGCTCCCGGTCGAGATCGGCCTTATCCTCGTATTTGGCGATCTTCTCGCCCTTGCGGACGAGGGTGCCTGCACCTCCGTGAGTGAACAGCTCTCTGACCAGGGTGGCGGGGCTGGTGATCGACACCGAGGTCGATTGGGGAGTGTCGTCGAGAAGTCGGCGGATCTCGGCGAGTTTGAGCCGCATTCCGGAGTGGACCCAATCCTGACTCATCAGCTCGTCGAAGTCAGAAGCGAGGTTGATCGACTCGATGATGCGGCCCTCCCGGTCACGGAGACCACCGGAGTCGACAAGGAAGATGATCTTCATCGGTTGGATCTCGTGGACCAGGAAACGCGTGGCCGAGTCGGCGTTCATGTTCACCAACTGCCCCCCAGGGGCCACACCGAGACAGGTGAGAATCGGGATCGCCCCGGATCTCACGATCGATCGCAGCAGATCGAGATGAAGCTTCGCCGGCTCGCCGACGAAGCCGTATTTGTCCTGATCGACGATGTCTGCGTCGAACGCGCCCTGAGTGAGCCCATGGGCTGACACACCCCGGCCCCTCACCGCCTCGACGAGAGCGATGTTCTGCGCCGTGAAGATGTCGCGGGCAGCATCGAGCACCTCACTGGTCGTGACCCTCAAGCCATCGACCCTGTCTGAAACGATGCCATCGTTTGCCAACCGCTCATCGAGCTGGGGACCGCCACCGTGGATGACTATCGGAGTGAGTCCGACCGTGTGGAGGAGGGCAAGAGCGGCCGCTGTCTCCTCGAGTCTGCTCTGGAGGACGGCCCCGCCGATCTTGATCACGGCGAACCGGGACTGATCGAGCTGGGAGAATCGGCTGAGATAGGTGCGGATCTCCTTCCCGTCGCTCATGTTCGACAGGAGTTGCACGATTGTGTGACGGACGTCTTGGTGAGGAGTCATCATCAGCCGTTCTCCACCAATGTGCTCATGATCGCCTTTTGGGTATGGAGACGGTTTTCTGCCTCGTCGTAGGCAAAACAGGTGCTGGCGTCAAACACGGCATCGGTCATGATGACATTTCGCCTCATCGGAAGACAGTGACTCACCAGAGCATCGTTGGTGAGAGCCATCTTTTGCTCGTCGACGATGAAGTGTCGGTACTGATCCCTGATGGGCTTCTCTGCTTCCCAGTTGCCGAAGTAGGGGAGGGCGCCCCAACTCTTGGCGTAGACGGCGTCTGCACCTCGATAGGCGGTGTCGATGTCATGGGTGACTGTAAGGCTCCGGCCATTGGAACTCGCGTCTGACCGCGCAATGTCCAGATAACGATCGTCGAGTATGAACTTCTCATTCGGGCAGAGGAGCGTGACGTCCATTCCGAACTTGGCGGCGATGAGGAGAGCAGAGTTGGCGACGGCTGTGTTGAGGGGTTTCGGGTGATAGGACCAGGTGAGAGTGAACTGTTTTCCGTCGAGTTGGCCGATGCGTTCCTGGAGAGCCATGGTCATCGCCATCTCCTGGCAGGGGTGGGTGATCGTCTCCATGTTGATGACTGGAACGTCGGCGTGATTGGCGAAAGCGTTGAGAATGCGATCTTTGCGGTCCTCTTCCCAGTTCTCGAACTCGGGAAAGGCGCGGATTCCTATCAGGTCACAGTATCGGGAGAGAACCTTGGCAGCCTCTTTGACGTGCTCCTCGGCATCTCCGGTCATCACGACAGCATCATCGAATTCGAGGGGCCACATGCCACCGGACGGAGACAGCACCACGGCGTGCCCGCCAAGCTGTTTGGCTCCGACATCGAACGAGGTGCGAGTTCGGAGGGAGTTGTTGAGAAAGAGGAGCGCGATCGTCTTCTCCGCCAGGGTGCTTCCGTAAGGCGATGTCTTGAAGACCCGGGCCTCGTCGATCAGGGCTTGCAACTCGGGTCGTGACCAGTCGTATGTGTTGAGGAAATGCCTGATCGCTCCAATTTAGCGTTTATGCAGCCGCATGGTCCCAGGCGCGCCATGTGACTACAGGCGCTCCTGGCCTTTGTCGAAGGCATCGAGCGAGCTCACATACTCGGAGGCCAAGGTCTACTACGCCTGATCGCTGACGCGATTGTTGATCACGAGAACACCATCATCCGCCAGGAGTTGTGCTTGCCTTACCCGATCGGGAGTGCGGAGATGTCCCCCGGAGCCGACCACTCGCCACCAAGGAAGATCACCGCCTGAGGTGCGAAGAAGGCCGCCGACGGCTCGTGCCGCTCCGGGAAACCCTGCTTCTGCTGCGACCTCGCCATATGTGACCACGTCGCCCGGCTTGAGTCGGGAGATCACGCCGACGACAGAATCTTCAAATTGGGTCACACGGTGCCGAAGAGACGATCTCCCATGTCGCCCAGCCCGGGCGCGATGTAGAAGTTCGGGTTGAGCTCGCGGTCGAGAGACGCTGTGACGATTCGAACGTCTGGGTGGTGCGCTTCCATGACCTCGACCCCCTCCGGCGCGACGACAACACAAATGGCGGTGATGTCTTTGGCTCCGTTCTCCTTCACATTGTCGACGGCCCAGGACAACGAGCCGCCAGTGGCAAGCATTGGCTCGAGTATCAGAACGCGAGCCGAATCGAGGTCGGGGAACTTGGTGTAGTACTCCATCGGCTCGGCTGTCTCCTCGTTCCGCTGAACCCCGGCAAAGCCAATCGCCGCGTCGGGGACGAGGGTGAGGACCGAGTGAAGGAGACCGAGTCCGGCGCGAAGAACTGCCACTGCCACCACCGGCCTATGGAGCTGCTGGCCGGTCATCGGCTCCAGTGGCGTCGAGATCTCGACCGGATCCGTGGGCATATCCGACAGGGCTTCCGCTACAAGGAGATAGCCGAGGCGCTCGGCGATCTGACGGAACTCGGGTGGGTTGGTTTGCTCGTCTCTCAGAATTGTGAGCAGGTCCGAGGCAAGCGGGTGGTTGAGAACGGTGAGAGCCATGAGACCCCAGCCTACGACCGGAGCGGGCTATCTCGCTACCCGGTGTTGCGCATACCGGCAGCGATTCCGTTGACCGTCAGCAGCAGAGCTCGATCGAGATCGGGCGATTCCTCCCCTTGACGTGATCTTTCCAGAAGGGATACCTGCAGATAATTGATCGGGTCGAGATAGACGTCGCGCACGTCGAGGGTGCGACGGAGAAGACCGGCGTCGTCGAGCAACTGATCCACGTCTCGAATCTCCAGCACTTGAGCGATCGCTAGGTCGTGCTCCTGCCGGATTGATTGGAGAAGGTGCTGGTGCTCGGGGGCAACGAGGGCGTCGACATATCGCCCGGCAATGTCGAGGTCGGTCTTGAAGAGGGTCATCTCGACGTTTGACAGAAATGTCTGCATAAACCCCCATTCCAAAGCCATCTCCCGCAACACATCTTCGTACCCGGCCCTGCGGGCCGCTTGGAGGCCGGAGCCGACCCCAAACCATCCGGGGACGATCTGTCTGGTCTGGGTCCAGCCGAACACCCAGGGGATTGCACGAAGGTCGTCAACGCCGCCGACGCCACCCGGCCGCCGCGATGGTCGGCTGCCGATGTTCATCTTTCCCAACTCCTCGACCGGTGTGGAGGAGAGGAAATAGGGGACAAGACTGCTGCTCTCCACGAGACGGCGATAAGCGGCATAAGCCTCCGAAGAGAGACAGTCCATCGCCTCGGTCCAACGGCCGAGTGTTTCTGATGGTCGACGCGACTTTCGATGAAGCAGCGAGCTCTCGAGGACCGAGGCCACCATCAGCTCGAGGTTCCGGCCAGCGATCCCCGGGTTGCCGTACTTCTCCGAGATGACCTCTCCCTGCTCGGTGATCTTGATGGAGCCATCGATCGTTCCGAAGGGCTGCGCCAGGACCGCCGCGTGGGTCGGGCCACCGCCCCTTCCGATCGTGCCACCCCGACCGTGGAAGAGACGCAGCGTCACATTGTGCTTCTCCGCAACGGCGCGCATGACCTTCTGCGCCTTGTATATCTCCCATTGGGAAGCCGCGATTCCTCCAACCTTGTTGGAATCGGAATAGCCGAGCATCACCTCCTGGAAGTCGCCTCTCAGCGAAACCAGACGCCGGTACTGGGGGTTGTGGAGCAGGTTGTCGAGCAGCAGTCCCGAGCCCTTGAGGTCGTCGATCGTTTCCACGAGGGGCACAAGCCCGATGTCTGCAATGCCGCGATCGAGGTCGATGAGCCCCGCTTCGCGCGCCAGCACGGCAGCTTCGAGCACGTCGACCGGGGTTTCGGTCATCGAGATGACATAGCTCTCGATCACCTGCTGTCCGTAGCGGGATTTGGCTTTGCGGATGGCCCGGAACACACCGAGGGTCTTGCTCACTTCGGTCGAGAGCTCTGTTGTGGCGCTGGACAGGGGCCGGGCACCGGCAAGCTCACTCGAGAGAACCTGAAGACGTTGGGCACCTCCCATGGCCTTGAGGTCGACCGAGACGGTGTCGAACAGCTCCTCGACGGCGGTCCTGTGTTTCGAGGAGTGCTCTCTGACATCGAGTGTTGCCATCTGGAAGCCGAAGGTGACCGCCGCTCGACGAACTCTGGCCACCGATCCCTCAGCTATCAGTTGTCCCTTGGCCTGGCTCAGCGACTCCGCCATCAAGTCGAGATCGGTGGTCAGCTCATCGGCGTGGGAGTACCCAGAACCGTCGCGGCGGAGGCTTCCCGAGAGCACGCCCTTTCTGGTGTTGATGAGACGTGCGTGAATGTACGAGCACTTGAGGCGATATGGCTCGCCTGCGGTTCGTCTTTTCTCCCGCCGCCAGGTGTCAGGCAAATGCAACTTGTCTGCCTGGAGTGATCGCTCGAGATCGTCGCTTGTCGGAGCAAGACGGCTGGAGATCGACAGCTCGTTTGACAACTCTTCGATGAGAGAGATCAGATAGGTGAGACCGCGTTCGTGTTGAAGGGCGAGAGTTTCCAGTGTCGTCTCCGGTGAGACGCCGGGGTTTCCGTCCCGGTCGCCACCCACCCATGAGCCGAATCTGAGCGGCACCGACCTCGACTCGGCTCCAATACGCTCGAACTGTGTCGCGATCGTCTCCGAGACGACCGGGAGAACATCCTCGGCGAGCGCGACCAGGTAGTAGAGGGCGGATCTTGCCTCGTCGACCACATTGGGTTGTTCCAGCCGAAGCTCATCCGTAAGCCAGATCTGGTCGATCAGTTCGGCCGATCGTCTGTCTATCGACGCCAGTTGGTCCGGGTTGTCCCTCTCGAGTCGGGTTTCGATCAGCCGAGCGAGTGTGCTGATCTTGGTGAGGATGCTCCGTCTTGCGGTCTCGGTCGGATGTGCAGTGAACACGGGTCTGACCTCGAAACGAGCAAGGACCTCGTCCACCAGATCCTGGTCGAGCCCGGCTTCGATGATCCTGTCGACGGTCGACCGTAGATATCTCTCATCAGGTGCCAGCTCATCGGCGCGGTGAACCTGCTCGGAGACATTGGCGAGATAGAAGTAGGTGGTGAACGCCCTGACCAGGGGGATCACCTCGCCGGTGGACAGATCCGAGAGAAGCTCATGCAGCTCTGAAGTGGCTTGGGTACTGCCTCCGCGTCGCGACGACTTGCCAAGCGATCGCACTCTCTCAACCAGGTCGAGAAGCTCTTGCCCATGTTGGCGAACGAGGGCCTCGCCCAGTTGGAAGCCAAGCCGACGGATGTCGGCGCGAAGAGCGTCATCCTTGTTTGTCACAACAGAGGAGGCTAGATAGGCGTCAAGAGTCCTCGGGTCGCTGTTTGTGTATCCGGCCCTTGGTGCCATGAAGTGACATGCCGGTACCGGCTCCATATCGGATCATTGTCATCTCGGCGAGAATCGAAACAGCCATCTCCTGCGGAGATTCAGCCCCGATATCAAGGCCTACCGGTCCCTGGATGCGAGCTGTGTTCTCTTCCGAGAATCCCATCGCTTGAAGCCGCTCCACTCTGAGTTTGTGGGTCCGTCTGCTCCCCATCGCACCTATGTATCGGGCCTCGCTCTTGAGGGCCGCCTCCAGGACAGGCGTCTCATGCCGGGTGTCGTGGGACAGGATCACGACCCAGGTCCTCCGATCGAAGTTGAGTTGGTCCATCAGGTCGGCGGGCCATCCCTTGAGAACGGCTTTGGCCTCCGGAAAACGCTCCTCGGTGGCAAAGACAGCTCGTGAGTCGACCACCGTCACCCGATACCCCATCCGGGTGGCGAACGTGGTTAGGGCTTGTGCGACGTGCACAGCACCGAATATCAACAGGTCGGGCGGGGGAGCGAGAGTCTCGAAGAACACTTCGTGGTTTCCATAGTTCATCGCCCGGTTTTGCTCATGATTCATCAGCACAAGTGCATCTTCGGTCACATGCCGTGCGATTTCTGTAGGTAGCTCGCCGACGAGAGGGTTTCCGTCGGCGTTGAGGACCACCTTGGTGCCGATGGAGGGTCCGTCGACGAAGGTGACAACCGATCCGAAGTGCTCGGCATCGAGGATCTCCTGGATGGCGGTTAAGGCTTCGCTCACCAGATCTCGATGAAGACGTCGATGGTGCCCCCGCACGCCATGCCTACTTCGAATGCGTCCTCGTCGGCGATGCCATAGGTGACAGTCTTCGGTTCTCCTGTCTCGATCACCTCCTGGGCGTGAAGAAACACGTCGTTCTCAACACACCCACCACTTACCGAGCCCTCCATGTCTCCGGCCGAGGAAACGAGAAACTTGGAACCTTCAGGTCTTGGGGCGCTGCCGTGCACCTTGATCACAGTGGCCACGGCAACTTCCTTGCCTTCTGCAATCCAGCGATTCCTGAGTTCGAGTTGGCTTCTCATCCTCTGCTCATCCCGTTCATCGATTCGAGAAGACGAATGACGCCTCTCAGGTCGCTCACGCTAGCCGCGGGCAGAAGATGATCGATGTGGGGGAGGACCGCCTTCATGCCCAGGGTCGCCGGCTCATACCCGGACCGAGCTGCGAGTGGGTTGAGCCACAAGACCCGATGGACCGAGCGGGACAGACGGGCCATCTCTGTTGCGAGCACGGTGGGGTCGCCACAATCCCACCCATCGGAGAGAACCAGCACGATCGGCCCCCCACGGGCAAGCCGCCGACTCCACTCCAGGTTCCAGACGGCGATTGCCTCGCCGATCTTGGTGCCCCCAGACCAGTCGGTGACTGTGTGCGTGACACTGGACAGCGCCACTCTGGGGTCGCGTCTTCTCATGTCCTCAGTGATCCGGGTGAGATGTGTCGAGAATGTGAATACCTCGACGTGACGCAGCCCTTGGCTGGCGGCGTGTGCAAAAACCAGAAAGAGCTCTGCATAGCGTTCCATGGAGCCAGAGATGTCGGCGATGATGATCAACGGGCGCTGCTTGGTCCGTCGTCGCAGCTTTTCGACTCGCATCATGTCACCCTCCGGACCAACAGCTCCATGAAGGGTGCGTCGCATATCGGGCCGGCGCCCCCGCGATTCCGGCGCCCAACGACGGGTCCGAACGTCCGATGGCCGCCAGAGCATGGTCATCACCAGTCGTCTGGCCTCGGCGAGCTGGTCGTCATCGAGATCAGCAAAGTCACGACGTGAGATGTTCTCGATGGCTGACGTACCGGCCTCACTGGTGAGATCCTCGAGCTCAGACTCGGGCATGGTCTCCACTATGGGCTTCACCGTCGACGAGGAAGCGAGTCTCGGGTTGGAATCCTCATCTCGATCTCGCCCTCGTCCCCAGGCTCCCTCGAAGAATCGCCGGAACTCCTCGTCATATGGAACGCGGTGGCCCGGGTCGGTGATCGTGAGGGCGCGCAACGCTGCGTAGATGTGGCTTCTGTTCGACGGGTCCACGAGGGTGAAAGATCTGGCCATGTCGAACACCTGGTCGGGAGTGACCGTCATTCCCCGTCTACGGAGGGCTTCTGCGAATGTGGCGATGTCCCTGACGGGTCCGATAGTCATCCCACAAGGGCACCAACACCGTCGGCGCGGACCGTATCGATGTCATCTTTGTATTTGAGAACGACCCCGAGTGTGCGGTCCACGAGCGCCGGCGTGAGCTTTCCGTCTCCGAGAAGCTCCAGGGATTGGGCCCAGTCGAGGGTCTCGGCCACGCCCGGAGGCTTGAAGAGATCCATCGTCCGCAGCTTCTCCATGGCGGTGGCGAGGGATTTCGCCAGCTCGACCTCGATGCCTGGAACCTTTCGCAACACTATCGACGCCTCTAGCTCGGGTGACGGGTAGTCGATCCAGTGATAGATGCACCGTCGCTTGAGCGCGTCGTGGATCTCCCTGGTTCTGTTCGAGGTGAGAACGACGATTAGGGGAACGTCCGCCTTGATCGTTCCGACCTCGGGAATGGTCACCTGGAAATCGGAGAGCAACTCGAGAAGGAATGCCTCGAACTCCTCGTCGGCACGATCTAGCTCATCTATCAGGAGAACCGGTCTGTGCCCTCCTCGGGTCGCCTCGATGGCCTTGAGCAGAGGTCTTGCGACGAGGAACTCTCTGCTCATGATGTCCCGTGCTCGGGCGGATGATCCCTCGCCGCGGGCTTCGAGCAGGCGGATCTCCATCATCTGACGGGCGTAGTCCCATTCGTAGAGCGCCTGTCCAACGTCCAAGCCTTCATAACACTGGAGTCGGATGAGTTCCTCACCCGAGAGCGCGGCAAGCACCTTCGCCACCTCGGTCTTGCCGACCCCAGCCTCTCCTTCGAGAAAGAGTGGGCGTCCCAACTGGAGAGCGAGGTGGATGGCGACGGTGAGGTCGTCGGCGGCGAAGTAGTTCTTCTCGTCGAGACTGGCCGCCAGGCCTTCGATGGTGGAAGGGATCATGAAGGAGAGCCTAGGAATACCATCGGTCATAACCTAGGCGCTCATGTTTGGCACGCTCACACAACGTTTCGAGTCGGTCTTCGCCGGATTGCGCGGTAAGGGCAAGCTCTCGGACAAGGACATCGATAAGGCCCTCCGAGAAGTTCGTGTCGCCCTGCTCGAAGCGGATGTCAATGTCGGGGTGGTCAAGGCATTTCTCTCCCGGGTGAGAGAGAGGGCTCTCGGTGAGGATGTCGCCAAAGCGATTTTGCCGGGCCAACAGGTCATCAAGATCGTCCACGAGGAGCTTGTCACCACCCTGGGCTCGGAGACGGCCGGGCTAGTGAAGAGCTCTCCTCCATTGACGATTCTCATGGTCGGGCTCCAGGGTTCGGGCAAGACGACGTCAGCCGCCAAGCTGGCGAAGCTGTTCCAAGGCCAGGGAAGGAATCCGTTGCTGGTTGCCGCCGATCTACAACGGCCGGCCGCCATCGACCAACTGGAGACCCTCGGTCGTACTATCGACGTCCCTGTGTTTGCGGAGCGTGGAGGGAAGGCTCCGAAGCTGGTCAAGGCTGCCATGAGAGAGGCGTCTCGCTCCAGGCACGACGTGGTGATCGTCGACACTGCCGGTCGACTCCAGATCGATGACGGCCTGATGAAAGAGCTCGCTGCCGTCAAGAAGGCCGCTGCGCCGGATGAAGTCTTGCTGGTTGTCGACGCCATGACGGGGCAAGATGCGGTCAACGTCGCCCAAGGATTTCAGGATCAAATAGGTGTTACCGGATTGGTTCTGTCCAAACTCGACGGAGATGCCAGGGGTGGCGCCGCCATCTCTGTTCGTGAGGTGACGGGTGCGCCGGTCAAGTTCGCTGGTATTGGAGAGGGTCTGGACGAGCTAGAGCCGTTTCATCCTGAGCGCATGGCCTCCAGGATTCTGGGAATGGGCGACGTGCTCACTCTCATCGAGAAGGCCGAGTCGGTTTTTGACGAGGACGAGGCCGAGAAGGCCGCCAGAAAACTCGAGAAAGGCGAGTTCACACTCGAGGACTTCCTCACTCAGTTTCAGACGATGAAGTCGATGGGGTCTCTGAAAGACATCCTTGCTATGCTTCCGGGCTCCGGATCGCTCCTTCGTGAGGTCGATGTTGATGATCGCGACTTCAAGAGGGTTGAGGCCATCATCCAATCGATGACAGCTGATGAGCGCCGGAATCCGAAGATCATCGGCGGCAGCCGAAAGCGCCGGATCGCGTCCGGGTCGGGCACCAAGCCCCAGGATGTGAATCGGGTCTTGAAGCAGTTCGTCGAGGCGCAGAAAATGATGAAGACGCTGGCCGGAGGTCGGGGCATGCCATCCCTGGAAGGCTTGATGAGCGGCCAGCGAACAAAGAGGTGAATTGATGGCTGTCAGGATGAGACTGATGCGGATGGGCAAGAAGAAACAGCCCATGTACCGCGTTGTGGTTGTGGACTCTCGCGCCCCGCGCGACGGCCGCTATTTGGAGCAGATAGGTCGATACGAGCCGCTCCACGATCCGTCGATCGTCGAGATCGACAACGAAAGGGCTGCAGATTGGCTCTCCAAAGGAGCCAGTCCGAGCGAGACCGTAGAAAAACTCCTCAATATCTCCGGTGCTATGAACACGATGAAGGTCAAGACAGGTGGCATTCACGTGATCGGCATCGAGAAGGATGAGGAAGAAACCATCTCCGAGGAGGAGTGAGCTTGGCCAAGGGCGACATCGTTGAGCGAGTAGTCAGCTACATAATCAAGGCAATAGTCGACGAGCCGGACGAGGTTACGGTCACCGTTGTCGAGCAAGGACCCGACGAGGTGGTTGCCGAGGTGCGGACAGCGAAAGGCGACATGGGCCGGGTCATCGGTCGACGGGGGCGTGTGGCAAAAGCCGTTCGTGCCGCTGCCAGCGCTGCCGGTGAAGAAGAGGGGATCACCGCTGGGGTCGAGTTCCTCGACTGATAGCCCCGACGTGCGGGCCGGACGACTTGGCCGACCCCATGGTCTCGATGGGTTCCTCGGGTTGTATGTAGATCCGGCCGATCTCGACTACTTCGACCGCGGCTCAAGGGTTTTCATTCAAGATCGTCCGTTGGTTGTGCGGGCGATTCGGCCAGCCCCCAAGGGTTATCAGGTCGCGTTTGATGAAATAGTCGATCGCGAAGGAGCCGAGCGGATTCGAAACCAGGACGTCTTTGTCGCCGAGCGGCGCGCACTCGCTGAACAGGAGTTCTGGCCCGACCAGTTGGTCGGGCTGAAGGTCCAGCCCGGCGGTGGGACCGTCGTCGATGTGGTCCACGGGGCAGCACAGGATCGTCTTGTCGTCGAGCGGGACGGGGCCAGGTTCGAGGTGCCATTTGTCGATGAGCTTGTGCCGACTGTCGATGTCGAAGCTGGATATATCGAGGTCGTCGAGGTCGATGGCCTCACCGAACCGTCAGGCTGATCGTCACGCCCTCGAGACCCCCGTTCTCCGCATCTTCGTCGCCGACGAAGAGGGACAAATCGCCCGGAGGTAGGACAATGTCCGTCTGGAACTCTCCCCATGTCACCAAACTGCCGGCCGCAGTCGTGAACGTTTCGGCGACGACTTCGTTGCCGACCGTCGCGATGATCAAGACGTTGGACTCGAACGTGCGGGTGTAGCCAGATACCGACAAAGGCCCTCCCGGGATTTCGCCGTCTAGCGGAGTCAGGACAACTGCCAGGTCGGAGTACGCAGGTGTGGTCGGAAACTCCACGATTCCGGGTTGAAGATCGAGGATTACCCGGGCTGGGGTTCCTTCAGTCTGAATCCGAGCCTGTGTAGGTCCAGCCAGGTGGAGGTCGACGAACATTCCACCATCCAATGCCTTGACAACGTATAGACGATCAATGAGTGCTGTTTCGATGAGCTGGTCGGTGATGACCGTCTGGTCGGCGTCGACGGCAAGGCGAATCACCGGAACTCCTTCGACATACGTAGCGGTGACTGTCGGCGGCGTCGTTGCCGGGGCCCCCTCCGAAGTGATGAAGGAGAAAGTGAATTTTTCACAGGCCTCGTCCGTCGTCCAGGAAATGTGGCCGATAGCACTGCTGTCGGACTGATCCTGATCAACAGAGGCGATGGTCCCGTCCTCGACGAACTCCCCCTCATCGGGACATCCCGCCACTAGCGGCACGGTCGTTGTGGGGGCGGTGGTGGTGACGGGCTCGGGTCGAATCGCGGTGGTCTGCGAGTCAGCGTCGTTGGGCGCACATGCCGCGACCACGACAATCGTCAGCAGACCGAGGGTCATCCGCAGTCTCATGTCTGGAATGGTAAGGCGGGCCACTAGGTTTGAAGGGCCATAGCACGCTAGGAAGTGAACATGCCTGAAGCAGTAATCGTTGCCACCGCTCGTACTCCGATCGGACGAGCCTACAAAGGGTCGCTCATCGACGTGCGAGCCGACGATCTTGCTGGCTTCGCCATCAACGCCGTCATGGAGAAGGCGCCCGACGTGGATCGAGCTTCAGTCGATGACGTCATGATCGGCTGCGCCCTCACCCATCACGAGCAGGGCTACAACGTAGCCCGGCCGGCATCTCTTCTCGGGGGTATGCCCGACTCGGTACCGGCCACCACCGTCAATCGGTTCTGCGCTTCGTCCTTACAGACGATCCGGATGGCGTTCCATGCGATCCGCCAGGGGGAGGGCGACACCTACGTTGCCGGTGGCGTCGAGTCGGTGAGCCGCACCTACGGCAAAGCCTTCGACAGTGACGACCTCAATCCGCGTTTCACTGATGCGACCCGCGATGACTTCATCAACAACGTGTACATCCCGATGGGCAATACCGCCGAGAACGTTGCCGCTCGGTATGGGATAACCCGGGAACGCATGGACGAGTTCGCCAAGAGCTCACAGGATCGAGCGGTCGAGTCTCAGAAGAACGGATTCTTTGACAGGGAGATCACCCCGATAGAAGTGCCTGACGGCCGGACCATTCGTGATGACGACGGTCCGCGTCCCAACACAACCCTGGAGAAATTGGCCTCCCTTCCTCCGGCTTTCCAGGCGGAGGGTTTGGTGACAGCAGGGAACTCATGTCCCCTCAACGACGGCGCCGCCGCTGTCCTGGTCATGTCCGAGGAGCGCGCCTCGGAGCTGGGTCTCAAGCCTTTGGCGCGGATCATCGCATCCTCGGTAGCGGGTCTTGAGCCCGAGTACATGGGGATGGGACCGGTGTTCGCCGTCCGAAAGGTTCTGGAGCAGTCCGGCATGAGTCTCGAGGACATGGACGTCATCGAGATCAATGAGGCATTTGCGGCCCAGGTGTTGGCGTCTGCGGATGAGCTCGGAATCGACATGGACAAGCTCAATCCCCATGGGGGCGCCATCGCTCTCGGTCACCCCTTTGGGATGACGGGTGCGCGGATCATGGGAACATTGCTCAACGACCTGAGCACGCTCGATGCCACGTTCGGTCTGGAGACGATGTGCGTCGGTGGTGGTCAGGGAATGGCAATGATCGTGGAGCGCCTCAACTAGGTGGGGCGCAACCCTTGTGTTATGGAGGCCGGTCCGCTGTCGTGACATAGGTGTGTCCGTGGGGGCTAGTCCATTGATGTTGTCCATCGGCGAGTCTCACGTAGACCCATCCCGCCTTGTGCCGGCCGACATGGTCGTGTCGGCAGAGGGGTGCATTGTTTTCGACACTGGTTTCTCCGCCGTGAGACCAGGGTGTGGTGTGGTCGATGTCGCATTGGGAAGCCGGCATACGGCATCCCGGGAAGACACAGGTCGGATAGTTGGCGAGGATCCGTCGCTTTTGGCTGACGGTAGGCCGACGCCGGGTGGTGCCGGTGTGGACGATGTCGCCGGGTTGGTCGGTGACGATGATCTGCCACTCCGAGTCTGTTTGGGCCTTGGCCACCTGACGTGCGACGTCGGCGATCACATACCCGTACCCGGCCAGTTCGCCCGGCGCCTCCGAGAGCTCGGCGAGAGTCTCGAGGTCAACGTGGATGCCAACCGTGCCGCGATCGGGTCGGGCCGAGCCGGAGTGGCCGCCTTCCAGGAGATCGAGGAATACGTCCATTCGAAGCTGATCGATGGTCCGGGGCTCGTCTGCTGTCTTCAGGTTGCGCGCCAGTCCGTTGACCTTTCGCCCGATCGCAGCGGCGCGATCAATCGCGGCGCCATATCCGCGGAATTCCGCGGTGCCGTCCACAGTGGGCTCGATGATCAGACGACGATCGTCGATCGCATTCTCCGAACGCTGGCGGGCGTCTTCAGGATTGCCTTCGATACACAGCCGCTGGAGACGGACGCGGAGCTGTCCGGTAGTCAATCTGGCAGCATTCCGAAGAACACGATCGGCGACAGCCATCGCGGTTCCCTGGTCCAGATGGCCGGTGCCACGTGCAATCTCTCTGGCCTTGCGTAGATCGATCGTGCCCGAGTCGAGGGCCTTCAATACGGAGGGGAGACGCTCAACGAGGTCGTAGGCGAAATCGAGTTCGGAGTCGGCCGCCCGTCGGGTGAGTGTGAGAGCGGCCCTCACCTCCATGCTGGCGTACTCGAACCACTCCTCGGTTCTCTCCGGAGGTCCTTCCTCATCCGTGGGGATGGCGGTAGCCACCTCAGCGACAGAGCTGTAGTAGCCGGCTTGATCGTGGGCGACCTGGCGGGCGTGGGCCTTCATCAGGACGACGGTGTCGTGGCCGTTGAGCCGGGAGGGGTCGATAGACGGGAGAACTGCGGCCAGGAAGGGTCCGGGACTCCACTCATCCAGCCTGTCGGGAATCATCTGCCGGTCTGACGCCGCGTCATCCCAGGCGGCAGCTTCGGCGACGGTGAGCGCCTCGATCTCCCGGTCGGAAAGCTGCGGAATCAGCTCGGAATCGAACATATGTTCTACCGTACATAGCCTCTCTGACAGATTCCAGGGGGTTGAACCGAATTACAGAGTTTGTCTTGCGATAGCAGCCACGAGTGCCGGCCGGTCTACGCCTACCCTCTCACCGTGAAGATCAATGTGATCACAATGTTTCCCGGGTACTTCGAAGGTCCGCTGGATGTCTCCATCGTGGCCCGGGGAATCGAAGACGGTGCACTCGTCGTCGATCTGGTTGACCTCAGAGAGCATGGTCTTGGTCGGCACCGCCAGCTCGATGACCCGCCATTCGGCGGTGGGCCGGGGATGGTGATGATGATCGAGCCTCTGGCATCTGCTCTGGAGCCGTTGAAAGACACACACCGTGTCCTCTTCGCGCCCTCCGGAGATCCAATGTCTCAGGAGACGCTGGATCGATGGGCCCAGGTCGATGAGCTGACGTTCGTGTGCGGACGTTATGAGGGTGTCGACCAACGTGTGATCGACAACTTCATCGACGAGGAGGTAAGTCTCGGTGACTACGTGCTCGCCGGTGGTGAAGTGGCGGCAGCCGCGGCGATCGAAGGGGTGGCTCGCTTGTTGCCAGGGGTGGTTGGCAACCCGGAATCCACCGAGAAGGAGTCGTTCCGTGAAGGTCTTCTGGAGGAGCCCGTCTATACCCGACCTGCCGACTTCGACGGGTGGAGGGTCCCGGAGGTGTTGCTGAGCGGAGACCATGGGAAGATCGAAGAGTGGAGGGCTCAACGGAGGGTCGAGCGAACACGCCGACGTCGACCCGACCTGCTACGAAATGGCGAGGATTCCAATACCTGATAGAATTATGCCGCGAATCCCGTCTATCGCCTTCCGGACGCGTCTAGGAGTCCTTCCATGAACGATCTTCAAGCAGTTGAGAGCGCGCATGTACGCGACGACATTCCCCAGTTTCGCGCCGGAGACAATGTCAGGGTGAATGTCCGTGTAGTCGAAGGTGGCCGCGAGCGCATACAGGCTTTTGAGGGCATGGTCATCGCTCGCAACGGCACAGGCGCTCGCGCCTCCTTTACCGTTCGTAAACTGAGTTTTGGAGTCGGGGTAGAGCGGGTGTTCCCGGTGAATACCCCCATCATCCAGAGTATCGAGGTTCTGCGCCGTGGCGACGTTCGTCGCTCCAAGCTCTACTTCCTTCGTGATCGGGTTGGAAAGTCCGCCCGGATCAAGGAGCTCCGCGACTGAGTTTTGGAGACGCCAGACACGCACGAGCAGGAGGAATCTGACGAATCGTCGACGCGCCCGCGTCGGCGTTCATTTTGGGCGGAGCTCCCCGGTCTGCTGCTGACGGCCCTCGTCATCGCCGTCGTCATCAAGACCTTTCTCGTTCAACCCTTCTGGATCCCATCCGAATCGATGCTCCCCACAATCGAGGTGAACGATCGGGTGATGGTCAACAAGCTCGCGTTCAATTGGGACGAGCCCGAGAGAGGCGACATTGTTGTCTTCCGCGATCCTGCCGAGCCTCACGTTGAGGAGTCGATTCCCGAGGTGGTGGTCCGCTCTGTCCTGGAGGCCGTCGGCATCCGCACCCGGGGCCGGGACGATCTGATCAAGAGAGTTATCGGACTGCCCGGCGACACGTTGGTGATCGAGGGGAATCATGTGATGATCGACGGAAGCCCTTTGTCAGAGCCCTATTTGAGTCTCGATGTGACCATGGCTGACGAGGGCCCATTCGTGGTCGGGGTGGGCGAGGTGTTTGTCATGGGGGATAACCGCCAGTTCAGTTTTGACAGTCGACGTTTTGGGGCTATTCCCTACGACGATCTCATCGGGCGCGCCTTCATAACGATCTGGCCGATTTCCAACTTCGGGTCTCTCTAGAAACTGACACCCTTTTCGCGTAGGTGTTAGATCAGGATTTGGCATATGATCGCTTGGTCCCTTTGTGTGACGAGGAGAGATGGAAGAAGACCTGGAGCGCTACGAGTCCGAGGTGGAGCTGAAGCTCTACAAGGAGTACCACGACGTCCTGCCGATGTTCACCTACGTGGTCGAGACTGAGCGTCGCTTCTATTTGGCCAACGACGTGAACATCGATGTCCGGGAAGTCAACGGCTCGGTCTACTTCGAAGTGGAGATGAATGACGCATGGGTATGGGACATGTTCCGTCCGGCTCGATTCCTCGAGCACGTTCAGGTGCTCACGTTTCGCGACGTCAACGTGGAAGAACTCGAGAAGGCGGAGCTCTCGATCTAGGCGGTCGGGAACTTGGGGGTTTTGGCGAGAGGCTGGCTGCCTGGTTCCTTGCCGATCACGGTCTCGACATCTTGGGCTCCAACCTCGAGGTCTCCGGTGGTGAGCTCGATCTCATTGCGATCGACCAAGACAGCAAGGTTGTCGTCGAGGTGAGGACAACCCGTCACGGGTCGGATCCGATTGATGCCGTAGGTGAGGCCAAACGTCGCCGCGTCACCAATCTCGCCCGGGGTATTGGCGCCGACCGGGTCGACTTCGTTGGTATTCGCGTCGATCGCACCGGATTCGACGTCCATTGGCTTCCCGGGTCAAATTGACGGTCGGTTTCTCTCTCTCCTAATGTTCTAGAACATGAATTTGCCCGCAGCAGCCGTCAGAGTCAGCGGTCTCACCAAGAGGTACAAACGAACAGAGGCATTGCGAGGGCTCGACTTTGAGATTCCCGCGGGCCAAGTCACCGGTTTTCTTGGTCCGAACGGATCCGGCAAGACCACTACCTTTCGATCCCTGCTCGGGTTGACTCGGCCAAACGAGGGCGACATCGAGATCCTTGGCATGGAAGTGCCGCGCCAACTCTCACAAATCACCAAGAAGGTGGGCGCGATCATTGAAGAGCCGGGGCTCATCAAAGCGCACACCGGGCGGGTGAATCTTCGAATTGCAGCCGACACTCTCGGATTCGGTCATGACACCATCGAAGAGATGATCGAGTTTGTCGGTCTTTCCAGCGATGCCGATCGAAAGGTGGACGAGTACTCGAAGGGGATGAGGCAGAGGCTGGCTTTGGCGGCGGCCCTTCTTGGTCAGCCGGAACTGCTCCTTCTCGATGAGCCACTCGACGGTCTCGATCCCGCCGGCCAGCATGCCTTCCGGGCGAGACTTCGAGCCCTGGCCGATGAGGGTCGCACGGTTGTGGTCTCCAGTCATGATCTGGCTGACATCGAGGCCCTTGCCAACTACGTGGTGGTGATCGATCACGGTCGGCTCATAACCCAGGGGCCACTCGAGGACTTGCTCGACGGCGGAATGATCCGGGTGGTTGTTGACAACGTCGACGCAGCCATCAGGGTTTTGTCCGCTGCGGGAATGGAGAGCCGGAGAGACGATGGTGGGCTCGTCGTCGACGCCCAGGACGGAGTGGACATAGTGAGGGCACTTGCCCAAGCCGGCATCTACCCAAGCGAGGTCAGGCCGGAGCGAAACTCGCTCGAATCGATGTTTCTCGGGATCACCGGCGAGGAGCAGGCATGAGTCTCGTTCACGCCGAGTACCTGAAGATAAGCCGACGCAAGTTGTTCCCCGTAATGCTCCTCATCCTCGGGTTCCTGATGCTGTTGACCGCTGTTCTCTTTTTCGTCGTGTTGCCGGCTCTTCCCGAGTTCGGGGGTGACTCTCCGGTGCCGGAGCGACCGGGTGCCTTCGTATTCGGTGCACAGCAAGTCGCCGGTCAGGCATGGTGGTTTGCAGTGATCCTGGCGACTGCCGTGCTGGGCGGTGAGTTGAGCGGGACGGCCTGGGCTACGGCCTTGACCAGAGACTCCTCGAAGCTGAACCATGTCGGTTCCCGACTGCTGATCTATTCCACCGCCTCCTGGCTTGCCTTTCTGTTCGGCACGGCATTGTGGGCGGTCGTGACGTGGCTTGCGGCTGACGGGTCCGGGTCCCCGGAGATGACAGAGTGGCTGGGATTGGTATGGCGTTTTGCTCTGATCGCTGTCGCCTGGACATCCATCGGGCTCGGGGCTGTCGCCATTACGAGGTCTATCGGGCCCGCAATGGGCATCGCCCTCGGGTTTTCGTTTCTGGACAGCATCCTGGCTCCGTTCATCGCTCCCTACGAGAACGTATCCCTCACGGCGGCCTCCAATGGCATGTTCGACGTTGGCGGCGACGGCCCCTTCAGCGTTTTCATACCGGGCGCTGACCTCTCACTGACCCACGCAATCATCATCACCCTGGGCTGGGCTCTCGTTGGTTTTGGGCTGACCTGGTGGGGGCTTCGGCGTCGCGACGCTTAAGCACCGAAGCGACGGCGCAGTTCCTTGTGCCAGCAGCCGTGATGCCAGTGACGACGCATATCGGCCGCCTCGTCTGGAATGACGACCAGATGAAATGTGCCCGGCGGAATCGTCGTCTCGCATCCCGGGCAGAGGTACTCCTTCTTCGCCTGGTAGGGCTGAATCGGATTGACGGTTATGTCGAGAAGATCGCCCACGCGATGACCGCCAATGTCGCCAGTACCGCGATGACCACCACGGCTATGTCCAGGGCCGATTTCTCCTGGGCTCGGAAAGGGTTGAATCCCACGTCGAAACGGTAACCGCCCTGGGGGATTGTCTACCGTCACACCGATGAGCTGGCTCCTGACCGAAGATGAGGGTGACATACGCCGTCTGACTTTCAACCGGCCGGAACGGAAGAATGCGGTGCCTCCCGAGGGCTGGCCGGTCTTGCGGGATGCGTTCACCGATTTCGAGAAGTCCGCAGCGAGGGTGCTGATAGTCACCGGCGCCGGTGGTGAGTTCTGCGCCGGCGCCGACCTCGACCGGAGCGGGTCTGCAATGGGGGAGTCGGTTACTCGTCGGCATCAGAGGATGAAGACCGTCGGAGAGGCTGCCTCCGCCCTTCATCGCACCTCCAAACCGACAATTGCCGCCGTTGACGGTGTTGCCGTGGGCGCCGGGATGAACCTGGCTCTCGGCTGCGACGTCGTCATCGCTAGCACCCGGGCCCGATTCTCGGAGATCTTCGTCAGGCGAGGATTGACGGTCGACTTCGGAGGAACATGGCTTCTGCCCCGGGTCGTTGGTTTGCAGCGCGCCAAGGAACTTGCTCTATCGGGTCGCATCGTCGACGCCGAGGAGGCTCTTGCAATTGGTCTGGCTGTCGAGATCGTTCCCCCGGATGAGCTTGCCGATCGCGCTCAGAGCATGGCCGATAGCTTTCTGGAGGGTGCGCCGATCGCTCAGATGTTGGCCAAGCAGGGTCTCAGTTCGTCCTTCGAGTCGAGCTTTGCCGAAAGTCTCAGTTGGGAGGGCCAGTCGCAGGCGATCGCCATGGGAACCATCGACTTCCGAGAGGGTGTCGCCGCGTTCATGGAGAAGCGTGAGCCCGACTGGCGGGGTGAGTAGGCCACCAACTAGTCCTCGCCGATGTCCTCGTTCCACAAGTTCGGGCGGGATTTGGTGAACTTCTCCATCAGGTCGACGCAACGCCGATCGTCAACCACTTCGATGATCACGCCCCGGGACCGCAAATAATCCTCGGCGCCCATGAAGGTTCCGTTTTCCCCGACAACGACCTTGGGGATTTCGTAGAGGAGGATCGCCCCTGAGCACATCTCGCATGGCGAGAGTGTCGTGTAGATCGTGGAGCGGCGATATGCCGAGACAGCCAACCTGCCTGCGTTTTCGAGGGCGTCCATCTCAGCGTGGAGGATGACTGAGCCCTGCTGTACCCGGCGGTTATGTCCTCTACCGACGACCTCACCGTCAATGACGAGTGCCGACCCGATCGGGATGCCACCCTCCTCGATCCCCAGACGCGCCTCCTCGATTGCCGTCTCCAGACCATTGTCTTTCATGTGGTGGGATCTTATGGCTCCTACCCTGGAACGATGTCACGAATCGCTGTCGCCGGGCCCAACCGACTGGTCACCGATGCCGCGGGCCTGATAGCGGACGCGGGAGGGTCTGTTGTCGACACCGCCATCGTGGCGGCGCTCACCGCAATGTGCACCGAGCCGGGGATCTGCTCGCCGGGGGGAGGGGGGTTCCTCACAATCGACGTGCCCGGCTCCGACGCTGTTGTGATCGATGGCTATATGTCATATCCGGGGATCGGGTTCTCCGGCGAGCCCAACATGCGTGAGATCACTATGGCTTACGGGGGCGGCGTGACAACCCTGGTCGACGCCGGGTCCGTAGCCGTGCCTGGTGTCTTCGCCGGGTTCGAACTGGCATGGAACATGTTTGGAACCGCTCCGTGGCATGAGCTCATGGAGGCGGTCGCTGTGACGGTGGAAGATGGCTTCCCGCTGGGTCGGGCAGCGCACCACTACCTTCTTGACTCCTTTGATCCGATCTTTTCCGCCGACTCCACCGCCCGTGACGCTCTCTCCCATGATGGGCGACTGCGCGATGTCGGGGAGATCGTTCTGTTCGAGGGTCTTGCCTCGACCCTTCGATACATCGGCGACGAGGGCGCCCGGGTGTTCTACGAAGGTGACCTCGCTCGGTCGATTGTCGCCGACCTCGAGTCCATGGGTGGACAACTGACCCGAGAGGACATGGCCTCCTATGAAGTCGTGCCCAGACATCCTCTCCTCGTGGACATCGGGGGATGGAGCTTGACGCTCAACCCACCTCCTGCGGTGGGAGGGGTGACCGTTGCCCTTGCTCTGAATCAGATCGCGAAGAGTGACGCTACGGGCCCCGCCGTCTGGGCCGATGCTCTTGTCGCCGCGTACACAATGAGGGCCGAGGAACTGGAACCACACGCCGACCTCGAAGTCGGGGCCAACGAAGTGCTGGTCAAGGCGGGTCTTCGCTCGCCGTCGACTGTCAGCATCGCCGCCGTTGACGAAGATGGCGGCGCTGTGGCGGTTTCCTGTTCGGCCGGGTACGGGTCCGGGGTGACACCGGCAGGAACAGGTCTGATGATGAACAATGCCGTGGGTGAGATCGAGCTGACGCCGGGTGGGCCTGATGCCCATCGGCCGGGCAGGATGATGATGTCCAACATGGCTCCAACCGTGGCCCGATCCGGCTCCGACGTGGTCGCCATCGGCACACCGGGAGCCGACCGGATCACCAGCGCGCTGGTTGTCACCCTCGAGTGGCTTGTGGGTGGGATGGATCTCGAGAGTGCCATCGAGCAGCCGCGTCTTCATCCCGAGTTTGGTGATTGGGGGGTTCGTCTCGCGGTGGAGCCTGGTCTCGATCTCGACGGTGTCGAGTATCCCCTGAGACGCTTCGAAGGTCAGCACATGTACTTCGGCGGAGTCAACGGCGCCGCGTTGGAGGATGGTCTGCTTCACGGTCACGCCGACAGCCGTCGTCACGGGTCGGTCGCCGTCGCGGGCTGAGGAGACTCCAGCCCGCGAGGCTCGTCTCTGTCACGCTTTGACCGCCCGCTTCGGTTCAGAGATCGGCAAGGAGGCGCGGCGGACGCTCTGGCCTATGGGTGGGAGTACTGGGAGCGGGTCCGGTCGATGGAGAACTCGATCCGAAGGCTCCAACCCCGTGCGCCTTGCAACGGCCTGACACGCTTCTGGCTACACACCTCTAGAACCTGTCTCACCCAAGCCGTACGTTCATTCACATGTACGCAGCGACCACGTCGGTGGCGCTCGTCGGGGGAGACGTCAGACCGGTAGAGGTTCAGGTTCACGTAGGCCGTCAGCAAGACACGTTCAAGCTGAGCGGACTCCCTGACACAGCGGTGCGCGAGGCGAAGGACAGAGTCAGGGCAGCGGTGGCCTCTTCGGGAATGCGGTTCCCGAATCGGACCGTCACCGTCAATCTCGCCCCCGCGGATCTGCCCAAAGGCGGCACCGACTATGACCTGGCGATAGCGCTCGGTGTCTTGGCGGCGAGTGGGGAGATACCCAACCCCAATGGTGCGGTCGTGGTGGGCGAGCTGGCCCTCGACGGGACGGTGCGCTCCGGGTCTGCCACGCTCGGGGCCGGTGTCCTTTCGGCGCGAACCAAACGTCCCTGTCTCGTAGCGAACGATTCAGCGGCCGACACAGCCGCTGTCCCCGGCTCGACTGTTTACGGTGTCGGGTCGTTGGCCGAGGCAGTGGAGGTGTTGAGACTCGGTCTTGGTCAGCGAGATGCCGTGAGCCCTCGTCCGACGCCTCGGCCGGGAAATGGCCCCGACCTGTCGGATATCAAGGGTCAGGCCCTGGCACGTCGGGCAATCGAGATCGCTGCCGCCGGCGGACATCATCTGCTGCTGCATGGCCCACCGGGTGGAGGCAAGACCATGCTCGCTCGGCGCCTGCCGGGGATTCTGCCCCGGCTCACCGATCATGAGGCCGTGGAGGTCGCTCTCATCTATGCGGCCGCGGGTTTACGGCGAGGGCTGGATTTCTCTCGCCCGTTTCGGTCTCCACATCACACGGCGTCACGCGCTGCCCTTGTGGGCGGTGGGTCCGGCGTCGCTGTTCCCGGGGAGGCATCATTGGCACATCGAGGTGTGCTCTTCCTCGACGAGTTGGCCGAATTCCCACGGGGCAATCTTGACACACTTCGTCAGCCCTTGGAGGATGGTTTTGTGACTGTGGCGCGTCGGGGGAGCACCGCACGATTTCCCTCGTCGTTTCATCTTGTTGGTGCTTCCAACCCTTGTCCCTGTGGCTTCTATGGCGATCGTCGCAAGCCCTGCGAATGTCGCCCGGCTGTTCTGGCCCGATACCGACAGCGGGTCTCTGGGCCGCTTCTCGACCGTATCGACCTGGTCGTCAAGGTTGGCCGTGTTGAAGCATCGGAGGTCGCTGGTCCGTCGGGGGAGAGCTCAAGAGTGATTCGGCAAAGAGTCGAACATGCAGCCGAGTTCAGACGAGACCGTCCATCCGAGACTGAGCCACGAGCCCGGCAGATGGTTCTCGACGCCCTGGATTCAGCCGTGGTGACCGCACGTGGGGCGGATCGGGTGACGAGCGTGGCTCGTACGATCGCCGACCTCGCTCTCGAGACAAGGGTCGAGGAAGACCATATGGCTGAGGCCATGGCTCTCCGGGGGGAGTGGTGATGGGACATCGACTTATCGACAGGCCTTCGCCGGAGTACCCGGTCGGGCTTGGTGACCTCGAGGACCCACCGTCGATCTTCGTCGATGGGGAGTTTCGCGAGATTCCTGGTGTGGCGGTGGTCGGCACCCGTCGGTGTACCCGATACGGCATTGATCTTGCAGAAGCCTTTGGTGCTGCCATTGCTCGATCCGGCTGGACCACGGTCAGCGGCCTTGCCAGAGGTATCGATGCTGCTGCTCATCGTGGCTGTCTCCGTGATGGCGGTCACGCGGTGGCAGTTCTCGGTTCGGGGATAGATGTCTGCTATCCCAAGGAGAATCAATCGATCTTCGATGGGATTGTGTCGGGGGGCGGAGCTGTCGTTTCCGAGTATCCGCCGGGAACGCCCCCTGATCGTTGGAGGTTTCCTGCCCGGAACAGGATCATCGCTGCCATGTCGAGCGCAGTCGTTGTGGTGGAGGCCGCCAGGACCGGTGGGGCGCTTATCACGGCCCGACTCGCTGCCGAGATAGGCCGTCCGGTCTTCGTCGTCCCCGGGGACGTGGATCGACCGGCGTCCGAGGGATGCAATCTCCTCATCCGCGACGGTGCGTACCCGGTTCTCGGAGCCGCAGACCTGATCGAGGAGCTCTCGTTGATCCTGGGGCCACCGGAGCGTGACGTGGCCGAGGAGAAAGAAGCGAGCATGCCAACGGGTGGGATCTCCCTGGATGATCTGCCCGAGTTCTGGTCGGTCACGATGACTGAGGCTCTTGTGCGTGTGGGGAAGCTGCAAGTCGAGGGAAAGGTGCGCCGTGAAGGTGAGATGATCTTCCCCGTCTGAGTGCTACCGCCGCCAGAGGAGGCGATGCAATAGCCTTTCCATGTGCACGTTCCTGAATTGCCGTCCTGGGCAGAGTCCTCTGTCGGCCCCTATCTGAGGCGCCTTGTCGACCAGCGGGGTCTCTCCCCTCACACAGTGGACGCTTATCGACGCGATCTACATCAGTTCTTCGACTACTGCAACCGTGCGCATCTAGACGCCATCCCTGACGTCGAACGACGTCACTGTCGCCGGTATCTGGCGTTTCTCGATACCAGGGGCTACTCCCGTCGCTCGATAGCCAGGAAGGCCTCGGCGGTTCGGGCCTTCTATGCCGACGCCTCCAAACGTGGCCTGGTGGAGACCAACCCCTTCGACGGCGTTGCCCGCCCCAAGGTTGCCAGGCCGCTTCCCCATGCCCTTCCGGCACGAACTGTGAGCCACGCTCTCAACGCGATTGATACTTCCGATCCGAAGGGTTTGCGCGACAAGGCCCTGATCGAGACTCTGTATGCCACCGGTCTGCGAATCTCGGAGTTGGCGTCCATGTCAACGGCGGATGTCGGCTCGGACACAGTCACCGTTGTCGGGAAAGGCGCCAAGACACGTCGTGTTCCGGTGGGTCGACCCGCCCAGGAATCTATCGATCTTTACGTGAGAGAGGGCCGGCCGAAGCTTGTTTCAATCGGCGCGGGAGAAGCGTTGTGGATTGGGGTCCGCGGGGGCACCCTGGGTTCGCGGGGGATACGACGGGTCGTCTCCGATCGGCTCGCCACGTTCCCTCACGCACTCCGTCACAGCTTTGCCACGCATCTGCTCGAAGGTGGGGCAGACTTGCGCACAGTCCAGGACCTGTTGGGACACACCGATTTGGCCACCACCCAGATCTACACTGCCGTGACGCGTCAGCATCTGAGAGGAACCTATGACCGAAGCCACCCGAGAGCCTGAGAAGAATCAGGTCGAGGGTCTGTGGGAAGTCTTCAAGGCTTCCGGTGATGCTGATGTCCGTGAACGACTGATTCTCCACTATTCGCCCCTGGTGAAATATGTGGCTGGAAGGGTTGGTGCAGGTCTTCCACGGTCGGTCGATCAGAACGACCTCGCCAGCTATGGACTCTTTGGACTCATCGATGCGATCGACAAGTTCGAGCCTGAGCGTGGCTTCAAGTTCGAGACCTATGCGATCAACCGGATCAAAGGAGCGATTCTCGACGAGTTGAGGGCTCTCGACTGGGTGCCAAGGTCGGTGCGCTCGCGGGCGCGTCGCATCGAGTCGTCGGTCGTCGAGCTGGAGCACAAGCTGAAGAGGACTCCAACCGAGCAGGAGCTTGCTCTTCACGTCGAGATGGATGTGGAGGAGCTCCGCGACGCTCTCGCCGAGATCGGCCGGTCAGGCATCGCCGCGCTCGACGAGTTTGTCTCCGGTGACTCCCAGACCTCGATGGGCGAGATGCTCGCCGACCCTGCTGGTATCTCACCCGAGGTTGCATTCCAGTCGGAGGAGACGCGGAGAGGGCTGGCCGATGCAGTAAACAGGCTTCCGGAGCGGGAGCGGCTCGTCGTGACTCTCTACTACTACGAGGGTATGACTCTCGCTGAGATCGGTGGCGTGCTCGGGGTAACCGAATCCCGGGTCTGTCAGATACACGCCAAGACGATGATGTCTCTCCGCAACCGGCTCGGCGACCCTGCCTGGGGATAACTCAAACCTTTTGTGAAGATGTTCGCGGGTATAGCCCGCGCGAATCTTCACAAAACGGCTCGGGCGACTGGTTGCGACGCCGGCGCCCGCTGTTCATGTTGAAACGTGGTCCGATTCGTCCAGAAACCCGGGGCTAACCCTCGATCATCTGCAAGGCGATCTCGATTTCGTCGAGGACCTCGGGGTCCGTCTCCATTGCTCCAAGGTCATTCAGCGTTTGCTCGGCTTGGGCTCCGCTGTGTTGCGCCAGCGCCCATGCTGCGTGACCCCGAATCAAGCCGGAACGGTGATCGAGGTGAGACTCGATCGGCCCCAGAGCGTCGGGCTCTCTCGAGTTGCCTGCCGCCACCACGATGTTTCGACGGATGAATCGTGGATCCCGACGTGGCACATACCACCACGAGAACCGGTCCAGCAGTTGGTCGTCCTCCATCGCGAGCAGATCCACAAAGGCCAGGTCGATGGTCTTGTTCCCGGCGCTATCCAACGCTTTCCCGCCGGGGGGGCAGGATGTCAAGCAATCGTCACAGCCATAGATACGTCGGCCAAGTTTGGGGCGGATCCAGTGGGGGAGTGACCCCGCTGTCTGCAACCAAGCAGAGAGACAGCGTCGTGCGTCGATTCCTTCAGGGGTGATGGCATCGGTGGGACATGCCGGGATGCAAGCAACACACGTGCCACACCCTCGATTCATCGGACCGGTTGGTTCCAACTCGAGGTCGGTGACCACGGTTCCGAGCAGCATCCAGGGGCCGTGGCCCGGTGCCAGCAGCATTGTGCTCTTCCCAATCCAACCCACCCCGGCTCGTACAGCAGCGGTGCGGTCAACCAGACGGTTGTCGTCGATCAGCAGCTTCGTCCTGCCGCCCAAGCCCCGGATGTGATTGACTATCTCACCGATCACCAATCGGACATGCATGTAGTGGTCGTCTGTGGCAAAACGAGCGACGAGGGCACCTGTTGAAGCGGGGCCGGATGCGCGGGCTACATAGTTGGCGCCGACGACTATCAGGCTTTGAGCCCAGGGGAAACTCCGGCGGATGTCGGTCGCGACATCGGGGTCGTCATAGGTGAACCTGAGCGAACCGGACAATCCCGAGGTCTTGTGCTCGCGCAAGGTGGCCAGCGCATCGGTGAATGGCTCGGCCACGGTAACCCCGAAGGCAGATGCGCCATGAGTCGCTGCGAGATCACGGAGTTGAGTCGTCGTGGCGACAGGGGTGTCGATTACCCAAGAGTACGGGTGTTCCTTACAATTCGTCCCATAACGCACGCTCGTCAACCCCTCACTGGTCGATGGAGTCTTCGAGATTCCTTGATAGAGGGCATTTGGAAACAAATGGGGCCAGGCCCTGCGGGCGGAGGAACCTAACCAGAAAGGAGCTACTTGTGACTGAAGTCACAATGAAGCAACTCTTGGAGGCCGGCGTCCATTTCGGCCACCAAACCAGACGTTGGAACCCAAAGATGCGCCCCTATATCTACGGGGAACGCAATGGGATCCACATCATCGATCTTCGCCAAACGGTCACTCAGGTAGCCGAAGCGGTCGACTTTTCCCGCGACGTTGCAGTCGAAGGCGGTTCGGTGCTCTTCGTGGGCACCAAGAAGCAGGCTCAAACAGCGGTGGCCGAGCATGCCACACGATCCGGCCAGCCTTATGTGAATTATCGATGGCTTGGCGGGATGCTCACCAACTTCACGACTATCCAGAAGCGCATCTTCTACATGAGAGAGTTGACTCGCATGGAGGAGTCCGGCGACATGAACGCTCTCCCCAAGAAGGAGCGTCTCAAGTTGCGTCGCGAGCTCACCAAGCTCGAGCTCAACCTTGGCGGTGTGGTCAGCATGTCGCGACTTCCGCAGGCCGTGCTGGTCATCGACGTGAACACCGAGGCCACCGCGGTCAAAGAAGCCGATCGGCTTGGTATTCCCATCATCGCCCTTGTCGACTCGAACTCGGATCCCGATGCGGTCGACTACCTGATTCCGGGCAACGACGACGCTATCCGTGCCGCCGACTTGATAGCCGGTGCCATCGCCGATGCGGTGATCGAAGGCAAGGAGATTGCGGCCAAGAAGAAGCCGTCAAAAGCCGAGTCCGAGACGGAAGAGTCCTGATCCACATGACAGAAGTCACAGCCAAAGACATACAGAAGCTTCGCCACGACGCAGGCGTCGGGATGATGGATGCCAAGAAGGCCCTCACAGATTCCGGGGGCGACCTGGATCAGGCCTTCGACCTGCTGCGCGAGCGTGGCCAGGCCAAAATGGCTAAACGCGCCGACCGTGAAGCCGGAGAGGGTGTAATTGGCAGCTACGTGCACATTCAGACTGATCGCCCCGTGCTTGGGGTGCTGATCGAGCTTGTCTGCGAGACAGACTTCGTCGCCAAGAGTGACGAGTTCAAACAGGTGGCGGACGACATCGCCATGCATGTTGGTTGGTCGAACCCACAGTGGGTTTCCCGAGATGATGTCGACCAGGACGCACTTGCCAAGGAACGTGAATTGATCGCCCGTCAGGCAAAGAGTGAGGGCAAGCCGGCGGATATCGTCGAGAGGATCGTCGACGGCAAGATCGAGTCGTGGTACGCCGAGAACGTCCTCTACGACCAGCTCTTTGTCAACAGCGAGAGGTTTGAGGGAACAGTTGGCGACATGGTGGGTGCCGTGGGCGCCAGGATGGGCGAGAACATCTCGGTGCGTAAGGTTGCTCGTGTGGCTGTTGGAGGCTAAGGGTGTCTGATACTCCAAATAGACGAGTGCTTCTCAAGCTCTCCGGTGAGGCTTTCGCCGATCCTTCCGTTGGCTATGGCATCGATCCGCTCACCGTTCACAGGGTGGCGGGCGAGATCTCGGAGGCGGTGGCAACCGGAGTCGAAGTTGCGATCGTCGTCGGGGGAGGGAACATCTTCCGCGGCGTTTCCCAAGCCGCCAAAGGGATGGATGCAGCCACCGCCGACTACATGGGGATGCTCGCCACGGTGATCAATGCTCTCGCCTTGAGGGATGCGCTGGAGAACCAAGGTGTCATCACCCGGGTGCAGAGTGCTATCACAATGCAGGAGCTGGCCGAGCCGTACATCAGGCTGAGGGCTATCCGGCACCTCGAGAAAGGGCGGGTCGTGATCTTCGCCGCGGGCACCGGGAACCCATTCTTCACCACCGACACAACCGCCGCTCTCCGCGCCATCGAGATTGGTGCTGACGCGCTGCTCAAGGCTTCGATGGTCGATGGCATTTATGACTCAGATCCGGCGACCAACGAGGACGCCAGCAGAATCAGCGAGCTCTCCTACATGGAGTTCATTGCTCGCGAACTCCGGGTGATGGACACCACCGCCGTTACGATGTGCAAAGAGCACAACGTGCCGATCCATGTATTCGGTATGACCACTCCGGGCAACATCGTCAGGGCTGTTCACGGCGATCAGATCGGGACAGTGGTCTCCTGACTAGTGTCAACGAGATGATCAGCGACCATCTGAAAGAAGCCAAGCAGAAGATGGAGATGGCGGCTGATCACGTGGGCAACGAGTTTTCGACCGTCAGAACAGGTCGGGCAAATCCTCAGCTGCTGCATCGGATAACAGTGGACTACTACGGCACTCCGACACCTCTCCAGCAGCTCGCTTCGATATCCGTGCCCGAGCCACGGCTGCTGATGGTGCAGCCGTTCGACGCTTCGACCCTCGGGGACATTGAGAGGTCACTTCAGCAAGCCGACCTCGGGCTCAACCCTTCCAATGACGGGACCGTCATCCGGATCGCCTTTCCACCTCTCACCGAAGAGCGTCGTCAGGAGTTGATCAAGGTCGTCAGACACATGGCGGAGGAAGGTCGCATCGCCATTCGCAACGTGCGCCGTCACTCGAAGTCCGACATGGAGGCCCTGCATGGGGAGATTTCCGACGACGACATTCGACGTGGAGAGGAAGAGCTTCAGGATCTGACCGACCAGAACGTCGGAAAGATCGAATCCCTTCTTTCCAACAAAGAAGAAGAGCTTCTCGAGGTCTGATTTGGCCGATCAAGATTCCACAGACCAGGACGGACAGGATTTTATCCGCCCCTGGGAGGACGAAGATGCTGCCGAAGTAGTCCCTCTTCCCGGGATCGATAACTCCGAGCCAGATGACTCAACCGATCAGGACGTCTTCGCTCTTGCAGATGAGTTCGCCGAGGAGCCCGATGAGTCAGGCGAGACGACGTCAGATGAGACCCCCGAATCTGATTCGGGCGAAGTCGATTGGGATGCGATGGTCGAGACCCCGAGCGGGATTGACGACTTCACATCGGACCACTACGTCAACGCTATCACCGAGGAGTACAAGGAGCTCGCGGAGGACGTGACTCGCGCCTCCGAAGAGGATTGGAAGATGCAGGCGGTCGCTGCGACCGTGCCCGGAGTCGAGAGTGGTCTGGTCGGGTTCGAGGATGTTTCCGGAAAAGTGACCGACTCCGAAGAGTCCTATGAGGCTGTTGAGCAGGCCGCGGCATCCGACCTGACGATGCGCATCGCGTCTGGACTCGCCATCTTCGGCCTGTTCTTGGGAAGCCTGGTACTTGGTGGCTGGTGGTTCAGCGCCTTTGTGATCCTGATCATGATCGTGGCCGTCGGAGAGTTGTACGCCAATCTCCGAACAAACGATTATCGCCCGATTGCCTTGTTTGGCATCGCTGGCATGATCCTGATGGGTGTAGGGGCACACAACTGGGGGGCCGCGGCGATCGGAGGCTGGGCCGGCTTTATTGTCTTGGCCACGGTTCTCTTCTTCACTCTGACCTCGAGGAAGAACCCACTCGAGAGCGTGTCGGTGACGGCTCTCGGTGTCGTCTGGGTGGGGATCCTCTCGTTTGCGATTCTGCTGGCAAAGGGGCCAAATCCCGTTGCTCTCATCCTGTTTGTGGTGCTTCTGATAGCTCTCAATGACATTGGGGCCTTCTTTGTCGGCCGTGCCTTCGGCCGGCGAAAGCTGGCTCCCGAAGTTTCGCCAAACAAGACAGTCGAAGGTTTTCTTGGGGGTTTGATCGTTGTCGGGGTGGTGGCGTCGATCTTGGTCACCTTCCCGCCTTGGGAGTCAATTGGTCTGGCAAAGGGATTGAGTGCGGCTGCCGTGGTCGGCCTGTTCGCTCCCATCGGTGATCTTGTCGAGTCCATGGTGAAAAGAAGTATCGGTATCAAGGACATGGGCTCGGTTCTCCCCGGTCACGGCGGGATGCTCGACCGGATCGATGGCTTCCTGTTTGCCGTTCCTGCCATCTACTTCCTCTTCAGAGTCTTCGAACTGCTGTGAGTCGCCCGGTTGTCGTCCTCGGAGCGACCGGTTCAATTGGATCCCAGACCCTCGAAGTGGCGGATGCTCTCGGTATGGAGGTGGCTGCCGTAGCCGCCCTGAGACCTTCCCCGCCGTTTGCTGAGCTAGCCATCTCCCGCCCGGGCGCGAGGGTGATAGTCGTCGGGGGCTCATCAGAAGAGAGAGCAGATTTCGAGTCCGCCGTCGGCAGGGGGGTCGAATTCGACTCGCCCGCAGTTCTGGATGCCGCGACAACACCGGGAGCCGTTGTTGTCAACGGGATCGTTGGAGCTGCCGGACTCCGGGCGACCTTGGCCACTCTCGAGGCGGGGAACCGTCTTGCGTTGGCAAACAAGGAGAGCCTGGTGGCTGGCGGCCCGGTCGTTGAGAAGGCACTTGCACACGGTGGTGAGATGATCCCGGTGGACAGCGAGCACTCCGCTCTTTTCCAATGTCTTCAAAGTGAGCCGCCGGAGGCTGTTGCCAAGCTGGTGCTCACTGCTTCCGGAGGCCCGTTTCGAGGCGCCACTCGGGAGTCGCTCCAGGAGGTCACACCAGAAGAAGCCCTGAAACATCCGACCTGGAACATGGGCCGACGGGTGACGATCGACTCGGCCACGCTTTTCAACAAGGGTCTCGAGGTCATCGAAGCGCATTATCTGTTTGGTGTTCCTTACGATCGGATAGACGTTGTGATCCACCCCCAATCGATTCTTCACTCGGCGGTGGAGTTCGTGGATGGCTCCTGGAAGGGACACTTCGGCCAACCTGACATGCGTATCCCCATTCAATACGCCCTCACTTCTCCTAAGCGATCGAGCTCACCCGCCGATCCCTTTTCGCTCGCGGGACTGGAACTGACGTTTGAGGATGTTGACCTAGAGACCTTTCCTGCGCTCGATCTGGCATACGCTGCCGGCCGAAAGGGAGGCTCCGCGCCCGCCGTCCTCAACGCCGCCGACGAGGTGGCCGTTGATGCGTTTCTTCAGCGTCGACTTGGCTTTCTCCAGATCGCCGATGTCGTTGGCCAGACTCTCGACCGGGTCGAGTGGCGAGAACTTGGAAGTGTCGACGATGTGCTCGCAGTCGACGCCGAGGCGAGAGCGATGGCCGCCTCGGTCATCGCAGGTGGACGCTGAGTAGGTGGGGCGTGGGGGTACCGTGACCTCATGATCGGGGGCATTGCCGCAGCCGTAGCCATCGTCTTCTTTGTCACTGCCCATGAGGCGGGCCACTTCCTCGCGGCCAAGGCGGTTGGAATGAAGGCGACTCAGTTCTTCTTCGGGTTCGGACCCAAGATCTGGTCGGTCCAAAGAGGAGAGACCGAGTACGGCTTCAAGTGGATTCCGCTCGGTGGCTACGTGCGAATCGTCGGGATGAACCCGCTCGAAGAGGTGGACCCCGCCGACATGGGGCGCACCTACCGGGAGAAGAAGTTCTGGGAGAAGACTGTTGTCGTCCTTGCCGGCGTGGGGATGAACTTTCTGATTGGCTTCATCATGTTCTACGGGATCATTCTGGCGATAGGAGTGCCGGGAGGGCCGACACTCGAGGTAGGACTCGTGGTCGAAGAATCTCCCGCGGCTGAGGCGGGGATGGTCGAGGGTGACGTCATCGTCGCGATCGGTCCCAACGAGGTCACGGAGTGGGAGGAGCTCGAGATGGCCCTCGAGTCCGAGGGGCCAGGCCCGACGACGGTCACCGTTGATCGTGGTGGCGAGTTGATCAGTCTCCAGGCTGATCTGGACGAGGGCGAGGAGGGTGTCGGTTTTCTCGGGGTTGCCCCGACACGGGAGCAGATCGATGTTGGCCCGATCGAGTCGATAGGACTGGCGGGGCGACTGGTTTGGGGTGCCATAACAGATACGTTCAGTGCGCTGTCCCAGATGATGCGTCCGTCTTCGCTGGCCCAGTATTTTGGGGTCTTCGTGGGTGATACCGACGTGCCAAACGAAATCCGACCGGTGAGCCCGATCGGGATCGTGTCCATAGGGAGCCAGGCAGAGAACGCAGCGGCCTTTCTCGGGATTCTTGCCTATGTCAACGTGATCCTTGGCACCATCAATCTTCTGCCCATATTTCCGCTCGACGGAGGCCACTTCGCGGTAGCTCTCTACGAGAAGCTGACCGGCAGAGCAGCGAACATTCGCAAGCTCGCACCGGTTGCAGCGGCGGTCATCGGACTCTTCTTGTTTCTGGGATTCGTGGCCATCATCCTCGATGTGACCAACCCGATCAGCCTGTAGGTACGGGGGTAGTGGGTCTACCGGCCTAGGACGATCGCTCTGGAGCGCTCGACCTATCTACGTAGACCTTCTCTTTGCCGAAGCTATTGGGTATGAGAGCCCAAGGCACATACGATCGAGGAGAAGCCCTTATCGGGTACGCCCTGATTGTCATGTTGATCGGTGTGGCCGGCATCGGCGCTCTGAAGATGGTGGGACAGGCCACATCCGACAGTTTCGAGGCGGTTTCGACGTCGATTGCCGGTTTGACCGCCGAAGACGAGCTCACTCCGAAAGAGAAGTGGGATAAGGCGAAGGCCGACTACAAGGCAACAATCGTTGACGCCAAGGCGACCAAGGCAAACACCGTGGCTGACGCCAAGGCCACCTACCAGGCTGAGATCGCGGCCAACAAGTCACTGCCCAACAAGGCTGATAAGAAGGCAGCCAACAAGCAGGCCAAGGCCGACTTCAACACTACTAAGAAGCTGGCCAACACCGACTACAAGACTTCGGTGAGTACGGCGAAAACCGACCGGGCCGCTGCCAAGGCCGAGTACAACGCCACCAAGTAGCCGTTTATCTGTTCCGCAAGAAACCCTGGACTGTCTACCGTTGGAGGGTGACCTTCGAACGACGCCAGACGCGACAGCTTCACGTTGGTGACGTAGCCGTCGGTGGGGGAGCACCGATAACCGTCCAGTCGATGACCACCACCAAGACGGCCGATGTCGACGGAACCCTCGCCCAGGTCTATGCCCTCGCTGGGGCCGGTGCCGACATCGTTCGCATCACGTGCAACGACGTCGAGGCGGCCCAGGGTCTCGCCGAGATCATGCCCCGAAGTCCGGTCCCGATCATCGCCGACATCCACTATCAGTATCGGTTGGCCCTCGCCGCTATCGAGGCAGGCGTCCATGGCCTCCGTCTCAACCCTGGGAACATACGCAAAGAGGATCAGATCAAGATCGTGGCACGGGAAGCCAAGGACCGTGGGTTACCCATCCGGGTAGGTGTCAATGCTGGATCTCTCGACAAGGATCTGTTGGAGAAGTATGGCTCGGCTGTTCCGGAGGCTCTTGTGGAGTCGGCTCAAAAGGAAATCCGATACCTCGAGGAGGTCGATTTCAACGACATCAAGATCTCCGTCAAGCATTCCAACGTTCCCTCGATGGTCGGGTCGTATCGTTTGCTCGCCGACGCAATCGATTACCCGCTTCATCTCGGCGTGACGGAGGCCGGTCCGCCACCGGCAGGCCTCATCAAAGGGGTCGCCGGAATTGGTACGCTCTTGAACGAGGGAATCGGAGACACGATTCGGTTCTCACTCACCGCGGATCCGGTCGAAGAGGCCAAAGCCGGGCGCCAACTGCTCGAGTTCCTCGGGTTGCGGGAGCGGAAGGGCTTGGACCTGATTGCATGTCCGTCCTGCGGTCGAGCAGAGGTCGATGTCATCGAGGTGGCCACGGCCGCGCAGAAGGCTCTGGAAGAAGCCAATCTGCCGATCCAGGTTGCTGTAATGGGTTGTGTTGTCAACGGCCCCGGTGAGGCGCGGGAAGCCGATATCGGCATTGCGGCCGGGCGGGGGAGAGGCCATCTCTTCATCAAAGGCCACGTGGTCCGGGTTGTGCCCGAGGCTGAGATGGTCGACGCACTTCTCGACGAGGCCCAGAAACTGGTGGACGAGGGCGTGGAAGCCCGACTCGCCCACGCCGACGCCAACGCCGAGGAGATCGCTGCCGCAGAACGTCAACAACTTATCGAGATTCAGGGTGACGCCAATCGGGCCGCGGAACGTCGCGCACAAGTCGCCGAGGTTGCCAAAGGCCACTGATCGTTCGGGTTATCGAGGAGAAAGCAGAGCAATGACCGATTACCGGATCAAGACGGCCGACGCTCAGATCGACCGATCGATCTACCCGAAGATCGGCGAGGTCATGTTCGACCACGGCGAGTACGAGAAGTACGACATCACACGCGAGCGAATCACCGAGATCGCTCAGGAAGACTACGAAGACAACGTGTACCCAACCTGAATGGACGCCGTAGACCTAGCGTTCGCCGGGATTGCCGAGCAAGCACGACTGCTCGCAAGGCGTGAGGTTTCCTCACGCGAGCTTGTCAACCTGTATCTAGAGCGAATCCAGCGAATCGACCCCGACCTGAACGCCTTGAGCAAGGTCTTCGCCGATGGGGCGCGGGAAGCCGCGACTCTTGCCGACGGGCGTTTGGCGGCAGGCGAGTGGGCACCACTTCTCGGTGTTCCTGTGGCCGTGAAGGACGAGTTGGACCTCGCCGGAGAGGTGGCGACACACGGGACACGCGGATACGAGGACCCGGCCGAGACGGATGCCGAGCATGTGCGTCGGCTCTTGGAGGCCGGGGCGATCGTTATAGGAAAGACCCATTTGCCTGAGTTGGCCATCTTTGGGTTCACCGAGACCGAGCATCATGGCGTCACCAGGAATCCGTGGGATCCCTCGAGGACACCGGGCGGTTCGAGCGGTGGATCGGCCGCGGCGGTGGCCTCTGGTCTGGTGGGGGCCGCCACTGCATCCGACGGCGCTGGATCGATCCGCATCCCGGCGGCGAACACCGGACTCTTCGGATTGAAACCTCAGCGAGGGCGGATCAGTCTCACGCCCGAGGCCTCGCACTGGCACGGTATGTCGGTGCAGGGTTGTCTAACCCGGCGAGTTGAGGACACCGCCCTTTGGCTGGATGTGACGAATGGCCCGCAGTTGGGTGACGCTCACAGCCCGGTTCCGCCCGAAGGGTCGTATGTCGAAGCAGCGATGACTCGCCGTGGCGAGTTACGAATCGCCGTGTCGACGAGCACGGCACGAGCCCCGGTTTCACCCATCGTCACCGACGAGGTCAAGGGTGCCGTTGTCTCGGCAGCGGAGACTCTGCGCGCTCTGGGCCACAAAGTGATCGAGACAGATCCCGACTACGGCATGGTGGCGAACAAAGTGGTGACCCTCTATCTGAGCGGGATTGCCGAGCACTACGCCACGGTCCCGCACCCGGATCGGCTCGAGAAGCGGACACGCGGCTTTGCCCGTATGGGACGGGCGCTTCCGAAGTCGGTGGTCAGATCGGCCATCGAGACCTCCGAGAAGCACGAGGAGAGGATCAGCCGGATCTTCGATGAAGTCGACGTGCTGGTGACACCAGTCGTTGGCGAATTGGCGGTTCCCATCGGGAAGTGGGACGGCAAGGGAGCCTTCTCAACGTTTCTGGGGATGAGTCGCACCTATCCGTTCACGGCGACTTGGAACTACACCGGTCAACCGGCGGCCTCGGTGCCGATGGGACTCTCCAAGGACGGGCTTCCGCTCTCGGTAATGCTGATCGTGCCACCCAACCGTGAGGATCTGCTGATCTCGCTGGCGGCGCAGATGGAAGAGGTCATCAGCTGGCCCGATCTACGGCCTCCGCGGTCGTAGGTTTTCTTCGGGTTTCTTCTATTTGGGTCTGTCTTCGGTCAAATCTGTCACACCCCTCCTGTTGAGCGGAGACTATGAGTTGGGGAGAGTCTTCGAACGACCAGATCGATGAGGCGTTTGCTCATTTTCATGGGTTGTCGTCGGCTGGGTTGGCTCATGTTTGTGAGCTGATAGTCGAGGTCGACGCCCGTCAGTCGTGGATGAGCGATGGTGCCCGGTCCTTGTCTGACTGGGTGGCAGCCAGACTTCGGCTGCGTCCAGTAGCGGCTCGTCAACTGGTTTCTGTTGCCCGAAGACTCGAAGATCTGCCGGTTCTGTCTGCCCGTTTCGCTTCCGGTGACCTTTCTTTGGACCAGGTTGACGCGATTTCTCGGATGGCCACGCCTGACACCGAAGCTGGGCTGATCGAAGAAGCATTGGGCTTGTCGAATGCTCTGTTGGATCGGAAGGCCCGTCGGGCGAACCCGCCGTCTGCAGGGGACGAGCAGGAGGCTCACCGGGTGCGTGCCCTATGGATCCAGAGGACTCTCGACGGTGCATCTGGAAAACTGACTGCTCATCTACCTCATCTCGAACTCGAAATCGTAGAAACCGCTATCCGTGACCGGGCCGACAAGATTCCTGTCAATCCTGAAACCGGACTGTTTGACGCCTATTCGCAACGGATGGCGGACGGACTGGTGGAAGTGTGTGCCACCACCGGAGACCAAACCAGCGTTTCTCCGCCTCAGATAACCGTTCACGCCGACCTGGAAGCGTTGATCACTACTGATTCTGGTGTCACCGAACTGGGGTCTGGTGCTTTGGTCCCCAACGACACAGCACGGAGACTGTCTTGTGATTGTGTTGTTGAGACTGTGATCACCGACGGATCCCAGGTGATCGGTGTGGGAAGAAACTCACGAACTGTTCCCGGATGGTTACGACGGTTGGTTCATCATCGTGACGGTGGGACCTGTCGGTTCCACGGGCGTAAGAACGACAACTGGCTTCAAGTTCATCACATTGTCCACTGGTCGCAAGGCGGACCCACCGATCTGGACAATCTGACCCTCCTCTGCGGGTTTCATCACCGGTTTGTCCACGAACACGGCTGGCATATCACCCGAAACCCGGATAGCCAGTTCGTTTTCCGCAAACCCGACTGGACTATCTATCCGTCGCCCAAACCAGACTTACACCCCCGGCTCAAACACCTCGTCGAACCCCGACCTACATAGGGGCAGCCGCCCCCGCCTCCGGACCATCGACAGAACACAACCAGAGCTAATCGAAGATTGGTGACTACCGTCGCCTGTCAAATGCGCTGGTCAGAAGCACACATACCAACACTCCGAGACGCTCCCGCCGACGCCGAGGCGGTGAGCCACAAACTGCTGGTCCGAGGCGGTTTCATCCGTCAGCTTGCTGCGGGTTCCTACACGATGCTGCCCCTGGGCCAGAAGGTCCGTCTCAAGGTCATGGGCATCATCCGCGAGGAGATGAACGCCGTTGGAGGCCAAGAGATGGTCTTGCCCACGCTTCATCCAGCCGAAGTTTGGAAGACGTCTGATCGTTACGACCTCATGGGCGAGAATCTCTTCAAGCTCAAGGACCGCAAGGATGTCGACCTCGTTTTGGGCATGACCGAGGAAGAGATCTTCGCCATGCTTGCCACTGAGCTCTTCTCCTATCGAGACCTGCCCCAGATTTGGTATCAGATGCACACCAAGTTCCGCGATGAGCCCCGTCCGAAATCGGGTCTGCTCCGGGTCCGGGAGTTCACCATGAAGGACTCCTACACCCTCGACATCGGCGCCCCCGGTCTCGACCGAGGTTTCGACAAGCACCATGAGTCTTACAAGAGGATCTTCTCGAGAATGGGGCTCGAAGCCGTTGGTGTCGAGGCGTCGTCGGGAGCAATGGGAGGCTCGGAGTCCATCGAGTTCATCCAGAGAAGCGATGCGGGTGAAGACTGGATTGTCACGTGCACCAACTGCGATTACCGGGCCAATCTCGAGAAGGCGACCTCGGCGCTGGCTGAGATCGAGGACGGTGAGTCTGGCGAATTGGAGAGATTCCCAACACCCGGCTTGCGAACCATCGTCGCGCTTGCAGAAGCCCACCCCGAAATGGCCTCTCCAGAGCAGCAGATCAAGACCCTGGTCTATTTCGTCGACGGCGAGCCGGTTTTGGCCCTTCTTCGGGGCGATCACGGGCTCCAGGGGCAGAAACTCCTCGATGCGGCGGCGGCCTCCGATGGGAGGCCGGGCCGGCCCGAGGAGATACGTGAGCTCCTTGGCGCCGATCCGGGCAGTCTTGGAGCAGTCGGCGCTGAGGGTCTCCGGGTGATCGCCGATCTGGCTCTCGAAGGCAGGGTCAACATGACCACCGGCGCCAATGAGGATGACTGGCACTACAAAGGCGTCGACAACTCGAGGGATATCGATGTGACCCAGTGGGCCGATCTACGAGAAGTCACCTCCGAAGAGAACTGTGTTGAGTGCGGCCATTCTTTGGAGTTGTGGAAGGGGATAGAGGTTGGCCACATCTTCAAGCTCGGGACTAAGTACTCAGAGGCCTTTGGCGCCTTCGTCCAGGATGAGGATGGAGAGAGTCAGCCGATCATCATGGGCTCCTACGGCATAGGAGTCGAGCGCGGTGTTGCAGCCGTTGTCGAGGCCAACCACGATGAGAACGGAATCGTCTGGCCTGTTTCGGTGGCCCCTTACGAAGTTGTGATCACCGTTGTCCGAGTGGATGACGAGAGCACAAGAGCTGTCGCCGAGGACATCTACAGCCAACTTCAAGATGCTGGGATCGATGTCCTTCTCGACGATCGGGTGGAACGTCCGGGGGTCAAGTTCGCAGACTCCGAACTGATCGGGATTCCCTACCGCGTCACAGTTGGTCCTCGGGGAGTATCAGAGAGCGTCGTCGAGCTCACCGAACGTCGGGGGCTCGTGAAGGAGAATGTGGCTCTAGGTGAGGCGGTGGCGGCCCTTGTAGATGGCGTCGAGAGGCACCGTTTTGGCATTTAGGGGTGCGGTTCGATTGGCCTTATAATCGGGGGCAGACAACAGGACGCTTTTCATCAGGTGGGCGCCCAGGGGCGCTCATCTGATTTGTCGTGGAGTGACATAAGTGACGCAGGTAGCCGACATTTGGGATGTGGTGGAGCCCTATCTCGTCGCGGAACGACTCGAGTTGGATGATCTCGAGCTTGCCGGGCGTGGCCAGGGGCGGATTCTGCGCGTCACTGTGGATGGCGAGGACATCACGGTCGATCGTCTCGCTTCCCTCGCCAGAGGGCTGTCGAGATTGCTCGATAACGAAACCGATCTCGAGGGCCAGTACCAACTCGAGGTGAGCTCTCCCGGTTTGGAGCGAAGACTCAAGCGACCATCGCATTATCAGAAGTCGCTGGGTCGAGAACTCGTCGCCAAAGTGTCCCTTGGCGAGACGAAGGCCACCATCCGAGGAGTTCTCGCTCATGCCAACGATGACTCTTTCACGATCGAGGCCGTAGACGGTCCGAGTGTGGTCAGTTATGAAGATGTAATCACCGCAAAAACGGTGTTCAGGTGGGAGAAGGCCCCCAAGCCGGGTCATTGAAGGAGAAACATGAAGCTTGACACGATGATGGAGGCCATAGAGGTTCTCGCCCGGGAGCGAGGCGTGGCGATCGATACCATCCTCGATGCTTTCGCCAACGCCCTGGTGGCCGCCTACAAGCGGAGCCCTGGGGCGGCCGAGGAGGCGCGGGTCACCATCGATCCCGAATCCGGGGAAGTGATGGTCTACGCCCAGGAGCTCGACGAGGACGGAAACGTCATAGACGAGTGGGAGGACACACCCGAGGGTGAGGCCTTCGGACGGATTGCGGCTCAGTCGTTCAAGCAGGTCATGCAGTTCAAACTGCGCGAGGCAAAACGGGAGCTCGTATACGAGATGTATGAGGGTAGGGAGGGAGATCTGGTCACCGGCATTGTGCAGCAGGTGGACTATCGGTCAGTCATCCTCGATCTCGGTGACGCTGAAGCCATTCTCCCCGGCAGCGAGCGAATTCCGTTCGAGCGTCTGGAGCGGGGGAATCGAGTCAAGGCGCTCATTCTCGAGGTCCGCAACGAGCCCAAGGGAGCGCAGATAGTTGTCTCTCGAAGTCACCCGGACCTTGTTCGGCGGCTTCTCGAACTCGAGGTGCCGGAGCTCACCGACGGGACCATTGAGATTGTCAACATCGCCAGAGAGCCCGGCCATCGCAGCAAGATTGCCGTGATATCCCATGATCCCAACGTGGACCCCAAGGGTGCCTGTGTGGGTGCCCGCGGCTCCCGGGTCCGCCAGGTAGTGAACGAGCTTCGTGGCGAGAAGGTGGACGTTGTCCAGTGGCGAGACGATGTCGCTCAGTTCATTGCTGAGGCCCTGGGCCCTGCCAAAGTGAAAGAAGTTCGCATCGATGAAGAGGAGAAGACGGCGGAAGTCATCGTCTCGGAGCATCAACTGTCGCTGGCGATCGGGAAAGAGGGGCAGAACGCCCGTCTGGCAGCCCGTCTCTCCGGCTACAAAGTCGACATTCGCTCCGATGTCGAGCCCGTAGTCGAAGACGAAGTCGCCGAAGGTGAGGCTCCAGCGGAGGACGCTGCCGTTCCCACCGAGGAGACGCCGCCAGATGTTGTCGACGACGAGGATGCTGTCGATGCGCCTGCCGGTGAAGGCGTGGCAGATACGGATGAGGACGCTGCCGAAGACGCAGCTACCGACGAGAGTGAGTGATCGCTGAATGAGGGTTTATGAACTGGCGCGCGACCTGGGCGTCGATTCCAAGGAGGTCCTGGCACACGCCGTGGACCTCGACATCGACGTGAAGACGGCGTCATCGGGTCTGAGCGATGAGGCCGCCGAACTGCTTCGGCTTGCCTTTGCCCCGGCAGACGAGCCCCAGGCTGTGGAAGCAGCCCCGGAGGAGACAACCCCCGTAGAGACCATGGTTGAAGAGAAGGCCGTGGACATCGAGGAAGAGGAAGAGTCGGTCGAGGATGTGCCGGAGCCCTCCCAGGAGATTCAGCTCGCCTCGCTCCCCGATCCCACCACGGTGGCGGAGTTCGCGGAGGCCGTCGGCCAACCGGTCAGCGAAATTGTAGGGGCTCTTCTCGAAAGGGGTGTGCCTGCCGGCGCCGGACAGCAGATGCCAGCCGAGTTGGTCGACCCGGTCGCAGAGAGTTTCGGATACATCATCGAGGTCGAGGCCGCACCCGAGCCGTTGGCCGTGGCGGAGAGCCCCCAGTTCGATGACGACGAGTCAGACCTGGAGCCTCGCCCGGCGGTCGTAACCATCATGGGCCACGTTGACCATGGAAAGACGACCCTTCTCGACACGATTCGCAAAGCCAACGTCGTCGATGGGGAACAGGGAGGCATCACCCAGCACATCGGTGCCTACCAGGTCGACGTCAGCGGTCATAGTGTGACCTTCATCGATACGCCGGGACACGAGGCGTTTACCGCCCTTCGCTCTCGTGGAGCCAACATCACCGACATTGTCGTGTTGGTTGTTGCTGCGGACGACGGGGTCATGCCCCAGACAGTCGAAGCCATCTCGCATGCCAAGGCGGCCGGGGTGAAGATGATTGTTGCTGTCAACAAGATGGATCTTCCAGGAGCGGATCCGCTTCGGGTGCGTACCGAGCTCACGAATCACGATGTCGTCACCGAGGATCTTGGTGGCGATGTTCCCAGCGTCGAGCTTTCCGCCCTCTCCAGCGACGGCGTTGACGAGCTTCTGGAAGTCATCGACCTGATTGCCCAGCTCGAGGAGTTCAAGGCCAACCCGAAGCCGAAAGCATCGGGGGTCGTCGTTGAAGCCCAACTTGAGCATGGCCGTGGACCGGTCGCGTCAGTGATCGTCCAGAGGGGGACACTCAGGCAGGGCGACTCGTTCGTTGCCGGTCCGGTGGCCGGTCGCGCCCGTGCCCTTATGAGCGACGAAGGAGACCAGATCGGGTCCGCGGGTCCGGCTGACCCGGTCCAGATCATGGGTTGGGAAGAGGTCCCTGCTGCCGGTGACTACTTCGAGGTTGTGAAGAATGACAGAGAGGCTCGCAAGCTGGCCGCTCAACGAAGTGAAGCCGCTCGGTCCCTAACTCATGTTGCGCCGAGCGCCCGAGATCGGCTCCAGGGCCTTCTCGAGTCGCTGCGAGACGAGGATGCGACTCTCAACGTAATCATCAAGGCTGACGCTCAGGGATCGCTGGAGGCCCTTCGCGAGTCCATCAGCAAGATCGAACGCGAGGGTGGAAAGATTCAGATCATCCACACGGCCGTCGGAGGGATCAACGAAAACGACGTGACCCTCGCCGAGGTGACCGAGTCGGTGATCGTTGGTTTCAACGTCCGGCCTGAGCCCAAAGCGCGAAAACTCGCGGAGAACGCAGGTATTGAAATCCGGACCTACGGGATCATCTACGAGCTTCTCGAGGAGATCGAACAGCTTCTCGTCGGCCAACTCGCCCCCGATGAGGAGGAGGAGGTTCTCGGCACGGCGGAAGTGCGCGCGATATTCAAAGTTCCAAGAATGGGAACGGTCGCCGGTTGTTATGTGGTGGAGGGTGTCGTGCAGCGAGGCGCCAAGGCACGTCTGCTTCGCGACGGCGTGGTCATCCACGACGGCGTGGTCTCATCGTTGCGACGGTTCAAGGACGACGTTCGTGAGGTTGCATCCGGATTCGAATGTGGCATGGGCTTTGACGACTACCAGGACATCAAGGAAGGTGACAGCATCGAGGTCTATGTGATTCGTGAGGTCGCTCGCACCTGATGCGGGTTGCGGCCCTGCGGGTCGAGATTCATCTCCCAACACCGCAGTCTTTGAAGGAGAAGAGGGGGGTTCTCCGTCCGGTGATCGAAGGTATGCGGCGTCTTGGCTCGTACAGTGTTGCGGAGGTCGACCATCACGATGATTGGCAGAGAGCGACCGTCGGCGTGGCCGTAGTCGCTCCAGATGGGCGTGGTCTGGACATGAAGATCTCGAAGCTCCGTCGCTACCTCGACTCCCGTTTCGAGATCGAAGTGATCGATGTGTTCATCAGCGAGTTGGAGAAGCCCGAGTGAGTGACAGGATGCTGAAGGTCAACTCCACGCTGCGTGAGGTGATTGCAGAGGAGATCGAGCGGATGAGCGATTCTCGTCTCGAGATGGTCTCCGTGACGGCGGTCGACACGGCTCCGAATCTGCGAAGTGCCGTTGTGTACATAGATGTCCTCGAGATCGAGAGTCATCAGCCGGCTTTGGATGCCCTGACCGGTGCGGCGAAGAGGCTGCAAGCTGTCGTCGGCAGCCAGGTGCGGATGAAGTACACGCCGCAACTGGAGTTCGTCATGGATCCGGGTGTGGTCGGCGGCGAGCGGATAGATGCCATTCTCCGCTCGCTTCGAGAGGAGGAGTCGAAGAACAATGGGTAGCACAGAGGAGCTCGACGCAGCTGCCAGGGCGATCGCCACGACCGAAGAACTGGCACTTGCCTGTCACGTAGGGCCGGACGGTGACGCTCTCGGCTCGATGCTCGGCCTCGGAATCGCGGCACGAAACGCCGGGAAGAAGGTCACTGCCAGCTTTGGCTCGCCGTTTGTCATGCCCCCGAATCTCGCTTTTCTCCCTTCCGGAACGCTGGTGGCCCCCGGAGACTTTCCGGCCACGCCCGAACTGATGGTGGTACTCGACGTGGGCTCGGCTGAACGTCTCGGTGAGTTGGCCTCGAACGCCTCGAAAGCCGCCAGCGTGATAGTCCTCGACCATCACGTGACAAATGAGGGATTTGGAGATATCTCGGTCGTCGACCCGAAGGCCGCGGCCACGGGAGAGCTGGTGTTTGACCTCTTGGGGCTGCTGAATTGGCAGATCACGCCTGATGTGGCGAATTGTCTGCACACTGCCCTGGTGACCGACACGGGCCGATTTCTCTATGCGAATACGACTCCGCGAACACTGGAGATTGCAGCGGTGCTTGTCGGCGCAGGCGCACAACCGACCGAGATCGGGCGTCACGTGTATGAGGAGAGCCCTTTCGGATACCTCAAGGTGGCAGCCGTAGCCCTGGGTCGCGCCGAACTCGACGTAGACGCCCGGTTTGTCTCAACCATTGTCACCCAGGCAGATCTGACGGCGGCCGGGATCGATTGGGGGGACATCGATAACCTTATCGACACCCTTCGTCTCGCGGAGGAGGCAGACGTCGCCACTCTGGTGAAAGTCCACAAAGACGGGCGTGTGAGAGTGAGCATGCGCTCGCGCGGAGACACCGATGTTGGGTCACTTGCGGTCGCGATGGGTGGAGGGGGCCATCGTCTGGCTGCCGGTTTCACGACAGAGGCTGATGCGGAAGCCGTCATACGACAGGTCCGGGAGGCCATGGAGGAGTATCGGTGACCGCCGGATTCCTCATCGTTGACAAGCCTCCGGGAATCACCTCCAACCGGGTCGTCGGAGAGGTGAGGAAAGCTACCGGGACCAAGAAGGTGGGTCATGCGGGAACCCTCGACCCAATGGCGACCGGAGCGTTGGTTCTGGCCCTGGGAAGCGTGACGAGGCTGATCCGCTTTGTTCAGGATCAACCCAAGGAGTATTTGGCAACGGCCCAGTTTGGTGTCGCAACAGACACGCTCGATGCCGATGGAGCCGTGCTCTCTCGCGAGCCGATGGACTTCGAGCCACATGAGCTCATGGATGTGGTGCCCAGGTTCACGGGCTTCATTCATCAGATCCCACCGATGGTGTCTGCACTCAAGAAGGACGGCCGTCGTCTGTATGAGCTGGCGAGAGAAGGACAGGTGATAGAGCGTGAGGCACGCCGGGTGACGGTGCACGAGCTCGAGATTCTTCAAATCGGCCCAGGGCCATATCCCGAAGTCGAGTTCAGAGTGGTATGTGGGAAGGGGACCTACATCCGATCTCTGGCCGATGATATGGCGGCGGTTCTCGGCGGTTCGGCGCATCTCACGTCGCTGAGGCGAACACGCATCGGTTCGCTGAAGGCTGCCAACGGCCTGCCCATGGAGTCGCTGGTCGACTGGCCGTCCTATCTGCTGTCTCCTTCCGACGCACTGGTCGATCTGCCCGCGGTCACAGTGAGCCCGGAGACTTTGCGCGGCGTTCGACATGGAATGAGGTTTGTGGGAGGTGACATTGTCGACGCCCCCGAAGGTGATCCCTATCGGGTGCTCGATGACTCCGGCTCTCTGGCGGCCATCTACCGTCTTGATGGTGATCAGGCTCGACCTGAGGTCGTACTGCCGACATGAGGGTATTGCGAGGCTCGTGGAGCGGTTGGGGCCCAGCTACGGAACGGTCCTCGATCACCGTCGGTGTGCTCGATGGTGTCCATCGAGGCCACCAGGCACTGCTCACCGAGTTGGATTCAGGTCTCTTACGGACTGTCCTCACCTTTGATCCTCATCCCATCGAAGTGCTCCGCCCCGGCACCAACCCCCGTCTGATCACCACGATCGACGAACGAATCGAGCGTTTGGAGTCGCTGGGCATCGATCAAGTGGGCGTTCTGGACCTGGCAGGAATCAAGAGCCTTGGACCAGAGGAGTTTGTGGACGAGGTGCTTGTCAGGGCTTTACGCGTCGAAGACCTTGTCGTCGGCCCCGACTTTCGGTTCGGTAAAGGGCGGGCGGGGGACGTCGAACTTCTTCAGACTCTCGGGAGGTTGCGCGGTTTCAGCGTCCGCGTCCTCGATCTCATCCATGACGACGAAGGCGTGGTGTCGTCCAGCCGGATACGAGGAATGGTCGAGTCGGGTCGCCTGAGGGACGCCGAGAGTGCTTTGGATTCCAGATACCAGATGTCGAACATCGTTGTCAGAGGGGACGGGAGAGGAAGCGAAATCGGGTTCCCGACTGCGAACCTGATGCCACCGGCGCGAAAGGTGATTCCCGCGATCGGCGTCTATGCGGCTTTTGCCCAAGTGGGCGGCGAGGTGCATCAAGCTGCTGTGAACGTCGGGGTGAGACCCACGTTCGGCGGTGGCGATCTTCTCGTCGAAGCCCATGTCCTCGGATTCTCAGATGAGATATATGACGAGGTGATGACGATCGAGTTCGTCGATTTCCTGCGGCCAGAGTTGAAGTTCAATGGTGTTGGCGATTTGATTGCCGCGATGCGATCAGATGTGGAAGAGACACGGAGTCGGTTGGCCGCGACGGCAACGAATATGAGTTGACGACCGACTCCTGTTAGAGTTCGGACCCAATTCCCCCTCACTTATTCAGGTTTATCGCGCAATGAAGACAACCACTGAGATTGTTGCCGAGTACGGCACTCATGAGAGCGACACCGGCTCTCCTGAGGTTCAGGTGGCGCTCCTCTCTGAGAGGATCAACCATTTGACCGAGCATCTCCGCGATCACGGCCATGACCACCACGGTCGTCGTGGCCTGCTCCTGATGGTGGGCAGGCGTCGAAGGCTTCTCGACTACTTGCGTCGTCAAGACGCGGATAGGTACCGAAGCCTCATCGCCAAGTTGGGCTTGCGGCGGTAACAGGTTTCATGATGAGCGGACAGACCGCTTCTCATGTCGATGGGGGAGCTTTCCCTCACAAGAGGTGAGCCAGGTCGGTTGACAGTGGCGATGCCTTCTCCCCGGCGGAGGCATGACTACTGCCAACAGGCACGGCTCCAGAACATCTACAACAAGGAGCACAACGTGCCCGAGAACACTGTTCAAGGCACCATTGGCGGTAAAGACTTCGCCCTGAGCACTGGCAAACTTGCCGGTCAGGCCGATGGCGCCGTGGTAGCCACCCTGGGCGGTTCCAAAATGCTGGTAACCGCCACGGCCAACCGAAAAATGCGGGAAGGCATAGACTTTTTCCCGCTCACCGTCGACTTCGAAGAGCGGATGTATTCCGTCGGGAAGATCCCGGGATCGTTCTTCCGTCGTGAGGGGCGTCCGTCCGAGCAGGCGACCCTGATCTGTCGTCTCATCGACCGTCCCCTCCGTCCGTCCTTCAAGAAGGGCTATCGCAACGAGACCCACATCGTTGTCACCTCCCTGTCTGTCGATCAGGAGAACCCATACGACGTACTGGCGCTCAATGGTGCTTCGGCTGCGCTCACGATCAGCTCGATTCCATTCGAAGGCCCGCTCGGAGCCGTTCGACTTGGCTTGAAGAAAGGTGATTGGGTTGCCTTCCCGACCGAAGACGACCTGACCGAGTCCGTGTTCGAGCTTGTCGTGGCCGGCCGTCGTAACCAAGACGGTGGAGTAGACATCACCATGGTCGAGGCGGGAGCAACGGAGAATGGCCTGCGTCTCGTGGCCGACGGAGACCGCCCGTCCGATGAAGAGGCTGTGGCACAAGGGCTCGAAGAGGCCAAGACTCACATCGCCGAGATGATCGATCTTCAGCTCGAGTTGGCGGCAAAAGTCGACATAATCGAAGCGGATTGGCCCCTGATCTTTGACTATTCCGACGAGATGTACGAAAAGGTGGAGGCCGCCGCTTCCTCCGCAATTGGTGCAGCTCTCGAGATTGCCGGCAAGCTCGAGCGTCAAACAGCGGAATCTGAAGCCAGGGATGATGTGATTGCCGGCCTGAAGATCGCCGAGGACGACACTGAGTCTCTCGAACAGGCGAAGCGCGCATTCAAAGCAGTCTTCAAGAAGCTGGCGCGTCAACGTACCGTTTCCGAAGGTGTCCGGCTCGATGGTCGTGTTGCCACCGACGTCAGACCCCTCGCGATCGAGACCGGCGCAGTGGAGCGCACCCATGGTTCGGCGTTGTTTCAGCGTGGCGAAACCCAGGTGCTCAACATCACCACGCTTGGCATGCTCAAGATGGAGCAGATGTTGGACACGCTCGACATTGCCGAGTCCAAGCGATACATGCACCACTACAACTTTCCTCCGTTCTCAACGGGAGAAGCTGGATTCATGCGTGGGCCGAAGCGTCGGGAGATCGGTCATGGAGCCCTTGCCGAAAAGGCGTTGCTTCCTGTGGTGCCGAACGCCGACGACTTCCCATATGCGCTGCGTCTTGTCTCCGAGGTTCTGGCGTCGAATGGGTCGTCCTCGATGGCTTCCGTTTGTGCTTCCAGTCTCTCGATGATGGATGCCGGCGTGCCGATCAGCGCTGCGGTCGCCGGTATCGCCATGGGGCTCATCCACGAGGACGGCGAGTACACAACCCTCACCGACATTCTTGGTGCGGAGGATGCTCTGGGCGACATGGACTTCAAGGTTGCAGGTACCGCAGACGTAATCACTGCTCTGCAGATGGACACCAAGATCCAGGGTCTTCCTTCCGAAATCCTCAGAGGTGCTCTCGACCAGGCTCGCGACGCCCGGCTGCTCATCCTCGAGGCGATGGCCGACGTGATCTCGGAGCCCCGCGCTGAGATGAACGAGTGGGCGCCTCGCATCGAGTCCGTGGAGATACCGAAAGACAAGATCGGCGAGATCATCGGCCCCAAGGGAGCGGTCATCCGTGAGCTCGAGGAAGAGACCGGTGCCAAAATCGAGATCGAGGAAGGCGACGGTGTCGGCATCGTGCGTATCGCCTCCAATGATGGCGAGGCACTTGCCGCTGCCATGGAAAGGGTCCGCCAGATCGCCTTTCCGCCTGAGGCAGAGATTGGGGCGGTGTATGACGGCAAGGTCGTCAACATCACCAAGTTCGGAGCCTTCGTCAACATCCTCCCGGGACGCGACGGTCTTCTCCACATCTCTCGCCTCGATGGCTCAAAACGTGTCGAGAGGGTGGAGGATTATCTCTCCGACGGTGACGAATTGCAGGTTAGGGTTCGCGAAATCGATCGTGGCAAAGTGAGCCTCGAGCTGGTCAACGCCCTTTCGGGAGCGACTCTTCCCGATAGTGAGGCGCCCACGGGCGGCGGTCGCGGTCGCGACCGGGATCGTGGCAGAGGTGGCCAAGGCCGTGACAAGCGGGATGATCGACGGGACAGCAGCGGCGGTAATCAAGCCGAGAAGAGTGTCGAAAAGGCCGTTGCCGCCGAATCCGGCGGAAAGAGAAGGGCGGCGCCGAGCTTCGACGAAACCTTTGAGAAGATGAGCGATAACTAGAAGTCCGTAATCGTTGTTGGAGACGGGATGGTCCGAAAGGACCGTCCCGTCTCTTATTGGCCGTAGAGTCATTGCTCAGATCGGTTGGAAACTGATTGGGGCTGTCTCGAGTGGCTGTCAAGACCAACGGCACTGTGCGAATGAGAGGGGAGAGCGAACCCGGCTTGGCCGTCGTGGTGCTCGTCGACGAAGGTCGTCTTCGCATCGTCTCTGGAGCTGAGCTCGTCGGAGAATGGGATTTGGAGGAGATCGGTATCCAAGCTCTCCAAGAAGGGTTTGCCATTCACGCCGAGGGTGAGGAGTTCGTTCTGAAGGCAACCGACGAGGTCGGCCTTGCCACGGAGATGGGTCTCATGGTCACCTCTCCTCGTCTGGCCCGGAAGGTGGCTGTGTCCCACAACCCCGAGCCCCCTCCAGAACCCATGCTGAACGAAGACATGCCGCGGGAGCAATCAAATGTTGGCGCGATCGCCTTTGCGCTCGGTGGCGTGCTCGTTCTCGTGGGTGGGTCATTCCTGCGGGTAGCGTCCAGCGCGAGAGGCGCTCCATTGCCTGAGCCATCGGGTGTTGGGGCAGAAGGAGAGTTCTGGCTGTACTTCATCATTGGAGGGTTGGCAATGGTGGTGGCTGCGTTCGTCATGTCGATACGCGTCAGATGGGCGCGACCGGTCGCATGGCTGATTCTCGGGGGTGTCATCGTTCTGTTTGCAGTCGTGGCGAGCAGTGGATCAGCCGATGCCGGTTATCTCACGGCGTACGGATTCATAGCCGGTGGCCTCGTCGTGGGTGTGGCTGTCCTCTTCAGCGGGACTCTCGCCACCTCCGACTGACAGCCGTTCGTGCCCGAACTTCCCGATATCGTCGTCTACATCGAGGCTCTGTGCCAACGGGTGCTCGGGAGCCAGGTGCAAGCAGTTCGGATCGCATCTCCGTCGGTCTTGCGCACATACGATCCACCTTTCGACGCCCCGGCGGGCTCGACGGTCGAGGACATCCACCGGGTCGGCAAGCGAATCGTCTTCGAGTTCGAGGACGATCTCTACTTGGTGATCCATCTCATGGTTGCCGGTCGTCTTCGCTGGGAGATGCCAAACAAGACGATTCCCAAGAAGATCGGTCTAGCTTCCATCGACTTCGACTCCGGTTCTCTGATACTGACCGAGCAAGGGACCGCCAGGAGAGCCGGGATCTGGCTGCTTCGTGGTTGGGGCGGTGTCGCTGCACTCGATCGTGGGGGAGTTGAGGCGTTGGAAGTCACGGCGGGTGAGTTCGGTGAGGCCCTGCGTTCCGAGAACCGCACGCTCAAACGGGCCTTGACCGATCCGCGAATTCTCTCCGGCATCGGCAACGCCTTCTCGGATGAGATTCTCTGGCGGGCGCAGATGTCGCCGGTACGACGGACTTCCCAATTGAGTGATGAGGAGATGGACCATCTTCATGAAGCTGTGGTCGAGTCGCTTACCGACTGGACAGAGCGGCTTCGCGACGACGTCGGAGACGACTGGCCAAAAAAGGTGACAGCTTTTCGACCTGACATGGCCGTGCATGGCAAGTATGGAAAGCCCTGCCCTCGTTGCGGGTCACCGGTACAGCGAATCGTCTACGCCTCCAACGAGACCAACTACTGCGCAACCTGTCAGACCGGGGGCAAGTTGCTGGCCGATCGTTCCCTATCGAGACTGCTCAGGGAGGACTGGCCGAAGAGCATCGAAGAACTCGAGGGAGCTTAGATCAGCTCTCCTGCACGCCCAGGTTCGCCACTCCGCGTCGCTCCATGTTGCCCCAACCGACGACAGAGGCACCGCCCAACAGTGCTCTGATCCTCCACCAGACTGTCATCTGACGCAAACCAAGATTCTCAATGAAGGCCATCACGAGGAGGCGAGATGTGTCGGCTGGGCTGTTGAAGTATCCATACCATTCGTCCAGCAGGAGAGCTATGAGCGAGTTCAGCAAGCCCAAACCAAAGGCGACGAGAAGCAGTCATAGAAGAATCTGGCATCAACTGATCGAGAATTACGAGGTCGAAGTCGCCGGTCTTACCGAGCTCATATGTGGTGAGCCCGTCCTCGGCAGTGGTGACGTCGAAGCCTTCGTTCGTCAAGGCGGTCGTCAGCAGAGTCGTAATCGTCGCTGAATCGTCGGCTACAAGGATGCGTCTGGCGGCAGTAATCATGCGGCCAAGATTTCGATTGACCTGGCGCCCATGAATGCAATGGCATAGGCGGTGTATGGGGTCTGAAACTCGTCGGTCATGGCCTTCCTCTATGTCGTCAGACATAGCGCACATGTCAATCCTATCTGGGGAGCGTACATGCCTCTTGTCATCGAACATATGTTCGATATGATGGAGTGCCACAGTTTCATAGCAAGGGGGGCGACCCCCTTGAACCCCCGACATTTTCATAGCAAGGGGGGCGACCCCCTTGCTCCTCCCGATAGGAGTCAAACTTGGGCATCGACGGTGTCACTTCAGCAGGATTTGCTGCGGACATCACAGCTTCTCTCCCCCCTCAATACACACGGGAAGAAGGGTTTCTGCATCTTCAACCCGGTCGGGTGACCGAGTTGATCGGTGTCCCCGGCACCGGGTTGACCCGGCTTGGTCTCAAGTTGCTTGCCGAGCCTTCTCGTGTTGCGCCGGTGGTCGCCCTGGATACCCGGGGATGGATCTCACCCGAAGCCGCCTGGGAGACGGGTGTTCTCGCCGAGCGACTGATCATCGTCCGTTGTGACGACCTGATCCTTTGGCCCAAGGTCACTGCGGCGCTTCTCGAGGGAGTCCGCGCTATGTACGCCGAGGTCCCCGCCCGAATCAAAGACCATGACCTCCGTCGTCTCACGGCGCTGGCTCGTGCCCGGAAGGTGGCTGTGGTGATGCGTTCCATGGGCAACGGTCTTCCTACGGGCATCGCCCATCTCAGGCTCCGTGCCCTGGGGGTCACCTGGGAGGGCGTCAATCGAGGTCACGGCAAGTTGAAGAAGAGACGTCTGATGCTGGAGGCGTCAGGCAGAGGCGCCGCCGGGATAACCCGCCGATTCGAGGTGGAGGATGAAGGTACGGACGCTGTGCGTGTGGTTTCCGATGTGGTCGTTGACCAGGTCGGACGCGCCGTCGGACGCGCCGGTTCTCGTAGTCGATGAGCGTGTAACCGGAGCAACCGAAGATGTCCTGGCAGCCGGGGTCACTCTTGGGATGCCGCGTCGGGATGCCGAGGCTCTGGCTCCGTTCGCCACAGTGCTGGTCCGTGATTTGGCCGAGGAAGCGCGTTGTTTCGAACCTATCGTCGAGATGGTCGAGAATCTGGTTCCGAGGGTGGAGGTGATGTCACCGGGTCTGTTGTTCGTGCCAGTGGTCGGCGCTGTCCGCTTCTACGGGGGAGAAGGCCCACTTGCCGCCGAAGTAGCCAAGGACCTTGGCGGTCTCACTGCTGATCGGAGGGGTGGGGAGGCTCTTGTGGGGATAGCCGACGGTCCATTCGCAGCCCGTTGGGCGGCTGCCACCGCCACCAGTGACGAACCGCATGTGGTTACCGACACGATCGGGTTCCTTTCCCAACTCGACCTCTCCACCCTTCGGGAGACGATGGGCGGTGAGGAAATGATCGATACCTTCCGGTGGTTGGGTATATCCACCCTTGGAGATCTGGCGAGGTTACCCAGGGATACGCTGGCCTCCCGGTTCGGGAATCCGGGGGTGTTGGCTCACCGTCTTTCCACCGGAGAGGACCGTCCCGTCAACCCCCGAGAGATTCCTCCTGAACTCGGGGTGCAGATGGCCTTCGAGGAGCCCCTGGAGAGTCTCGACGCCGTGGCCTTTGCAGGTCGAAACCTGGCTGAGCGGTTGTTGAAAAGGCTACGTGCCGCCGGGGTGGCGCCGCATACGGTGATTGTCACAGCCGAAGCCGCGTTCGGACCCACTCGTGAGCGGATCTGGCGCTCTGCCGATCCCTTTACCGAGAAGGCCCTGACCGATCGGGTGTGGTGGCAGTTGCGAGCCTGGGTGGAGGCCGCCGGTATCCCCGGCGGGATTGTGGGGTTGAGCATCACCCCGACCGACCTGTCAGGAGAAGGGAGACAGTTGGGGATGGCAACCGACGAGTCCTCAGGCATCGAAGTGGACCGGGCGTTGGCCCGAGCCCAAGCCCTGCTTGGACCCGATCGGGTTCTTCAAGGGCGTGCCCAGGGCGGCCGAATGCCGGGAGAGAGGGTGGTCTGGTCACGGTGGGGTGAACCAGAGGTCGAGAGGGAGAGAGATCCCGATGCGCCATGGCCGGGAGCCACTCCTTCACCTAGTCCGGCGTTGGTCCCACCTCGTCTCCAGCCGATCGACGTGGAGTGGGATGATGGTATGCCGAGTCGGATCCGTCTCGGGTCGCGCTGGGAGCCAGTTCTCACCTGGAGTGGTCCCTGGCGGCTCAGTGGGCGATGGTGGGCTGGAGAGCGCGACGCCGATCGTTATCAGCTGGTTACTTCGGTGGGTGCGTTTCTGTGTGTGCTGTCGGAGGGAAAAGCGTTTCTGGCGGGGGTCTATGACTAGGAGCTCGGGGCTTCGAGAGCGTTCTAGGCGACCTTGCCGCCCATAGCGGTGACACGGTCCGCGATCATTCTGTAGATCTGATCGCGGAGATCGCCGGTGTCGGAGTGATCCAGATCGACAGTCTCGATTGGTGGGTCGATGATGATGTGGATCGGGCCGCCGTATACCCACGGCTTGCCTGGTGGAAACGCCTCATAGCTGCCGTGGATCGACATCGGCAGAACCGGGAGTTGGCCGGCGATTGCCATGGTGAAAGCGCCTTTCTTGAATCGTTTCATGACACCACTGCGAGGTCGGGTCCCTTCGGGGTAGATGATCAAGCTTCGTTTCTTGGCAATGAGTTCCTTGGCCTGGCGATTGACCGTCGCGTGCACGGCCCCCCTTGCCTCGCGGTCCACCTCGACCATTCCGACCGCACGCATGCCCTGGGCAAAGAGTGGGATCCTGAAGAGCTCGGTTTTTGCCAGAAAACGGATCGGCAATCTGATCGCCAGAAAGGCGGCCATGATGTCGAGTGTCGAGAGGTGATTGGCCACAACCACGTAGGAGCGGTCGGGGTCGATGTGAGACTGACCTTCGATCGTAAGCTTTGCTCCGGCCATCACGATCCAGGTCCGGCACCAGAAGCGGATGATCTTCTCGATCAGGGGTGAGGTGTCTTTGACGAATGCCGTGATCAGGACCAGCACCGCGCAGACGATCGTCATTGCAACGCCGGCCATCCACGTTGCCGCAGTCCTGAATCCGATGATGAGCCAGCGCATGAGAGGCGAGCGTAGTGTGCAGCATCTACCCTGAAACCATGGATAAGGATCAGATTCGAGACCGCGCCAGAAGTCATCCTGGTGTTGACCCCGCTGTCGGAGGCCTCGTCGTTTCGGGACTGTTCGTCTGGTTGTCACCGAGATTGCCCGGGACGGCAGCGGCCTACTTGGCGCTACCCGATGAGGTTGACGTCACCTCTCTGTTCGAGGGGCTTCCCGGTTGGCGCTGGGTTCTTCCCCGGGTCGAGGGCGACGGCGCGCTGACTTTTCGAGACCGCGAAGTGCCCAGGGAGATTCATCGATTTGGAATGGAGCAGCCGGTACAGCAGGGCACGGTGACACCAACTCACGAGATCGACGTCTTCCTGGTACCGGGAATGGCTTTTGACTGGACCGGGGCACGAGTGGGTAGAGGGGCCGGCTACTACGACCGATTACTGGCGGAACGGAGGCCAGATACCGTTGCCGTCGGTGTTGCACCGGATCTCAAGATCATCGAGTCGGTTCCGGTCTACGACCATGACCAGCGTGTTGATTGGCTCGCTACCGAATCTGGAGTCAGGGAGTGCTCTCCCACGACGTGACGCTGTCGATCGAGATGACTACCGCCGGCCCGCGGGGAGAATTCTCGTCGTATTGGCGGTACTTGGCATTGAGTGCGGCCGCCGACTCCTCCCAGATCCGATCCCCGTCGTGAATCGACGCCTCTCCGTCAACCCGGACCCACCACAACGCCTTCCAGTCCTCCGAGTAGTGGTCAGCCATCAGGGTGGCAGTGGGATTGGCCTCGATGTTGATCAGTCGCTGCAGACGATCGGTGGTCTTGGGCTTGTGGTCGATCATCGTGACCAAGAAGTTCTCCACCAGGGCGTGAGTCACGGGGACGATGTGTGGCCTTCCGCTTGGGCGCACGGTGACGAGATACCCGACCCTGGCGGAGCCGAGACGGATAAGAGCTTCAGCGCGATCCATTCGACTCGGGAATGAGAGGTGCGACTGTCCTCCAGATGGTCTCTGCCCACCTTGCATGACCGGCCGCACTCACATGGAATAGGTCGGCGGACCACAATCTGCGGTCCTTGTACCACGGGCCACTGTTGTCGCTGCGCTGGTGAACAACCGCCGTCCCATGTCTCTCCGCAATTCTCCAATGTGCCTGGTCGAATCCGTGCGCCCTGGCAGAGACCATGTTGCTCAGTGGCGGGTACAGCCGGGGTATCGATCCCAGATCTCCTACCCCACTTTGGATGACCACGGCGCCTGTCTCGACGAGACCACCGATCAGATGGTCCAGATTCTCCTCGAACTGCCGTCTGGGCACACCCTTGATGGCGTCATTCGCGCCGACCGACACAAAGATGATGTCGGGGCCAAAGTCGATGGCTGCGTGCATCTGCTCTTTGATCAGGTCGGCTGCACACGATCCGCCGATGGCGAATGACTCAAGGATCACATGTCGATCTTCGGAGAGGCGATCGCAGATGATGGTTACCCAAATCTCGTCCGGGCTCGCGACGCCCGGAGCTGTGACCGAGGAGTCACCGAGCACCGCCACGCGGAGGTCGGGATGGCGTGGGTCGCCAAACTCTCCGGATGGGTCGAATTCGGGCTGGAAAGGAGAGGGTCGCAGCAGAGCGTAGGCAGTTTCGAGGCCCACGATCATGGTTCCGGCGATAGCGCCGCGCTTCATCAGACTTCGGACCATGACCACTTGGCAACGATTTGGCGGCTGGTCAGCCGCTGGCTGCCCGCTCGATCCTTGCTTTGAGGCCGAATCGCCCCACGGGTTTTGTGAGGTCGACCACGGCCCCAACTGCGTCCGAGAATGCCGATGGGTCCTCCGGCGTGAAATCGAAACGGTCTCCATCGATGTCGACGTCGAAGCGGTATATGGAGGTTCTCTCGGCACTGATCTTCTCAATCGGCCAGGACCCGATTTGCATGCGACCGGCCGACACGCGGAAGCGCCCGTCGCTGATATCGATCAGGACCGTCGTGGGATCCAAGTTCGTCCCCTGTAACCGTCCGGTGTATTGAGCCATCCCACCATCAATGTAGCGGACTTTTCCACAAGTGGAACAGGGAAGAATGTCCAAATCGCAAGTACAGTTGTACTAGTCCCTTGACCAGGAGCTATGACGGAACCATCTGAGAACGGCGCGAGGCTGACCAACAAGGTCCGATTCGTCACTGCCACCACCCTTTTCGACGGTCACGATGCGTCGATCAACATCTTCCGACGCATCCTCCAGTCGTCGGGTGCCGAGGTCATCCATCTCGGACACAACCGGAGCGGGTTGGACATCGTCGAGGCCGCCATCGATGAGGACGCTCATGCCATATCGGTGACGTCCTATCAGGGCGGTCATATGGAGTTCTACCGCTATTTGAGAGACCTCCTGGTGGAGCGGGGCGCCGGACACATCCGGATCTTTGGAGGCGGCGGAGGCACCATCCTCCCGACCGAGGGAGAGGAGCTGGCAGCGTACGGGATAACCCGCATCTACTCACCGGACGATGGTCGCAGGCTGGGGCTGGCCGGGATGGTCGAGGACATGCTGACGAGCTCGGATTTCGCCACCGGCCAGTTGGCCGATGATTTTGCACTTTCTCAGCTTTCGGTAGACAACCGATCCTCGGTCGCTGGTCTCATCTCGGCGGCGGAGAACTACGGCGACAAGTACGCCGACATCTTCGAGGAGATTGAGGCAAAAGCTGCCAAGTCGAACGCCCCGGTGGTCGGGATAACCGGCACCGGCGGATCGGGGAAGTCGAGTCTCATCGATGAGCTCATCCGCAGATTCTTGGCAGACTTTTCGGATCTTCGCCTGGCGATCATCTCCGTCGACCCATCGAAGCGAAAGTCGGGAGGTGCCCTGCTTGGCGACAGGATCCGAATGAACTCCCTGCCACACCCCCGCGTCTACATGCGCTCTCTGGCCACCCGGCAGGCCAATCTCGCGCTTTCGCCACACGTTCATCAGGCGCTCAACGTGGTCAAAGCCGCCGGTTATGACCTGGTCATCTTGGAAACGTCAGGGATCGGGCAATCGGACACCGAGATAGTCGACTACTCCGACCTGACGATGTATGTGATGACGCCGGAGTATGGCGCCGCAACCCAACTCGAGAAGATCGACATGCTCGACTTCGCCGATCTGGTGGCAATCAACAAGGCCGACAAGCAGGGCGCGCTCGATGCCCTTCGTGACGTTCGAAAGCAATACAAACGCAACCATCTCGCCTTTGACACCAAAGACGTGCATCTGCCCATTTACCTGACCGTTGCATCCGACTTCAACGACCCGGGAACCAACCGGTTCTACCAGGCCCTCATCTCATCCCTGGCGGCACGAGGTGTTCCGCTGGAGTCATCCCTTGACCTGCCGACTGTTGACGAATCCAAACGCCATGTCGTTCCGCCACACCGTGCCAGGTACCTCGCCGAGATCGTCGAGACGGTGCGCCGCTACAACGATTGGGCGGTTCGTCAGGCTTCGGCCGCTGACCGTCTATACCAGCTTCAAGGTGCGGCCGATCTGACGTCGGTGGATCTCGCCGAGGACATGGCAGCGGTCACGGCCGAGGTGGATCCGGAGAACCTTCGCTCACTGGAGCGTTGGGACGGGATGGTTGCCGAGTACTCGGGTGAGGAGTTCGTCTATTACGTGCGAGGCACCGAGATTCGAGTCCCGCTTCATCACGAGACACTGGCGCACATTCGGGTTCCGAAGGTCGCTTTGCCCCGATATCGGTCGTGGGGTGACCGACTCGGGTGGCTGCTCCAGGAGAACGTCCCGGGCGAGTTCCCCTACGCGGCGGGAGTCTTCCCGTTCAAGAGGGAAGAGGAGGATCCGACCCGGATGTTCGCCGGTGAGGGCCCTCCCGAGCAGACCAACGCCCGATTCCACTATGTCGCCGACGGGATGCCGGCGAAACGACTCTCCACGGCTTTCGACTCGGTGACCCTCTACGGAGAGGACCCCGACGAACGCCCCGACGTCTATGGCAAGGTCGGCAATTCGGGTGTGTCGATTTCGACTCTCGATGACGCCAAGAAGCTCTACTCGGGTTTTGACCTCTCGGATCCGACCACTTCGGTGTCGATGACCATCAACGGGCCCGCCCCGATGATTCTGGCGTTCTTCATGAACGCCGCCATCGACCAGGCCTGCGAGTTGTACATCAGCGAGAACAACCTGTGGGCCGAAACAGAATCAACTATCGACGAGATCTTTGGAGAGCGTCCCCGTCCCGAGTATGACGGTGACCTGCCGGACGGCAACGAGGGCTTGGGTCTGCGGCTTCTCGGTGTCACCGGCGATCAGGTGTTGCCTGCGGAGGTCTATGAGGAGATCAAGGCCAGGACATTGACACGTGTCCGCGGAACCGTGCAGGCGGACATTCTCAAAGAAGATCAGGCTCAGAACACCTGCATCTTCTCCACCGAGTTCGCCCTGAGGATGATGGGAGACGTCCAGCAGTATTTCGTGACCAACGATGTGCGCAACTTCTACTCGGTATCTATCAGCGGGTATCACATGGCGGAAGCAGGAGCCAACCCGATCACGCAACTCGCCTTCACCCTGGCAAACGGCTTCACATTTGTCGAGAACTACCTGGCCATGGGCATGGACATCGACGAGTTCGCACCCAATCTCTCCTTCTTCTTCTCAAACGGGGTCGACGCCGAGTACGCGGTGGTCGGTCGGGTTGCCCGCCGGATATGGGCCAAGGCGATCCGGGACAAGTACGGCGGTGATGAACGATCCCAGAAACTCAAGTATCACATTCAGACTTCCGGACGATCCCTTCACGCCCAGGAGATCAGCTTCAACGACATCCGCACCACTCTTCAGGCGCTCTACGCGCTATACGACAACGCCAACAGCCTTCACACCAACGCATACGACGAGGCAATCACCACGCCCACCGAGGAATCGGTGCGTCGGGCCCTGGCCATTCAGCTCATAATCAGCAAAGAGCTCGGATTGGCGAAGAACGAGAATCCGCTCCAGGGGAGTTTCATCATCACCGAGCTCACCGACCTCGTCGAGGAGGCAATCCTCACCGAATTCGAGCGGCTCAATAGTCGTGGGGGAGTGCTGGGGGCGATGGAGCGGCAGTACCAGCGAACCAAGATCCAGGAGGAGTCGCTGTACTACGAGCAGCAAAAGGAGTCGGGCGAATATCCAATCGTCGGGGTCAACACGTTCCTCTCCAAGGAGGGATCACCGTTCGAGATGCCGATGGAACTGATTCGATCCACAGACGACGACAAGACCCGTCAGATAACCAACTCGAGGGCGTTCCAGGATCGGAATCAAGAAGCTGCGGAAGCGGCTCTCGCCGACCTCCAACAGAGAGCAGTCCACGGAGAGAATATCTTTCATCAGTTGATGGAGACAGCGAAGGTCGCCTCGCTGGGTCAAATGAGTCGCGCCCTGTATGAAGTAGGCGGCCAGTACCGGCGGAACATGTAGGTCTCCTTCCCCAATTACGCTTCCGTCCCCATGACTCGAAACATTCCGGAGAAACCAGGCCTGGAGGGCCTTGAAGCGAAGTGGGATGCCCGATGGCAGGCCGGGGACACCTACAGTTTCGATCGATCCAAGACCCGCGATGAGATCTTCTCCATCGACACCCCTCCGCCAACCGTGTCGGGTTCGCTGCACATGGGATCGGTTTTCGGGTACGTCCAGACCGACACCCACGCCCGTTATCAGCGCATGGCCGGCAAAGAGGTGTTCTACCCGATGGGCTGGGACGACAACGGCCTGCCCACCGAGCGTCGGGTCCAGAACTACTACGGGATCAAGTGCGACCCATCTCTCCCGTATGATCCCGATTTCGAGCCGCCGGACGAGCCCCACGATCCACCGATGCCGGTCAGTCGTCGCAACTTCGTGGATGCCTGCCATGTGCTCACCGTTGAAGACGAGAAGGTCTTCGAAGAGCTTTGGCGGGCCCTTGGCCTGTCCGTCGACTGGGCCCAGACCTATGCCACCATCGACCACCACAGCCGGAAGACTTCGCAGAAGGCGTTCTTGCGCAACCTGGGGCGTGGAGAGGCATACGCCCAGGAGGCTCCGGTTCTCTGGGACGTCGACTTCAGATCGGCGGTAGCCCAGGCCGAGCTGGAGGATAGGGAGAGGCCCGGGTTCTATCACCGGGTGGCCTTTCACAAGCCCGATGGCGGCTCGCTTCATGTCGAGACGAGCCGACCCGAGTTGATCTGCTCCTGTGTTGCCCTGGTTGCCCACCCTGGTGACGACCGCTATCGGGACCTGTTCGGATCGACAGTTACCTCGCCGCTGTTTGGTGTCGAGGTGCCGGTGGTCGCCCATGAGCTCGCCGATCCCGAGAAGGGAACGGGTGTGGCCATGATCTGCACCTTCGGTGACACCACCGACGTCAAATGGTGGCGTGAGCTGGACTTGCCGACACGTTCAGTCATCCAGCACAACGGGCGGTTTCAGGAGGAGATTCCTGATTGGCTGAGCGGTGATGGCGAGAAGGTTTACAGAGATATTGCAGGCCTCTATCCCAACCAGGCACGGCGGAAGATGGCTGAGTTGCTCACCGAATCCGGAGATCTGATGGGGGAGCCGAAACAGATCACCCATCAGGTCAAGTTCTACGAGAAGGGCGAGCGCCCGCTTGAAATCGTGACCAGCCGGCAGTGGTACATCCGCAACGGTGGTCGCGACGACGAGCTGCGGAAGGCTCTGCTGGCCCGAGGCGCCGAGCTGGAGTGGGTGCCCGAGTTCATGGCGGTCCGGTATCAGCACTGGGTTGATGGGTTGAACGGGGATTGGCTGGTCTCACGTCAGCGATTTTTTGGTGTGCCGATCCCGATCTGGTATCGGATCGACGACAGCGGCGGCGTTGTCTATGACAGGCCGCTCATCCCGGGCGAGGCCGATCTGCCTATCGATCCGAGCAGTGATGTCCCTGACGGCTACGTCGAGTCCTCACGCGACCAGCCCGGTGGCTTCGTCGGCGATCCCGACATCATGGACACGTGGGCCACGTCGTCGCTGACACCCGAGATCGCCGGTCATTGGGACGACGACCCCGATCTCTTCGAGAGGGTCTACCCCATGGACATTCGCCCACAGGGTTCTGACATCATCCGCACCTGGCTCTTTGCGACGGTGGTGCGTGGTCACTACGAGCATTCGAAGCTGCCCTGGAGCAGCGCCACGATCAATGGATGGATTCTCGACCCGGACAGAAAGAAGATGTCCAAGTCGAAGGGCAACGTGATGACCCCCGCCCCTTTACTCGAGGAGTACGGGTCCGAGGCAGTGCGTTACTGGGCCTGCAATGGCCGTCCCGGTGTTGACACGGCCGTTGACCTCGGTGTCATCAAGATTGGACGCCGTCTCGCCATCAAGATTCTCAATGCCTCCCGGTTTGCCCTCGGATTCTCCGGGGACGTCGATCCGGCCAACATCACCGCACCAATCGACCGTTCGATGCTGGGCGGGCTGTCCCAGGTGGTTGGGCAGGCGACCGAGGCTTTCGAGCGATTTGACTACGCGAGGGCCCTCGAGGTCACCGAGCGCTCATTTTGGAGTTGGACCGACAACTATCTGGAGTTGGTCAAGACCCGCGCCTACGGCGAGGGTCAAGAGGCTGCGTCGGCACAGGCAACTCTGCAAGTGGGGTTGTCGGTTTATCTCCGGCTCTTTGCCCCGTTTCTTCCCTTTGTCACCGAGGAGGTGTGGAGTTGGTGGAGGGAGGGCTCCATTCACCGGGCGAGTTGGCCGTCGACCAATGAGTTCGAGGGCCTCGTCGCCGACAGTGCCATTCTGGAGATCACCAGCCAGGTGCTGAGCGCGGTGCGACGAGTCAAGTCAGATGCCAAAGTATCAATGCGCGCCGAGGTCGAGAGCGTGTCGGTTACCACCGATGACCCGGGGGTCGAGCACCTGCGTCAGGGGGAGTCGGATCTTCGGGCTGCGGCACGCGCGGAGAGAGTCGATTACTCAATTGGCGAGTTCTCCGTGGAGTCGATACTCGCCGCGAAATGACGGAATCTGTACAGTCTCTCTCATGAGATTCGTCATCACGCTTCTGAGCACGGCAGCCTCGCTTTGGGTGGCCGTATTGTTGGTCAGCGGACTCGAGTTCTCGGGTGTCTGGTGGCAGTTTCTGATTGTCGCCGCGATCATGGGACTGGCGAACGCCATCGCCAGGCCGATCATCACCTTTTTCAGCCTTCCCTTCATATTGGTGACTCTCGGGCTGTTCCTGTTCATCGTGAACGCACTGGTGCTTCAGTTGGTTGTCTGGTTGTCCGGTCCCAGCGTCTTCGATCTCGGCCTGACTTCCACGGGCTTTTTCTGGGCCACCTTCTGGGGTTCGGTTGTGGTATCAGTGGTCGGGTGGATCCTCGGCCTCGTCCTGCCGGACGGAGACTGATCTCAATCGGAGAGTTGACGCTCCAGGAGTCGCGCATAAACCCCACGGGCTGCGACGAGATCTTCGTGCGCTCCCTCCTCCACGATCCGGCCATCTGAGATAACCACCAGACGGTCGGCGGCGCGCACCGTGCTGAGACGGTGGGCGATTACGAGAGTCGTGCGTCCGATCATCAAGCGCTCCAAAGCCTGTTGAACGAGACCCTCCGACTCGGCGTCCAATGAGCTCGTAGCCTCGTCGAGAATGAGAATGCGGGGGTCGGCGAGAAGTGCCCGGGCGATGGCAACCCTTTGGCGTTGCCCGCCCGAGAGCTGGATTCCACGCTCGCCCACCACGGTCTCGTACCCGTCGGGAAACTCGGTGATGAATTCGTGAGCGTTGGCGGCAGTGGCCGCATTCACGAGCTCTTGGTCGGTCGCCTCGGGCTTCGATATTCGCAGGTTCTCGCCAATCGTCCCGGAGAAGAGCTGGACCTCCTGAGGGACAGCTGCCATCTGAGCTCGTAGGTCGGCCAGAGACTGGTTTCTGACGTCGACATCATTCACCAGAACCCGACCACCGGCGGGGTCGTAAAAGCGGGGTATCAGCTGTGTGATCGTCGACTTGCCGGCACCCGATGGACCCACGAGGGCTATGACCTCGCCGGGCTCCAGCTTCAGGTCGATCTTCGTCAGGACCTGGCTGTCCCGTCCCTCATAACTGAAGCTCACCGACTCCAGACGAACCGAGCCCTCCTGATGTAACGGAACCTCAGGATGGGCGGCTTGGTGGACCTCGACGGGCATGGCGAGAAGCTCGAATATGCGACGGGAAGCGCCGAGCGCCTCCTGCAACTGAGAGTAGATCCCGGTGAACGTTCCGATGGCCCCGGCCACAGTCAGCGTGTACAAGAGAAAGGAAACCAGTTCCCCGGCGCTCATTGACCCGGCAAGCACCTGTCGACCGCCAACCCAGAGGACCAACGCCAGGGTTCCAAATCCGACGAAGGTGACACCCGGCACGAACAATGCCCGCAGCCGGGCTCGTCTCAGAGCGACCTCGTAGGACCGAGCGATTCCCGCTGCGTAGTGGTTGGTGGCGTCCGTCTCGGCAGAGAACCATTTGACTACTCGTATCGAGGCGATCGACTCGTCGGCGAACGCGTTTGCCGACGCAATCTCATCCTGGAAAACAGTGGAGATGCGGTTGAGACGCCGGCCAAAAAAGGCGGCGGCAAGGATCGCTAGCGGTAGAAAAGTGAGCACAGTGAGCGAGAGCCTCGGGCTCAGCACGAGCATCAAGGCGACGCCTCCGACGAGAGTGATGCCCTGGGCCAACGTCTGTGCTACCGCACTGGAGACAGTTCCCTGAATCACCGACGCGTCCGAAGTCAGACGTGATGTGATCTCTCCGGTTCTTCTCTTGTCGAAAAAGGGCACCGGAAGTCGCACGATGCGCTCGTAGACCGTGCGTCGCAAGTCAGCGACCACACCTTCACCGACAATGGCCACTGCGTAGGAGCGTATGTAGTTGAAAGCGGCCTGAGCCAGGAAGACGCCGAGAAGTATCAGAGCCAGACGATCCAGGCTTTCAGTGGTTGTCTCAGCTCCGATCGCGGTGTCAACAAGCCCGCCCATTATCAGAGGGAAGACGAGACCCAAGGCGGATGCGACCGTGACCCCGAGAATTGCGATCGCCAGCCACCCTCGATAGGGACGAAGAAACCGGAGCAGTTCTGTCAGTTGACCGATCTGTCCTCTCAGCGGAGGAGCAGAATCTTCCTCGATGGCGCCACCACGGCGGGTTCGTCGACTCATGGGACGCATCGCCGGATTGTAAGGGTCGCCGGGTCCAACTCGGGCCGCTCGGTCTCATCGCCGCTGACCCAGATTGACATGTCAGGTTGTAGGCGCGGGCAATTAGCTTTCTGTGGTGGCTTCGGGACCAAATGGGCGAAATCGAGTCTGGAGAAGATTTCTGGTGATCTGTGGGTTGAGTGCGGCTGCCTTCGCCGCGCCGCTTCTAGACATCTATGGCCGCAATCCGGAGGTGTTTGTAGCCAATCGGACCAGCCCCGTACAGATCATCCTCTTCGGTCTGCTGATAGCCCTTGTCGTGCCGGCTGTGGCTCTGGTCATTCTGTTGGTCGCAGATCGGATCGGCGGTCGTGCTCCCGATATCGCCTACAAGGTGATCGTCGGTGTTCTGGCGATAGCAATCGGACTCGTGATCAGTCGACAGGTTCTTCCCGACGCCACCATCCTGGCAATTGCCATAGCACTCGGCGTCATGCTGGTTGTGGTTCTGATGGTTCGTCGGTTTGAAGGCGTGCTGGCGTGGTTTGCGATTGCGCTTCCCCTAGTTGTCATCATGTTCGTGGCAACCTCGGCGTCGGCGCGACTGATCTGGACTGAACTGGAGACTGCGGACGCCACTGTCGAAATCGGCGACCCGGCTCCGATTGTGATCATCCAACTGGATGAGATGCCGATCGCCTCGCTGATGGACAGAGGAGGAAGCGTCAACGCCGATCTCTTTCCCGGTTTTGCTCGTTTGAGCCAAGAGGGCACCTGGTACCGAAACTCCCTGTCAAGCTCGATCGCCACAACTCAGAGCGTCCCCGCCATCCTCACCGGAGTTCTGGGGGAGAAGGGGATGAGCCCTTCGTCGGTCGACCATCCAGACAACCTGTTCACGTTGTTGGCGAACACATATGAGATGCATGTCATCGAGTGGGTCGCCGACATGTGCCCCGAAGACATTTGCCCTGATTATGCGGGACGCGCCCCGACCCGGTTCAGCGCTCTGATCCAAGATGTAGGAGTGGTCTTTGGTCATCTTTCCCTTCCGGTCGTGCTTCGGGAGAATCTGCCGAGCATCGACAATGCCTGGAAGGGTTTCCTCGGGCAGACGAGGGTGCCGACCGGTGGAGGCGTCGAGATCGACGGTCTGCCCCTTCCCCCTTCGGGGACCAGGGCCAGGTGGGTCGACTGGATGCAGCGGATCATCGACGGTATCGAGGCGGGCGGCCCGCCAACGCTCAGCTACGTCCATCTTCAGGCCCCACACGTGCCGTGGGAAATCAATCCGACTGGCACCCACTACGACCGTCCCGAGGAGTACACCGAAGTGGAGGGTGTCGAGGGAAACGGGCGCTGGGCCCTGGATTCGGATCCTGCCCTCATGGGCTTCCAACGCCATCTCTATCAACTCGGGTTTCTCGACACGATGCTCGGTCGACTGTTCGACAAGCTCGACGAAACCGGCACTTGGGATGAGACGATGATTGTGGTCGTCGCCGATCATGGCGCCTCTTTCGTGCCGGGAGAGCATCGGCGCTGGCCATATGAAGACAATCGTGACGATCTCTATCGGGTGCCGCTTTTCGTCAAGTATCCCGACCAGACGGTCGGAGAGGTCATAGACGAACCGGTCTTCGGTATCGACATAATGCCAACGATTGCAGAGGTTCTGGAGGTATCTGACGTATGGGCGTTCGATGGTGTGTCTCTACTTCACATCGAAGGTGTTGACAGACCTCACGAGCCCGTTCCCTGGTGCTGTAACACCGATGGCGCAAATACCGATCTCAGTGTTCTGTTCGAACAGGTCAATCGAAACCACGTCTGGATCCCCGATCAGGCGAGTTGGGCCGGCGTCGCGGCCGTGGGGCCCCATGGTGCCCTGGTGGGTCAGTCGGTGGATGGACTCATCGTCAACGACAGCGATGAACTGCGCTGGTCTCTGGAGCACGGCGCGTCTCTCGCGGAGTTGGACATGGATACCGGCATGGTCCAGACACTGCTGACCGGTCGTATCGAGCTCCCCCCCGAAGTCACATCGAACAATCTGCTTCTGATCGTGAACGGAAGGGTTGGCGGAGTCGGGTTTGTCGCCCGGGATAATCCGGGCGGAGGGGCCATCCGGGGAATGATCGACGAGGCACTTCTGGTCAATGGGCACAACGAGATAGACATACTCGTGTCCGTGGACGGAGGAGGATGGGTGTCGGGCTCGGCGGATGTCCTGTCTCTAGAACTCGTCACCCACGAGGGTCGTGTTCTCGATGTCCGGCCTGAGGGCAGTCGTCGGATCCAGGTGGACAATGTCGCATCGACTGATGATGGTTGGACGGTTGCCGGTTGGGCCGCCGATGTCACCCGTAAGCAGACACCCGACATGATCTATGTGTTCGCCGGTGAAGCTCTCATCGCCTATGGCCCACCCGACCGGGAGAACAAGAACGTGGTTCGGTGGTTCGACAGTGACGACTTGCTCCTTTCAGGCTTCTCGTTCGACATCGAGGGCCGACTAGTGCCCCTGGATGTCGACCAGTTGACGGTTGTCGCAGAGTTCGGCACTTACGCAGTCGGAGACCCGGCGCGCCTGACCCGTTAGGAGCGGGCCCCTAGTTCTTCTGTCGGGGTTTCAGCTCGAACAGGATGCGAGTGCCGGATTCGAGCGTCCGCTCCGATAAAACCTCGAAAATCTCTGCGATGATCCCGCGGAACTCTTTCTCGGTGCGCCCATGGTGCAACTCGCGGGCGAGCTTGTTGGCGGTGAGCTTGGCAACCATCTCATCGGTGGGCGCAACGAACTCCACAGCCACCACGCAGTCGAAGCTTGCCAACCATTCCATGACTGCCCGCGGCGGGATACTCGCCGTATAGATGAGGTGATGGATGACTCCGTAGGCGATGACAACGTCGGGTTTCACTCTCTCGAAGAGACCTGGACGCTCGTTGCCGGCCCACCCCTGAGAGGGGGTTGGGTTCGCCAGATCCGAGACGACGATCGATATGTTCTTGCCACGAGTGCGGTGGTAGAGGTCGTCGAGTACTGCCTCGTCGCCGTCGATGGCAACAGCGTGTGCTCCCGATTCTGCGGCGATGTCGGAGAAGTGACCGTCATTGGCGCCGAAGTCGGCTACTACCCCAGGTTGCGCTCGATCGAGGACGCCCGAAAGGAACTCGGTCTTGGCATCGCGGTCTCTCCCGACGTGGGTACAAGACCGATAGTCCGACCATCCCTCCACTGCGTGGTCCCACTCGAGGGACTCGACGAGGCTTTTCAGCTTGCGGACGTTGGCAAGTATGAGATCAGCGCTGAATCCGGCTTCCTTGAGGTCCTCTCGGACGGCGGCGCCGGACATTCGATCCTCCATGCGTGCCTGAAGCGAGACGTGCATCAGAGCGCTGGGCCGGAGCTTTTGCCCTTTGGAGAGCAGAAGTTTCATCTCACCGGCGGTTGGTCCTTCCATGTCTCCGCGCAGCCATGGCTGGAAGGCGAGACCTACCCACGCTCTCAGCATCAGAGGGAAGAGGAACTGACGGGTGAACTGGCGATAGCCGATCCAGGGCTCGCCGGACCGATACGCCTCAAAGGATCCAAGGTCGATGAAGATGGGCCTTCCCGAAACGAACTGGATGTTGAACGGGGTTGCGTCCTTGATTGTGATGCCGTCGGCGAGGGCGTCGGCGAGAAGATCGAGTTGGAGGAGGGCAGCGTCTTTCAGCATCGAGAAAGTCCACTCGTAGGGATATGTGATGAGAGGCAGTCGTGGGTGCTCCAGCGCCCCGGTGGCGCCCCCCGGGAATTCAGATGTCTCTTCCGTCTGAATCAGTCGGCCGTCAGCGACGGCCTTCCCGAAAAAGGGGGTGGCTTTGAGCGCTTGCCATGCTTCCAGTCCCCGCTTGTCGAGAAGACGCAATACGCGACTGCCGTCATAGACAACCCTGGATGCCGGGTCCCGGAAAGAGCCCGGATCGGCCGAGACCATCGGGGTTACGGCTCTGAGGTGAGTGCTGTTTCGTCCGTGATCGAATCGGTGTCCTCAACCGTCGCCACGGCCCTTCTGCCCATCATTCGGGCCTTCCACGCTTTGAAGGCGACGACGATGCCGGCAATACCGCCGAGAACGGCCTGGAGAATGAGGCTTCCCGAGCCGGCGTCCAAATAGGCAAATATCATCAAAAGAGCTCCTTCATGCGCAGAGCGGTGTCACCGCTGCCGGACACATACTCGTCCATGTTCCCCGACATGCCAACCCATTGGACTGGTTCAGGCCCGATAGATGACCTTTTCATCTCTGGTCTCGTCCCGGATACGGCCGGTGAGCTTGAGATGCTCGAGGTGGGAGATCGTCTCCAGGAAGGCGAGCCGCGACTGGAGAGGATCCAGGTTTGGCCGGAATGACTTCAGCATTACCTGCCATGCCGTTGTGTCCTCAGATCGAACCAACTCCGCCATGTCGAGGAGCCTCCGGTCATGATGGAGAAGGATCTGTCGAGCCCGTTCGTCACCCTGGTCGATGAGGGTGCCGTGGGCGGGGTAGGTAACACCCACTTCCATGGCGATCAACCTCTGCAACGAGGTGAGGTAGTCGCCCAACACGTCTCCGAGATCGAGGTCGTACATGATGACCGGGGAGATCCGGGGGAGGATGTGATCACCGGAGAAGAGGATGCCAGTGCGGCTGTCGCGAAGAGATATGTGGGCTGGCTCGTGGCCGGGAGTGTGCACCACATGGAGGTTCCGACCGTCACCGAGGTCGATGGTGTCACCGTCGCGAACCAAATGGTCGGGCGGCTCGATCAACGGCATGAAGTAGGGGCGCTCGACGTGTGTCGCGGGGTTGGTGATCGGATCTGGTATTCCGTGAGTTGAAGCGATCGTTTTCAACCGCCTCATGTAGCCGGGGCTGTCGTTGTAGCTATCCACGAGCTTGGCAGCTCGCTCATGCATGACGAAACGACACCCCCATTCTTCGACGAGACGGGCAGACATTCCTACGTGATCAGGATGAAGATGGGAAACAACAAGGGTGTGAACGGCCGACTCCTCGAGACCGAGGTAGGTGAAGCCCTGACGGATGGCCTCTCTTCCCGGTTCCCAATCGGTTCCGCAGTCGATCAGAAGAAGCCCACCGTTGGATTCGACAGCGTAGGTGTTGACCCAGGGTGGTGATTCATAAGGCAGGGGAGCAGGGATGAGATGGATTCCGCTGCCCAGCGACTGGGGCGGAGGAATGCTCATCCGTGCTCGACGGGGTCCTTGATCCCGAATTTGATGTCGACAGTCACCGTGAAGAGAGTGGGCGCACCGGAGTCATCCACTTCACCGCCGACCTTGACGATCTCGAACTCCTGGATATCGGACACGGTTGTGGCGGCGCGGGCAAGGACCGTCCGTACCGCGTCTTCTATGGAACCACCTGCTTTACCTGACAGGCGAATTGTTTTTGTGATTGATGACATGTTGACCTCCAGAGCCGACGGTAGCGGGTGACTGGCCTTGGTCCCCTTTTACGTTCCAACTCCGGAGGATTCAAGATTCTGTCCTACAGAACACATCGAACGTATGTTCGATAGAGTGATGTGGTGTCTTCTCGCTACGCCGAACTCCACTGTCACACCAACTTCTCCTTTCTGGACGGGGCATCACATCCTGAAGACCTGGCAGAACGGGCCATCGAACTTGGTTACGAGGCACTCGCCGTAACCGATCATGACGGGTTCTACGGGGTCTCCCGGTTCTGGCAAGCTGCTCAGAACGCCGGGTTGCCCGCCATCTATGGAGTGGAAATCGGGTTGGAGGTCAAACCATCGGGCTATGCCGACCCGGTGACGAAAGCCGAGGAATGGGACAAACAACGTTACGCCCGGGTCAAGGGTGGACAGGGCAGGTTACGTCGTGGTCGGTCGGTCAGGGCCCACGGGATCAAACCCACCGATCTACCAAGGTCCGACCATCTTGTGTTGCTGGCAGGCTCCCCTGACGGCTATCGGGCCCTCTCTCATCTGATTACCAAGGCACAGATGAGGGGGGAGAAGGATCACCCCATCTATTCGTGGGAAGACCTTTCCACCGCTGCCGACAACAACGACGTCCACGCTCTCACCGGCTGCCACTCCGGGGCGGTCCCCAGGGCGGCTGCGTCCGGTGACCTGGGTGGCACAATTCGTGGAGCGTCCCGTCTTCGTGAGGTTTTCGGTCCTCGTCTCCATATCGAGATGTGGCATCACGGGATGCCCGAGGATGACCCCCGCAACGATTTGCTCTGGGAGGTGGCCCAAAAACTGGGACTCTCCGTCGTGGCCACCAACCAGGCCCACTATCACGATCGGGCCGACGCTTATCTGTCAGAAGTGCTGGCCGCCATTGCCGGCAGGCGTACCCTCGCCCAAGCGGATGGTTTTCGTCCCGCCAGCGACGAGCGCTATCTGAAGCATCCCGACGAGATGTCAGCCCGATTCGCCCGTTATCCGGGTGCAGTGGCCCGAAGTGCCGAGTTGGGGAGTCGTCTCGCCTTCGACCTCGGTCTGATCGCTCCGCGGTTGCCTGACTTCCCGATGCCCGGTCATTTCAGGGATGAGATGGACTACCTACGTCATCTCACATGGGAGGGCGCCCGGGACGTCTATCCGGGGTCGGACAACGGCATCGACCCGGTAGCCCGGAGCCGGCTGCTCCATGAGTTGGAGATAATCGAGAAACTCGGGTTCCCCGGCTATTTCCTGGTGGTCAAAGATCTGGTCGATTTTGCCCGCGACCAAGACATTTTCTGTCAGATCAGGGGGTCGGGGGCCGATTCCGCAGTGTGTCGTTGCATCGGACTGACCCGGGTCGACCCGATCCGTCTCCAACTTCCTTTCGAGCGTTTCCTATCCGAGGAGCGAGAAAAGCCCCCTGACATCGACGTCGACTTCGAGGCTGACCGTCGCGAGGAGGTCATTCAATACTGCTATCGCCGCTACGGAAGGGAGCGGGCGGCGATGGTGGCCAATGTCATCACTTACCGTGCGCGGTCGGTGCTGCGCGATGTGGCCAAGACGTTCGGGTTCACCCAGGCTCAAGTGGACGGTCTCTCCAAATACGTCGACACCCGCGACCCGGCCCAGCTCAGAAGCATGGACACTTCCCTGCCTGCGGGCATGACCGCCGAGATGATCTACGACATCTGCTGGCGGCTAGACGGCTACCCACGTCACCTTGGCATCCACTCCGGTGGGATGGTCATCGCCGACCGGCCGCTGTGGCAGGTGGTGCCGTTGGAGTGGGGTCGGATGGAAGGCCGGACTGTCATCCAGTGGGACAAGGACGACTCGGCCGCGGTCGGCATCGTCAAGTTCGACTTGCTGGGTCTTGGCATGCTCAATGCGCTGCATCTGGCCACCGACATGATTGAGGACACCCACGGCGTCGAGATCGACCTGGCCCGTATCCCCCAGGAGCCGGCGATCTATGAGTCGATCACCCGGGCCGACACGGTTGGGGTTTTCCAGATCGAGTCGCGGGCACAGATGGCGACCCTTCCCAAGATGAAGCCGAAGACCTTCTACGACCTGGCTGTGGAGGTGGCTCTGATCCGACCAGGGCCGATTCAGGGCCAGTCGGTTCACCCATATCTGCGTCGCCGAAACGGAGAGGAGCCGATCCGCTATCCGCATCCTTCTACCGAGACGATCTTGAAGAAGACCCTGGGTGTTCCCATATTTCAAGAGCAACTGATGGAACTGGCCCGGGTCTGCGCCGGGTTTGACGGATCACAGGCCGACAGACTTCGGCAGGCGATGACACATAAACGCTCCGAGGGGGCGATGGGCCGGCTCAAGGATGAGGTCTACGTCGGGATGGCGGGGAAAGGGATCACCGACACAGCAGCCGACGAGATCTGGGAGAAGCTCCAGGGATTCGCCAGTTTTGGTTTTCCCGAGAGTCATTCGGTGAGCTTTGCCTACATCGTCTACATGTCGACCTGGCTCCGGTTTCACTATCCGGCCGAGTACCTGGCGGGTCTGCTCAACGCCCAACCGATGGGCTTTTACAGCCCTAACTCCCTTGTCCAGGACGCTCAACGCCATGGTGTTGTGGTGCTGACGCACGATGTGAATGTGTCGTGGCATGACTGCACGGTCGAGCCCATCGACGCCGATCCCGAGGACGTTGTGTCCTATCTCGGCCAGCGGTGGCGACGGGGGAGGGGCCATATCGAAGATGCGATCCGCCCCGCTGTCGGAGTGAGGATGGGGTTGCGCTATGTCAGGAATCTGGGGGAGCCCGAAATCACCCGCGTTGAAGCGGCGCGGGTCTTGGGTGGTGAGTTCGTCTCACCGGAGGACCTGGCATTTCGCACCGGTTTGGATGGCGACTCGTTGGAGGGCTTGGCGGCGGCGGGCGCCCTGGAGTCGATCGGTCTGGGGCGTCGGGAGGGTATGTGGGCGGCGGGAGCCCTCGCCGAGATCGACCCGGAACGATTGCCGCTTTCGCCGGGTGTAGAGGCACCCGAGTTGCCTGGCATGAGCGAAGAGGAGTCTCATCGTGCCGACCTGTGGGCGACTTCGGTGTCAGCCACTCATCCGATGAGCTTTGTCAGGGACCAACTCGATGGATGTCTCACCGCGGCGGAGGCCCTCGAGGTTCGGCGTCATCGGTCCCGGGTAAAGGTTGCCGGGGTGATCACCCACCGGCAGAGACCGGGGACGGCCAAAGGTGTCTACTTTCTCAACCTCGAGGACGAGACCGGACTATTGAACATCGTGGTTCTGCCCGAGGTGTGGGCCAAACATCGCAACGTGGTGCGAAAAAGCCCGGCCCTGGTGATCTATGGACGTCTCGAGTTCTACGACGGTGTCACCAACATCGTGGCCCGGGACTTCCAGTCCATAGGAGTGCGCACCGTGAAGTCCCGTGACTTTCGGTGACCTGGGCGACAGACCACTAACCGCGACAACCGAAAACGTCCCAGCCACCACCGTTGTAGACAGCCCATGCCGCCGCCGCCGCCGAGGCCTCGGCGTGGGTCGGCTCAAACCCCATGAACCCGGCGTTGGCCGCCCGCTCGTTCCAGTACTGAGGCAGATGCTGGAACAGGCCGACCCCTCCGGTGCGGAGATTCACCGAGTTGGGATCGAAGCGTGATTCGCACCAGGCCACCCGGATGGCGTGGTTCACATCTTCGGGCTCGAAATGGAGACTCAGCAGCGCCCTCACTTCAACCTCCGACAGCCAACCGGAGGTTGGCGACGCGATGGTCCCGTCTGACAGATGGGTGTCATCGGCTGAGCCGGCATCAGTCGGTGAATCCGCGACGGCTGCTTCAAGAGTCTCCAGGGTGGGATCGAGGTATCCCTCAGCGACTTCGATGTCAGTGCCGGTCGAAGATTGGTTCTCACCGAGCAGGGCGAAAGCAAGACCGGCGTAGGCGCCACTGGTATGACCCATGGAAGCAGCGGCAGCCTCCACCTGAACCTCCTGTGAGGACGGGCTCGGGTTGGCGAAGGTTGCGAAACCTGCAACAGCAAGCAGGGCTACTGCAGCCCATCCGGCGATAAACGAAAGACGTCTCGAACGCATATGAAAAGTGACTCCACGGCGGACCAGCGCCCGCTCCCAGGAGCTGAAACCCTACCCCTCTGTGGAGAACAATGTCGAAGCGGTTAACAGGTCGGGTTGACGATCTGGGGATAACGCGATGTGCAGCGTCTCGATCAGATTGATCGGTCGACTACCTCGACGATCCGAGACCAGTGGTCGCGCTCCGGGTCAAGAAGGTCGAAATGCCCGTCACTGGTAGTGATCAGATCAAACCCTCCCCGAACGGCGAGCTCAGATGAGTGTTCTGGGGGAACATGACGATCATTGCCACCATGCACCAAAGTCGTAGCTATGGCACCCGGGTCGGATACGGGCGGTGCCCCGGACTCGAGCAGAAGCCGAGCTTCAGCTGCGCCATACATCCCCGACTCGGCGTGTTGCGCCAGGTCGGTGATGGGAGCCATGGCCACAACCTGGCTGATGTCAGCACGGGATCGCCTCACCGCCCAGAGCGCGAGATGTCCGCCGGCTGAGTGTGCAACGACGACGATCTTCTCCACTTCGAGTCCGAGCTGGGGTACGAAGTCAAGTGCCATCAGCACATCGTGTGCCGATCCGGGCCATCCGCCACCGTCGCCGATCCGTCGATACTCGATGTTCCAGGTATTGAACCCGCGTCCGGTCAAGTCCACAGCCAGAGACTCAGTGGTGTCTCGCTGCCACTCCTGACGCCAGAATCCGCCATGAATCAGGACGACGAGCCCTTGACCACCACGTCGGAGATCCCCCACGTTCTCGGCGTGGGGACCATACCGAACTGTCTCGAAAGGACCGGCTGCCCGGTTGGCAAGGTGACGAAGAGCGTCTCGATAACCGCTGAAGCCACGTCCGTAGATGGTGAATACACAAACATCTGAGATCATCGACTTGGCCCGCCAGGCTTCCCGGCCCTTGACATTGGAGATGTGAACCTCGACCACAGGGCCCTCTACCGATCTGATGGCGTCGGCCAGTGCTCTCGACGTATGGGTCAGCGCTCCGGGGTTGACAACGATTCCATCGTCCTCGTGCTGCTGGATGGCGTCGATGAGAGCGCCTTCATGGTTCGACTGGAGGGTTTCGGTCTCGATACCAAGTGCCTTGCCCCACCCGGAGATCGATTGCTCCAGGTCTGCGAGCGTCTCGCTGCCGTAGACCTCAGGCTCGCGGCTGCCGAGGAGGTTCAGGTTGGGGCCGTTGAGAACAAGAACTCTCATCGCGCCACCTCTCGAAGTCCGAACACTCCATCCGTGTCGCCGTGAGCGGTCATCGACAGAGTCGAATGACCCTCCGCCAAGTCCGTTGCGCCGCAGTCGGAGAATGCCTCTGGGATCAAAGTGAAGTGATACACGGTCTGGAGGATAAGTAGGGGAGAATGACCTTCCACGGATCCAAGGGAAAAGTTGGGAACGTCCAACCACTGCCAGGTCGTTCTCTGATGGGAGAAGCATTGAAAGGGAAACTCGTTTGTCTCGTCTGACGACTCGCATCGCTCTGGTATTGACGACAGCAACTCTGCTGGCGGCCTGCGCCGAGGCTCCACTTGGATCGGTCGGACAGAGAAGTTCGGAGTGGATCAACGAACCAGAGGTAGTGACCACCACACCGCCAGTTGTCACGGTTCCCACCTCTTCGAGCGCTGCCAAGCTCCAGTGGTTCAACGACGAGATCGTCACCGAGTTTCTCTCTGACCCGCAGAGACTGATTGCCGAGGTTTTCGCGAGACGCGAGGGAGACCGCTTCATACAGGCGAGCAGGGCGGAAATCGCTGCTGTGCTTCAGCGGGTGCGATTTCCGGCCGAGGTGCCGCATGGGGCCGAGTGGGTCTCCTCTCAGCTTGTGATCGAGAACTCTGGCCTACTCTCGGATGATCCCAGCGCCGCCTTCGGGATCTGGTCGGCCGAGCCCTACAGCCGATCGCGATCGGTGGCGCAGATGGCCGTGCTCCAGGTGACAAACGACAAGGAAACGGCGACCGAGTTGGCCCAGGGCGAGGGTGACGCTTCGTGTGCCCGATTCGCCGACCGGTCCACCGATCAATGCGACATCCTCGACGTGAGCGGCAAGCAAGTCTGGAGACTCAGCTCAGCCGGGGGGACGACCCTGGTCTGGTTCGAGGACGCCTACCGATATGAGTTGTATGGGCGAAGTTTCGTTGCCCAAGACGCGCTGGTGGCCATGGCGGCCGAGTCGATCTTCCTGGACGAGCTAGAGACACCTTCGTCCTAACCTCGACCTTCAGTGCCCTGGTAGGAGGAAGAGAAGCATTTTTCATTCAGGTGGCTGGTGGAGTTATCTCAAGTACGACGAGGAGCAAGACCGGCCTGAGATAGACCGCGACCTGCTGAAGCGGGTCTGGAGTTACGGACGCCCCTATGCGAGAGGCCTCATGGGGATGCTCCTCACCATCATCGTCATCTCCGGGTTGTCCGTACTTCCCGCTCTTCTGATCCGTGTGCTCGTCGATGAGGCCATTCCCGAAAAGGACATCGCCCAACTGACGCTGCTCGGTATCGGAATGATTCTGGTTCCCTTCATCAACGCCCTCGTCGGTGTTGTCCAGAGGTGGATCTCATCACGAGTGGGGGAGGGGATCATCTTCGACCTTCGCCGGGAGTTGTTCGCCCATCTTCAGCGGATGTCACTGCGCTTTTTCACTGCCACAAAGACGGGTGAGCTGATGAATCGACTCAACTCCGATGTAGTCGGGGCTCAGCAGGCCATCACGGGAACCTTCGTGTCAATCGTCTCCAATGTCATCTCGGTGATGGTGATCCTTGTTGTGATGGTGCGGGCAGACTGGCGACTGACACTGCTTGCAGTCGCCGCGGTGCCACTTTTCGTGCTTCCGGCTCGGAGGGTGGCGAAGGTCTTGCGTCGTGTGACCCAACAGCAGATGGAGCACGAGTCCAAGATGTCGGGGATCCTCCAGGAGTCGTTCAATGTCAGCGGTGCACTCCTGATTCGGCTCTTCGGCCGTTGGGACGAGGAGAAGGAACGCTTCTCGGAACAGGCCGCCCTGGTGCGGGATTTGGGCGTTCGCCGGGCAATGGTCGGTCGTGGCTTCTTTGCCGCCCTTGGCCTGGTATCTGCGGTCGGCACGGCGGCAGTTTTCTGGGTGGGGGGTCTTCTCGTTATCAACGACTCGATATCACTCGGAACGATCGTGATGTTCTCCACTCTGCTCACACAGCTTTACGGGCCTTTGTCGGCCATTTCGAACTCACGGGTCGAGTTCGCCACCTCGCTCGTGTCGTTCGAAAGAGTCTTCGAGGTGCTCGATTTGGAGACCGATATCCCCGCTCCCACCGATCCTGTTGCCCTCTTGCCGGCAACCGGCCGCATCGAGTTGGCTGACGTGTCCTTCCGCTATCAATCGGAGGGTCCCGAGGGATTGGAGGCAGTGAAGCGGTTCAGCTGGCATGCGACGCCTGGTGGCGATGACGTCGTGCCCCAGGCATCCACCCGGAGTTGGGCCCTCGAAGACCTCAGTTTCGTCGGCGAACCCGGCACGTTGGTGGCACTGGTGGGGCCTTCTGGGGCAGGCAAGACCACGATCTCATACCTGGTGCCGAGGCTCTATGACGTCACCCATGGGCGGGTCCTGATCGACGGAAAGGATGTCCGCGACGTCGACCCGAAAGAGTTGGCGGCAACGGTCGGAGTGGTCACCCAGGAGACTTATCTCTTTCACGACACCATCGCGGCCAACCTTCGGTACGCCAAACCGGACGCGACACTCGACGAGCTGATCGAAGCAGCCTCGGCGGCCAACATCCATGACATGATCGACAAGCTCCCCGAAGGATACGAGACGCTTGTCGGCGAGCGCGGTTATCGACTCTCGGGCGGTGAGAAGCAGCGTATGGCAATTGCCCGTGTCCTTCTCAAGGACCCCAAGGTTCTGATACTCGACGAGGCGACGTCTCATCTGGATTCACGATCCGAGTCGTTGATTCAGGATGCTCTGGAGCTTCTGTTGGAGGGACGGACTTCGATCGTGATCGCGCACCGTCTTTCCACCGTGCGCAAGGCCGACCAGATTCTGGTGATCGACGAAGGCAGAATCGTCGAGAGGGGCAATCACGCCGAGCTCATGGACGCCGGCGGGCTCTACGCGGAGCTCTATGAGACGCAGTTCGAGTCGGCGAAGGCTTAGGCGCCTCGAGTCAGATTCTCGAACAGCATTGGCTGCGTGGTAGCTAAGAGCAACACGACACCGTCATGTGACATCCAGAGACGTGGCCCCGCCTGAAGCCATACTCTCCTCGGCAACGCATCGAGGTTCTTGCGTTTCCGACTCGATGGAGGTGCGTAGGCAAGAACTCGCGATGTTGGCGCTCCGAGAGCATCGAGGGGTCCCATCAGGTCGTAGCTGCCGAAGAGGGCGGCAATCGCTTCGGCCGGGTCGACCGGCCCATCGCTGGAAAACCACTCGACCTCCTTGCAGTCAACACATGCTGAGACTGCTATTCGGCCAACCCAGGTCGGCTTGTGCTCACAGGTTTCTGATTGTCTGAGGTCCATACCGACAAGATACGAACCGGCTGGGACAGATTCTCAGAACCTGCACTCGAGGAGTGTGGCTATCGAGGTTCGAGTACCACGACCGGGATCATGTCCCGGGCCGTCTTCCTCTCGTAGTCGGCGAAGAAGGAGAAGTCCTGCTTCTGCTTTGTCCAGATCCGGTCGTGTTCGTCACCGGCGGCGACCCTTGCCCTGACGTCAATGACCTCTGTGCCCACCTCCACTGAAGTCTCCGGATTCGTCTTCAGATTGTGAAACCACCCGGGGTGGTGATCGGCGCCGCCTTTCGATGCAAAAACGGCGAAACCGTTGTCCGCCGTCTGATAAATCAGTGGACTGACTCTGTCAGTTCCGGTCCGGGCACCGACGTGGTGGAGCAGCAGAAGCGGCTTGCCTTCGAAATTTCCACCGACCTTTCCACCGTTGGCGCGGAACTCCTCGATGATGCCCTTGTTCCAGTCGCTCATCTACGCCTCAATGATTGGCATCTCCATGGTGTCCTCGATCTTGGCTCCCGGCACCAAGAGAACCGGGAGATGGGAGTTGGTCATCACACGGGCCGACACGCTTCGCCAGGCTTCCTCGGTGAAGAGACGACGGGTGGCGCCCATGATCACGATCTCGGCGTCCACTTTCGCTGCAGTCTGGATGATGGCCTCGGCGGGATCGTCGCCATCGACAAAACGAATGTCGCACTCAATTCCTTCCGCAGCCAGAGCGGCGCAAATCGCGTCTACCGTGTTCTGGCCTCTCTCCTCCAGGTAGAGGGCCGCCTTTTCTTCGGCACTCGACGATTCGTCCTCTCTGTCATCGAGAAAAGACCTTCGCATGTCATCGTCCAGCGATTCGAGAAAGGACCGAGGGACCCGTATCACCGTCATCACGGTGATCCTCTCGGCATCGCCCATCAGAGCTTTGCAAAAGCCGGCGACCGGAGCAGCGGGTAGGACACCTGTGGTGGCAACGAGGATCCGCACAGTGAGAACATTAGGGTTCCCCACTTCGCTGTGTGACAGGAACGTTATCGACAACGAACTGAGACAGGGTCACCTGGACGATCTCCAACGCGTTGATCCTCATTGGGTCAGCGGTTGTCGGACACCAGGATGAAATACGGGGGAGTGAAGCGGGGCGGTCAATGATCGATCCACACGGCAGGTAGGTTCAGGGTCAAGACTCGTAGGAGAGATATGAAAGTTTCGGTCGAAGGCAAAGTCGCTGTCGTCACGGGCGGGAGCCGTGGCATCGGGATGGCTACCGCCCTCGAGTTCGCCCGCAGCAAAGCGACCGGGGTCACCATCACGTCGCGCAAGGCAGAGAATGTCGAGACGGCCCAGGCTCAGCTCATAGAAGCAGGCGTGGATGGGGACAGGATTCTTGCGCTGCCGGCGCGAGCCGACTCCGAGGAAGCCGCCAACGCGACGATCGAGGCGACTGTGAGGCGATTTGGTTCTTGTGACATTCTTGTCAACAACGCAGGAACCAACCCTGCGGCCGGGATGCTCATGGACGTCGATCTCGGAGCCTTGGACAAGACCTGGGCTGTCAACCTCAGGGCTCCTTTGCTCTGGGTGCGTGCGGCCTTTCATGCGTGGATGGAGAAGAACGGTGGGGCAGTGGTCAACGTTGCCTCAGTGGCCGGTCTCAGACCGAGTCCATTCATGGGCGCATACAACATCTCCAAAGCCGGGTTGGCCCACATGACCCGACAGATGGCAATGGAGTTGGCTCCGGGGGTCCGGGTGAACGCTGTTGCTCCGGGCGTGGTCAAGACAAGACTCGCGGGGGCACTTCTTCACGACGAGGCCGCCACGGCACGTATGCATCCGCTGGGCCGGGTCGGTGAGCCCGAAGACGTTGCACGATTGATCGTGTTTCTCTCGTCTGACGCAGCTTCCTGGATGACGGGAGCCATCGTGCCGGTTGATGGAGGTGTGATCGGCGCCGGCTCTTCGGGAATCTCTTAGTGGTCTGGCACTCGTGACTCATCCCTCTCCAGACCCAGGCCTTGCCCTGCGCTATCTCAACGGCGAGACGGACCAAGCGTCGTTGTTCGCCCATGCCTCCCGGTTGCGGGATGACGGCCGAGGGAAGGTTGTCACCTACAGCCGGAAGGTATTCATCCCGCTGACGACACTCTGCAACGACCGTTGCTCCTACTGCACCTTTGCCAAGGGACCGGGCGCTGGCGGCGTCTACCTCGAACCCGATGAGGTGCTCGCTGTCGCCAAGGCGGGTGACGCTGCCAACTGCACCGAGGCGCTGTTCACCTTGGGGGATCGTCCTGAGAACAGATGGCCCCAGGCTCGGGAGTTTCTGGAGGGGAGGGGTCTCCACACCACCATCGAGTACGTAGCTGAGATGTCAGCACTGGTCAAGTCGGAGACATCGCTGTTTCCTCACGCCAACCCGGGTCTCCTGGACGATGCGGCGATGACCCTTCTCAGGCCAACCAATCCATCGATGGGGATGATGCTGGAGAACATCTCGTCTCGATTGACTGAGCCGGGGATGGCGCATCACAACTCTCCAACGAAGGAGCCCGCCCGGCGGGTGGCGACGATCGAGGCTGCCGGGCGACAAAAGGTGCCGTTCACAACCGGGATCCTGGTGGGCATCGGAGAGAGCCATGAGGAGATCGTTGACTCGCTGTTTGCGCTCGTAGACCTGGCCGAAACGACGGGCGCCATACAAGAGGTGATCATCCAGAATTTCCGGGCGAAGGACGACACGCCGATGAGACGCTCGGCAGAACCGGTGCCACGCTGGTTTGCACGGGTCGTCGCCCTTGCCCGCTGGATCATGGGGGCGGAGGCGAGCATCCAGGTGCCCCCGAACCTCACCGAGAGCTATGAGATCTATCTTGAAGCCGGGATCAATGATTGGGGAGGTGTCTCGCCTTTGACGATCGACTGGGTAAATCCCGAGGCTCCCTGGCCCCATCTCGAGGAGCTCGGGAGTCGGACGCAGGCCGCGGGTTTCGATCTCCGACCCCGCCTTCCCGTCTATCCCGGGTACATCAACGATGAGTGGATCGATCCGGGTTTGCTTGTTGATGTCCAGGCCGCGGCCGATGACACGGGTCTAGCGGCGATAGCGACCAAGATTGGAGCGGCATGAGAGTCACCTACCTCCGCGTTCGTCCTGCCGACACACTCGCCGAACCGACAGCAGTCAGTCGACGACGCGAAGGGACGACGACCGTCGAGGTCGACATGCCGACCTCCGCCGACATCGCAGCCGGTTTCAAGGGTGGCGTGCTGGTGGTGGCGCGCAACATTGGCGACGACGCCCCGGCGGCGTGGGTGGTCGACCCCGGCGAAGCTCTCCTGCTGGCTTCAAGACAGGTGGCACCGTGGCGTCTCACAGTCGTCGACAGCGGACCGAGAGAGAAAGTGCTCGACGCGATCGCGCGCAGCCGCTCGGCCTATCTGAGGACGACCCGCTCGGCGGTCGCCGGAGCAACACAGATCTCGAGTTTGCCCGGTATCGAGACCTCGGTCTCGGTGTTTGTGGACGATGTCACTCAAGCTGGGAAGGCAGTTTCGGACGGTGCCACCGACCTGTTGCTCCGCGACTGGAGCGGCGAGAGGCTCGGCGAATTGCGTGACTCGTTGCCCGAGGTGCAGTTCGTGGAGCGCACTGCCTTTCCGCCCGGTGTTGAGATCGACGAGGCGAGGGACGTGTTGCCCAAGGACCTATTCGCAACGTGGCTCAAACAGGTTGATGGGTCCGGCGCGGCGCGGCCGCGTTATGGGTGGGCTCCGGGCAAGGACATGGATCCTCCGGTGCCAGTCGGGCGTCTGTCTGCGGAGTGGATGGACGCAGCATGGGTGGGCGGAACGGGAGCCGGAGGTCTCGGTGCCGCCGGTGATCTGGCGCCGGTCCTCGAGCGTTCCCTGAACGGACATGCTCCCTCGGTGACCGAGTTGGAAAAACTCTTCATGGCGCGAGGCGATCAGATCGACGCCATTGCCCGAACGGCCGATGATCTACGGAAGAGAGCGGTGGGAGACACGGTGACCTACGTGGTCAACCGAAACATCAACTACACCAACCTCTGCTACTTCAAGTGCGGCTTCTGCGCCTTCTCCAAAGGGCCCAAGTCCTTGAACCTGCGTGGTGAGCCCTATTTGATGGGGCTCGAGGAGATTGTGGATCGCTCACGTGAGGCATGGGACCGGGGCGCGACCGAAGTGACCCTTCAGGGTGGGATTCACCCAGACTTCACAGGCAACTTCTACGTCGAAGTGGTTAAGGCCATCAAGGAAGAACTTCCCCACATGCACATCCATGGTTTCACCCCACTGGAGGTCTGGCAGGGCGCCGAGACCATTGGTCTTTCGGTGAGGCAGTTCTTGAGTGAGTTGAAGGAAGCCGGGTTGGGCACCTTGCCGGGGACCGCAGCCGAGATTCTCGACGACGAGATTCGGACCCATCTCTGTCCCGACAAGATCCGGACATCGCAGTGGGCCGAAGTGATGATCATCGCTCACGAGCTCGGCCTCAGGACGACCTCTACGATCATGTTCGGTCATATCGATCATCCACGCTCGTGGGCAAGACATCTCGAAGTCATCCGTGAGATACAGCGCCGCACCGCCGGGTTTACCGAGATGGTCCCATTGCCCTTCGTGCACATGGGGTCGCCGATCTATCTTCGTGGACGATCTCGCCCGGGGCCGACCTGGGACGAAGTGGTGCTGATCCACGCGGTGTCCCGCATCGCCTTCGACGGGCTGATCGACAACATTCAGGCCTCGTGGGTCAAGTTGGGCCTTGACGGTGGTCGGCGTCTTCTCGACGCAGGATGCAACGATCTGGGGGGGACTCTCATGGGTGAGATCATCACTCGCGCGGCCGGTGCAGAGCACGGCCAGGAGGTAACGACCGAAGAGTTTCGCACCGTCATCGAGGCCGCCGGGCGAACTCCGGCACTCCGCAACACGACCTACGAAGTGCTCAATCGCGTTTAACCATCACTAGTGCTTGGGGTGCTAGCCGCGGTAGGTCAGACCGCGCGGGGCGGTGGCAAAGCCCCATTCCGTCAGGGGAGAAGCAAGCGGCGAGGCCGATGCAGGCTCGCCATTGATCGTGACCAAGGTGAGACGTCTGTACTTCCCTGCAACATCTGCCATGGCCCGGGATACGAGGCTGAACTGTTCGACCGAGGGGTCGAGCAAGGTGAGCCCACGGCGGCCCTTGTCGAGATAGCCGATGAGATCACCCCCCCAGAGGAGGACATAAGCGCCGGCGTCACGAGCCAGTCGGGTCTCTGCCACTTCTGGCCAGGGAAGAACTCCACCGTAAGGGTTGGCAGGATCGGTGGCGGCGAGGACCAACAAGGACGGATCTGATTCACCGCGAAGACGGTCAACGGCGCCGGGGAGTGCGAATTGTGAGCCACCGAGCCCCTCGACGAAGTAGCCGCGACGAATCCGTCCGGTCTCCTCGAGACGACTGAAGACCGGATAGAGGGTTGTGAAACCTCCGGGGTAGCCCTCGGCGAGCGCCGTGCTTCTCGTCACCACACCATGTCGATCGAGAAGCAACTCCGCCCATGCTGCATGGCGCTCTGTCTCTGAAGGAGCGGATCGGATGAGTCCCTGGGTGAGTGACCATCTACCGCCTGAGTGAGCCGGAAACCGACTGGAGAGCGAGGCGCGTCCCGAGTTCGAACTACGGCGTCTGGCGACAAACGCTCGAACAGGCTCAAACGTGTCGTTGGTGAGATGACCAGCCCAGACCAGATCCCAGAGAGCTTTGAGAGTCTCCGCGGGATCTCCGCCACCAGTCCCCTCGTATACGTCCCGAAAGAAACTGGCGCCGGAGTTGTCCAGCACACCCAGGATCTCGATTTCCTTGGAGTCCAACTCGGAATCGGCGTCGGGTCCTTTCCAGAGCGAGGTGAGCGTGTCGCGTGGATAGAGAGCAACCCTTCCGTCACGGGAGCCAAGCGAGCCTTCTCCCACCCAGACGAGGTCTCCGGCCATCATGAGAGCATCGATGCCGTTTCCGGTCTGAGCAACTCTGGACGCCAGCACGTCTCGCTCGAGAACCGAGGCAGGCACGGCGGCTCCGGTCAGCCTGAGAACGGCATCTGAAAGGGCGTTTCTGCCACGTGGTGGGTCAGTGGTGACTCCCTGCCATGCGAGCCCAAATCGAGCCAGTGCAGAGGTCTCCACGGGCTCGATCTCATCGCGCAAGACGGCCAACGAGCGTCTCTTCAGTCGTCGAAGCACCGAGTTGTCAACCCACTCGCGCCCTTCACCTCCGGGTCTAAATGCACCTTCGGCGACTCGACCCGCCCGCTCGAGATTCTCGAGCGCTGTTTCGACAACGCCAGTTGGGAGATTCAAGGATGTCGAAGCCTCCTTTGACGTGAAGGGGCCATGAGTCCTCGCGTAACGGCCGACAACGTCGCCGAGAGGGTCTTCAACTGGCTCGAGGAATGTATGGGGGACACCGGGGGGAGGTTGGACGCCAAGACCGTCCCGGAGCCGGGCAATGTCCTCAATGGCTGCCCATCTCGGTTCTCCACCGATGACGATCTCCACAGTTCTTCTCCTATCCCTGAGATCCTCCAGGGCATCGGGAACATCGACGCTCGACGTTCGTACCTCGATGTCCTCGATCGAAAGCGGCCCCAGGTCACGGAGGAGGTCATGGAGCCGATCCGGGCTTGTCGCTCTGCGGTTGTCTGTCAGATGCTGTAGTTCGAGTTCCACCGCAGCGACGACTTCCGGATCGATCAGCTCCCGAAGCTCACCTTCCCCGAGAAGCTCTCTGAGCAGGTCCCGGTCGAGTGTCAACGCTGCGGCGCGTCTCTCCGCGAGCGGGGCGTCGGCTTCGTACAGATAGGCGGCCACGAACGAGAAGAGCAGCGAAGACGCGAAAGGACTTGGCCCATGGGTGTCAACGGATGCCACCCGTATCCTCCGTGAACGGATCTGGCCAAGGACCTCCTGAAGCGAGGGGAGATCGAAGTCGTCTTGGAGAATCTCGCGGTAGACCTCGAGCAGGATCGGAAATGATCCGAACTGGCGAGCGACGCCGAGGAGGTCGGCAGACTTGCGTCGCTGCAACCACAAGGGGGTGCGTTCGCCTGGCCGTCGGCGGGGCAGAAGCAGTGCTCGACCGGCGGCCTCGCGGAACCGTGCTGCGAACAGGGCGGTGTCGGCGAGATGATCGAACAGAAGCGCTTCGACTTCTTCAGGGTCGAGTACCAGATCTTCGGCCTCCGGCGGATCGTCGGAGTCGGGGAATCGGAATGCGATGCCGTCGTCCGACCAGATCACGTCCACGTCGGTCCCGTAGCGACTCCTGAAACGATGGCGAAGGGCCATGCCCCACGGGGCATGGATCCTGGCTCCAAGCGGAGAGAGGAGCACAACACGCCAATCGCCGATCTCGTCCCGGAAGCGCTCGACGACGATGGTGTGATCGGTGGGCAGGACTCCTGTGGCGTCTTTCTCCTCGTGGATGTATGAGATCAGATTGCGCGCAGCGAATTCGTCGAGGCCGTACTCGTTTCCGAGGATCGTCTCGGCGGCCTCTTGATCACGCCCGGCTGTCTCTCGGACGAACTTCCCTATGGCGAGCCCGGTTTCGAGCTGTCGACCAAACATGTCTCCATGCCAGAAGGGCATCTTCGCCGCGGCGTTGCCCGGTGCAGGAACGACCTCGACCTTGTCATGGGTTATCTGGGTGATACGCCATGCGCTCGAGCCGAGGAGGAAACTATCGCCCTCTCGAGACTCATAGACCATCTCCTCATCGAGTTCGCCAACCCGACTTCCGTCGGGAAGTGTCACCCGGTAGAGACCACGATCGGGAATCGTTCCGGGGTTGGTCACGGCTAATTGTCTGGCCCCCGGTCTTGCTGACACCGCTCCGGTGGCGCGATCCCACGTGATCCGGGGTCTCAGCTCCGCGAATAGATCGGACGGGTACCGGCCAGACAGCATGTCGAGGGTCTCGTCAAAGACCTGGCGGCTCAGCTCTGAGTAGGGCGATGCTCGTCGTGTTATCTCGTAGAGATCGTCGGCTGTTGTATCTCCAGAGACGGTTTGTGCCACCAGTTGCTGGCAAAGGACGTCAATCGGGTTAATTGGCACTCGCGTCTGCTCGACATGGCGTTCGGCCATCTCCGCGGCAACAACGGTTGCCACGAGCAGATCCCCCCGATATTTCGGAAACACCTTTGCCCTTGAAACGCCACCCACATGATGTCCGGATCTTCCAACCCGCTGAAGCCCCGAGGCGACAGAGATCGGCGCTTCCACCTGGAGCACCAGATCAACGGCGCCCATGTCGATCCCGAGCTCCAATGACGATGTGGCCACTACAGCCTCTATCTCTCCGCGCTTGAGCGCCTCTTCGATTTCGAGACGTTGCTCCCTCGCCACCGATCCGTGGTGGGCGCGGGCGAGGTTCTCTCCGGCAAGGTTGTTCAACTCCGAGCAGATTCGCTCGGCGAGACGACGCGAGTTGGCAAAGACGATCGTGCTGTTGTGGTCCCTGATGTGCCCGAGCAGTCGGGGGTAGATGGCCGGCCAAATCGACCGGATGGGTACGTCGTCAGGATCGAGAGGATCAGGCTCACCGGGTTCGTCCATATCTTCGACGGGGACGACGATCTCCAGGTCGAGCTCGCGATCGTGGGGCACGTCGATGATGGTGACCGGTCTCGGGCTCCATTCGTCGTCCTCGATGGTGCCGCCCGCGAGGAATCGAGCAATCTTGTCCAATGGACGTTGGGTCGCCGACAGGCCGATCCGTTGTGGTGACAGATCCGTGATCTCCTCGAGTCTTTCGAGAGAGAGGGCCAGGTGGACGCCGCGTTTGGTTCCGGCCACGGCATGAACCTCATCCACGATCACCCAGCGGACGCTTCGGAACACCGATCGAACGGCGGAGGTCAGCATCAGATAGAGCGACTCCGGTGTGGTGATCAGAATGTCGGGTGGGTTTCGCTCCATTCGGCGGCGATCCTCCTGAGGGGTGTCGCCGGTCCTGAGGAAGGTCGTCAGCTCGGGTAGCGGGTCAGCGCCGAGACGTTCGGCGGCATGGCGGATACCCGCGAGTGGGGCTCTCAGATTGCGGTCGACGTCGTGAGCAAGGGCCTTCATGGGGGAGATGTAGAGCACCCGGCATCGTTGTGCCTTTTCGGGGGCCGGCTCGGTGAGAAGCTGATCCAGGGTCCACAGGAAAGCGGCCAGCGTCTTACCTGACCCCGTCGGAGCGTGTATCAGGGTGTGGTCTCCGTCGGCGATTGCCGGCCAACCCAACTCCTGAGCCTTGGTCGGTTCGTTGAATGAAGCCTCGAACCACGTCCTGGTTGCCGGTGCAAATGCCTTCAGCGGATCCACGACACGTAACGTATCAGGGGGCGGCGACAAGAACTCCGCCCGGGTCGGTCAGACCCTGCGGTTGGCGAGACTCTGGGCGGCAATGGCAACGAGCAGCGAGAGAACAGCTGCGCCGCCATAAACGAAGACCGTCCCTGTGCCAAACACCTGACCTATCTCATCTTTGAGAAACGAAGCGGCCGAGATGCCGGCCAACACCGACAGGGCGGCGAGACCGTAAAAGATGTAAGAAGCGATTCTCATTGCGGGCCGGGATACTAGTGCTCTGGCCAGCAACGTTGGCGATGTTGAGGGCGGGGCACTAGGCGCGTCTTAGGCGATGAGCTCCAGCGGGAGTCTGTCGATGGCGGCAAGTTCCAGGAAGACGTCGACGACTGTCGGATCGAACTGGGTGCCCGCGTTTGTGCGGATCTCCTCGATCGCGTATTCGACGGGGAGTGCCGGCTGGTAGGCCCGAACCGATGTCATCGCGTCGAAGGCGTCAGCAACGAGAACAATGCGGCTCAGGATCGGAATGTTGTCGGCCTCCAGCCCAAACGGATAGCCACCACCGTCATAACGCTCGTGGTGGTAGAGGATTGCCTCGGCGACCTTGGGCTCTAGGCGATTCCGCGTCATGGCGAATCCCATTTCGGGATGCCTTCTCATCAACTCGAATTCCTCGTCGTTCAGCGGGCCGGGTTTGCCGAGAATGCCCGGATCGAGGTGGATCTTGCCGACATCGTGAAGGACGCCCGCCAGAGCGAGCCGGTCGAGATCGCTCTCCCCGAGCCCGATTCCGGTGCCGAGGTCGACCGACAGGTCGGAAACCCGATGAACGTGACCGTGGAGGTCTTCGATCACGTCCTCCATGACCTCGATCAGTATGTCTCTCTTTAGTTCCCTCATGATCTCACCACAGAACGCTCAGTTTGCCCGCTCTACGCGGTCAGTGTATGGGTCGCCCGTCTCAATTGGTTAAATGGCCGTCATGGATGTGGCAACAGACTTGGTGGAAGTCTTTTTGCGGTCCAACGGCTATCTGACATTGTCGGAACTTCAGATCCAGTCCTTGAACAAAAGAGGCGATTGGGAAACCGTCACAGATGTCGACATTCTGGCACTGCGGTTCCCCGGACGGGTGTTCATCGCTGATGCCCACGACCCGACCGTTGCGTCCGAACTGGAGGTTCCGGGTGTACCGCTCTACCTCGAAGAAGACACCATCGATGTCATCGTCGGCGAGGTGAAACAAGGAGAGGCGGCATTCAACCCGTCGTTGACCAAGCACGAGACGCTGCATACTGCGTTGCACCGGCTGAGCTGGATCTACTCCGATGGTGATCTCGATCGGGTTGTCGAGGACTTACGGGATAAAGGTGTGTGCTACACACCGGCGAGAGGTGGCGGCACGGTGAGAACCCGCATTGTCGCCTTCGGTCAGGCCTCTGAAGTGACCATGAACGTCATACCACTACAGGTGATCCTCGAGCGCGCACTCGGCGCTCTCGAGAGCCATGACGCCCTTTTGCGTTCGGCTCGCTCGTCGAGTCCCGCGGCGGCAATGCTGAAGCTTCTGCACAAGACAGGGTTCCGGTTCAGTCGCGACCCTTGAGTTGCTCGATGTACTGATTGATTGCCTTCTCGTGCTCAGGCGTTGAATGAGCCACCGCCTGCAGCGCGGCCGAGAATTCCAAGAAGGGGTCGAGATCCATGGTCCTCGACTGACGGAGGAGACGTTTGGCCAATACCACTGCCGGTCGCGGTTTGGAGGCGATAGATCTCGCCAGTTTCGTGACGTGTTCTTCGATCTTGTTCTCCGGGACCACGCTGAGGAGGACACCGAGCCTGACTGCTTCGTCCGCGTCTATGGAGCGGGCAGTCAGTGAGAGCTCTGTGGCACGCTGCCACCCCACTACTCGGGGAAGCAGCCATGCGCCACCGTCACCGGGGATGATTCCCATCTCGATGAACGTATGAGCGAAGCGGGCCCGTGGAGTGCCGACGCGAAGGTCACAGCCAAGAACCAGATCGAAACCGGCGCCGATCGCAGGTCCATTGACTGCGGCGATGGTGACCAAGTCGGTCGTGGCCATGAACCGTGTCAGTTGCTGAATGGTCTCTCGATACTTCTCCGTGATCTGGGCCGGGTTGCCAGCGAAAAGCCCTTCCTTGGCGGCCATGTCCTTGACATTTCCACCCGCCGAGAAAGCCGGACCCTCAGCCTGGAGAACCAGTACACCGATGTCCCGGTCCGTCTCGGCGTCGTCGATGGCGTCGAGGAGCTCCTCGAGCATCTCTCGGCCAGTCAGTGCGTTGCGGGTATCGGGCTGAGCAAGTGTCACTACGGCAACTCCATCGGAGAGGCTTGTCTTGACAGAGCTCACAGCAACCCCTCGCCATGGGCGACCTCGATGAATCCGGCTGCGCGAAGCTGGTCAACCCGGTTGTGGGCGTCGCCATCGACCTTCGTCGACGATCCCACAATCACCGAGTCAGCGGCGCCGAGGAGCCTCGACAGATTGTCTGCGTTCGCTCCTGATCCGATCACGACGCGGGTTTGGGTTGGGACCGCAGCCCTCACCACGCCGGCCTCATGAATGTCAGGCTCCGCTCCGGTGCTCGAACCGGAGACGATGACAGCGTTCGCCCTTCCGCGCTCAACAGTGTCGGCGGCAGCTTGTCGGGGGTCGATTCCGGCCGGCGCCGCGGCGTGCTTGACGATCACATCTGCCCATATCTCGATTTCTGGTGCGAGTGTGCTGCGTTTGCGAAGAACCTCTGACGCCCTGCCCACGATGGGGCCCTGATCGGTGTACATCATGCCTGTCAACACGTTGACCCTTATGAAAGCGGCGCCGGTCGCGGCCGCAATTCCGAGGGCGGAAAGAGCGTCATTGCGAAGGACGTTGACGCCCATCGGCACTCCAGTCGCATCCGCTACGGCAATCACCGCGATCGTCATGGCGGAGATCGTCTCGGCAGCAACACCGTCGGCAAAGAATGGAGTGTCTCCAAAGTTCTCCACCATCAGAGCGGGGAACCCGGCCTCTGTCAGAGCTGAGGCGTCGGAGACTGCCGTCTCGACGACCTGATCCATTGAGCCGTTGAATTCGGGGGAGCCCGGAAGAGGCAGTAGATGGACCATCCCCACAACGTGGGGAATGGAACTCACAGGTATGCCCTGGCTACCCGAATCGCCGTTTCTGCATGCTCGCCCGTCACCTTCAGACGGGTGTCCTTTGGCTTGACACGGCGAACCACGATCCGTGCCCAGTCGGAAGCGGACCCTTTAACCAGCTGATCGGTGTTCTCGGGCCCGTAGATCCACCTGGAGTAACCAGGGCCGATGATCTCAACCCGAATGGGCTCGTAGTCCTCGCCTGCTTCCTTGAATGCGTAGGGGAGCGTCTTCCATCCCAGCCAGCAGATGTGGCGGATACGCGGTGTGTCTTCGACCTCGATTCCGAGCGTGGCGTAGATATCGAGACCGTGCATCCACGTCTCCATCAGACGAAACGTGGCGAACGTCCGGGCGCTCATGTCGCCGGCGATCCAATTGATCCGGTCCTCACCGCTCATGTGGGACAACGGCTCCACCACTTTGGCGCGCCCGCCTCGCCACCACTCGATGACATCCTGAGGGCGCATGGCGCGGCCTCTCTTGATTGCCTTCTTCTTGGAGGCTTCGAGGTCCGACGTGTTCTGCCACTCCCTGACCCTCTCGCCTCCGTTGATCGCGTCGGCGCCAAGCTCTTCGAAGTCGGCCAGGTGGGCGATGGTGTCCCTGACAGTCCATGGCTTGTTGGGCGTTTTGAGATCCCAAACCTTGATCGGGATGCGCTGCAAGGACTGGTCGAGGAACTGCTGCTCGGCTACTAGATCAGAGAGTATGTCGCGCACCCTCAGATTCTAATAGTGAATCCCGCTGTAGTACTAAGTGCTCTCCAACATAAGTACGGTCGCATGTTTCGGCGAGACAGGGGCGTCGCCTTGCTAGGACGCAGGACGAAGGCGCACCCGCAGCGGTGCGTCGAGGACGAGGACGCTGCGAGCGGGGTCATCTGTCCGTCGAAACGTCATCGTATTTGTGTTGGGGGGCACCAAGACGAGGTGCGCGCCTACCAGGGTCTTTCGGCTTGCTCCTCGCTCATTGGCGTCGGAATTCGGGTTGCCTCCGGGAGTTCCACGATCTCGTTGAGCCGGTCGATCAGTTGTCGAAGACGCCCAAACTGCCTCCGATCGAACACAAACGCGATGCGATCACAGTCGAGGGCATCGTCGTCAACGATCTCGGGTGGGGAGGGTTCGGCTATCTCGATCCTCCCGTCGACCACGATATCGGCGAATGCGTCGTTCAAGGCAGCCAACTCTTCCGTGGACGGTGCTTGCCGTACCCGCAGCATGAGCTTGCCGGAGGCATATCGCTGGGAGTGGTAGTTGTTGTAGAAGTGGCGGATGTGGTCGCACGCCTCGGACGGGCTGGTGGTGTGAAGAAACAGCGAGAGGTCGGCCTCCGAGATCATGCCTCCGGCGAGTTGGGTGTTTTCGACGAAATCGAGAACCGGATCCCAATAGCTCGTCCCCTCCGACTCGAGAAGAACGATCGGGTGTAGATCGCTCTTGCCGGTCTGGATCAATGTGAGTAGCTCAAACGCCTCGTCGAGAGTTCCGAACCCGCCGGGAAGGATCACAAAGGCATGTGACTCTTTGACAAACCCGAGCTTTCGCGTGAAGAAGTATTTGAAATTGACGGTGCGTGCCTCGGACAGATAGGGGTTCGCTGCCGCTTCGAAGGGGAGACGGATGTTGACGCCGTATGACTTGTCGATACCGGCGCCACGATTGCCTGCCTCCATGATTCCCGGGCCGGCCCCGGTGATCACACCCCAACCATGATCGGTCATCAGTCGGGCGAACTCCACCGTCAACTCGTAGTTGGGGTCGCCTTCACCAAGGCGCGCCGATCCGTAGATGGTCACCTTGGGCTCGTCGTGACGTGAGAAGACAAGGTTGGAGTAGCGAATCTCCTTGACGGCGGTATTGAGCAGCTTGAGGTCTCCCCGGGTGGCGCCGTCTCGATGCAATTTGAGGACAGTCGTGATCAGCTCACCGATCAGATCCTGGTTGTCGTTCTCCGACGCGGCGGCGACCAACAGACGAATCGTTTTGTCGAGCTCGGGATTGCCCAGGTCATAGGCCATGGTCCGTAACGTACTGTCCCGTCGCCGTACTCCGCGCTTCCGGTCTAAAAGGGAGTCTTGGATGGGCCCTTTCGAACGACGGCGTTCCACACCGTCTCGTAGTGATCACGGTCGTAGGCGTCTACCTGTGGAAGGACAAATTCGTCCCAAGCCTTGCGCAACGGGTCGTCGCGGTCGGCGTAGACCAGCAGACCGGTGGGGATTCGATCGAGCACCGAGCGGAGCGACAGAGGTGTCTCCACACGAACACCGGTGTCCGACTCCTCGAACGAGGCGTTGATCTCTATCGTGAGCCTGGCGATGGCCTCGACGTATTCGTCCTTCAACTTGGGATAACGGCGCACCAGCATCGCCTTGACCTGGTCTTCTTCGGGAAACCTCTTCTCCCAGATCACCCAGCGATCGGCGAACGCCTTGTTGAGGGTCTGGGTGCCTGCGTAATCCCTGATGTCGGTGGGATTCATGGTGCCGAAGATTCGCACGTCGTCTCTCAGGCGGACGGTTTCCCCGTTGGGAAGATCTAGCGCGGCGTAGCGGTCGAGAAGCCCGTGAAGGGCAAAAAGCGTCTCGGCACCGGCAGCGTTCAGTTCGGAGAGGTTGAGCAAAGCCGGTCCACGGAGGGCACGGGTTATGTCGCCATCCTCCCAACGACTCTCGGTTCCACCCTTGCCGTCACCATGCAGATGGGTCGAGCCAATGAGCGTGACGTCGCGAACCTCGCCCGTGAGCGGGATACGGAAGTAAGGGAGACCCATCGCGGCAGCGAACTGCTCGATGTCGTGGTCCTTGCCGGTTCCCATGTGCCCCCGAACCGCGATGTGCAACGGCACCAGACCCTGGGCCTCGGCTCGACGGGCCTCTTCTAGTTGGGCGAAGCGGTAGAGCATCCCGAGATCTATGTAATGCGGGTCGGGTTCGGGTATCTTGCGGAGACGGAGTTCGACATCGGCAGCGTTGTCAGGCATTTCGAACTTCTCGAGTTCTATAGGCCGGCCCTCGGCAGCCGGGTCCTCGAATATCACGGTTTCAGGCACTTGTCTTCTCCTTAGCTAGAAACTGGGGTGTGCGCGCCCACCAACTGTCCATGCCGGACATCGCCAGGCCTCGTCGCAAGGCGCTCCGGGTGCCGTCGACCATCGCCATGGCCAACTGGTCAGGCTCCTCCACCACCTCATGGCGCTGGTAGGCGTCGTCGACGGTGTGGTCGCCGATGCCGATCCCTATGACGGTGGTGCCTCCGGCCTCAACGGACGAGACGGACTCGGCGAGAGAGTCCATCGATCCGCGCGTCATGCCATCCGCGAGCACCATGAGAAGCCTGACGTCTGCGCCGAGACGTCCCATGCGCTCAGCGGCGTGAATGACGTTGAATTCATCGACATTAGCGGCCTTCTCGAACAGGGAAACGGGTGGTGCAGAGCTGCCACTGCGTCTTGCCGATGCGGCGGCCCTCCTTGGCTCTGCCGCTGTGAAGAAGAGGCCGGCCAGAGCGTGCTGAGCGTCACGCCATCGCCGATCGAACGGCTTGACCATGTAGTGGTTCACTGTGCTCGTGAGTCTGTCGGCTGCCGTCCCCTGAGTCTGGCGAAGACCGGCGGTCGCTGCTGACCGAGCTCGTCGAAAGCTGTCTTCGGTGTCCTCTGGCTTGGCGGCGAAACCGCGGTTGAAGAGTGCGACCTCGAAGTCGATCTGGAGCTCATCGCAGAGTCGAGCCATGGTCCAGGCGCCGAGGAGGGCGGCAGGCATCGCCCATGATGTTCCCGGGCCGTGGCCGCGACCGGGGCTGAGCATCGACGCCGACGCGTCCACGAGAAGCGAAACCGCATAACGGCGTCTGGTCCTTGCAGCCCGTCGCTCGTACAGCCTCTGGTAGAGCCCGGCACCAATGAAGAGGGCGGCGTGTGGAGAGACGTCGCCCTGGTCGAATCCGGAGCGGAGACCACGTCGCTGGTTGGCCGCGAACAGGGGAAACAGCTCGCCGGAGACCTTGCGTTGGGCGACCCCCCAGCGTTTGGCCGCTGCCTCCATGGACTCCAGACCTTCCTTGCTGAAAGCACTGAAGGAGTGCGGGATGGCTGTCACCAGGAGCTTTCCACTCTGACCCGTCGGCAGGAACACTTCGGGTGCCTGGCTGACACGGAGCAGTTGATCGGTTGACTCGTCGCCGGCAATATCGGAAGCCCCTCTGCGATCGGACAGACCCGAACGGGATTCCGCGGCACGCTTGGTGTCCTGATATGAATCCGAGTCCGAGACGATGGGCGAAGTCAGACGGACAGCATCCACGCCGCTTGCAGCTTTGTCGGCATCTTCGTCCTCGGTTTGCTTGCGCTGAGACTTCGTCGCGGTGTCAGGTGCTTCGGTGATGAGACCGTGAGTGCGGGCGATTGCCTCGAGCTCGAGAGCGAGTTGGGCCACATACCAGGGGTCTGTCGTCTCCGCGGCGAGACGGCAGTGCTCAGTTGCATCATCGATGGCCACAGCTGCCCGAGCCTCGAAGCGCCGTTCGAGCACCTCGCGTTCGACGTAGCCGCCGGTGAGAAGGAAACATCCCAGGACAAACTGGCTGAGCGCTCCCGACTTGGAGATGGCCTGACTCAGTGACGACAGGTAGAGGTCCTCCAGGACGGACCTGGCGCCCGGGTACATCGAAAGACCCTGTGCCTCCTGACGGGCGTCTTCGAGACTGAAGAAGATGATCTCCGCCACCGGTCTTTCGGTCCGCTCCAGAGCTGTCAGAAGGTCGATCTCAACACCCTGGGCAACGTCACCTTCGATGGGCCACCCGTCGGGGAGAGGTTTCGTCTCATCGAGATTTGTGGAGACCAGGTGCATCACCTCATGGAGAGCCGAGGCGAGGGCAACTTCGTCGGGCGTGACCGGAGCGTTGCGGTGGTACGCGGCCTGGAATATTCGTGGGTCACAGACC